>ENA-UOXV01001066-UOXV01001066.1-marine-metagenome-genome-assembly--contig:-NODE-1066-length-38956-cov-6.524588_pt1 | contig 38956 bp, 41 predicted proteins | sample MGYA00238165_ERZ766961 | MGnify/ENA primary metagenome ERZ766961 (study PRJEB28924, sample SAMN03173240) | marine metagenome | biome: Marine; feature: Water; material: Subsurface seawater | place: North... | reverse complement strand
CGAAGCCTGCTCGGTCCCCGGGCCCACTCTGGTGCAACGGCATCTGCATGGCTGGCCCTGCGCACGGATTTGTTCGCCGCGCGTTTCGTGACGAGCGACGAGCACGGGACAGGTGCTGCGCGAGAAGGAGGAGCAGCTCGGTGCCGCAGACGCTGAGGCTGGCAGGTGCTGCACGCGTCTGCTGCGTCGTACCCGCGCACCGCTGCTCCGCTGACGGCCGGCAGCGTGAGCACAGGCTGCGTGGAGAGGTGCGAGACCTGCAAGAGAATCTGATGGGCGCCGAGTACGCGGTGGCAGCGGCAGAGCGCCGCGCGCAGGTGCAGCCACCCCTTCCCGTCATGAATGAAGCACCGGCGTCGGGCTGGCGTGCACGCGTGCAGTAGCCCTCGGTATGTGACATCGATGGGCGCCCGGCACAGGAGGCGGTGCGGAACAAGGAGGCGCAAATTGTCGAGTTTCTCCGGGCCGTGGAAGTCAAGGCAGAGGTGAGCCCGCGTGCGCCACATGCCACGCGGGATCTGCGTAGCACGAGGCCTGTATTGCTCGATCGTGGCGCGAGGGCCCTACGCAGCTTGACACGGTGCGGGCGGGCGCCGCAGGCGCGCGACCACGAACTTGAGGACACGCGGCAGCGCCTCGCTCGGACCGAGGCTGCCCTTGCGCGCCTGATGGCAGCAGAATGACATGCTGCTGTCTCTGGCTGTGGCCGCGCTAGTAAGTTGGACGAAGCCTAGTATATAGCCATGCGTCCTGCTTGACGCAGGCCTTTGCAAGTGCCAAATAAATCGTTTCCACCTCGCCTGCACATCTTTCCCTAGATGCCGCTCACTTTGGAAAAACAATTGCCAGGAAGACTAAAATGAGGCTAAAAAGAGGCTGAGACTAAAAAAGAAGTCTTTCTTTCGACACACCTGACATTATTAGCCAGCGTGACAGTGACGAGGACAAGAGCAGCGGTACTGCGCAGCTGTCGCAGAGGGAGGAGAGAGCGCCTTTTGTTACCTCATCTGTTGCGAGTGGGCAACGGTGGTTTCTGGCTCGACCAAGAATCCTAGCATATAAGTGGGAACGAGACATACAGAACCTTGCATGAGCACATCAGGGATGACCGAGTTCTTGGAGTGCCTATGCGGCCCGAGGTGACACCTGGCAACTTGTGCATCTGCGCGGCGCACATCGCATTCTTCGCCTCACATTTCAGCCGTCGCAAATGCCGCTGCTGCCCACAGGCCCCCAACTGACTGACCTGGACCTGCAAAGCGCAGCATTCCTTCCGCCTCTTCTTTTCGCGGAAGAAACGAAGTCTCGATTGCAGCTGATCGTATCTGATTCGCAGGAAACACGGTCGCAAAAATGGCGGCACCACGAATGGAGGCCTGAATCCGACGCAAGCAAGAACGGTTTTCACCCGACTTGAACCCGCATCCTGACTCAATTGTTCGTCGCGAATTGACGTGCAATATGGTCCAGCGGATGCGCGCTGTTCAAAGCATGTGAGGGACCACTATTAGGAACGCAAGCGATTCGATCACACTTTTGCGCGATCACAGGTTGACCACATCGAGATGACATAATTTTTGCGCGTGACTCCTCACCACAGGTCTCTGATTTAGCTCCATTCAAAGGACCGACTTGTTCTTGGGAAATGCTGGACCCCAAGGTCTTGCCATCCGCCTCTCAAATGCACAGACTTAGCAATGTGAGGTCAATTATTGGCACTGCCGCAGACTTGTTGTCCAAACCTACACTCCCGAGGGGAAATTGTCGGAACCAGATTCTGACCACCTTGCGTTGCCTGCGCTAGGAGGGGCAATTAGTTCAGTACGGCGTGGGCTTGGTATTGTATTCATCTCCAATGACACACGGTAATGCCGGAACCATCGGTGCAACAGCTTTTAAAAACAGGGACAGAGATGAAGACGAAAAAAAAACCTTTTTGAAAAATTTGAGCGGCAGTCGACTTGGTCGTCGTCGAACTGGCACTGGGTTCCTCTGCACGGAGGTGTGGCAGAATCGCGCCAGGCGACATCCTTATTGGTGGCAAAGCCGCACTTTCCCCCCTCTTCTGTTCTGTTGCACCGAAATGATCATTTGTATGTAAACACCATAATCGGCTGTCCGACTCCAGAGGTCAATGGCGAGCCAGTCAGGGGGCTGCCGGCAGGACAAATTGCGAGGAAAATCCTCGGTGCCAGAGGCTCTCAGGTGCGCAAATCTCGGTTCTCCATCGCTCGATGCTCTCATCAATTGAGCGATAGAGTTTCCACAGCATAAACGGTGCCTGACGCGGGCTCTGTTGCACCTGACCGGCCGCCGATTTTGCGACCGAGGTGTCACTTTCGCTAAGGCATGCTGATCGGATGTATTCGGTTCTCCTCACCCGGAGCCATCCGGCCCACTTTCTACCCTCCGCTCCCTCGCTCGCCTCGCGGGAAGTTCGAGTCCGCCCGATCACCCTGCCGTCCACCGTCCTGCTCTTGCCTGGCTGTGCTCGTTTTGCAATGCGGTCGCGCTCTGGACATCGTCCATCCTTTGCTTGATTCCTCTGCATGATTCAAAATTCTCTGATGCAAAAGCATTCGGACTGCCCACACCAGGAAGCGCAGAAGTGCATCACTTTGGCGCGCAAGGACGCAGGGTGGCTTGGTTGTGCCAAGAAGGCCCCGGGAGATATTGGCCTTGCACGCGTGCAAGAGGAGGAGGAAGTCGAGTATGACCCCGTTGCTGCGGCCGTTGAGGCCGTTACGAAGGGAAACGACACCGTCGCACTCCGCGACACTTGCTGTCCCGCAACATGTGGACTCGACTCATGCCGCATCGGCGCCGTGTTTACGCTGGGGTCGCGCGAAGGGGTGCTCTCGTGGGACATCGGCGCGTGGGAGGCCCCGTTCACAGCACTCCAGGTCACGGAAACCCTCAGCGTCGGGGCCAGCGTGCAGGGTGCCCCGGCAGGCGATGGCGAGGATGGAGCAGTTGCCGTGGTGACGGAGCGCACCTCTGATGCCCCGGCGAGGGTCCAGATCGTCCATTGCCTTGCTTGATGAGCCATCTGAATGACGGCGCCGGAAACATTCAACCCTTTGGTGCTCAACCTTTTTCTCTCTTTGTTTTGGCTACACAGTGATGCAGCTCAAGGCGGCGCAAGCTGTTCTGACCTTTCTACAAGCGCCAGATCGCCTCCCGCTCGACTCTGGCGGGGGGCCTTGCGCCTCACAGAATGATAACACTTCATTCTACTCGTGAATACATGATGTCCTCAGCAGAGGACCCCTCACAGGATAATTACTGGACACGTTGATCGACACGCTCGCCCACCTACATTTTTTCCCGGATTAACAGAGGGACAATAAATTTTTGCCCGCGCTCGTGAGGCTCGAAATGGGAGTGATTGATGTCATCGATTCTAGTGCTTCAACTAGACGACTCTCACATCACCTCAATTCCTTTGCTCATCACCAGCCCTGCCAGTCCTCGTCTGATTCGCTCACCTCCTCACCGCTGCAGACACCAAGCAGCGCAAGGTCAGCGTCAGATACAGCATGCCACGCACACGTATCAGAGAGAAACGGGCGCAAGGAAAAAGTCACTGAAAAAGGTGTAGCGAACGGAAGTAACGCGCTGCACGGTCCGGGAGTCCCAAGGAAATAGGAAATTAACTCCGGGGACTGTCCACGGTCCGGGGCGCGCACCGCTTCTTTCGCCCCTCCTTCAGTTTTTTGTATTTTTTGAGCGCAGCCCCCGCCAGCTTCTTTTTCTGCCCTTCAACCTGCACGCCACTTGCATAAGAGGCAGTGGAACGCGACCCGCAGCGCCCCCCCACAGCGTCTAGTCTCCCCCAGGCACGCCCACCAAGCAGCAGCGGGGGAGAGTGGACCTTGACGACGTTGCCGAATGAGTCTTTGACCTCGGCCTTCTCGGCCATGTTGAGCGGATCGTTCGGATCCACAAGTTTCTCGTTCAGGTCCACGAAGCTCTCGCCCTCGCGGCGCAGGCGCCCGCCCTCACAAATCCACGTCTCCTGCCCGAGCTCGTCTGTGAACTCACGGTTGTGCGAGATGATAACCACGCCGCCGTTGTATGACCTGGGAAATGTGGCCGTGGGTTGTGGCGTCAGCAACTGGGACATCGCACGCGCGGCGTAAAGAGACTCACCCGGGCACGGGGCTAGGGCGCACGGAGCGGGAGCGGGAGCGACTTGAGTGCGGTGGCGAGCGCGCCGAGCGAGTCGCGGTCGAGGTAGTTGGTCGGCTCGTCAAGCACGAGAATGTGCGGGTCCTCCCACATCGCGGCGGCCAGCACGACCTTCACCTTCTGCCCGCCAGAGAGCCCGAGGATGCGGTTGTGCGTGGCGAACTCTGGCTCGAGACCCATGTTACCGAGCGCCTTCTCAACCTCCTTGGCCGTCAGCGCTTTGCCTGACGTGCCTAAGCGCAGAGCCTCACGCTCGTCCATGCGGTTCACCATCTTTTGGAAGCCCATCTGGATGAGCTTTTCGCGCTCGAGCCACATGTTGCTCTCCAATCCCTTTCCGACAAATTTGACCTCATACTCATAGCCGCTCTTGTGCTTGCGTCGGGTCAAAATACTCTCCACTACCGCCTTTTCGAGCGTGCCATCATCGCGCAGCAGCTCCTGCGTTGCATCCATCTTCGCCTGCTCCTCCTCTGTAATCTTCTCCGCCTCCTTGTTCGCCTTCTCCTTGTCCTCCCCACCCGCGTAGCGCCACTGAATGTACTCATTTGGCGTCTTGTCCGTATGCTTCTCGAGGTGATGGAAAGCGTGCTGTGCCACGTATGCAATACGCATGTTGGGATGCTTCCACGTTTCGCCCGAGTCAGGCTTGAGTTCACCAGTGAGCAGCTTGATGATTGTCGACTTGCCCGCTCCGTTCGGCCCGATCACTGCAACACGTGAGGAAAGAGACGCCTGCAGCCCGATGGCCCGCACCGTTGGCTCGGTGTTACCGGGGTACGTGAAGTAGACGTTAGACATCTTGAGGATCGCCTTGCCCTTGGACTTGACGCCCTCGAGGAAACCGGGCTCGGGCAGCGTGAAGGTAAGTGTCTCGGACGCGAGCTCGTAGTACGCCTTGGCCTCGGGGCGCGCTTTCACAAACTCCGAGAGGTTTCCTCTGTACGTCTTGAGCTTGCGATTCTTCTCGAAGTGCGTGATGTGTGTGCAGACGCGGTCGAGGAAGCCGGAGTCGTGTGACACGATCACAGACGTTACAGAATCCAGGCCAGTCAAATAGTTCTCCAGCCACGCGACGTTGGTCACGTCCAAATGGTTCGTCGGCTCGTCCAGGAGAAAAATATCAGCCTTCATAAGCATCGCGCGCGCAAGCGCTGCCTTCATTTTCCAGCCGCCCGAGAGCGCCGTGACCTGCACACCACCATCGCACACCGGAATCATTCCATCGCACTGTTGGACCCTACCCGCCCCCCAGCGTTCCCACCCTGACTGGAGCCACTGGCGCGCCATGACAGACCTGCTTTTCGCGCATCTTCTCGTCGAAGCCAACCGAGGCGAGCACGCGCACCACCTCCTCGCGCGACTCGCCGTTGAGGCGCTCGTCCTTGAAGATGAAGTCCGTCACGGAGCTCGTCGCGTCCGCCGCCTGGATGTCGTGCTCGACATACACCGTGCGGAGCTCAGTGGGTGGTGGGAAGCCCTCCACCTGTCCATTGACGATGGCGCGCATCAGCGTCGACTTCCCGCAGCCGTTGTGCCCGCAAAGCCCGTAGCGCTTCCCGCGCTTGAGGTGCAGGCGCGTATTGGTCAGCAGCATCATCGCGCCGTAGCCGAGCGAGAACTCGATGTTGCAGAGGTCTTCGCCTTCCTCTTCCATGTCCTCGATCTCAGCCTTGGGACGCGTCTCTTTGAAGCACTGCTCGCGCAGCGCTGCGCACTGCTCCGCCGTCACGTCCAAGAACGGCTTCAGATTCCCCTCCACCGTCGTAGCCCAATTGCTAGGCTCGAAATCCCGGTTTGAAACCAGCACAGAGCACAGCGACGCAGCATATTGCACCGCTGTGACCAGCGCAGGCTCCGCGCGCCCCTCGAGCGCGGGCACCGCCCTGTGCAGCGCCGAGAGGACAGCGTCCACCTCCATCGACTTGGCCTCGAGCGCCCCTGCCTTGATGCCCTCTAGCGTGCTGAGCGCCTTGGCGGCGACCTGGTGAGGGACGCGGCGTGTCCGATTAGTACTGGGTGAGGGACGCGGCGTGTCCACTTAGTACGAGGGGGGTGGGGGAGATGGCGGCGACCCCGCGGGCCTCGGGGTCCGCGATCTCCTCAGAGGCGCGCGCCACGAGCGGGAGGATGTGCGGCATGAAGGCGACCGCCTCCTCGGGGTTCTCGATCATCTTGCACATGTTGTCGATGATCGTGCACGCCTTGCGGCGGATCACCGTGTCGCGCTCGTTCAGCCCGCGCGTGAGCAGAGGCACCGTGACGGCTAGCGCAGCGGACTTGATCTCCTGCACGAACACGGTGGCCGCGAGCCGATGCACGCAGTCGGGCACGTTTTCGGGCGTCGTCACGCACCCGATGATGTCTCCCGTGAAAGCGGCAAGGTCGCGATTGTCGGCCGTCGAGCAGGCCGCGACCATGGCCTCGTTAGCGGCGGCAACAACCTCGTCCTTGCAGTCCCACATCATTTCAGACAGCACGGGGACGACTTCATAGAGCTCAGATGCCACCTGCTTCCGGTGGGAACCCTCCGCGAGGGCCTTGACCGCTTGAAGCGCAAGCACCTTCACCGGAGCACGATCGTGCTTCATCGCTGCAAATAGCGTCGGGAGAAGCAGCCGCACCGCGCTCGGACTAGTTCCAATGACAATACGGTGCGTCAAGTCTTGCGCTGTCTTGGCGACACCACCGTTCTTGTGCCCCGCGGTGTCGAAGAGTTGCGGGAGCAGGCGCACAGTCCACGGCTCAAACGCAGACCCGAACTTGAAGCTCAGCGCGTCGATCGCCGCCATAGCGCCTGCACGCTGGCCACCCGCCTTGCCTGTCTCCTCAAGTGCGGCTGCAAGTGTTGGGATAATCCCCATGCTCTCGAGCGCGGCAAGGCCGTGCTTGGCAACCACTGCCACCAGCTCCCCAGCCGCCTTCTTGCGGTCGTCGTCAAGCGCCATGCCGAGCAGTTTCTCGAGCACCGGACCCGCCTCGGAACCACCTGCATCGGCAGGAGCCGCCGTCGCCGGCTTCTCCTTGAGCGAGAGCGCCGCCATCTCCTCGTCCAGCGGCGCCCGTGCCTGCAGACAGCGCGCTTCTCGCTGTCAGAATCAACGCGCGCGGGCGCTCGCGCATCATAACGTCACATGCACCGTAGTGTGAAAGGAAAAATATCACCCACAGCTTTAAGAATGATGTGCACTCGCCCCAGTTCGACACGAGAAAAGGGGCTCACCGCAGGCGCCGGCTTGCCTCGTCCACGGGTCGCGCCACGGACAGCGCCAGGTGCAGCCCCTCTCTTCAATGCGCCCGTGGGTGCCCCCTGCGACGCCGTACCACGTAGACCGGGGCCAGCAGAACCACGACCGCGAGCTACACCGCGCCCTCGCGGCGCCCCACGAAGTCCCGGCGCTGCGCCGCGGGTCGCGGGCTTCGCGGCGGCCTCATGTGCTGCTGAGATGTTCAGGAGGCTCGTGGCCGCCAGAGCGAATCCTAGTGCTAGTCGTGCCATGCCGCGGTGTCGGAGGAGATATGTCTCATTGATTCCTCCGCGGCGGCGCGTGAAGCGCTCCGTTAGATTCAATCGCGCGGGCCTGCTTTCGACGTCCATGGCGGCCTTCAATCACCAGGTCCCTTCGGCTTTCCTCCTTTCCAAAGAATCGCCCCGCCTGTTCGCGCGCGGATCCGGTCGCAGTTCTGCTCTATCGAGCTCTAGGCCGAAGCTGAAGGTGCGCGTTCTCCTTTCACTCCTGCACCCGGGGCCCTCTTCGCGATGCGGCTGCGCTGTCGAGAGGATCGGATTGTGCCCCACGTGAAAACACTTTCGCCGCAAAAGTGGCCCCTGTGAGGTTTAGGCGGAACGAAGAGCTCGGCCGCTGTAGGCCTCTCATCTCGCGAGCATCGTAAGCGGCGCCCTGTGGGACGGCCGTGGGTGGGTTTGGGGGCTTGGTTTGCGCCATAGTCCGCAAGGCGAGCGCCGCGGCGCTCTGGTGCGCGTTTTGTTGTGTTCTTTCGTGGGCTGTTGCAGGGCCCGCAGCCCGGGCGCAGAGCTCCGAAAAACCTCCTCTCTGTCGGTTCTGCGTCCCCGCGCCGGGTGGCGCATGGCAATGCGGATGGGCATCCCAGAAGCGGCTAACAGACGGACCTAATCGGTCGCGTGGTTTCATTGACTCGCTCTGGGGATCTTGCATTGGGTGCTTGCCTTTGGGCGGGTCACGGGAGGACCCAGGCCATCGTGGCAATAGCGTCGATAGCGGCGGGGAACTGGTCTTGATCCGGGCGGACATGGCGGCGGTGGAATCTGAGTTGGGTGAGTTCAATGATGAAATGGCGCTCGGTGTGGGATGCCACACGCTCGCGGAGCTGGAGTCCAAGTTCCGCATGGCATGTGAGACGGCCAAGGTGCGCACATGCCCGCTCGGTCCGCGAGATCCATCGTGCCCCATTCTCTTCCTGGCGCGGACCCTGGCACTGTCGCTCAAACGCGAGGGTGGGTTCTGCATGAGCAGCAGCCAAAGAGCGCATGCGCGGAGGCGGGCATGGCGGAACGTCTCCGGCTCTATGGCTACTACAAGCGTGCGACGATCGGACCCGCGTCGGGCGCGCCGCCGCAGGGCGTCGACTTTAAGTCCCGCTCCAAGCACGAAGCATGGCAGGAGGCTTCGGGAAACTCCCGATCCGAAAGCATGATCCTCTACGTCCACCTCGTCAACGCCATCGAGGCCCGCGCCCGCGCCCGCTCCGCTCCCACACCCGCGCCTGCGCCTGCGCCTGCGCCTGCGCCTGCGCCTGCGCCTGCGTCTGCGCCTGCGTCTGCGCCTGCGTCTGCGCCTGCGCGCTGACCCGCGCCTCCGCCGCGATGTTGCAGGACGAACGAGTGCGCTCCCGGGTGCTGGAGGCGCGCAAGAAGCGTACGGCCCGCCGGACTTCAGTCAACTGGGACCCTGAACTCGGCCAGTCCCCCAGAGCGGGGGGTGCAGCGGGGGGGGATCAGGGAGTCGCGCTTCCCGGCGGCGAGCCAATGCTTCGCGAGGGTCTTACTCTCATGCCGTTCCCTCAGCACGGGGACCCCAGCATGCGCAGCCCCGCGCCGTTTCCGCACTTTTTCTTTGTCTGGGTCGACCCGGAGAAGCCCGCCGCGGCGCGGGACGAGGCGTGGCCACTCCCCGACACATACCGCCGCAATGTCGAGCACTGGAGCGAGCGGTACCAGGTCAGCGCGTCAATCTACGGCGGCGACCACTGTCTCCGTGCGGTCTGGAGCCCATGGCCCGCCTGCTGTGCGGCCTGCTGCAGGGTGTCGTGCCGTGGCGGGTATGCAGACACACTGAAAGGCGGGGCTTGGGCTGGGGCCAGGTGGAGGCAGTCGACAGCGACGGCGAGGCCAACTGCCCGGGCCTGCTGGGCGTGTACGAGCAGCTTGAGCGCGAGGGGAACTGGATCAAGATGGTGCAGCACCCCCCGCCGCGAGCCCCACAACACTCCTGCGCGGCGCGGGCGCGGGCGCGGACGCGGGCGCGGGCGCGGCGGGTTGAGCGGCGGTTCGAGCGCGGGATCAGGTGGACATTGCAAGGCTCGCGCTCGTGTGGCTGAAAGGGGGAACGTACCTCGACACGGACATGGAGGTCGGGCCCATGACGTTCTCGACCGACGAGCTCTCAGACGGGGTCCTCGGCCCTATTCCCACCCCGCCCCTCCCTGCGCTGCGGAGTCGGCAACGCGCCGCAGGCAGTCACGCGTGGTTTTTCAGGCGTGCTGGCTGGTGCGCGACCCCGAGGGCGTGATCCAGAACCACTTCATCCGCGCGCCGCCGCGGCACCTCTTTGTGCGCCACCTGCTGCACGTCATGCTCGCCAACGCCCTCGCGGTCTCCCGCGCCCCGCGCCCCGCGCCCCTCGCCCCGCGCCCCGCGCCCCGCGCCCCGCGCTCCGCGCCCCTCGCCCCGCGCCCCGCGTCTCAGCTCGCTCACGCGGGGTCGCCGCCGCGGCGCAGGAATTGCATGTGGTGCAGGCCACGGGGCCGTGCGCTTACGCGGCCGCCTTCCTCAACGCCTTCGGTCCCGGACCGCCCCTCCCTCTCTCGTACGGCGTGCACACGTCTCGCCCGCGGACCCGGAGTGCTAACGCGCCGTCGTGCGCAGCAGGTGAGGAGGCGGAGCAGGCGGAGCCGGCGTGGGAGGGGGGGGGGGACTTTCACACGCGGCAGGCCGCGGCAGGCGGCGTGGACCCCTTCTCCCGCGAGCAGGCGCCGCGCCCTCCGCCCGGACAGTACATGTGGCCCCTCCCGCGCCGACCCGGCCTGGAACCGAGGCGGGCCCAGAGTAACCGCGAGGTGGGCCGCTGCGGCGCGCAGGTGCAGGCGCTGGCGGACCGCCTGCGCGAGCGGCTCATCACGTGCGGGTACGAGGACCCACGCAGCGAGGGCTTCCGGTCGTGGTTCGCGCTCGAGCCGCACGCGGCCGTGCGCCTCTACCCGCCCTCGGCCTTCTACACCCACCACTGGCGCGAGGACTCCTCTGCTGCCGAGGGTCGCTCGCGGGCCCGGTTCCTCCAACTCCCGGCTCCACAGGCCCCCCCGCCCTCCCCGCGAGGCGGAATCCGACACGACTGCGCTGTCGCGCGCCGCCCGCGGCGTGCGTAGCGCGGCTGCCAGGGGCTCCACGGCTGAGCGCGCGGGCGGCGAGGTGAAGGTGTTACGCGATTCACATGTGGGACACGACGTGGGGTGGCGGCGCACGGCGGCGCGGGGGCTATCGCGGCTATGGCTATGGGTACGGCAGCGGGTACGGTTACGACGGTTACGACGCTTATGGTTGCGGGCCCATTCACGCCTACGATGGCTACATCATAGGGGAGAGAGACGCGGAGGAGGATGCGGCGGTAGAGCAGGTAGAAGCAGCGGGTCATGCGTACGCGGGAGTCGCGGACAAGCCGGGCAGCGCCGACGCTGGGGCGAGAGCCGGGGTCGGGGGCAGGGCCCACGACGCAGGGGAGGACGAAACGAGCGACGTTGATGAGGTGCAGCGCCCGCGCGAGCCCGACGCACTTTCCGTGCAACGGCGCGCCATGACCTGGGCGGCGTCTGAGGGGGTTCGGGCGCGCGGGCAGAAGGACATGCTTACGCTTTCGCCATTCAAGATGAAGATGCTGCTTGACGCCGCGGCCAAGCATGTTGAGTAGCTGCAGCTCCGCGTGCCGCGGGGCTGGCCCCAGCTGTGCCGTGTATGGAATCGCGCGTGCAGCGCGCGCGTCGTGCAGCTACTTTCAAGCTCTGTACATCTGAAAGCTTCTGCCCCTGCGTCAAGCGGGCGCGTGCAAGCGCGGGCGCGCTGACACCGGCCGCGTCGGCGCGCGCGACATTTGGTCGTGCTCCCGTGCCCGGCGCTCGCTCTCAGCTATTTCTTTGCGCAGCGCAGCCATCATCCTCTTGAGCTCACGGTCTCGCACGAGCGCGGGCACGTCTCGTGCCGCGCCCCGCCGATCGCTGGAGATGTCAGCCTCCTCAATTTCGCCTGCCCCGTCCTCCTCCGCGAGCCACGCCGGCGATCGCACCACAAAATCTGATGATGCACAGTGGGTGTGTTCCCGTGAGCTTTCGGCGAACGCGTGAGCGACCCCCAAAGGTAGATCCCGGCAGGCCCTCTCTTCCTCGCCGGACTGCCGCAGCAACGTAGCCGGCATGCTCTGCGCACGAGCCAGAAGCTCGTCGAGTGTCATCCCACGTGGCCTGGCCCATATGGGTAGCACCGGATCTACCGCACCGCCCCAGCCAATACCCCTAGCTCCAAGCTGCTTCGCGGCGCCGGCGTCATCTCCAGTAGCAAGGTAGTGCTCGAGCTCCTCAGCCCAGTCCAGCTTTCCAGTATCTGAACGCGTGGACACTTGTGCACGCTCTACAAATCGAGTTCTCTGTGCTCTTGACCCTCTGCTCTGTGCTGTGCGCACCTGAACATTGCCAGCTCGGCGACTTGCTGCGCGTTGCACGACTGCATCAGCGTCACCAGCCACAACTTCGATCTCGTGAGCCTGTGCCCCATGAGCCTGGACTATGAAGCCCCTGCAGCCTTCATCAGGCGCAGGAGGTTCTTCGGGCAGTGGGGCGACTGAGGTAAAGCGCTTCGTAGGATGCGCATTCCCCATCCCGAAACCCGAAGCGACCTACCGTTGGTGAAAACCTCCAAAAAATCTCGTCTTTTCGGAAATTTCGCAACATGGAAGGCGGAGCCACCTTGTCGCATGTCCAAAATGGCGCACTGTATTCTAGCCACGAAGGAGAGCTATACCGCTCGTACGACAAGTATGCGGGCTTGGTCGGGTTCTACCAGGTGGACGAGGTGCTCTCCGAAAATGACCCTACGTTTCTGGCCCGGTTTTCAGGGGGTGGAGTAGAGATCGAGGTCCAATCGAAGCTGCCATGAGCTGCTTCTGCACGCTCTAGTTCTGGATCTGCCTCTGGAACACCTTTATTTCTAGTATACCTGAGGCAGACCCGCGTCTGTGCGTTTCTATCAGGTTCAAAATTGTGCTAACTAGCGTCTCGATTGTGACAGGATATAAATTCTTTGCCGAACTACGGCGCGTCTCAGGAACCTCCAAAACAGTTTGTGCCAACGCAACCGCAGGATCCCAGGTAGCTGTGACTCCATTCCTTTACTCATGTTCAGGAATAGCTTTATGTCACATCCACGATGGCCATGATGCACTTCGAGATGAACCATTGCAGTTCCTCTCCATGACGGTTGAATTTGCTGGGCAGGTTCACCCAGCCGCAAGGACCGCCGTCGGATCCAGTGCAATACTCCTCGATGAGTGCACCGAACCACAATACCGCTCCTCAGCAAGGCCATGCGCCACACATGGCACAGTACCAGTCGCTCTCGACTCCGGATCCTCAGCAGAGTATGCCCCCAGGTCCGTGGAATGGCCCAGCTGGTGGACGGTTCCAGCAAGCGCCGTCCACCCATGGCTCGATACAGATGCCCAACGGAAACAGCCAAGGAGCTCCCCTTCACCCTCCGTCGAATTGGAATGCTCCGATACCGCAGGGAACTGCTCCGATACTGCAGGGAAATGCTCCGATGCCACAGGGAGCATTGGGTGTCACTGCATCTCCTGTGATGCAGCAACCGCAGCAGCCGCCGCGACCGCTGCAGATCCTTGGCGTGGGTATCAAGTTTGGTGAACGAATCAACTCAAAGACCGGCGGACTGATTGTGTACGTGAAACGCATCCTAGAAGAGGGCCCTGCACACAAGACCCGTGTGGTGCGCCCGGCCAGGAGCCCCGCATGAGAGCAGCAGCCGAGATACTGCACGTCGTAGCGGTGATCCTCAGTTGTTTGGCCCTCCGTGTCATTTGCTTGACAACCCCGGTCTTCGCATCCAGATATTTCCAGGAGACATGCTGGTCTCGGTCGATGGAATGCGGTTGCAAGGAGCAGGCATCAGCAGCATTCGTACCCGGATCCCAGGTCATACGGCTGGACCAACTTGCGTGTCGCCCTTCTACACAGCTTGACACAGCGTGCAAAGCATACATTGACCGAACGAGCTGCCCCTGCAGGACCGGCCGGCACGACTGTACAGCTCGGTATTCTTGGAGTTAGGAATGGAAAAGAGAGGGAGTTTGTGGTCAATGTGCCGCGCACAGCCTATGGCGATGAGGCCGGGCAGGGTGCGGATGGTGAAGGTGCGCCTATGGAGTCTCTCGCACAGCGGGATATGAGATCCTTCGCTGTAACATCGCACCAGATGTTTCGCACGGATCAGAGGATGCCTCCTAGCATCGCTCGGCCAGGCTACGGCCCGCGTCCGTCGGAATACGCGCCCCCACAGGACACCTACGTCGCACCTCAGCAACGCCTCGCGCCTCCACAAAACGCCTACCTACCGTCCCCGAAGGGCAATGCTGTGCAGCCGTGGCAGGCTTCCGGATATCATGCATCGATGGCGCAGCAGCACGGCCACCCGATGGAGCCAGGGCCGGGGGGAGAAGAGGTAACCTTCATCACACGCACAGTCATGGTCCCACAGGTTCTATCCCTTCCAAGCGTAGCTTGCGCGCGCAGAGTTGAGTCTTGGAGCTGTGCACACATGAGCGCTGCCCCTTGACCAGGTCCAAACCATCATGGTGTCCAAGCAAGGTGGCCGGCAGCTGGAACAAGTTGTGCCCACGGGCAGCTTCCAGGCGCCGCCAGTGTCTGCACAGGGCTACATGGGAGGCAACTCTTACAGTGGCCCGGCGTCAGACTCTTCCCAAGACGCTATGGCGCAGTACTACACGCAGCCGAACCAGGAATTGCAGTCTCGTCCGTGGGAGAACCGTTTCCAATTGCAGCAAAAGCAGCAGGTGCCTGCGCCTCCTCCATCTCCAGGGCATCACGCTGCAGATCCTCCGTTCATTTCACTTGGCTCGCTCTCCTCTCAGCAACAGTACCAGGTGCCTACCCCTCATTCCGTTCTGAACTATTTTCTCAGGGCGTCTTTTGCCGCTCGTAGAATTGCAGAAATGTGACTTACGCGCAAGCTGCTGAAGCGACGTGGAAACGCAGGCGTTGCACGGCGGTGGGATGTCCTCAGGCGGGTACCAGGGCCAGAGCCAATCGAATGGTCTAGATGGGGCCATGGTGCACGTTGAGGATGCGACTCGTGTGGAGGATGACGTTCCGCCACTGCTCGGCACCCAAGTCTAGACTTGTTACGGCCTGGACCGCATCGTCGGTTGGCAACGAAAACTTGCGACTAGCCCGTCTTTTCGAGCCTCTTCCCTGCCCGAAGACGAGCGCATCCGCCCCGCTCGGGTTGTAAAGAATGGACCGAATGCTCAATCTATGCGGCCCGCTGCTCCTAAGAACGGCGGATTAAGGTCCAGGATTCAGCCTGGCAGGCGTCAACGGACTCTGCAGTGGATACGTCCGGATCAACCCCCCCACGGATTGACACTTCACAAGGGATGCCCACACACTTGTCATTCGCTGCATCTGTCGTAGGTACCATGCTCACGTGCTCACAGAGCCACTCTCTGTACTGCAAGACGAACGCGCGCATGGACGCACCCCGTCCTTGTGCCCTGCGCGAGGCAACAGCCAGCAGGGCGGCGGGAGGGGCACAATTCGGCGCAGCACTCATCGGTCCTTGCCCCAGTATTCCCGCTGAGGCTGGAACCCTGCGCAGGGGTGGCGCCGCGAGTGAGCGTGGCACGGGCCAGGGCAGTCTCGGCAGAGTGTGGCGGAGCAGCGGACGCAAGGGCGCCGCTCCGCAAGAGGCGCGGGGCAGGCGGGCGCGGACCCGTCTGCGCGAGGTAATCGTTCGCCCCAGACGTCTGCATGTACTCGTCGCGCTTGGCGCCGAACCACGAGAGAACGCCCTTGAGCGCCGAGGTCTTGCCTCCCCCTTCCTGGGTCCCCAGCCCGCCCGAGTGCGTCGCAGAGGGCAGCACCTGTCCCAGAACCGGCGGTCCTAATGGGTTAGGCCCACGGACGCGGGCGTGCTACAAGACAGGAGTCGGGCGAGCGCGGCCTGGAGGGCTCGGTCGGAGCACGGCGCGGGGCAGACCGTGTCGCCCAGGGAGACAGAGACAAAGAACCCGAACGGCACCAGCCAGACGCAAGGCACGAAGAACGCCATGATCTGCGTGCAGCGGCAGGGCCAGTCACCAATAGGGTCCCGCTCGTCCCGATGCTGGGGTGGGCGGGCTTTGCTGGTAGACGAGAGGGGTGCCGGCGGACGGGCCGGGCGGGATGGAGCGCGCCTGGGGGACGCGGTACTGGTACTCCTCGCGAAAGTAGACGATCCAGAGATAGTGGTTCACGAGGAGGCCCACACAGGCGCCGAGGAAAAGCGGCTCCGAGAATTTGACGAACGGGAAGTCCTTGAGGAACTGGTAGTATACGCCGTGCAGCGCAATGCCGAAGAGCGTGGTGAAGAAGGGGAACCCGTCGAGGACAAGCAGCAGGGCGTGGATGACGATCACCGAGATGATCGAGTACTTGAGAATCTTCTTGGTCAGGCGAGAGTACTCTTCCGCAAGTTCAGCCATGTCTGTGCGGCGCGGTCGGGGAGCTAGAATTAGCGACAGGCGCGAAGCGATGCAGTGGTTCGCGGCCGCATGGCTGCCTGGCCGATTCACGTCCGAAGGCAAGGGACTTACAGTAGAGGCCGCATGCCATGCACACTGCCAAAAAGAGCAAGACGAGATAGCCTGAGGCATAGACAAGCGGGCTGAAAAACATCTCGCCAGGAGGATTGATCGGCACGCCTCTCCAGCTGCCGGTTCAGTCAAGCCCTGCAGTCCGCACCGCATGTATCAGACGGCGGGATTCGGTTGAGAAACAATGACTCAGCATAACGCAAGTGATGAGCAGAAATGAAATCCTGCAGCTCACTCCAAGTGTCGCCTGAGCCGCACGGCTCCCGAGGTACCGAGAAACAGCGGCCCCAGTGGGTGATTGTCTGTCCCAAGAACCATATCTATTGCTACAGCAGAGCGCCGATTCCAGACGCTCTGTCGCATCATGCCCACTTAAACTAAAATGAAAACTTGTCCAATGCGCGTCTGTGTCACTGGGAGGTCGGCGGGGTGCGGTGCGGGCCAGGTCTGCCACCGTTTGGTGAATGAGTCACCAACGTGAGCGTTGACATTCGACGAAAGTTTCTGAAAGAACCACTTTGGAGAAAATGTTGACAATCGGAGTTCGCATGTGCGACTATCCTCCGTGGAATGTCAGACCTTGAGGACAGGTCTCCTGCTCTCGCACCCTGTGCTCTCCACATTTCGGGGACTCTCACACCGCTCTGACATGACATACACCATAAGCGAGTGCCGGAACCATTCATGTGCATTCGGAGCACGAATATTGAGAGAGTGATCCAGTGCTTTAGCGCAACACGGGGGTTCGATGCAGAGCAAGAACATTGCGTGGGGGCTGCTTGTGTATTTTGATGCTGTGTCCGGGACGTAATCCCACGCGGACCAGATGTTTACCGTGGTAGGATTGCGGTCCCTTTTCTGTTGACGGGTCGCCACGATGCCAGCCTGTGGGTGAGCTGTTGCAGCGACGCCAGTGAGTGCTGGGCGATGGGTACACAGCTGGCTGCAGAGCGCTCTGCGGCTGCGCGCCCGTCACTTGCGATGAAACCCACCTGATGTTTCAAATTTGGCATTTTCACGTGCTGTTCTACGGATCGGCAGTGAGGAAGAGCAGTTCGAGGAGGGCGAGGAGGTGGGGCCAGAGGTCTGCCCCAACCAGCGTCCCCCGCAGCCGCTGGTGAGGCCTCTCCGACATTTCTCTTGAATGAAGCCTGCGCGCGCCATGAATTTGGCCTGCTCAGTGTAGCCCCCACCCCCGCCGAGCAGGGCGGGGTTCAAGAGCATGTGGAGTCAGAAATTCTGGAGGACGGTGGGCCCCGCCCAAGTCCCGCGTTCCGCTGGCTTAATCCTACGATCTTTTTTCTCACCGCTGCCGCCCCTCTGCTCGCAGTCGCAATGCCGGACGCCCAGCATACGGCAGGAGATCCCAAGAGTGCCGCCGTACGTTCGACGACCCCGTCAGTGCCCCGCCCCGCAACCCACGCTCAAGGCCTCATGAACACCCACGCGACTTGGTCCAGGAGGCCTGCAAGTCTTGGGTACGGGAACCGAGACGGTTGCAGTCAGTAATATTTGTGAGCCAGAACAAAAGAAGCCCTCACTCTCCGTCTCCGAGCAGTTACATGACCAAGTACGAGCGCGCACGAATTCTTGGAACACGCGCACTTCAGGTCCGTCCCAAGGGGCTGCACGCTGCATGCGCATGTTCCAGGCCTTGTTCTGCTTTCTGCTGCCAAACCGCTATCACCACGGCGTCGCAGCAAGCCATGCCACTCAATAGCGTGGCGGGGAGCAGATTTCCATGAACGCACCGGTGCTGGTCGATGTCGGAGGTGCGTGCCCGCCGCGTGTGTGCCTCCCGCAGACAGGGGCGTAGCCAATTTCGATGTTTTCAAGGTTGCATTCGAGCACGTGCTGATTATCTCGCAGCTGAATTCTCCCAGCTGACTTCGAATTGTTGTTTCAGGGAACGAGACAGATCCTCTACGCATCGCCATGCGTGAATTGAAGGAGGGGAAAGTCCCGTTCGTAATCCGCAGGTCCCGCTCACCTGCCCCGGGTCTGTTAGGGGTATTTCTGGTGACTGGAAATGCTATCTACCCAGCATGTTTTTGCACTGGGGCTGTGATGGCCAAATTATGTGTTAGACTTCCGACTGCCCAAGGCAGATTGCGGACATCTTTTCTTTGGCTGAGCCACCGATCACTGTTGCCCTGCGCTTGCATCCATGCTTTGGCAGTCGCGCTCTGAGGCTCCGCTGGAGTCCTGGCAGGTATCTTCCAGACGGCACGTACGAGGACTGGGGCGTGAATGAGCTCCTCCACGACTGAGGTCGACTGAGAAGCACGGCTCTGTGGCACGGGAGTCACCCAGTCTCGGGAGCGACACCGTGGGGCCGCGTGATTCTGTTCCCGTCCCAGCCGTAGGTCGATTCACGGATCTGGAAAGCATTTTATATATACAGGCGCAACATATCTGACCAAACCTCTTGGAAACGGGTAGTATGGGTGATTCACAGCTCATAATCGCTCCCTTTGCTGGCGCTGCTCGTCAAAGGCGCCCGGCTGCACCAACGAGCCCAACAGTGATAACAGCCGAGAACACAACAGTCAGACTGTTGCTCTTTCGCAGGCCCGCGGTACTACTGGTGGCTGCTGCACCGTCACCAGTGGCTGCTGCACCGTCACCATCGCTCGCATCAACTATGCTATCACCTGTCGAAGTCTCCGACTCAGTAAGGGCAAATGGAATCGCGTCCGCGAAAGAACCGAGGTGCTGGTAGCACGTACACCAGAGCCTGTAAAGGAATGATGTGCCACCCCTTGTGTAGAGCTTCGTGTCCCAAGAGCTGCACGGCGGACCCGAGCAGCAATCAATAGCCTGTCGGAAATGGCCGCACGCACGAGCTGCCGTGGCGCCACCACATGACAATTTCGACAGTCGGGGATTTCACCTTTCTGAACACTGTGGATAGACGCTCTTACACTTCTCCATGGACTCGACAGGCCCTGTGCTCAGTAACTTCAGCGGTCTGGAGATCCCAAAAAGAGGGGCAGCACTTGCACAAGCGCTGGCAGGGTGATTGCGTCACGGTAGGCGAGCAAGAGCATGGTGCAGCTGGGCCAGACCAAAGCAGCCGAGGATGAATGGCGGCGTGTTTCCGGTTGTGTGATAGTGGTACACTGTACTCTCTAGGATACCATAAGTCCTGTTCGCTGGTACGGGTCCGATATGGCCGTTGCAGGCGTCGAGCTTTGGTTGCAATCCGGCCTCGCCCTCATACCTGCTCATCTGGCCTCAGCATGTTGCCACTCCTGCAGCTCCTGCACATTGCGAAAATCTCGCTCGAAGAAAAGCGTCTGACTCTCGGCGAAGAGCATCAGAATGCGCACTAGCGACTAGGCCAGGGGGGCGTGAGCAATGTGACGGCAGGGTGGCGTGCTCACCGGCCGTAGATCACGTGGCCGTCAAGGGCCACTCCGATTGGATCTGAGTGTTTCCTGCGTGCGGGGCAGCGGCTAAGCATACACTGAGCGGGCCCTCGTCCGCTCAAGGTAAGTCGGCACGTTGCGCTCTGCAGGGGGACGCTCTGGCTCAAAACCGGTTGTTGATGCTGTCGTAGTGGCACACGAGGTCTTTGTGGTAGTGGTACGGCAGAAAGGGCAGCGAATGCCTGCGCGGTGAGCGATGCTCAGCAGAGCGCGCGAGTCAGCGAGGCCCTGAAGCGGGCACGACCCGTTACAGCCGTCGAGTAGCTGAGAGGTGTCGATGCCATCCGTGCACGTGTGCTCAAGGGTGCTCGTGCAGCTCTGGAAGTCACTGCCACCGGGGCACGATCCTCCTGTGCACAATTGCCCTTCCATGAAGCCCATTTCCAGGGGTCCATAGATATCTCCGCCTGCACGAGCGCAACCCTCGCCTCAGCGTACTCGTGCACGCCGGGTTCAGTCAGGATGCACGACCTCAGCTCAAGAAGAAGCGGCGCGTCCATGCTACGGTGAGCTCAGTCTGCGCAGTCGCAGAGGCGCGGGTTGGGCAATGCGCATTACCAGTCGCCAATGCCATACCCACGCGCCCGATGATTGGAGCTGCCTGTGGTGGATTCCTTGTCGCTGGGTCGAAGTTCGTGTCTACCGCGGGGGAGGCAGGGGTCAAAGTGAGCGGACAGGCGAGAACAAGGTGTATCTGGAAGGGTGTTGATGCCTGGGAATTTCTGCTTGATACACTTCAAATTAGCGGCATGGATAGTCTTAGAGTCGGGACACTGGTTGGTGAGAATTGTCCCACGCATCCGCCCAGTATCGATGTCATACGCCAGCTCCCGCTTTACGAATGGCGTCGGTGTGTCTGTTCCGCACTTGCCTGACGTCCCACCCACGCACTCCACGCTGTCCACCTGCAGGACGAAAGAAAATGACTGACTAGACCGCCAGAGCAGAGTCCCAGACATAAAACCGACCGGGCTGGTAGGGCCTCTCTTCACCTCATCGAGGGCTGCTACGTACAACGGCCACAAGCTTTGACCCCCGGCAGTCGCTGCCGCGCCCCCAGTCCCGGTCGCTGGTCCGGTCGGACATTTGTCTACATTCGGAGGGAACGGTTTGTCGCGGTTCGGGCCGCACTGGCCCGCCACCAGGATGGCCAGTGAGGCAAGGGCGAGAGCCCGCATCAATTTTCTTGTGCCTCAGAAGAGCCATCTCCATAGATCTACCACCTCAGTGGCTTTACAGCCGGCGGGTAATCCTTCGCCGCAGCGCATAACTACCGGTGGCCAAGGTGACCGCCGAAGGTAGGAGTAGGACTGAGGTCAATCTGAATCTCCTGCTGACACTTGGAAGGGGGAAAGCAGTGGTGGCAAGGCCACGGACCCTAGACCATCCCTCTCCCCCCACCTGAGGAGCGAGTCATTCCGAGGCTTCCCCACCGAAAACCACGCTGTTCAAGGTTTGCTTCCCTTCCCGGCGACTTTGCGGGACATCGCTCTGGAGAGCACGGGACGACACCACTGCTGTGCTTGGCGGGCTTGCTGTGCCTGCGCTCTATGTTGGCCCACTTGGCGCGGTCCCAACAGTACCCGCTTGTATGGTCCGAGGCACCGATGGCAACGCTTTCTCTGATGCTGCCGATTAGAGGGTGTGGCGCTGGATTTTACCAATGCTTGGGCGGGCAAGGTCAAAACATCTTGCCGCGGTGGTTTCTAACTGAAGATCCCTGATGTCGGGCAGGCTCGCAAGGAACGCTGGTGCGCATAATTATTCTGGTCTGTTCCAGTTGCGACATCTCAAGAACTGATGAGCGCCGTAGACGGTCGTGTGCCGCTGCGCTATGGTGACTCAATCGTCCTACTCGATGATGAAAATCTCGGGTTCCTTCAATCATCACCTGGATTTGGACCAGAAATCTTCGTGGACAAGCAGCATTCACCTTGCGCAGATGGCAATCGTGCGATCGCTGGCATGCACGAGTGTGCGTTCGTACTGATTCCACCCCTCCAGCACTTTACTGCGGATGACTCAAACAAAATTCACGCTTTGGAGAAGTTGGTCCATGCCCCACGGCAGGCTGACCGAGGTAATTCAGAGGGTGTTGACCACGAGCCGGATTTGCTAGAGGACGATGAGCAGGCCCGTCTTCAGGCAGCGCGGAATCACCACGTCATTGAGGCCGCAGATGGACGTGAGGTGCGATATGGGGACGTGATCCAACTTCAGCACAAAATTTCGGATCAATTCCTCACTGCACAGTGTCGCTCTTCTTCGTGTGACTCTCTGGGTTTCCAACTTCATCTACAACCTGGAGTATCTTCCCTAATGCAGCAGGGCTCCCGTTTTTGTATGCTTCCAGAATCTGGGAATCGTCGTCACGGGGATGTTGTCATGAGCGGAGCCTCAATATTTTTGGCATCCGCATCCTTCCAGGAAAGATTCCTGAATGTGAACCACACAGATCCATTGATCGATGGGAATCAACCTATCGTTCGTTCACTGTTGGCGCATTCTTGCATTACGCATCGTCTCCAGGTGACACTGGGACTTGCGCGTAGCAGCTGCAAGATAAAGCTTTTCAGCAAAGTTAGTCGCCGATGTAGCAATGGACATGAGTCGGAACTTGTCGAATTACGACGAATCTCCACTTCCGAAGTGACAAGCCCACACACGCGGTCTTTCACGTGGCTGAACCCAAGCGGCGTTGTCAAGGGAGGAGATGTCATTACTCTTTATAACAGACACTACGATTCCATGATGATGGTCGACCAAGAGCGAAATTTCCATGGTCAGCGGAAGGGGAAGGTGTGCTTCATGCCCCGGACCGACGACCAAGCAGAAGCGAATTTTCTGTTTTTGGTGTGCCTTGATGATGGACGATGGGGCTTCGATGCGCCTGTGAGTTCAGGGGGGACACTGCTGCTGCAGCACCTAGTATCCGGGCTATTTGTGCGGTGGCAACGAGAAGGAGAAGTTTTGGAGGCATCACAGCTGGAAACCGAAGGGAATCCGTGTCATTTAAGGGTTCAAGCTGTGGATCCGACATCGGGCGATACTCGACCGAGTGATCTTTTGCAGTACGCTGACCTCGTTCGTATCGATGTGCCGGAACCCAATGCCTCAGAAGAAATTGCAACTATCAAGCTCACTGGAAAACATGAGAGCATGTCTTTGGCTCGTGGTGAACGATTTGGATCGGAAGGAATGCATGCAGCTGTCGCATTGCCAGTTGCCAAGATCACTGACCTCATTGAGCTTCGTCCTTCATCAACTCCACTAGCGACAATCTATGGCATGTGCAGTGCAATTCGCAGCATGGAATATCTTGTCAGTCACCTGCGGCAAGTAACAAGGGATCTTTCAGAAAATAGTCAATTTGAACAGCAGTCAAATCTTGAACAATCAGTGCGGGGTGCTGACCCATTTTATGCTGCACACCATTTGTGTATTACCACCTGCAGAAGACTTCACCAGATTGTGGTGCAGTTTTTGAAGTGGCTTGTGTCTGGAGATGATCTGAATTCTCACCATGGTTGGCGAAGAAAATCACCGGTGCGGGCGATGCAGCTTTTACTCCTTCAGAACGGTGCGCTCGAGGCTCTTTGCCATCTTATTCGAGAAGTTTTTGTGACTCCAAATATTCCAGAGACGCTGATCGAGATCGGTAATCTCTGGCGCGATGTTTTGCGCCCTCTTGGGCAGGACTGTTTCTCTTTTGTGACGTTGATGGTGTCCGACAATGACGAATGCAAAGCAAAAGCACTTGCATTCGTTCCTGATTTTCAAATGGTCATGTTTGAAAATCTTGGCGCATATGATTGCTTGATGGAGCTCTTCAAGACGAAAGCCTCTATCCTGGAGGAAGTTTCTGACAATTTCTTCGAGCACGTAGTGTCTCTTCTTCGACAAGAACGGCGCCCAGACTTGATTTCGATGCTTCATCGACTCTGTATAGACTGTTTGGGGCAGCCTGTAACTTCCAATCAGGATCGGGTCTTGCGCTTTTTCTTCGAGAAGGCGCCTGAGCTCCTTTGCGAAATCAAGCATTCTCTACCTACAATGGCAAAGGACCCTTTCACATCAGATGTTCATATCTCCCATCGCAACTCGGGAGGACGGGAGGTGTCAGGACTCAGCATTAAGAAAAAGCATGGGGACAAATTGTCATCAATGGATGAAGACGTCTCTCTTTTCAATTATTATATTGCCACTATGGAGCTCATGAATGCAACACTCAAGGGGAGAAACTGGAAGGCGTGCAAGCGCTTTTTGGACCAGGCGGTTCACTTGGCGTGCAGGTACAATGACCTTCTGTTCTTGGTGAAGCATGAGAAGATGCCTTTCCGTCTTCGCGCAGTCGCATGCGAATTGATGGGTTCACTTTTCGTAGATCGCGCCCCCTTTTTGGAAGTAGAGCCCATGCCACTGATACGGGTGTGGTCGAAACTTTTCGAAGTCGTCAGAGAAGAGCCCATTCAACACTTCGAAGCACGTGGATCTCTAGAAGAAGAACTTCGTTATCCACCCAATTTTAAGGAGTTGCGTCAGGTTGTTTTGGAGCAATTTGAAAAGCATTCTGATTTCGATGCTAACCATGCGGGACAGACGCTGTTCCTCCGATGCCTCTCGGACCTGACTCTTAATTTGACGCGTTTCGGAGGCTATCATACCTACGATGCGTCGGTCCGGATGCTTGTGCCAGAAATAGAGGAGATGCGTTTACTCACGATGTTTCTGTGTGCGGTTCTCGATCGGCGGACAGAATCAGTGGAGCCAGACCATGAGGATGATACCTTCTCCAGCGCGGAGCCATACTTCCGCGAAAATTCTGATACTCATATTTTAATCGATGTAAAGATTGCGATCTTGAACATTCTCTCGCTTTTTTGGGAGAGCCGCCATTCATCAAGGGTGACAGTTATGGTACAGCATTTCGAAGACTTGGTTCAGGATTCTATTGGCCCATCACTCTTTTCATTCATTGCCCAGACGACAGACGATAGGTGGCAGAAAAACATGGAGGTCCCGTTGAGGTACGCCTCAGACGTTGGAAGCTGGCGGACTGATCCGCTGTGGTCCACCAAGTTCTGCGAAGACCTTTTTCATCTTTTATTTGAGCGTGATACTTTTGGAAGTGAGTTGGTTCTGCATGGAAGTGAGGGCGAGAACGAGAATTCAAATAAGCTGACTCCAATTTCGAAAATTTTGCTAAATCTGGCTACGCACCAAGATGCTAATCTTGCTGCCAAAGCTATGCATCTTCTTTACCTGCATTTCGATCAGCGCCGTTCTTTCGTTGAAGCAGCCATTGCATCAAATTCTTGCGTTCGCCTAATTTCAAGTGAACGATTGGCCCGTCTTTGGTTCCGTACGCGAGGAGAAGCGCATCGTCTTCAAGAATCATTGTTCTGGCTTCACAATTATGAAACAGAAAGGAGCCAACGAGCCGTCTCTCTTTGCACTGATTTGATTTCACGATGGGCAGGAATGTTGGGTGGTCATTCCGATCAGATCGTTTTTTCAGAAATGCATCACATGCTACTTTCTCTTGGTGTACATAATATACTGTCGGTGATTTTGCAATTGTCGCTCCGCCGCGTCTTTGCTGTGACTGAGGGTCATCTGGATACCGCAGTGGACGAGAAGCGTCGGGAGCTGCTTGGGTTGTGCCACGAATTGTTGCAGGTATTGTGTGTAGGACATCCAGCTGTGCAGGAACATTTCTTTCCACTGCGTGCTGTCCTCAAGCAGCATTTGGGTATTGTGGGCATTGATGCTGCTGGCTCCCTTCGCGCGCTGGTCCTCGACAATACGGCATTTGCTCTTCAAGTGGGTATGGACTGGATCGAATTGATCTTTTCCGCAATGATGCACTACAAAGTCAGGAAAGGTGGTTGGCTGCGCGCTCTCCAAGCGGTATTAGTTTGCAACGGGGAACCCATCGAGGAACACCAGAGACTTGTTTCTGCCCACCTTTTGCACGGTCCGCACGAGTTTTTATACCTGATGAAGGATGAGGCTGAATGGGATTCGAGGATCGACATGCTCATTTCTGCAGATTTGCAGAATAATGCATCGAAATCACGACTCGACTATCACGTAGCACTCGTGAACACTTTGGCCACGTGTACTCATGGATCCAATCGAGAGGTCGAAGTTGAGGTCGCGACCACGTATACTGCAGACGATATTATGAACGTGCTGATTGATATTGATGTGAAAAAGTCTGTCGGACATGTCGTTGCAGTTCCTCTTGTACAAGCCCGAAGAGTGAAGGCGGCCTTCCTCAAGCTGTATACAAACTTGTATGTTGATGCCAACGTTGTGGTGAACCGGGCAGAACCTCACAAGGAGAGCTCACGTTTGTGGGGGACTCAATCCAATTTTCCAGGAGGCCGTCAAGAGAGCTTCATGGAACTATTGTTGGAAGACATTTCGGAGCTGCGAGATTTGATGGAGTATCGAGCGGGGGGCAACATGACTGAGCAGCCTGTTGAAGAGGAAGCATTGCAGCATTACGTCATGAATGTCGGGACACGATTTCTCGAAGCATACTACTCTCTGCATTATGATGAGGCTCAGGAAACTCATGCAGCAAATACCAAAGTGCGGATGACTGCCTTGACTGAGACGCTTTTCGACAACATTGTTGGCATCTACAAGAGTGCAGTCGAGGGAAACAAGTTCGACGAGAATATGCTGACAGCAGCACAAAACTTGATCAAGACCGTCGGCGGTAAATGCCGTGCACGTGAGGATCAAATGCGGTATCTCGAGTTTCAATTCACACAGGCTGACGAGCACACAATCAGACCGAAAGCTCAGGATTCCCAAACCCTGCTAAGCGACCTAATGCGGACGGGCTTACTTGCGTTCGGAATTCACATTGCTGAAGTCATGGGCTTTACTCCTTTGAAACCAAGTCTGGCAAATCTTTCTGCGGGTAGTGGACTGGAGACAATGACCATGATGCTGATTTCTGATGCAGAGGTGCCACTTGAACGCAGTACAGCGATCGAGGTTATTGAGAGTGAAGCGATGAAACGCAGCAACCCTTCTTATGCGTTCATTGCAACCCACTTTCTTCGTTCAATCACCAAGATACTGGTCGATGAAAATTCCAGCACTTCAGGGAGACCACATAATTCTCTCGGGAACAACATGCAGGTCTTATCTGAGATTTCAACTGCTCTTCTTCAGCTCGATCATCCGAGTCAAGGACAGAGGTCTGCTTCGTCAATTCAAGTAGCTTGGGAGGAGCATCACCACGCTTCATTGGCTTCAAAAGACCACCCTTCAAATGAAAATCTACGGTGGGTCCAGAAAAAGTACGCTGATGCAGGTGCAATTGAAATGGCTTCTGCTCTGCTGGAGTGTGGAAATAGGCGACTGGCTTTCAGAGGTCTGCAATTGCTAGGTATGCTTCTCGACGGAGGAAATCGAACTGTCCAAGATTCTGTGCTCATGAGTTTCTCCGACAACAGCGACTCACGTGGATACGCATTGTTCACATACCTGGCTGAAATCCTGATTCGATGTGAGAAAAGTGCCAGCCAGTACACGCGGATTCGAAAGGACGAAATTTCGTTCTCCGCCAAGTCCTCTTTCACACCTACAATCAGTGACTCGCTCCGCTCCGCAGACTTACTTGGGAGGGGGTGTCGGGAATGGGCCATCTTTGGTCCCGGATCTGAAGTGTTCATGGCTCTGAAAGTAGTCGAAGGTTTGTGCGTGAGGCATGAGGGTATCTGCATGTGGTTTCATGGACATCAGCTGAAATGTCAGAGTGACGTCATTGGCGAGATGGTGAGTCTCCTCGAGGCTTCTTCTGTCATGCTCTCAGGTGCCTCTGTTGCTGCAGATTCTTATCCCCCAGCGCTAGTGGCTCAGCTGTGCGTTACGCTCCGCACTGTGATTGAAGCTAGTGGGAGGAGCCGTCAGGAAAGGGGCGGAAAAGGCTTGTTTGTTCGTGACCCCGAAATCCTTAAAAGAATCGCCGCTGCAATGGGTTCGATTTTGGGGGTCGGGCACATCACTGCTAGCCAACACCTCGACGCCTCACAGATTCGCGAGGCCGCATCAGCTTTTTGCCAGATGAAATTAGAGGTTCAAGGCTTGCTCCGGACCCTGCTCTTCGATGATTCATGGTTTTTGACTACCCAAGAGGTTTCGTTCCATGCAATGCTTGGAGAAGCTTGTAGCATATTCTTCTCAATTGGGTCGCTCGCGAACGAATCGACTGGACCATTATCAGCTGACTTGAATGCGCAGAAGAAGATTCAAGACAACTTCAAACACGCTGCAGAATTGGTTGTCCCACAGAAAGGGAGAATCTCGGAGGTCATACCCTTGAAAATTGGAGTCACGAATCGTTTTGCTGCAGGACTGTTGAGCAGCGAAATGCTGGGTTACGTGGCAATCGCCGAAATCGCACGAACAATCGTCATGCAAAATAGGAGAAGCAATATGCAGGTATCTTGCGATGCTGCATCAGCGATATCAGCGCTTCAACTTAGCTTTCCGGAGCTCTCGGCGGTGTCGCGTCACCGGATTCGCTGTGTTGAAATTTCTTCCGACTGCGAGTCGAACAGTCAAACTTCTCGCGTCTTGTTTTTCCCCGCAGACACAGAATCACTCGCTTGGACCAACTTGAAAGCAACCGGCAAGGCACTTTCTCAATTCGATGGGCTCTCCGACAAGACTTCGAAATCGGTTTTTGGGAGAAGCCAGACGTTCCGCACCGCGATCGCCCGGCGATGGCGAGTTCTTTTGGCAGAAGAACGGTGGTTTTCTCGGATTTTCCGTGATGGTTTTGTCAGCGCTAAAGTCGTTACATGGATATGGGATTCTGAGGATATTCTCAACTTCATACCTCGCTGGCTAGGGCTCCTATCAGTGCTTGCTTTGCTGTCGGTCTTTGGAGTGCCCAAAAATGTGCAGACAAGCATCACCAGCGATTCCATCGCGCAGGAAATCCCACTTCGAGGACAGGGCGTGATGCGCTACGGATGGTTCGAAGACAACTGGGAGATGGCCGGTGGATATTGGGAGTTTTCTTCAGTCATGATGATGTTTACAAGGATACTAGCAATTTTGCAAGTGTTGTCAGCCTTGCTTGCTGCCGTGCATTGGTGCATTGTCCGATGGCCAGCTCATTTCTTGGCAGTGCTTGCTGATCTTCAGGCATCGCCACGAATCGAGAAGAGGAAAACTGATGATTCTATGCCGAAGACCCGCGAATCCAAGGATCGAAAGGGGTTCCCATCAAAATTTGATGGCGGAGCACTCGGCCAAGAACGATATCAAGTCCGTGCGACACCGGCCACAATCATACAATGTTTGAAGAGAGCAAGCCCCGGAGGTTATCATGTTCTCTTCACTGTTTTTGCGCTCCTCGGAGCAGTGTACTCCCCTTTGTATGTTTCGGTTTACGCGATCGACTTCTTTCGATCGTCTATCGCTCTGGAGCTGCGCGGAGCTGTATTTCTAAGCGGTGTCAAGCTTATGAGGCTCTTCTTCCTATCGTTAATCGTATTGCTATTGTTCAGCCTTTATGCATTCACCTATTTTCCGTCGGTCCTTCAGGCGTCATCGTCGTCGTGTGAAAGTCTCTGGCAGTGCACAATGACATTCCTTGTCACAGCGATCGGACGTGACAACACCGAGCTTCTGCGTGACCAGAGCATCTTCACGGAGACACCACTATTTCTATTTGAAAACACGTGGGCGCAATTCCGCACTCTGTTTCTCGTCCTATTCCTGGTTGTATGGGGCATCCTTCTTCAAGGATTCATCTTTGCACAGATTCTGGACTCGTTCGCAGAAATGCGATCGGATCAATCAACCATGAAGGCCTTGTCGTCTTCGCGATGTTTCTTGTGTGGTGGCCTCAAGCCCCACTTGCAAGAAGTTTTGGCAATTGACCCAGGCAACACGGGCTCGGAGGCAGGCAGCAGATACTCCATGCACTTGGAAGACTCGTACCTGCTTTTCCTGGCGCGCATCATTCGAAGTCGCGATCAATGCCATAGCTTGATGGAAAATGACATACGCGCATGCTTCAAGTCTGGCGCAATCGACTTCCTTCCTCCACCTGCTCCGATCCGTGGCATGTGTGCGGGGGAGATCTAGGCCCTAATCATTTCCGTTGCCATCCCGTGACGCACGCTCGTTTCGTGTGGCTCTTGCTCGCTCCGGCCTGCAGGTGTGGTTCCACACGACATCCGTTTCGACCTTACTGTAGTTAATAAATTCTTCTTGCTTACTGCGTTGTTTGTTGCACTCATTCGTGCACACTGCATGCCAAAAATTCGCCCCAGGATGGAGCTCTCTCACGCTACACGCTCAAAGATCCTCACCGCCAGGGTACAATATGATGCGGTCAGGCATGCACGGCCGCGCAGCGGCTGGCAGGGCGAGCCTTGCGAGGCACCCTGCCGCAGAGAATAGTGCCTTTCCTCGACGGCGTCTGGCTCGATGCACTGAACACCACTGGCGGGTGCGATGCCGGAGTGGGAAAAGGGAAGAGGCTCATTAATAAAGGCATATGGTGCTGAAAAAACGGGAATGATGATGCTGCGGGCAAGGAGAGAGAATGCTATGAGGGCGTGAGCTAAGACAGGTTCCGAGCCAAGCAGACTAACGGTCTCCGAGCGTGGCTTGTGAGCAAGCCACCTGCATCCAAAGAGAAATTGTGAGAAACAGGACTTTTTCATCACGAACCGTGTGAGCCGGGTTTTGCCACAACAGCTGTTGTGGGTGCTCTTCCCGGGCGACCCACAACGTACGGAAGATGCAGCGGAGACATCCCGAGATACAGACCCACTCACCAGTAGCCTCGAATCGTCGCCCGCTTGTTCTGACGGTCAGTGCCCCGAGCTCCGTTTCTTTTGTGTGCCGTCGTCCAGAGTAGAACGCGAATCGGCAGCGAGAGGTCACGTTTCACTCCTACTGGATGTGAAACATGACCTCAAGCACCGGGGCGCTGCGGTACTGCATGACGGCCAGGAGCAGCACCTTTCGTTTGGCCAATTTCGCGCAGTGACTGAATGAGAACTACATGTTGGCACGCACACTCCGGCAGGTCGCGGCAAGCTGCTTGCTCACAGTCGCGGCTTCACTAGCGGTTGCGTGCATCTGGAGAGTACAGCAAACGTCGAAGTTGCCATCAGACGTTGTCCTGGCACCAAAGGGGGAGGACTGGTACGAGTCGCAGGTAAAGCTCGCAAAGGCAGGGCTGATCCCTTCGTCGGAAGTCCCTCTGGAGCCAGAGGCAGAACGGCGGCGGCGACGACAGAGGAGGGAGCATAGGGAACGCGGAAGAAATAATGGGAGACACAATTCGGATGCTCTCGGGTTCCTTTCGGTGCGAGCAGACGCGGTGGGTCAGGCGCGTCGAGTGAGGGCGCGCTTGCATGATGCTTCCTCTTCGCAAAATGCTGGGTCGCACTCGGTCGCGCGGCTGCTTCCGGGCGGGCGCGGACTCGATGCGTTGCAACATGCTGAGCGAAAGTGGGAGCGAAGTCACGAGGGGCACACGCAAATCGCGTATTCGGGCATTGTGCCGTATCTCCAAAGGAAGAGCTCACGCCCACGTGCTGTCAACTGCTTGGGCGCGTTGTCGGTGATGCCCCACGCCAAGACCTCCCCAGATTGTGCGATTTTCAACATGTTTCATACCACCCTAGCGAGCGCATTGCTAGGGCTTTACTGTGCCACGGCTGGGGCCCCAACCACCCTTGTGTGTGCGCAGGTCTCTTGCATTGCAGATGCAACGATCAAGTCGCTGCAAGGGGCGCCGCCGCCACCATCGTTGGGCAGGAAGGCTGTGGAGCAGGCGGCGAAAGGGCGCGGATTCGCGCCATGGCCCACTGCGTGCGTCCCACCGCCCATCACCTCATCGCCCTTCGCACCGTTGCGACCGACGCGTGCTCGGGACTGACGAGGCTCCGTGGCCGTCGGCAGAGCGGGCGAGTCCCCGAGCGAAATTGCTCGCGCCAAGGCGCTGGTGCAGGCTGCAGCGCACGGATCGGATCGCGGCTCGCCATTTACCGTCATTCGCCGCCTGTACGACCGCCTCGATCGCAGGATCGACGGTGTTCCGCCACGCGCGCGGCAGAATGGCGGAGGGGCGCCCGCGCTCAACGTGAAGGGCGTGCCGACGCCCGCACTCAGAGCAGCGGTTCCATACGCCCTGCTCCACCTCGCCGTGCATCGTTGCATCAGGGCTACAGCCCAATGCCTTGTGCTGACGATTCTGCCGCGTGAGGGATCAGGAGCAGAAGTTGGCGGGCGAGGTGGATGCGCTAAAGCGAGCACTGGCGGAGCGCAAGGACAAAGAGGGAGGGAAGACGGCTGTCGCCAAGGCCGCCCGTAGTACGGACGGATTCATGAGTTGGCTGGGCATTGGCGACGCCAAGGTCAAGGCAACTGCGTGGGGCTACTAGACGGTTGCGACATGTTTGTCCTCAGGTCTTCCTGTTCTCCAGACCGCAGTGATCCGTGTCACTCAAAGCAAGGGAAGAGCTTTGAAGGGAACAGCGCAGGGCCGGTAAAGATGCGCTTATTGCTCGCAACACACATCCCTTCCACGACCGCGATTCGCGACTGGCTTGTAATAAAGCACAAGCTGGCGCGTCTTCCACGATTCTGCTGGGTGTTGCAATCGCTAATCTTCGTCGCTGTCGCTGTAATTGCCGAGCACCGAGAGTCCCTCAACTGGTTTCTCAGCAGGCTTTGATTTCTCTGGCACCTTCGATTCAATCGCGGCCTTGTTTTCTCCTCCTGTCTTTTCTGGTGACGCGCTCTCAACCTTGGCCTTCTTCGCTTCTCCTTCAGGCTCGCCCCCTGGCACCTGCGATCACACAACAAGGGCACTGTCGAGAGGATGCTGCTGTCGAGAGACCTTTCTCGTCGCGCAAAGAGAAATCGCACCTCTCGAATACGAACGAATCGGAATCGACTGCGTCGCAAAACGCATGGGTAGGAAGCACGGGCGGGACCTTTCTGCGGACCCCAACAAGCGATGCAAGTAGTTGCTTTTGCTTGTCGGGTTTCGCGTGTTGCTTTGTGGGCAGTGCAAGCGACTTCGGGGTATCGTCCTGCAAAGCAGTTCAGTAGCAGCGCCGCATATGAGGCAGACTGCAGGGCTTGCGGCACAGCTATCACTGGCGCCGCCTAGAGAGTTGCACACCCATGCTGCTGTGTCCACAGGTCGCAGTTGGGCATGCAATCACCTCCACTTGCGATTGTGCTTTTCGGAAGCTGTCAAGTTGCTTCTGCTCCGCGCTCTGCACGAGATTCCTGATTAGTGGGGAAGGTTGGGCACGGCGGCTGGACACAGTGCGGCACCTCTTACCTGGAGGTGTTTGTCCTGCAGTCTCTGCGCCCGCTTCTCCTGGATTGTCCACAGAATGTCTCCAGTATCGTTCGCTCCCTTCTCAAACAACCAACCTCCCGACGGGCCGGCCCCACCACCCTCTGCCAGGGCCCGCCCTCTCAGCTACACGGCGGAGCGAAGGCTCGAGATCCTCGCTCGCTGCAGCCGCCCTCCTGGTTACCCTGCGGCTTACACACCGCGTAGACTGGTAGGATATAGAATTTGGACTCTTGCACACTGCAGCGGTAGGGCTGAACCTGGGCCTGCGGGTCCGAAAGACATGGCGCAGCGTCGGGGAGACAGACACTTCCTGCAGCCGGCGCGGCCGAAAGGAAGGACTCACTAAGTCAATATCTGCAAAAGTGGAGTACGCGCCTCTCTCGCGCTACTTGCCAGGTCGCACACGCGGGCCTGCGCCGCCTGCGCCGCCTTGGCCCCTCCAAGCCCCCCATCCAATTTCAGGCTTCCAAGCCCTACCTTCTGCCCTCGGTTCCTGACACGTTGTGTGAGGCTGCTCCGAGCTGGCTAGGGACCCAGGGGCGCTCCGCACGGAAAGCCTTTAACACATGCTGGCCTCTTGACCATGGACCGGTGTGATTTCAACTTTCCAACAGAGAGCGGAAGGAAAGTGGGAATTCTGGTGCCTTGCCCTTTGGCAAGGTGCCCCTGCTCCCTTGTACAGCGTTCGTGCCCCAAGTCTTGGGTCATTTTTAGTGTGCATGAGCGGAAGGCCCGCTCCTTTCTCATGGCCCTACTCCCAGTTCTACCCCTGCGTGTCTTTTTAGTCCCGTCGAGCGTTCAAATCGCTCATGCGGGTATGCGGACACGCTAGAGCCTCGAGACGAGGGGTCTTACCTCCGGCGGGCCTCTAGCGCGTTGGATTTAAAACCCTCGTATATGTTTGGCTTTCGGACAGCACGTCCACCCCCCTCCTATCCTGAGCGTGGAATTGCATGAAACAAGGCTGACCTGGGCTCTCCTGTGGCAGGCGGCACGACCTGAGCACCGTAGTCGCGGCTTTGCATCGTGGACTGTCTGAGAAGCTAGGGCGCGAACGTGCACTCTGCCTTCACGCTGGCCATGCCAACGAAAGAGATGCGGCGTTGTAGTACACACAATCTCTCACTGACAGTCCATCTCGTCCGGTCCTTTGACGTACCTCGCGCCGCCGCGTTCGACGTTAAGCTGCTCTCACCCCCCCCAGCATGCGGCGGATCTCCTGGATCTTGCGCTCCCTGCCGCACCCAGAGCGCGGTCAGCTTCTGACGTCGGAAACACGGCTGGCAAGCCGCACCGCGTGGCTGTGCACCCCACGGGGCCACACCTGGCGGCCCGCGCGCTCTCGAGCTGCTCCATCTCTGCTGCGCGCCCCCTGCCCGTCGCAAGCGCAGTCCTGGGCCGCCCGCGCCCTGCGCTTGCCACGGTGGATTCGCGAGAAGTGCGCACCCCCGCCACGTGCAGCACCCTACTCTGCCCCTCCACACCCACACTCGCACCGCGCGTGCCTCCAGCCGCGCCGGCTGCGCGCCCCGCGGGCGGAGGCCGGGTCTCGGGCACTCTTCCCGCGGGGGCCTGCACTGGGCGCGCGCGTCCGGCTGCGTCGTCCATGTATCGTCGCAGAGCCGCCTGCGCCGCGGTCTGCCGCACCGCCGCGCGCTCAGCCACTCACGCACGCGAAGCGCGGGGAGGGTAGCCGGGAGCACCTGCGACGCCAGGGACCGGGCCACGACGTCGGCGCCAGTGCGATCGAACGCGCCCCATGCGTGCTCAGCCCGATCCATTCCCTCCTGCTTCGGCGGCGAGGGCTGCCGCCCCGACGGGTCCACCCGTGCCGGGTCCACCCTTGCCGGGTCCACCCTCGCCGCCGCCCCGAGGTTGGCGATCCCGATCCCCGCTTCGATCTGGCTGACCAGCGCCGACACCTCCGCTGCTGCCTCCACCTGTCTCAGGTTTTAGGGTGAGGCTTCAGGCTGCCCTGCCGGGATGCGTGCGAGGGTGCAGCACGGCGCCTTGGCGGGCGCATGTTGTGCCGCTGGCTCGCAGAGGGAACCGCACCGCTTTCGTCGCGTGGCCTCGGCTGCGCGCTGCCAGCAGCTCCACTTTGGCCAGCTCACCGCCAGCCCTGCGCGCGTCTCCCGCGAGCGACGACACCCGGCCGCGCTGGGTCGCGCCCGCAGCTTCGCAGAGGCGCCGGCACCGCTCGACAGTATCAGCAGCTTTGTTCGCAGCAGCGACAGCAGCAGAGCCCTCCTTTCGACATGCAGACGCCAGCGAGCGAAGCTGATCAGCCCGCCAACGCTCAACTTCCACACCCACCGTACCCCCCTCTCGCGGCGGTGAAGGCTCTGCCTCCGCAGGACGCTCCGCAGACACCGTTGTCTGCGGACGGCTCGCCGCCGGCACACCAGGGTTGCCCTTGTGCCAGAGTTGCCCCTGCAGGGGCTGCCCGGGGCTAGGCCGGTACAGTCGCGCCGGCCGCGCAGGTGTGGCCAGCAGAGAGTCCACCGGTGACGCCTCCACAGGTTCGCACAGGGCGCCTACGTCACGCACCGGCGGCGGCGTGGCGGGCAGCGCGACGCCCTCCCGCGCACCTGCATTCCCGAGGAGGAGCGCGTCCACCATCTCCAGCTGCTTGGACGCCTCCTCTTGCAGCAGCGCACTCTCTGCCAGCCGCCCACCGCCTTCCGATGTCCAGACCGGCGCCCCGTCTTCCAGCCTCTTGACCCGCTCGACTCCGGTCGCTGCCCATCCCAGCCCTTCCTTGGGCGCCGACTCTTGGCCCGTCTGTGGATCAGGCGTCGTGACGCGTTCGGATTGCAGGGGCACGCCGGTCGCGCACACGGCACCCTGCGGACGATCCTCGCGCGGCGCCCAAGCACCGAAGAAGCGTGCAGTGTCATCAGCCCCCCCCGGCGAGCTGGCGGCTGAATGTGCGCCCAACACACTCTCTACAGCCGCAGCGTCGGCGCCCAACGATTGCGTCTGCGCCACGGCGACGCGCTCACGCGCCACCTTCCCGTCCGGGGTCACTCCAGGGGGCGTGCGCAGCGCTGGCCCACTTCGCGTTTCCGGAGTGCTCGCGAGTGAAGGGTGCCAGGCGCGCCCGGAGGTTGCGCCAGGCAGCGTGGTTGCGATAGGTTCCCCTTGCGGCGAATTCCGCTCCTGGTGGAGAAGATGCGCCGGTTCCCCGGTATCTCCGTGCGCCACGGGTTGCTGCTGTGTCAGGCTTGCGGGAGGTGGCGAGTTCGATGCGCCTCGGCTGCTCTGCAGGGCGAGGGTTGCGCGTTGCTTCATTCGGCGCGCACGTCTCAATACTGCTGCTGTGGATGACTCTCCTGCGTCCGTGTCCCCGTCGCTGCTCTCGGCCCTGCTCTCCAGCACCCAGTCTGCCCGAGCCCCGTCCTCGCCGTCGTAGGCGGAGTCGCGACTATTTTTTATGGGGCTGGAGGAGCGCTGCCGGCTGGATTCAAAGTTCAGCTCCGGGAGCTTGCTACGCTCGCCTTCACTGTTGGCGAAGCGCTTGCTGGCCCGTGCAAGCAGGACCTCCATCTCCCGCCGCATCTGCTGGGCCCTGGCAATTGTGCTGTTACTCGTCAGCTGCGATCCCAGATCTCGAATATTCAGGCTCTCCTCGCCGCCTGCAGGCGACAGCAGCATTTGACCCGGTGCTGCCTGGCTGCGCCCCGCACTTGAGAATGCAATACTCTGCCGCTGGCGGTTCGGAAGTTCGCTCTTGCGAATACGCAAGGATCTAAATTTACTTTTGATCGGTCAAGTTCACTGGCTGGTGGATTGGGTGCGTAGGCCCCGGGGGGTGGCATGGCGCCAAGGGTAGTCCCGACCGGGACACGCCTGCAGGCCAACCGCGTCCCTGAGGGCCTGCTCCCAATCACCAGCGACCACCTACCGCGAAATCGCGCCACTGCGAGCTCTGTGAGCGGCGAACATCCCAACGATCCGAGCGACCTGAATCTCGACGATGCAGCCTCGCGTGTGAATTTCCCGATTTGTGCCTCCTTCGGGGCTGCGCAGGAAAGTCTCACGCTCAGGAGGAGGAGCTCGGTTTTGTCGGATGACCTGCACTCTAACGGGCCTGTCGCAGGCCTTGAAAGAACTCCCTCTGTTCTGGAGCGAAGGCCTTCCGTACTCGAGCGGAGACCCTCGCTGTTGACACGGAGACCCTCGATGCTGTCACGTCGGCCCTCGGTGCTTGGGAGGAAGCGTGCCGAGGATAGCATAGACGGGCTGCGGATGAGGGAGCTCCAGCAAACGCGCAAAATGGAAGGGGAAGGCGTGTCGCTAAAGGAGCTGGTGCGATATGCCAGACAGGGTGACAAGGAGAAGAAGGGGGAGTTCGCCGCTCTGGAGGAACGACCAAACGGCCCGAGTCCTTTCGGGCCCACCGGAGCACTCGAGCGGCGTGGTTCAGTAGTCAGCCTGTCGACCTCCCAGCACGGCTCCGGCGTCGGGCACACAAGCGAGAGCGGCAGCGTGCGTGGCGCGCCGCGCCGGCTCTCGCGGTCCTTGGGCGGCAGCTCGTTCTCGTCGAAGTGGAGCGCACGGCAGGAGGTCCTGGGAGCCCCGCAGGACCTGCGCGGCGCCGAGCGGCCCGCGTCGCAGGGGCCAGACGGCAGCTCCGAAGCACGGGAGCACGCAGCGCGCGCGCGCGGGTTTTCGTACCAGCGGCGGCCCGAGGCGCGCACCGCAGCCTGGCGGTGGGAGGACACCGAGGCAGGCGTCCTCCCACCGCGCGGCACCGAGGCAGGCGAGGGCAGCGACGGCGCGGAGGCCGCGGGCCCCGGCGCGCCGCCGCCGCCCTCGCCGCTCGCGTCCTCTGCGCGCGGTACCGCGGCGAGGTCGCCTGCGCTGCGCGGCGCCAACGCCCTGCGCAGCCCTGCCCTCGACCACTCGTCGCCATACCAGCCCAGCCCCGCGCGGCGCGCGGCGCTGGCTCGCTGGCGCGCGCCGTGGGCGCGCGCCCGCTCGGAGTCACCCGCGGGGGCGCGACGGGTGCGGGTGTCGCCCGAGGACTCCCGCGGGTCGCTGGCCGCCTCCGCGTCCGGCGCGGGCGCGGGCGTCGTCGCCGGTGAGGCGCCATTCGCTTCCGACGCATCGCAGCGCGGCAGCAGCGCGCCTGCGCGCGATCCCGACGCAAAGCAGCCGGGCCCCGTGGACGGCGCTGCCGGCACGCAGCGTGCGAGGAGCGCAGCCGAGCGCGCGGCCGAGCTGCAGGCGAAGATCGTCGCGCACCGGCGCTGGATGCTCGCGCGCGAGGCCGAACGCGGGAACGCAATGCAGTGCGTGGAGCTGCTGCAGGCCGGGGCGGAAGCGTGGTGGCCCGACGCGGCGGGCCGCACGCCGTGCCACTTGGCGGCGCTGGCCGACCAAGGCCTCGCGGTCGCGGCGCTGTGCGACAGCTCCCAGGACGGGTACCACCCCTACGACTTCTCGCGCGTCGCGGCCGACGGCGCGGGCCCTCTGCACTACGCCGCCTTTGTCGGCGCCCTGCAGGCCGGCAGAATGCTGCTCAAGCAGCACCGCGCCCAAATCCAGCGCGCGAGGGACGCGCGGCGCGCGGCGGACGAGGCGACGCTGGCGGCGAACGGCGCCGCGCGCGCGGTGCTGGAGGCAGCGCTGGGGCCCGCGGGCGTGGGCGGCCGCGTGGCGGCGCTACGGGCAGAGGTGCCGGGGCTCGAGGCGCGGGTCGCGGGGGCCGAAGCGGAGCAGAGGGACGCCGCGGCGCAGCACGCGGCGCGCGCGGAGGAGATCAAGCGGCGCGTCGAGCGCGGCGAGGCGGTTGGTCGCGATGAAGAAGGCGACCTTGGTTA
>ENA-UOXV01001062-UOXV01001062.1-marine-metagenome-genome-assembly--contig:-NODE-1062-length-39065-cov-5.520046_pt1 | contig 39065 bp, 38 predicted proteins | sample MGYA00238165_ERZ766961 | MGnify/ENA primary metagenome ERZ766961 (study PRJEB28924, sample SAMN03173240) | marine metagenome | biome: Marine; feature: Water; material: Subsurface seawater | place: North... | reverse complement strand
ATTGCCCCGATAATTAAAGACCATATTGTCTCCAACCTGCTTCAATTCAGAGCTTTTTACGGTCAAAACTTCAGCTACATTTAAGATAGGAAATGCGAATTGATGGCCGTTCTCTGATACTAGTAAGATACCAACAATGGCTAGCGTGAGTGGCAGCTTCATTGAAATCTTCGTGCCTTTACCTTCAGTGCTTTCAATATTCACGGTTCCTTGGACAGACGCGACGGATGTTTTTACAACGTCCATGCCAACGCCCCGACCAGACAATTCAGTTACCTTCTCAGCCGAAGAAAATCCTGGATCAAAAATAAGCTCTAGTATTTCTCTCTCTGTCATGGAAGGAATTTGTTCGTCAGTTATCAGTTCTTTTTCTAACGCCTTTTCTATAACTCTACTTTTGTTAACACCTCTTCCGTCATCACTGACTTCAATCACTGCATTTGATCCATGATAAAAAGCGCTTATTATTATTTCCCCAACCTCGGACTTTCCGCTCGCTTTGCGTTCATCAGCAGTTTCAAAACCATGGTCTAGTGAATTTCTTAAAATATGAACTAAAGGGTCCGCTAGTTGATTAATTAAAAGTTTATCAAGCTCCGTATCCCCTCCATTTATTGTAAGCTTTGCTTTCTTACCAACTTTTCTAGCGAGCTCCCTCACTTGTGCCGGGAAACGATTAAATAGTTGAGAAATTGGTACCATTCGGAAACCCATCGCCCCAGTTTGTAGCGTTCCACTTAATCCTTCTAGGTCCTCAATATTTTTTTGCAGTTGTTTCCGCGCTTCTTCGATACGAAGTAGATTCAGCCGAGATTCTTCAGGCAATTTATCTAAGTTTTGAAATATTTCATCCTTAAGTAATTTAGTTATTCGATCTAGTACTCGTCGAGATCGATTTGAGGTATCGTTTTTAGCACCGCTCTCTTTAATTAACTCTAATTCTAATTCCTCGCATTTTTGACTTATGAGTAGTAAATTTTCGGTCACATCTGGGAATTTTGCATCCCGCGTCATTATTTCCATGTTATTGATAGCTTCAGCTAAAATTCTCGCGTCGTTCTCAAGTCGTATTCTAGTAATAAAAACTTCTGAGGCAGTATTCAGAACTTCTTCTAGTTTATTTGCAGGAACTCTAATGCTTTCTTCAGTCGAGGAAGTTACTTTCTTACCAGTATTAGCTTCTGCAGGTTTTGGCGCAGACTTGACGCCTCCTTTTTCTGCTGGGGGCGATGGTTGGGTTTCCGGTTGACTGGTGTCCTTTCCATCGTCTGCGGCTGAACTTTTATCTTTATTAGAGCTATTTTTCGCAGGTGATCCGGTACGAAGACCGTAGATGCTTTTGATTACGGGACTTATCTCTTGGGCTAACGTTTCACTAGCTTGGACATTGTCCGTCATTTCTTTAAGTATAGAATTACCTTCTATCAATATATCAACAATTTCCGAACTCACTGATATCTTTTGGGATCTCACGTCGTCTAATAAGCTCTCCATTTGGTGCGCAAGAGCTTCAATCTTTCGTATTTCTAATAAACGTGCCCCACCTTTTACCGTATGAACTGCTCTAAAAATAGCATTAACAACTTCTATAGGCTGGTCACTATCCTCTAACTCTATTAATGAGAGCTCCACCTGATTGAGATTATCTGTAGCTTCCTCGCAAAAATCGGATACAAGTGAGGTCTTATCCGCAGGAATATTTAGTTCTTCGGGCGAGTCATCAATTTTTTGAAGGGGCTCAATGTTGGGAGAAGTGTTTTCTTCTAATTCTTCGGCATCATCTCCGGAGAGTGCCATTTCATCTATCACTATATCTTGCGTATCAGTGGAAGAAGTCGACCGTTTCTCTATCTCTGCATTGTGGTTTAAAAGGACCTGGTTTAAGTAGGTATTACACTCCGAAACGACATCAGTGATGTCTGTTGCTATTTCTTTTTTATTTACGGCTTCATTTATACACTCTTTTGATGTTGAGAGCGTCAATTCCGTAACATAGGTCATAGAGTTTTGAGAAAAATCTAATTCTTCGCGACCGCAATCTAATACGAACTCTAAAATTTCGAGTAGACGAATGACTTTTTTCAGTTCTAGAACGCGACTAAAACCTAATAGAAAGTAGCCCAGACGATAAGCTTGGTCATAAGCATCCTCAGGATCATCATGTTTTGATTTAACGATTGTTAAAATATCATTTGATAAGGGTTCGAATTTTTTTTCAAACTCCGCTAATAACAAATCCCGTTGATGATTAGATGCTATTTCGGATTTCTCCGTATCAACGGTTTGGCTGTCTAAAATCGTATCTGAATACGCTCTCATTTATTGAGGCCCTCGCTTCTAAATACCACAATTACCTTTAATATCTCCCAAAGTTACCAGATCCTATTTCATTAGGAGTCTCTGAAGGTTTTGTTGCTGATTTAGGTTGTTCTGAGCGGACTCGAGTAGAGCTTCTTGCTTGTACGCGCCCTTCTTGGGGGATCTTAAAAAATTCCACTGTACTCTGAAGTTGAGGGGCGTAGCCGGATACAGTTGTAGCGGTCTTTGCTAATTGTTGTGATGCGGTAGAGTTATTTTGAATCGCCGCATCGAGTGTCTGAACCGCACTACTCACCTGAGATGCAGCAGATGATTGTTCTTCAGATGCAGCGTTAATGCTCTGCACCAAGTCTCGTGCTTTTTCTATTTCTGGAATGAGATTCTGTAACATAGTATTTGTTGAGTCGGACATCTCCTTTCCTTCGACAGACGATAACTGAATATCGCTAGCAGATTGTTTGCTTAGCTCAGCAAGCTTGGATACCTCGGACGCCACAACGGCAAATCCCTTGCCATATTCACCGGCTCTTGCCGCTTCCACTGATGCATTCAAGGCTAGCAGCTCAATTTTTTTGGTGATCTCTTCGACAGCTGTGATTTTTTCTGCAATCGTTTTCATTGATGTCGCTGTTTTTTCCATTGCCTGCGAGCAACTAGTTGCATCTTCTGCTATCTTACTTGCAGTCTGGTCGCCTTGATTAGCGGCCTCAGCGTTTTGCCGAATAGACGTTGCCATTTCTTCCATTGACGTGGATGTCTCTTGGACTGAGCTGGCTTGATCAGCTGAGTTTTGTGAGACTTCGTCTGCTGCTTGCGACAACTCGGTAGCGTTATTTGTTAAATCGTTTGATAGATCATTTAATTCTCTAACAAACGAGATAAGTTGTGTCTTCATGGAGTCCATTGAACGCATTACGTCTCCAATTTCGTCTTTACCAGCGACGTCCAAATCTTCAGTCAAATCACCAGTAGCAAATCGATCAATTGAGACAATTGTAGCTTTAAGTCTACGCCTTACTCCTACGGCTATTATAAAACCTATTGAGCCTATCAAAACTATCGCAATCACGCCTATTATGGCTGTGTTAATGAGCGCTTGCACCTCTATTTTTTCTGCGTTATGGGCAGCATTTTCGGTCATTTTTGAGCTCATACTTAATACTTCTTCTAAATGTTTATTGATTGAATTTTGGGACTCTTCTATCTCCAAAGTTAAATCATGCAAAGACGTTGATCCAGAATGGCCATCTTTAGTTTGAGAGGTGTTTGAATGGTCAGTGGTGCCGTTGCTATGACTGCCTTTTTTAGCTACGTCATCTTTTACAAATTTAATGAATTTGGCACCGATTTTATCGTACGCTTTATGTTCTTTGTCTATTAATTCAACTAACTTTAACATTTCTCTCGTCTCGCGGAGTTCTTCGGATGAGAGATGAACTTTTTCTGGGGTAACAATCTTGCCAGATAAATATTCTTTGTATTTACCTAACTCTTTCAACTCCTCGCCTAACTGCGTGTACAATAAATTCTCCACAAGTATTATCTCGGCACTTGCTTTTTTCGAATATTTTTTCATGAGCAAAATATTCTTTTCGGCTTCTTTTGTCTGATTGGTTTCCAACTCGAACGCAGCGGTGTTTAATTTTACCTCTTGTAATAATTGATATTCTGAAACGGCTGCGACGTGCTCTAAAATCGGAATTTGAAAGACACTGACACCATGAATGGCCTTACCGACCTTATCAAGAGAGTATGTGGAGACACCCGCTAAAATTATAATGGCTGCGGACGCTATTATCACTAACGTAACTAATCGTCCAAAAATCGAAGAGAACATTCGCATATTTTTTTCCTTTATAACTAGGCAATGAACCACAATGCCTTAATCGGTGTTAACGGTACAGAGCCAAGTTCTCTGAAGCAACAATGCTTTCTGTAGCTAATTGTAAAAGGGTAGTGTTATTCTGTTCTCGAACGCTAGTAAAGACTTCAGAAACACGTTGATTCAAAACTGCCTCTGAGGATGAAAAACTTAATGGATCTAAAGTTTGAATTCCAAGAACCTCGTCTACGCAAAGTGCAAACTCATTTTCCTCCTGGCGTAAAACAATGAATTTATTCCTCTCATCAATTACAAGGCTTTGCTCACCCAACTCCGATGAGATATCTATACAAGCCAAAACTTGTCCCCTGAGATTAATTAATCCTCTAACAAATTCGCTTTTATCGTGAATTCTTGTGACATCGTAGCCTTCAATAATTTCAACAACATTCTGCACGTCAATGACAAAATGGTAATCATGGATCCTCGAATAAATATATTCTCTTGTATTCTTTTGTATTTCTTCTTCTGACTTTACCTCTTCAGAATTTCTGTAATCAAGGACCCCTTGTTTTCCAATTGTTGTAGACAGGGTTTTTTGAATTTTTTCAACGTGTATAATCAATAAGTTTGAAGATTGAAACCCAACCACGGCTCTGATAAAGTCTTGGCGCTTATTTGGATTATTTACCTCGTCTGTTTTAATGTTCGAATGCCCTAAAACGTTATCACTCGATATCACATCGATGTGTCGATCCATTGTGAAACAAAAGTCAAAGCCGTCTAAACTTACGCAGACTAAAGAAGATTGTTTGTTATGTGAGTCTTCGAAAGAGTGATCTGAGATTAAATCAGCGCATTCAAAAACTGGGATAAGTTTTTCTCGATAGATTATTGATCCGATGCAGCCTCTGATTTCTGTTGGCAGGCTCTCAATGTTTCCAAAGTCTCGAATAACCTCTTTCACATGCTGAACTGGTATAGCAAATTGTGACCCAGATCTCTCGAATATAAATAATTTATCATAAAAAGTGTCTTTATCTAAATCGACTGCTATTACTGAGTCGCTAACGTTCTGATCTAAAACTTGGAGTGCTGTATCTTGATAGTCTTCGGTATCTTTTTGGTTTTCCTGGACGCCAACTTTTTTTATTTCGTCTGAAGATTGGACAATTTTACTAATAGATTGGAGTTTTTCATCTAACGAGCTCCGGTCCTCGAAGTTCGTTTTTTCTCTGATGGCTGTCTCTTTTTGTTCGCCTTCACGCTCAACAGCGCCGACGGGTATCGTTTTTTCGAGATTACGAGTTTGGACTGGTCCTGCTATTTTCTTTTCGACAGCAGCCGACGGGGAAAAAGATTTCAAGCTTCCATTACCCGCTTTTGCGCCTTCACCGTTTTTTGCATCTAAAGCGTCCGACGGTGAAAATGATTTGAGTTTCTTTCCCATCTATTTTCGTCTCACAGGGTTTGAACAATTATTAGTTCTAGAGAGTTTCCGCTCCCTATAATTTTAGTTTTATAGTCAGAGTTTCTGAGTTGATTGTATCAAAATGTCATCATGTCCATGGAAAGATAAGACATGCGAAGTGACCGTCATGTCAATTTTTTTTTAATAAACTTGTATTCTAGGTTCTTTGAGCAAGCTAAATCTTAGGCGTTAATCTTTGCGAAAGTGTATTAAAACTGAAGTTAATAATAGGGTTTGTACTGTCTTTTCAGTTTTGAATCGATCCTTATAGACAATTGCCGATCAGACCATGATAATAATCTATTTATCTATTTATTAGTTGTTTAAGGACCTACAATTTATGGCTTTTTGGAAAAACTTGAATATTGGAACAAAGATTATAGCGGTCATTCTTCCATGCATTTTAATAATAATCAGTGTGATTTCGTTCTTGTCTATCAAAACTTCTCAAACTGCTATCGAAGCAGAAGCGTTCAATAAGCTCGTGGCTATACGCGAATTAAAAGCAGGGCAAATTGAAAGTTACTTTGCCCAGATCAGGAGCCAAATTGAGACTTTTTCTGAAAACAAAATGATAGTGGACGCGATGAAAGATTTTTCCGATGGTTACTATGATCTGGAAACCCAATTAAATTTTGATGCAGAACGAGTAGAGACAGCTAATCAGAATCTCAAAAAATATTATCAACAACAATTTTTACCAAAACTATCGTCAAACATGAATAAAACCGCTGATTTGCAAAACTACTTGCCTAAAAGCAAGATTGCTAGGGTCCTGCAGGATTTATATATTTCGTCAAATAGAAATGAATTAGGGTCAAAACACCTTCTCGATACGGCTAAGGATGATAGTGATTATAGTGCTACTCATTCAAAATATCATCCAACTATTAGAAATTACCTCAACAAATTTGGTTACTATGATATCTTTTTGGTAGATGCAAAATCTGGGAGTATAGTTTATTCAGTTTATAAGGAAGCTGACTTTGCAACCTCTCTTGTTGATGGCCCATACTCTGAGACTAATTTCGCAAAAGTTTTTGAGGTTGCAAGAAGTACGGGAAAAAAAAGTTTTGTGAAGTTAGTTGATTTTGCACCATATCACCCGTCTTACAATGCTGCTGCGTCTTTTATTGCTTCTCCCATTTTTGACAACGATAGCTTGTTAGGGGTCGCAATTTTTCAAATGCCCATTGATATAATTAATTCAATAATGACTAGTGACAAAGACTGGAAAAAGGGAGGAATGGGCGATAGCGGTGAGACATATATGGTGGGTTCAGATTTGACCCTAAAAAGTGAGTCCAGGTTCTTAATAGAAAGCCCAAGCCAGTATCTTGACTTAATGGCTAACCTTAATATGGGCGACAAATTGATTTCCGAAATTAAGAACGCGGGTAGCGCCATTGGCCGTCAAATAATCGATACTAAGTCGACACAAAAAGCCATAAATGGCGATAGTGGTTCAAGTATAATAAAAGATTACCGGAATATTTCGGTATTATCTGCTTTTAAGCCTTTAAAAATAAAAGACGTTGATTGGGCAATAATCAGTGAGATAGACGAGGATGAGGCGTTTTCTTCAGTATTTAATCTTCAGAGACTAATGCTGATTGTTGCTTTATGTTCCATGGCTATTGCGGCCTTAGTAATATTTTTATTTTCTAAAATATATATTTCATCTCCTATAAACCGGATGTTTTCAGCTGTTGATAATCTGCGGTCGGGCGATGGTGATTTGACTTTAAGGCTTCCTGATTTTGGGAACAACGAAATAGGAAGAACAGCAAATTCATTGAATGGATTTATAGAGCATATTCAGTCCATAATGACAGATATCTCGCATGCTGTGGAGGCGTTATCAGTTACTGCCGATAAAGTGAAAAACACGGCAGATAATGTGAAAGATAATTCCGGTAGGCAGGTGGTATCATTGGAGCAAACAACGACTGCAATATCCCAGATCAGTGTCTCCATTTCACAGAATGCTGGTCATGCAAAATCTACAGATGAATTAGCGTCAGGTGCGGCAAAATTAACTACAGATGGGGGCGAGGCTGTACAACAAACACTTGCAGCAATGAAAGATATCTCTGAACGAGTTAGGTTGATTGAGGACTTTGCCTATCAAACCGATTTACTTGCTTTAAATGCAATGATTGAAGCGGCAAGGGTTGGCGAAGCTGGCGCTGGGTTTGCTGTGGTCGCAGATGCCGTAAGAGGGCTGGCAGAACAAAGCCAATTATCTGCAAAAGAGATTGGGGATCTAGCTGAGGATAGTGTTAAAATTGCCCAGGAAGCGGGGGATCTCGTGCATGGCGTCTTGCCGGACATACATAAAACAGCTGAATTAGTTCGACAAATTGCATCAGCTTCCGACGAGCAGGCACACGGTGTTAAAGAAATAAATAACGCTATGGAGCAGTTAGACGGATCGGCTGGGCAAAGTAATTTAGACGCAAATGCACTAGCGTCATCATCAGAAGAAGTCAGGGAAATTATAAATAAACTTCAACAGCAAGTCTCACTTTTCAAAATCTAAAAGATGAGGCCTAATTTTGATTTTATCGTACGGCCATTTAATCCTTGTAAGATTTGTTTTTAGATTTTGATACTCCAGACTATTAAATCCCTTTTTTCATCCGTAATTGGATGGCTTGTCAGTTTCAATAACAACTATTTCTGATGAAATTTCGGAAGTGTTGAGTTTGCTTCCAGACAGGCCTGTCGCAGGGTCGAACCATTTTGCTGTTTCATCTATATTTGATTTCGTGCCAATTGTGATAGTTTGACTTGCCTCATTGACTATCTCTGGCGTTCCATTGCTGGTGGCATGCCAGACACCACCATCTAGTTTTCTAATGATTTCAGATACTAATTGGCCCGAAATACGGGGATTAAAACGGCGGTCTACTAATCCAGTTCGAGTGAAATAACCCCGGTCTGCATCGTCAAAGGTATCAAGAATGACGTCAATACTAAAGCCGACGCCAGATAAAATAGTGTGGCCAAAACGCATGGCATTACTAATCTCGTCATTAAATGTTTGTGCCGGGCTGGCTTCCGTTGATTTTACATATAAAACAGGTTGGCAATTAGTCTCATCCTTAAATATTTTGAGTTTTCGACCCGCTACCCAAGGAGATACACTGCGCGGTATCGTAAATAAAACGCCGTCAATGAGTGATGGATGTTTGTTCATAAATAATTTTAATTCTTCTGTCTCAGACAGCGTGAATCCATGACTTATAAGATGATTGAACTTCCCGCCTGAAGTTTTGGCTGCATCATTACGATTTACTCGAGATAGTATAATGGGCAAACCGGTTTGCTCTTTTAGGAAAGTTATCTTGGCAATCTGGTCTTGGATAGTTTCCCATCCCAAAACTAATTCCAACCTTGAGATTTTATTCGTATTTGCAAGAATAGTTTTCATTTCGACATCGCTTGGCATTCCATAGCGGTAAACATGGAACTTATGGCCTACTGCGCACATTATCTTCATTCGGTTTCTGGTCGTTTCATCTATGAGATCTTGAAGAGGGACGCGTAAGCCACGCAAACCCATCTCCCACATCGCCATTATAGGATAGTCATTACGGGCTTTTTTACGCCGAAATTCGTCGACGGCGCCCGAGGGTGCAACATTTAATTCCTCGGTCCAAGCATGCCGCATATCAACAAAAATATTACTAATATTTGTAGTTTTTACATGGGGCCTCATGACCACCGGTGGGACGCCTAATTCGCCTTCTTTTGCTGTTTTAGCATAACTTCTATGGTAGTGCGCCACATGACCTTTTTCATGTATTTCAAGTGTAATATGCCCCAGTTTAGCACCATCGTTTCGGCCTTGCTGGTTGCCACCATCTATACGATACATCTCAGAATAGTCGTGACGTACAAAACAAGTCGACGGCACTATATAGAACTCTGTTTCTCCAATCAGATCATACCAAAAGTTATGGACATGGGCCGAAAATAAAGCCTCAGGTTTGTATTTGTGTATTAGATTTAACAACCAAGTTCGCCCCGGTTCATCAATGTTATCATAACTCTCTGGCTCATCTCTATTAGAGACATAAACAGGGTAGTGACTAAATAGAAATATTCGCTTCTCTGTGTTTGCTGCTAGATCGGCATTCAACCATTCTTTTTGCTCTGACTCTGCAGGGTCGCCCGAATTTATCAGCGGGGAGTTGATTATTACAAAATGACAATTTTGGTAGTCAAAAGAAAAGTAATCATTCCCAAAATGCTCACGATAAAGCTTTACATGCTCACCATTAACCATACCAGCTGGCATCCACGTGACAGGTTTGTCTCCTATATCATGATTTCCAGGCATGAGATGTAATGGTACTTTTAACTCTGCTGCTAATTTATGAAAATTATTTGCAGCTTCAACAAAGCTTGGCAATTCCGGTACTGGATTGACCATATCTCCGAGATGAATACAGAATTTGGAATTGCTCTGATTGATTTGGTTGAAAATATATCGTGCTCTGGGATTAGCTTCTGCATTAGCGGGATAGGGAGACGCAGAAGTATCCTCTTTTTCATTAACGTGCGTATCTGAAACTAATGAGACCCGGAATTTTAGGTTTCCTGTTGGACGTTTATTCATAATGGCATTCGGGATGCAGAGTAGAAAGCTTTCTGCGTGTAGTGAATTTGATTTTTAGCCACGTTCTTTTATCTCCATAAATCTTTTATGATTTTGATTTAAAATTGGTCACATCCGTGACTTTAATGACTGCTCTTTAGACATCTAGCATTTTTTAGTTTCAGTATTAAACGGTTGATTGGTCGAAGAAATTTGTAACGCTCATTGGTTCAATTTTATTATTATAAACAGGCGGCAAAAAATTATGCAAATTTCTATTTTTGTATAATTAAGTTTAGAAAAGTTGAACTTTGATAACTGGATGACGCCTGCTGCTATTGTCATAGCGCCAAGGTATACTGGGATCTTTTGATGGGGATGCGCTTTTGAGAGCTTCTCTTTTTACTGTCATATAAATAAATTAGATGGTAAAATACCGCTAACATATACATTTTTGAAGGAAATCCGATGTTATTTGTTCAAATTATTAATTATATTCATAATTTCAAGCGTGATAACAGTGGTGCGACCGCTATTGAATATGCGTTAATTGCGGCTGGAATTGCCATAGTAATAATTACTGCATTAGGTTTAGTAGGCGATGAGCTCGTGGTTCTATTTGGCAAGGTAACTGATGGTTTAAAGGGTAATTAATCAAATCAGTATTATTGTCTGATTCTAAAGTTAAAAATGATAATTATTCCAATTCTAGAATAAGATAGGGCGTAAATGCGACTGTTGGTTATATGCCTTGTTGTTCTTGCTGTTTTTGGGGCCGGTGGCGCAGTTATTTTGGTCAAGAAATTTATTGACGCTGGAAACCAATCTCAAGGGGTTAACGCCCCAGAGACAGGGGAAACGGTTAAAACGATTTTTGTCCTTGTTGCGGATGCAACGTTGCAACCGGGAACCTTGATCGGAACCGCTAGTTATCGTTGGCAGCAATGGCCAAATGACGCCATAACGGAGAACTATTTTACCGAAACTAATAATATTGCCGGGGTTCCTGAAGAGATTAAGGAATTTAAAGTTCGACAACCTATTTTCAAAGGAACACCAATAACAAAAGAGATGGTGTTTAAGACAGATACGGTAGGGGTTCTGCCAGGTTTATTAAAAAATGATATGCGTGCAATGTCCGTGTCTGTTAGGTCTCCCAATGGCCCAGTGGGATTGATTTTGCCGGGTGATAAGGTTGATGTTATTGTAACAATGGAGATGCAAAAGTTAATATCTGATTATCAGATATCAGAAAGAAAAGAAAAACAAGAATTAGCCGGTAAAGAACTTCCTCCAGTAAAATATGGGGCTGAGACTATTCTCAAAAATATAACAGTTATCGCAACAGATCAAAATTTTGAGAGTAAAGAAGTGAGTGAAAAGCCAATAAGCACTGTAACTTTGGAATTAAGTAGTCTAGATGCAGAAAAATTAGCAGTAGCCAAATCTATGGGTAATATTAATCTGGTTTTACGTAGCGCAGTTAATTCAGCTCTTTCGCAAACCAATAACAGCTTCACCAGTGATGTATTGGTAAGTAACACTTTGAGAGTCGCAAGTGAAAGGCAAAAAATTAGAGATAACAGTTCTTCATTAGGTTCTATCATTCCAAAAACTAAAAAGCGAATAGTAAAGACCAAATCAGCTAGCACTAAGGTAGTGATATATAAAGGTGGAGTGCCCACCACTGAGTATTTCTCGGCAAAATGATGATTATTGTAAACTTAAAAGCGCTGACAATATCCTTCTTTGCAGTAATGATTATGCTTGTCTTTAATCCGGAAATACGTGCACAAAGTCCCAGTAGTATTAGTACGCAGCAGTTAGACCCACCAGGCCTTCTTCAACTTGAGCCTCAAATAATCAACATAGCCATAAACAAAGCGCAGGCCATTAGTTCAGCGCAAAGAATAAAAGATGTGATTATTGCTAATCCTGCCATAGCAGATGTTCTGGTGAAAGCGTCAAATAAAATCTATTTGATAGCAAAAAAAATTGGGTCCACTAATATTTTTTTAACGGATCAACAAGGCAATGCTATTAAGCATTTTATAATAGAAGTAAGTACCGATGTAATTGGCGCGCAAGAAGCTATCAAGCAACTTGCTCCTAACGCAAAGATCAATTTAAAAGCTGTTGGCAGCAGCTTGGTCCTTTCCGGGACGACGCGATCTCCAGAAGAGGCAGCCGACACCGTTGAGGTAGCAAGACAATTTGTTGATAATGACACAAAAATTATCAACATGGTTCGCGTATTAAATGATCAACAAGTCATCCTGAAAGTCAGGGTGGCGGAGATGCAGCGAACAGCGATCAAAAATCTATCTGTTGGCGCTTCTTTTTCGCATGCTTTCCATGGGCGTGAACAGCTAATTAATACTCAAGCCTTTTCTCCAATTGGTGTTACTAATGCGATAAGCGCGACATTGAGTGTTAATAAATTTGGCCTCTCTACGGCTTCCATAAATGCCCTTGAGCGGCAGGGTTTGGTTAAGACACTTGCAGAACCCACGCTTACCGCAATTTCCGGAGAAACGGCTAATTTTTTAGCTGGAGGGTCAATCCCGACCATAGTAGGGGTAAGTGATACTGATACTATACAAATCGAACAAAAAGAGGTTGGGGTAGCCCTTAGTTTCACACCGACGGTCTTATCAAAAAAGCGGATTAGCCTTAGAATATCCACAGAAGTGAGCCGTCAGTCATTTGAAAATAAGTTGGTTTTACCAACCTCAAGTGGAGGGTCTGTCGACATACCTGGTCTAAGTATTAGAAGAGCAGAGAGCACCGTCAATTTAGGTAGTGGATATAGCTTGATGATAGCGGGTTTGCTGCAAAACGATGAGGTGAACACAGTAGATGGAACCCCCTGGCTCAAAGATGTCCCCATTCTAGGGGCACTTTTCGAAAGCAAAGCCTTTAATAATAGAGAGACGGAGTTAGTCATACTAGTAACAGCCTACGCTGCAAAACCTGTGTTGCCGACAGAAGAACTGCGCCTTCCTACTGATGGATTTAAGCCTGCTAGCGATATTGATATTTACCTCTTCGGCAGACTTTACAAGAGGTATTCGCAAAACACTGATGGAAATGTAAAGGTCCTTAAAGGCCCATTTGGTTACATATTGGAATAACTTTAATGCGTTATTTAAATTTTATCATTTTGACAGTTATATTTGGCATGTCGAGCTGTGGTTACAACAAGAACACATCAGAATCCATAAAGACCTCCAGTGTGGGGGCCGTTAAAGCGGAGTTTAGGATAAATGTTAATTTTGCCGATAAAGGTTTAATTTTGGATAGAGATAAAACATTAGTTCTAAATAATTTTTTAAATGAATATAGTCAACGCGGTCGCGGATTATTGACTATAAGTACTCAGAATAACGATAAAGCCATAAGGAAACGTGTGCTGGCTGTACTTCAAACAAAAGGTATAGAGCCAAGAAGGGTCTTATTTAAACTAAGCAAAAATATAAATTTACCTAAAAATAGCATGGCATTTCGATTTAGCGGTTATTTATTGAAAGTGCCTCATTGTAATAATTGGTCTGGAGTTATTGATTTCAATCCAAAGAACCTAAAAAATAGTAATTTTGGTTGTTCCTATAATAGAAATATTGCGCTAATGCTGTCTGACCCTGGGGATATTGTTGACCCAGAGAGATATGCTGGGGAGGATCCCTCGCGAGCACCCCGTGTCTTAAAATTATTTAGAGGAGGGCAACCGACTGGTGTAAGCTCTCCTTCAGGAGAGAGATCTTCTGCATCATCTGGTCAGTAAGTAGTAATTTGAACGTGTAGGGTCAGTTGTTATGGCGTTAAAATGTTCCATAGAGGCTTTCTTAACTACAGAAAGATTGAGTAATTTGCTGAAAGTTATGGCGAGTGCTCCTAAGCTTGGCCGTTGCAATATAGTTACTCATCCTGGTGGTATGGATAAAGCCATTGATCAATTATCAAAATTTCCATCACCAGAACTTTTAATAATTGAAATAGATTTCTCAAAAGAGATTATTTTTCAAAAGCTAGAAGTGTTATCCACCGTTTTTAATAGTGATAGTAAAATTATACTAATTGGAAATGATAATGACATCGATTTGTATCGGAAATTAAGAGCTCTTGGTATAAACGAATATCTTTTTATGCCAAAGACGGCAGATGATTTAATTAATGAAATAGAAGGTTTATTCTTAAATTTCGAGAAATCATCCCAAGCTGAATACATTGGTGTTCTGGGCTCTAGGGGTGGTGTAGGTGCTTCAACACTCTCAACAAATATAGCCTATGCACTCAGCCAGATACCCAATACAGAAGTTATAATAGTCGATCTTGATATAAATTATGGCACCATAGCATTGAGTTTAAATTTAACGCCCCATCAAAGTATAATGGACCTTTTGGAAGATACAGGGAGACTTGATGAATTATTGCTTGAAAGGGTTATGCTGCAACATGGAGAACAATTATCAATAATACCAGCGCCGATTGCAGCAACCCAAAATTTTAGCCTAACGGGTCAATCGATCGAACAACTGTTAGGCTTGATTGGTTCAATGGCAGATTATATAATACTCGACTTGCCGCATGGGACCCCTGACTGGCAAACAACTATTTTCTCAAAATTAGATCAAGTTATTCTAATGGTTTACCCTGACTTGGCAAACTTGAGAGATGCGAAGAAAGTATTTGATCAAATCGATGGACATACCAACATGGGGCCAAGCTTTAATTTCGTATTGAATAAAGTTGGGTTGTCAGCAAGCTCTGAATTGCCGGCGAAAGAATTTGAGACAGTTTTGAACCTAAAACCAATTCAGTCAGTGCCGTTTGATCCCAAACTATTTGGTAAATCATTAAATAATGGAGCCCCTATAGTGGCAACAGATAAAGGATCGAAAGCGTCTGGCTCAATTATAAAAATTGCACAAAAATTGACTGGTAAAGAAGAACAAGAGAAATTATCCATCTTTATGCCTAAATTTTTGAAGAAAAAATAATGAAATCATTTGGAAAAAAAACAGCTCTTGATGAAGTATCTTTGGAGGATAAAGTAACTGTCCAAAGTCCTATCATTGTAAACGAAAAAAATAATAGCAAGGCAACAACCCACAGTGATTTAGATAAAAATATTAAGAGGGAAGTTAGTGCGCCCGATAACTCAAGTGAAACCAAAACGAGCTTAGACAGTTTACTCTTAGATACCAAATTACAAGAGACTAAAATTCTTATTTTTAATGACTTAATAGATGCAGTGGAGCTCTCTCAGCTTACAAATATGGCGGATGAGGAAGTACGAGATGAAATCAGCGATGTAGTTAGTGAAATTATAGTGATGCGGCAGCTAATTTTAAGCGCAACGGAACAGCGTCAAGTAATCGAAAGTATATGTGATGACGTGTTAGGTTTAGGCCCTTTAGAGCCGCTTATGAACCAAGACGATATATCAGACATAATGGTAAACCATTCTGGTAAAATTTATATAGAACGGAATGGAAAAATTGAATTAACAGAGATCACCTTCCGCGACAACGCTCAACTGATGAATATCTGTCAACGGATTGTGACAGCTGTGGGCCGACGGGTCGATGAAGCCAGTCCAATTTGCGATGCTCGCCTCATGGATGGTTCGCGAGTTAATGTTATTGCCCGTCCATTGGCGATCGATGGCGCTGCTCTAACAATACGAAAATTTCAAAAGCAAAAGTTAACTTTAGATAACCTTGTATCTTATGGCAGTGTATCAAAACAATGTGCGCAGTTATTAGAAGTCATAGGTGCATGTCGACTAAATATATTAGTGTCTGGGGGCACGGGTTCAGGAAAAACAACACTTCTCAACTGCTTAACTAACTATATTGATTCTGGCGAACGCGTAATTACTTGCGAGGACGCAGCGGAATTACAACTCAAAAATCCACATGTGGTACGTCTAGAAACCAGACCGCCAAATATTGAAGGCAGTGGTGAAATAAGTATGCGCGATCTGGTAAAGAATTGTTTGCGGATGAGGCCGGATCGAATAATTGTTGGAGAGGTCAGAGGTTCTGAAGCTTTTGACCTTCTGCAAGCTATGAATACTGGCCACGATGGATCCATGGGAACAGTGCACGCTAATAATCCACGAGAAAGTATTTCTCGGATCGAGAACATGATCGCTATGAGTGGTTTTAATTTACCATCACGGATATTAAGGGAACAAATTTCGTCTGCTGTGAATATTATCGTTCAAGCCACCCGATTAAGAGATGGATCACGTAAGATTACCCATGTGACTGAAGTGATTGGTATGGAAGAGGATATTATAACTCTCCAGGATCTATTCACGTTTGAAATAGAAAGAGAGGACGAGAATGGGAAACTTATTGGAAAACATGTCTATAGTGGTCTTCGCCCCTCATTTTGGGAAAAAGCACGTTACTTCGGATTAGAAAGTAAACTCAATAACGCTATCAACATATCTCAAAATTGAACAAGATAAGAAAATGATAATTGCAATCTATACATTATCTATATTATCGCTCTTGAGTATCCTAGGTGTTGGTGGAGTATTATTCTATAATATTCGCCTGAAGCCTAAGTATAAAATATATCAACGCCTAGCGGTTTATGGTGTGCAAAATAGTACTGGATCTGATGCACCTGCCCAAGGGGTGGCAGGTATTCGGCAAGCACGAATACAAGCGAAACTTGAAGAAATAAAAAGTATTTCTCAGGAGAAGGATAAAAAGCGGCAACTTAGGGAACTCCTTTTATTATCTGGATCCCAAGTTACGCCAAATAAATTTAAAATAATCTTGGTGGGAATATCCATAGTTGGGTTTGCTGTTCTTTACCTGTTTGTTGGAATAATAGCAGCCTGCCTTGGAGGGTTATTTATTTTTTTCATTTTACCTAAAATATTCTTTTCTATTAAAATCAAACGCCGACAAAAGGAATTTACACAGCATTTTACCAGTGCAATAGATATTTTAGTTAGAGGTACGCGCTCTGGTTTGCCGATAGGTGAGTGCCTGTCTATTATTGGACGTGAATCTCCGAACCCGGTCGGGGAAATATTTCAGGATATAGTCGAAGGACAAAAATTAGGCCTTTCTATTACTGAATTAATAGACCGTGGATTAGAGCGGATGCCAACGCCTGAATTTAATTTCTTCTCGATTGTTTTAATCATTCAACAAAAAACAGGCGGTAGTTTAGCAGATACACTCGAGGGGTTGTCTGATTTATTGCGCGAGAGAAAAAAACTTTCGGATAAAATAAGAGCGTTATCTAGCGAAGCTAAAGCATCAGCAGCAATAATAGGCTCATTACCATTTTTCTTAGGCATAATGATGACATTAATTAATAAGGATTTTTTATTACCTCTATTTACCGAAACTATAGGAAATATGATGCTTGGGGGAGGTTTGCTATGGATGGCAATAGGTGTTTTTGTCATGTCAAAAATGATAGACTTTGATTATTGAGATAGATGATGGTTGAGTACTTAATTCTAGTATGTTCTGGGGTTTCTGTATTTTGTATTGTAATTGCAATACTTTTGCCTCTTATAAGCAGGGACAATCGCAAGCAACGAATGCAAAATCTGTTCTTGAACACTCAAACCAAGGGGGTTCAGCAGGATAATGAGACAATAAGTCCAAATGATACAAAAAATATTCCGAAATATACCAAGCAACTGAAAGAAATCTTACATCGCTTTAAGTTGGACAGTTTAACATCGTCAGAAGAATTAAAAGCTAAACTAATTTTAGCGGGTTGGCGACGCCCCAATGCATTAGTGATCTTCGTTACGGTCAAATTTTGTCTTCCCGGATTATTAATCGCATTATCAAGTTTTTTCCTTTTGGTGGACCAGAAGTATTCTTTGACAATAGGAATGAAGCTTCTCATTTTATTTGGCTCTGGGATTGTAGGTTTTTATTTGCCTGATTTACTTGTAAAAAACCAAAGTCAGAAACGTCAAACAAGTATGCGCCAATCATTTTCAGATGCCTTAGACCTGCTTTTAATCTGTGTGCAATCTGGTCTAAGTGTTGAGGCGGCTTTCACTAAAGTTGCTGAGGAAATGTCCAAAAATAGTCCAATATTGGCAGAGGAATTTGCTCTGACATCCGCGGAACTTGCTTTTCTTTCCGATAGAGAGAAAGCGTATGGAAACCTCGCTGATCGCACTGGTTTAGCTATTGCAAAATCATTAGCTACAACGCTCAACCAAGCGGATAAATACGGAACGCCTGTAGGCAGGGCATTGAAGGTTTTATCAGAGGAGACGAAAGGAGAACGTATGGCCGCTGCTGAAGAAAAAGGAGCTTCTTTACCTGCAAAGTTAACCGTACCAATGATTGTTTTTTTTCTACCCGCCCTTTTTCTAGTAATAATTGGGCCTGCAATTCTTCGAATGACAAGTAGTTAAGGATAGTTAATTTAGGTGACTTATTAAAAACTTTTCATAATCTTCATATTTTTTTCTACAATTTCATTCGGTAAATCTCGTTGCATCAAAGCTTGGCCTTTTTTAAAAGAACCAGATAGATTATAAAGCAATGCCAGTGTTTGACGCGTTTGAACGGTTGTTTTCTCACTAAGAATTATAGGCTTTAAAATTTTTATTGCCTCTTCTATCTCTCCATTTTGCGCTAAAGAGAGAGCATAATTATTCAAAACAGTTGGATTCTCTGGAGAGATTCTCAGTCCTTCTAAATAATTATCCCTGGCTAAATTATATTCATTTTTTTGATCATAAATAATGCCTAAGATTGAGTACAATTCCCAATTACTTGGGTTTTCAGTTTTTAACTGAATTGCTGTTTCAAGCGCTATTTCTAACATACCTGCGGCAAGCTGCGCTTTAAGTAATTCAACCCGTAAACTTTCAACTTTATTAAATTTTGAAACATAATTTTTGATTATTTTTATTGCCTCTTTTGGCATTCCTGCGTAACGGAGGTTTCGGGCTAAGCCCAAAGTCGCTTTTATATTTTTGGGTTGGAGTTCTAGTATCCTACTATAATATTCTGCTGCCTTTGAGTATTCAAAGGCGTTTTCTGCATCGTTGGAGAGCTGACTTAAAACTTTCCTGGTATTGGCGTCCTCTGCCAATTTAGAAGTTTCTCCTGTAGTAATACAGGAGGTTAGCACCACCACCGACAATACGGTCAACAATCGGGTATTTCTATTAAATAGAAGCATATTAACGATTGATCTTTTTGTTTAAAACAAGTTGAATTTTTATGATAACATTATTTCTAACGGTCGCGAAATAACTTACTGATTGTTTTTGAGGTGAAATGATAAGAACTTTTATCTTAAGTTTGTTTTTATGCTTTGTCTTTCAAGCAGTGGCTTCTGCTGACGATAAATTGACTATCTTTGTTGATAAAACTAAATTTTTACGATTAAAGCAGCCTGCAGATACAATTTCTATTGGCAACCCTGACATGGTGTCTTTGAATCTGAAATCGCCTCAATTCTTAATATTAACTGGTTTGAAGCTGGGAACAACTGACATCCATATTTTAAACAAGAAGGGTAATTCTATCTTTTCAAAAGAATTACTCGTGATGCCATCGTCAATTGATACCATCATTGTGAATAGAGGGGCAGATCAAACTTCTAAATACCTATGTGCGCCTGCTTGTGTAAGCGTGCCTGATAATGAAGCCAACTCAACGACGTCGGCTGCTGCCTTGAACCCTGCCAGCGCCGCTGTCGGTTTGAATGCCAGCGGAGTAAAATAATCTATCTCTTTCTATTATTTAGTTTGGATGTTTTGGATATTAAATTTCATTTAAAGCGTTTGTGCTGCGACAGAGGTAGCGTGGCTATCATTTTAGCACTCGCTTTTATTCCGATTTTAATGGGAGCAGGTGCGGCTTTAGACTTTGGAAGAGCCTATCTGGTAAAAGCGAGGTTAAGTTATGCGTTAGACACAGCGGGACTAGCAATAGGGGCAAGTAACCCCAACTCAAATCTCCAGCAAATATTGAACAATTTTTTTACAGCGAATTATTCAGCTACAGAGATAGGGGTGCCAGCTACCCCGAGCTTTACAACCAATGATGGCACGATAAAATTGGTAGCCCAGGCAAAATTAAAGACAACTTTTTTAAATCTTTTTGGAAAAGAATTTATTGAGATAAATGTAAATTCAGAAGTTATTAGAAATACGAAGGGGCTGGAAGTTGTACTCGTATTAGATAACACCGGTTCTATGCAAAATAATGGAAAAATGGATGCTTTAAAAGCTGCATCACATACTTTAATTAACGATTTATTTAGAGATGAAAGCACTTCCGAATCAATAAAAATGGGATTGGTGCCTTTTGTAACCACAGTCAATATTGGAAATGGTAGAGAGGGAAGAAACCCATTTGTACCAAATTCTTCCATAAACAAATACCCGCCAATAGATCTAAGTTGGAAGGGCTGTGTAGAGGCTCGACAAAGTCCGCATGATACCCTCGACACCTACGATAACCGGGGTGTTACGGGTGTTTCGGGAAAATGGGCCCCTTACTACTGGGAGGCAGAAACTTATGATGCTTTGTCTGGTTTTGCATTTAATTTTTGTGAAAATTCTTGGTGGCGTCCTCCACGTCCTTTCAATTCTTTATTTGATCTGCCATCGAGAGGCAATGGCCGCCCAAACAATCTATTCCCAAGAAATGGTGACGGAGGCTTCATTGGACTTGACGTCACACCGCCTAGGACACAAGGTCCAAATAAGGCTTGTCCAGATCCAGTAACTCCACTCACAAATCAAAAAAATCAATTGACCCGAGCAATAAATTCTATGCAGCCGTGGGAGGGAAATGGGACGATGGCTAATTTGGGAGCTGTGTGGGGCTGGCGTTTATTATCTCCAACACCTCCTTTTCAGCAAGGCGGCGACTACGATAATGAAAAGATAAACAAAGCTCTAGTGATTATGACCGATGGCAATAATTTAATTTCTAGTATCGGTGGTTCAAGACGTAATAACGTTACATGTGGAGGGCCGTGCTCTAATGCCCAAATTTGTAGTATCGTAAGCGGTCGAAAATATACGTCACACTACACCGGATATGGTTATGTAAGTGAAGGAAGACTGGGAACAACCAATTTGGCGAATGCAGGGCTTATGTTAAATAACCGTTTAACCCAAGTGTGTGATAATATTAAGAAGACGGGTATAATCGTTTTTACAATAGTATTTCAGCTTGAAAATCCCCAGTTGCAAACACTTTTCCGGAATTGTGCTAGTTCACCAGATAAATTTTTTAATTCTCCAAATAATGAAAAATTAGCTAGTGCCTTTCGGACAATTGGCGCGGAATTAAATAGCTTGCGGGTATCGAAATAGTAAGATGACAAAAAAGTGTAGGATAATAAGTAACAATAGTGGTGTAGTTGCCATAGAGTCGGCTCTTTTATTTCCTATAATTTTTTTTATTCTTTTAGCAATACTTGAGACAACGTATGTTTTTATAATATCAATAGTCTTGGAAGGTGCTACTTCGGAAGCGGGCCGACAAATTAAGACGAGGTCTTTTGACGAAAGCGTTTCTCCACAACAAAGTTTTGAGGATGTTCTATGCAGTAATATGGTTGGGTTGGTTAAATGTAATGAGCTAATCATAGCTGTCACTAAGTTTGAGGAATTTTCGAGTATCGAACGACCGGAAATTGACCCTGACCGAAACCCACAATTTAGGCCAGGTAACCCTGGAGACATCATATTAGTCCGTGTTTTATATAATTATAATTTTATAACGCCAGGTCTTGGTACCGCTTTAATGAACCAGACAGGGACTAGTATCAAACCGATCATAAGTAATATTGTATTTCGCAATGAACCGCTTTAAATCCATGTTATTTGTTTCTAATAGGGGGATAGCTGCTGTTGAGTTTGCTTTATTTTTGCCCTTCATTATTGTCATATGGATAGGAGTAGTTGAATTAACGGAGTGGCATTTATCTAGCCGTAAAGTAACAATAGCCACGCTTTCTGCTTCAGATCTTATTGCACAAAAAATAGATGTTGATACTGAAAGTTTAAATAATATCGTCACTGCAATTAAAGAGATAATGAAGCCCTCGCTGATTGAACAAAATCTAGGCATATTTCTCGCTAGCGTATCTCTAGACGAAAACGGAGACCCCAAAATAGATTGGAAAAGAGAGGCTAATAGCTCTAACGGTAATACTATTCCTAAGGAAGTCACAACCTTATTGACTGCGACAAACAGCATTATTGTTACAATCGTCAACTATCGCCATATACGCCGCTTTGCATATGATATCCCAGGGATACCAAATACTATTGAGATTACTGAAAAAGCATTCTCGTTGCCTAGAAGAGTGCAAAAAATAGTTCGTACAGATTAGTTGTTTGAGGAGTATCAGGGCTGAGGTTATTATAAACTCTTGGAATCATGATCAAAGCCGAAAAACCAATCGCAATACCATAAGGGATTTCTTTAGTTTGAGAAAACTTATAGGTCATATTCGTGAAAACCACCGAATTGAGATGCTCTTTCGTTTTCATTAGGACTATTTTAATTAATGCTAATCCTCCTCCTATAAGAGACATGTAAAAAAGAAAATCAAATAACAGTGCTGGCCCAAGCCATAATGATATTGAAGCAACGAGCTTTACATCGCCGCCACCTAAAAAGTTAAAAACAAAGAATGCAAAAAACAAGAGGAATACAAAAAATGAACACAATACAGTATAGAAAAAAGTATTATCGATTCTGGAGTTAATTAAAGACTCAGTGAAGAATAAAATGACTATAAAAAGAGTTGTTTTATTGCTGATAATTAAAGATCTGCAATCTGTCATAATTGAATGTAGGATGCAAAATACAAGTAATGTAAGTGATATTAATAAAATAATATTACTGCTAATCTCCAAGCTCATTCTGATCTAAGTTAATCCAGCTAACATTCTTAATTTTTCTAGATCGTTTATTTTAAAGCCCCTATTCTTGCGCGCTATTATTTCATTACGAACAAGGCCACCGATTGCGTTGGCGACATCATTTTTTTTTGTGCCAGACTGATAGGCAATAAGAGAATGCCTTGGAGCTGAATTGATCAGCCAAGAACCGTCTCCTAGAGGATTTGGTTCTGATATTTTAAGTAACTCCAGATAAATCCTTTGATGATTTGAAAAAGTAGTGATTGAAAATAGCTTCTCGTTACCCTGACGAATGATACTGGAGAATGCTAGAAGTAAATTCATGCAAACTTCAGCATTTGATGATAACAACGCCATAAAATTCTCTCTATTTAAACGAGCAACAATACAGTCCGTCATTGCCAACACACTGGCGGAACGTCCGCGTTGGTCTAATGCTGATAATTCGCCAAACTGAGAACCACTATTTAACTGAGCTAAAATAAGCTCATTATCATCGTCATCTTTAGTGATGATAGAGACACTTCCTGCAGTAAGAAAATAAACATCGTGCGATGTTAATTTTTCCTCGGGGTCTGATGCCTCTAGTATTATATCACCTTGCTTGCATTGTAACCATTCACATTGTTTCTCTATTGCTGACATTTCAGGTTCTGATAAATCACTCAAAATTCCAACATTAGAAAGGCGCTTTAAATCAGGTTGATTTTCAAAAATTTCCATTATTATTCTTTATTGATTGATCAGATGTTCTTAGAGTAAAGGTGTTTGAGTTTTAACACAAATTACTTTAATTTATTTTGAATTTATTTACTTAAAGAAGTCCGTTTTTCTGATAACTCTAGCTACTATTTTGATAAATGGTGAAGAAGTGTAAGGGTCTGTATGCGCTATCTTCACTTTAGCCCGACATCAGCTGGGCTTATATCTTTTTTGGACATTACTCCTGACTATTCCAATCTCGGACTGGAGGTACTGGTACGCCAACATTCTCGCGTAAGGTATTCCCAGCATACTCTTTATGATAGAGACCTCGTTTTTGTAATTCAGGTACCACATGATTAACAATATCTTCATAGGATCCAGGCACGTAACTAGCCGCAAATACAAATCCATCACAGGCCCGCTCTACAAACCATTCCTCCAGTGCATCAGCAACCTCTTTAGGACCTCCAATAATCGGATCTCGGGGGCGGCCGCGTTGACTGTGTTTTATAAAATCCCTAACAGTAGGGTTTGGAGTATTACTTAGTTGGATTACTCTGTCACGAATGGCTTGTAGCCCTTGTATGCCGTCAAGTTCCTCTTTGCTAAAAGGCTCATCAAGTTCTTTTGTTGCGAAATCAAAATTCAACGCTTCAGAGAGTAGCGATAAGGCATCTCCCTCTGTTGGTAATTTTTCAATGAGTGCATATCGATCCTCTGCTTCGGCTTTTGTTGCTGCAGCAACCGTATAAATTGCGGGTGTTATTTTTACATGATCAGGGTCACGACCATTTTTTTCGACATCACTTTTAAAGTCAGCATATTCCCTTTTAGCTATTTCAATATTGGGATAGTTAAGGAAAATCAGCTCTCCCCAGCGTGCCCCAAATTTCCTGCCCCGGCCACTTTGGCCAGCTTGAATGATCATTGGATGCCCTTGCGGCGAACGAGGTACGGTAAATGGGCCTCGAGAGTTGAAAAAAGTTCCCTTATGATCAAGCCGATGAACTTTCTCTGGGTGAGCGAAATAGCCTGTTGATTTGTCTTGGACAATCGAGTCATCTTCCCACGCATCCCAATGCCCGAGGACCACCTCCATAAACTCATCAGCTCGATCATATCGTAGATCGTGTTCACCTACTTTATCTTGACCCATGTTCTGCGCCTCACCGTCATTTAATGATGTGACAACGTTCCATGCTGCCCTTCCTTCACTCATTAAATCGAGGGTTTGAAATACACGGGCTACATGAAAAGGCTCATAGTAAGTAGTTGAGTAGGTGGCCCCAAGGCCGAGCTTCGACGTGGCCATACCCATAACTGTTAGTGTCGTTACCGGATCCATTTTTATACATCGAATACCATTCTGTACGGTATGATGGTGGTCGCGGCCATACATGTCCGGCATCGAAAGTCGATCATCAAAAAAACCAAGATGAAATTTTCCTCTCTCTAGAACTTGCCCAAGATGGCGGTAGTAGGCTGGGGACCATGTGTCCATGCGAGACTCAGGGTGTCTCCAGGAGCTAGCTAAATTAGTGCAGTTTTGGGCCTGCAGAAAGGCAATGAATGTCATTTGGCGCATCTATATTATTTCCACTTATACATGGCTTCGAGTTTCTATTAATTACTTAAATCTTTATAATTACTGAAGACTGCTATGAACACCTAAAAAATACTAAATATAATTCTTGGAAAAGGGAACCTCGGCTTGAGTGCTTGGCACAATTGCAATTTTTATTTGGTGAACTTTTATCTTTATCGAATTACGAAAATATACAATTCATCAGCGTATGCCTCCAATCGCTCTATTTAGGTTGAGAAAATGCATTATCTTTGAATGCAAAAAAGCATTGCGGTTTTGGTAAAAAAGGGAGGAGAGTCAACAGTTAATAATAGCTCATTAATTTTAAGTAACTGCCGCATATTTCATTTATCGCGGGGGAATTATATTAAAATATTGCAGAGACCTGCTCGTCATATAGGGATATAAGAGTATCAGGCAGAGTTGAAAAATATAACGACATAAGTCAAAATTTTACTTTAAAAAATACGCAAACTAGGGAGGAACGGAATGGATCGTGCTCATTTTCAAGAACAAGTTGAGAAAGATGGCTACAAAGTAAAAGAAAAAACGATGTTCGCTGGCACTATCAATTTAGAACATACGCATCCCTTTGATGCTCAGCTATTCGTCCTTTCGGGCCATATCACTATTGGACAAAGTGGTGAAGAAACTATTTTTGGGCCAGGCGATATTTGCACTGTCGATGCTAACACAAAGCATTCAGAAAAAGTTGGAGCGCTCATGGATGTTACTTATTTAGCTGCTCTTAGGGCCGTGTAGCGTTTTGCGCCTTTGTTAAGTTTTACTTTTCTTCAAGGACAATGGCGCCTGTTTCTGAGCAACTTAGTTTACTAACAATCCCTTCTTACGAAAAGAATTTAGCAACAGCATCTATTATCTAATAGCAGTTTGAAGAACTCTATCCTGGTAAGGAAGTAGGAGCTCTCTCTGATCAATATAGAGGGACAATGGCTATTCAAAGAGCGCCCAAATCCAAATGGAATGTGAGAGCTATAAACAGGAAAGGATTGGGGGATGTACAGCAATTTTCCGCGACTAGCAGCTCAGTATGGATTGAAAAAATTAACAATTCATTATGATGGCTGGGAAAAGTGAGGAAAAATTTTGTCTGGAGAGGCTTCTTATAAAGTTAAAGACGGTGAAGAGGTAGCGGCGGTTACCTTTCGCCTTTTAGAAGAAGACCTGGACGAGTATGGGGTTCCTAAGCTCCAGATCACTTGGGACGACGATACTAAGGTCTATAATCTAAGCGAGGATCGGAGTTCGTTCACTGGTATTGATTTTGTCCAATTTGAATACGAGTGGAACTTATTTGAGATCTTTGGTTTAGCGGTGCTTTATACAAATAATAGGATTGCCGCCTTAATGGCTCCTGACGGGGCCAACAAAGTTTCTATAGTTGGGCATGGGTAAAAAATGTTTTGGCATCAATATTCTTTATAATGGGACTGGAGCTATTTAATTTATGACCGGCTTTATGTCCGCAAGTTTGGAGATTTATGGCTTATTTGCTGGCATGACGGTAAGTTGGCCAACATCAGCCTTAACTACTTTTACATGTGCTGCCTTAGCAATCGCCTGGTCACTGACCACCTTCCAGGTGATGCCAGAGTAGGCGTGCTCTCCTGACTTCTCTGGTGAGATATCTGTTTCCAGTTGAAAGCGGTGACCGACAAGGCCAACTTCAATATCATTATCTTTATTGGAGGATTGGATTTTTTTCAAAGGTTTCCATAGTAAAATCGCTGAGCTAATCGATAGAAGTGACACTGCGGTTACCGCGCTATTGATTGTTTGGGGTAGGATTTCCACTGCCATTAACCCGCCGGTCACCAGCATCGCTAGGCCTACGAAAAATAATACAAAAGTTGCAAAACCAAGAAAGGCGATCTCGATCACTAGCAAACCAATTCCCAGCATAAATAACCATTGCGAAACAGACAGATCAAACATCAACTGTTCCAAATCATTTGCCCCATGGACCCGGCACGTCTGGTGATGTGTAGCTTTCAGAGATAGAAGGCGGTTTGGTGTCAGGGGTAGCTGTGCCATTTGAAATTTTTTGGATGATCGCCATTGCTTGGGTTACAAGGTTTGCTGCGTCTGATGCACCGTCTGGCAGCAGGATAAGGGACGACTCCTTGGCGATCATTTCTTTCGCATGAATGGCCTTAGTCGCCAATTCAAGCTGGACCGCCTTTTGTCCAGCCGGGGTATCGGCCGCCTCACCAATCATTACCAGCGCTTTGGCCTGAGCATCAGCCACAGCGACAAGAGCTTTGGCTTCACCCTCGGCGCGCAATACCTGTTCGTCTTTTTCAGCCTCAGCGGCAAGTACAACCGAAGCTTTCTCTCCTTCAGCCCGGTTGATCGCTGATTGCCTATCGCCTTCGGATTCTAGGATTTGAGCCCGCTTTACCCGTTCGGCTTTCATCTGGGCCTCCATCGCCTGCATCACAGATTGTGGTGGCACAATATCCTTGATTTCATAACGTAGAACCTGTACTCCCCAGGCAGTCGAGGCTTGATTGATCGCGGCGACAATATTTGTATTGAGCAAATCGCGTTCTTCAAATGTTTTATCTAGTTCCATCTTACCCAATTCTGAGCGCATAGTGGTCTGCGCCAGTTGGGTCACGGCAAATACATAATCGTCGACGCCATAGGTTGCCTTGTAAGGATCAAGCACCCGAAAATATAACACCCCATCTACTGTGAGAGAGATGTTATCTTTGGTAATTGCACTTTGGCTGGGCACATCGACAGCTTGTTCCTTGAGCGAGCGATCTGCTGCCACACTGTCGATAAATGGAATGAGAAAATTAAGCCCTGCTTCCTGGACGCCTTTGAATTTACCAAACCGTTCAATGACATAGCTTTGATTTTGAGGGACAAATTTAATAGAAAACCGCAGAATAACAACGATTAAAATGAAAAGCCATATTGTAGGGCTAAAAACAAAACCTAAAATATCTTCTAAATACATATAACATACTCCAAACGCAAAGGGTCACCCAAATTAGAGTGTGCTCCGTGCGCCGATCCTACGGGATCATAGGCAAAATTCCAACGCCGAATTTATTTAAATTCTTTTAAGCTGGAAAGTTTCAATTTGGCCGTTACCGTGGGCGACAGTCGGAGGCTAGAATGCTGTGTGATATATGGCTACTCAATGTTTAGATTGTAGGAGGGTGGATTCAGTTTACTCATTTCTTTTCTCCAAAAGGCTTTATCGATTCTGGCAAGTGTAGACTGGTCCTAATGCTAGGATGAAAAAAATTGGTTCGCAGGAAGTATTTTGCCATTGTGCAAATTCTTTATCGTCGCAGATAACTTTTGTATTTGAAATTATCACCGTTGAAGAATTTCTAAAGTTTTGCTGCACGGCTCGTTGTTATAAAAATGCTTTAAACATCGCTGTATGTTTTCCGTCTGTGAATTTTCTGATGGTAGATTTTTAAACAGCGTGAGAGAGGAACGAAATTTCCAATCATCAATTTGGCTATTGAAAATAGTCTTGGTTGTTTTGTCTTGATGCCCAAGAATAGCCTCGAGACAGTCCTTATAATTATTTCCAAGATAGGGATGATTAATAAATGCCTTAGCTTCATCGATACTCTCGATTGCGTAGTATTGCGTGGTATCGCTTTTTCCTAACTCCTGGATGATGGGAAATATAAACCACATCCAGTGTGTCTGTTTCTGACCTTGGGCGAGCTCGTTAAGGGCATCAGCAGCCTGGGCCTTATGTGCTTCTATAAAATGATCCAAAAAAATATTAGACAACAGTTTCTCCAAATAACATCCACAAAAGGCGTCAATCGTCATGCCCTTGTTATATCAAATATCGCCTTAGGCTGTTGAGACGTGTAAGTTTCTTATAGCAAACAATTTATAAGCGAGGAAAATTATGACCTACACCGTTATTGCTCGTTGCGGCCACACTGGACAGTTAGGCATCGGAATTGCCACTTATTCCCTGGCTATTGGTGGTTACTGCCCCGCTATTCGTGGTGGCTTAGGCGCTGTTTCTACTCAGGCCTTCGTAAACCTAAAGCTTGGCAATCTAGCACTGCGATTGATGGACTTAGGTTACAGCCCTGATAAAGTGATGTCCGAACTGGCTGCAGATGATCCACAATTCAGTTACCGGCAAGTTGGCATCGTTAATGCTGAAAATGAAACTGTAGTTCATACAGGCAGCAATACACGGTCTTGGTCGGGTCACCTTACGGGTGCGGGCTATATCGTTATGGGTAACGTCCTTAAAGGCGAAGAGGTGATGGAAGCGATGGCTGAGGCTTTTGAAAAAAAGGAGGAGGCAGATTTGGATGAACGTTTACTGAGTACCTTAGAAGCTGGCCGGGACGCTGGCGGACAGGCAACCGCCGATGGTACTCATCTGAACGAACGATCCGCCGCAGTTATCACCCATGGTCACATGGATTTTGGACATATTGATTTACGAGTGGATGCTAGTGAGGCGGCCGTGGATGAATTGCGCCGTGTCCACGGTATCTACAAACCCTTTATCCCCTATTATGAGATGCGCCATGATTGCCCTCAAGACGCACCAGCCCAAGACATCTGGGCTCGAGACAACCTGTAAACGCAACTATATTCATTGAACGCTAACTACATTCTAGTGAGGTACGCGTCACGGCCCCCTGCAATACCGGCTCTACCAAGTATCCTTCTAATGGACCTTTGCCATTTCGGGAATACTTTCGGATGCCTGGTGGTAACGAGAAAGCGACTCAGCATGTGCGGCAATCGCAGCATTACTAGCTTCTTCGCTGGGCGAGGGCTCAGGATCAAAATGACCAAAGTTATCAACACCACGAACGAGGGTTGCTGACAATCTTGTTTGAGTTATATGTCTTACACGTGTGGGTATAAAGCTTATGCCTATACCGACCCTAGGTTCTGATGAGTTATTAGGTGCCGAGCGATGCATAAGCAAAGTATGGTGAAATGAAATTTCCCCAGCTGAGAGAAATAATGGCGCAGCAAGGCTCTCGTTTAAATTAATCGACAGGGTTTGGCCGCGTGAGAGCATAGCGCGCTGATCACGATCATCGCGGTGTGGTCTCTGACCAAGAACATGGGATCCCGGCATAACCTCTACGCAACCGTTTTCTTGGGTTGAATCCGTTAGGGCGACCCATGCCGTCACGTGTTCATATGGATCAAGTCCAAAATAAGTTGCATCCTGATGCCACGGTACATAGTTTCCAGTACCCGGAGCTTTGAACCAGACGGTAGTGTGAAAGACAAGAATATCGGGGCCAATAAGCGACTCAACAACATCCAGTATACGTTTATGCCGCACTAATTTTGCTGCCCAGGGGTAGAGCAAGAAGGGTTTAACCCTGTTAGATGCTTGCCGGTGTACACCGTCTTGTAACCCAGTACCACAACACCGAAAGCAAGCATCTCGATAATACGTCACCTCTTCGTCTGACAGTAGTGGAATGCCCGGCAAATACCCATCAGTTGAATATTGTTCTATTTCCTTAGAGGTAAGCATTATTTACCTTTTCAGATTGGTCTTTAGGGTTTTGAGACGTGGGTAGCCCGATTAATTCTGTGTAATATATAATCATGATAAGCGATTTTATCTTAGAGACAATGAAATAATACTGACTTTTTAAATGAGCTAATCGTAAGTGGCGTAGTCTAGAGAAATGTATAAAGTTGCCGCGTGTTTCATTATTAAATATATTAGTTATGCAATCTCAAACGGTATTTGAACCTAGCTTGTGCGCCGTGGCATCCCGCCAGAAGCACTAAAGAAGGAGTAATTCTATATGATTAAATCTAAAGCAACCGTGCTCGAAATCGAAAAATTTAATCAAGAGCCAGAAGATAAATATTACGCAAAAATTAAGTTTAAAGATCCTGATACTGGAGAATAGTTAATAGTGGAATTTAAGCTATGGAGTTGGAACAAACCACCAGCCAAAGGATTAGAAGATATCAAACAAAGACTAGCAACCCCCATAATCAACATTGCTTATGGGAGGCCAAAATGAATAAGGCTACAGGAACTGTTCAAGAGCTTGATAAGTACTTCCATGGTGAAGAAAAAGACCGGGCAGTAGACTATCTTGCCAAGGTACGGTTTGAAGAACTAAATATTGGTGAGGAAGTTGTTGGCGCCCTCAAATTGTATGGGTGGTATGTAGCACCTAAAGACCTGATAAAAGAACTTGAGGAAGCAGTTGAGTATCCTCTTAGAAATATTGAGGGGTATTGGTAATGGCTATTCAAATAACACCCAATGGTAATGTGCTGGTTAGTGGCCGACTGGCCGCACACGAGGAAACCTTATTGAATGCCCGTCTAAACGCTGGCCCGAAGACGATTGCGCAAGCACTAAAAAGTAAACGGGATGTGACAGATAAAAAGAAAAAAGGGGGAAACGATGTACAGTAATTTCCCAAGATTAGCGATCCAATATGGATTGGACAAATTGACAGTTCATTATGAAGGGTGGGAAAAGCAGGGAAACTTTTTGTCTGGAGAAATTCGTTATAAAGACATGAAACATCACGAAGAGGAGGCGGTTAACTTCCGCCTCCTGGAGGAAGATCTAGACGAATACGGATTTCCCAAACTTCAGATAACCTGGGGTGATGAGACTAAGGTCTATAATTTAAGCGAGGATCATAGCGCTCAAACTGGGATTGACTTTATACAACTTGAATATGAGTGGAACCTGATTGAGGCGTTTGGCTTGGCAGTGCTTCATACAAATAATGAGATCACTGCTTTGACGGCTCCTGATTCATCAGAGAAATTGCCCATAGTTGGAAATGCTTAAACAGAGTTAAGACATTGGTATCTTCGATACACGTTACTGGTACCGCGGACACTAAGGGAGGAGAGAATTATTATTTATGGCCAGTATAAACATTGGCTCAATCCAGCATTACGGGGAGGTGTCTGTTCCCCTAACTCCTTTTGATGCGGAGGTATCCTGCAGCACGTCGCCAGCGATTGCTGCAGTGTTGTGGGTATAGTAACAGAAGGCTTCAGGATAGTTTCCACCCAAGTAGATCCTTAGCCTGGAGCAAAATCACTGACCTTTCTGGATCACAAGTAGGTTTATTGGCATTGAAAAATAGCCTTCACCATCCTCCATATTGATAGAGAAATAGTTTTCCAGTTCATTTAACATTTCTTGGTGCTCGACTGTAGAAAGTACGAATGAAGCATAGAAAAACCCAGCAGTTTCGCGGGCTAATAAATCAGGTGGTGCGGCAAACCCAAGAATGCCTGGTGTTATATTAACTTCAGATTCTCCAAAGATTTTTATTGCAAGTTCTTGGAGTTTTTTGGTTGTTCTGATCCGCGGATCCCCAAGTTCTATAGCTCCGTAATCTGGGTATCTCCGCTGTGTGTGTCCATAGATGATGTCATTTATCTCTGAATAACTGGACGAATTACTTGAGTCTCCATCAATAATAGCAGCAAAAATACCATGCGGCTTGAGCACGCGCTTGACAGTTTTAAGTACAGGAACTACTGGATCCATTAAAGTCAAAGCCCAATGGCATAGAATGATATCGACCGAAGCATCATCGATAAAGTCAAGGTTTTGCGCCATACATCGTGTAAGTTTGGTTTTGGTCAGAGCAAGTCGTTTCCGTGCAAGCTGCAATTCGGCATCACTGCTATCTATACCTAAAAATGATAATTTATTGCCAAATCGCTTGTTGCATAAATCTAGCAGAACTCCACTTCCACAAGCCAGGTCAAGAACATTTTTATGGTAACGATGATCGATAATGTCAGCGAGTATTTCATAGCTATTCTTGCCATGAGTATCTCGACAATTCCATGCGAGCGATTCGGTAAAACCTGCATTACTTTCATGAACAGTAGCAAGGTGATCTAACAAATCATCGCTGTTTGGTTGTTGACCACTTTCGACTCGCCGGGTCCATGATGATACAACATTAGTAAGTTTATCCATATAGATGTCCGATTATGTTATAAAATCAAAGATTGTTCAGTTTATGGGTGCATTTATAAAAATCATCTGTACATTCTGAGAGAACTGCCACATGCCGTTGTTTCGGCACGACTCCAAGTACGGACCTGTGATAGGGTTGTCTAACATTTGTCTGAGGCTCACGCTCTCGTCAAATACGCAACGTTGTAGATATTGTTCGACTTCCTTCTCCATGGCTTCTGGTGCCCCATTAGTGTAGGAAATTTCTTTGACTTGGAGGGGTAATTCCATTTGAGTGAGGACTGATATAATTTGCTCTGAGCTAGTAAACGGTTCGCCAACACCTTGTTTAAAGCCCTGAACGAATTGTTTGAAAAATTCTAGGTAGTGTGAATTGCTTTTTGCATGAGCTATAAAACCTGAGCCGATTGCTCTTAAATCTTCAATATTCCCAATGGCATTCATCATGCAACGAAGTGCTTCTTCCAGTTCGTTTTGAGGTATTGCGTATAGGGCATGCGTGGCCCAAACTACATCGAAAAAACCAGGCTTGCACTCAAGGTCTTGTAATTTCATCTCGTATTCAACCCCTGCTTGAAAAGGGGTAGCTAACACTTTCCGGGTCTCGGAGATTGAGAAAGAAGATGGATCAAGTAGCGCGTAATCAATAGGGTTTATTGTAGCGCTTTTAACACCTCCGTGAGATAGAAGTGCACTTGGAAATTTTCCGGATCCACACGCCACATCTAAAAGTTGCAGCCGATGGTTTCCAACCGATTTTTGAATAGTTTCAAGCCATACTTTCCAATCAATTGATTTAGCCAGATGTTCATAGTCGATAGATGCTAGGGCATAGAACCCTTCCATCTCTAATCTTCCTGCCTCACTCCAATGCTCGCAACTCCGTTGAAATGTGTTTTTTCCATCTATGATAACGTTAGACCCCTCGTTCATTATTCTGTGGCCAGCATATAGGGTTGAGCTTGCTGGCAGCCACTTCTCCAGGACCAACTCCTGGGATAAATTTTTGCCAGTCACCCGATACCATAGTTGGCTGGTCGACTACACGTGCACCATCCGCAAAAAATGTATTTGCTAAAACAACACGGGTGCGTGTGGTTTTATTTCTACCCGCTGTATGGAAGCTTCGATTATGATGAAAACTGACCTCGCCCAGAGCAAAAGGGCTATCATCTATTGCAACATTGTTTGACTTAAAAACCGCTGCGATCTGTTTATCGTAGCTTGTATCGAATTTGTTGAAATCAATGTCTTTTACGAGCTCAAAAACGCTCAATGGCTTTGCAAATGCTAAAGGCCCCATCGCTGATGGTATTGGTTGCGCTGGAATCCATGCAGTCACAACATCTTGGGTCGCCAGTGGGAAGTGGTCGTCATCACAATGCCATGGTGTGCGACCGCAGCCTGGTTCTTTCGCGAGAGCGTTGTCATGGTATAGCCGCACGCTTTCTACTCCCAGTAAGTCTGCTGAAATCTTCGCAATGCGCGGACTAAGTACGTAACTCTTTAAAAGAGTATTCTGAAGCCACATCATTTCTAAACTTAAGAAACGATTATTATCATTGATATTGGTTTTGGGCCTAAAGGATTGTTCAAGAAGTTGAAGGAGTTCCTGCCGCAAGCGGGCTACTGCACCGTCAGATAGTACATTAGGTAGTTTAATAAAACCATTCTTGCGAAAATCTAGGCGCTGGGAATTAGTAACAATATAGGGTTTAGAAAGTTCGTCTTCTATTGAATGCTCTAACCCAACATCAAAATGTGGTATCGGAGGCAGCTCGACTAAAGATTCATCATCACACTGGTCTGTATTATCAGCTAACGTTACGTACCAATCCCACCAAGCCTGATTATCCTGCTGCCAAGACTGATTAATACCGTGGTCCAGTGCATTTACGCCTTTAAGCATCTCATTTATTGGTTTTTTCGTAATAATCTTCTTCCAGTCTTATCTGCGCTTAGGGCTTTAGCTTTCCAATATATATTATCCAGGCCAGTTCTAAGTATGAGCGGTTTACTTCCGACATATACACAAGGAAAAATTTAGAATCAGACAGAATATAGTAAAAACAGAAGCTTACGCTCCTTGGATCCTCAACGCTCACAACTAATAAATGTGTAGCGGAAGGGGTCGGCAAAATTAATCTTGTAAATCATAAAAAATCCTACGTAAATAAAAGTGCTTTTTTTTCCATGCAACCAGTTTCACCGTTGGAGTTTTGACTGGACCGCTAGTGCATCAGCTTTTGTTTCTACCTTCCGCACAATTCGCGATGATTTTTTCAAGAAAACTGCCGCTAAGCCTATTTAAAGCATTTTCTAGATTGAAGGGCTCTCCCTCTGGATAGCTACCCATGCGATGATCTTCTGACCAGTTTTGATTGGAATAACTCGCCAGTGCATTATAAAAGCGGTGCCATCTTTCTTGTAGTTTATAGCTTTGCCTTCAAAAGTATCGCCAGTTTTCAGGGCCAGAGCAAGACGTTCTATCACTTTTTGATCTGTTCCAGTTCCTTGAAGAATTTTAGGATTGTTTCCAATTACAGACGCGGGGTCATGTCCAGTCAGTGTACCGAAAGATTTATTAGCATATATGATTTTACTTTCGGCGAGAGCATCCGTCACGAGTATGGAATCAAAGCTGTTATCCGCAAGCGCCTCTAGAAGTGCCATCGAACCGTTGCTATCCGCCATTATTTTCTCTAAAGAATTAGTCATACTTCTTTCCCTTTGGTTGCAGCAAATCATATCTATTTTCTAAAAGCCGATTTAGATTTTCAGCTGCGAATAAATAATTTAGGCTTTATGGTAGCAGTGGTCCATGTTGCGACTGTAATTGCTACAGCTGCTATCAAAATTGCGTGCCCGATAATACTTGCCGCCATAAACATATAATTTCCTATCGCGAGCGAAAAACTTACCGCCCACATAATTCCCAATATCTGCAAAATATAATGCCGAACGGCCACGTCTGGAATGTGACGAAGTGGGCTAACCTCGTGATTAAATACGAAATTCCAAGAATGTACTACGAGTTTTCTGGAAGCGATGATCATACTGTACCTTTCATAGTTACCAGAATACCATACGGTTTTCCGAGCTCCTTAGATCAACAAAATAATTATTTTGTTATTTTTTGATCTGCTGATGCTAGATTTACGCTAAAGTTGAACTTTTTGATTTACTAAAATATAGACTATTGAGATCATTGCTTTGATGGCTCCTGATGCATCAGAAAAACTTCCAATATTGGAAACCAGGTCAACCATTTAGGCTATTTGCGAGACCATAATAAATTCAATAATCTGTTTGTCGGCTAATAGTATTTTGTTTTAAGTGGATCAAAATTTAAGATTCTAGAAAAGCGGCTCATTTATTTACCCTAAAGGCCGGCCCTATTTTGGAAAGTTCTATAAGGGGCCTTCTCATCGGTTTTGGCATTAGACCTTCCAAATTGCATCCATAGACGAGTTTATAATATTTAGCCTCACTTGCTATCCATTCTCTAGCTGGTTGCGCGACTGTTAACCGATTATTAGTTTGCTTAAAGGCATAGCACTGTTATGAAAACCATAAATGCCAGATAATAACCTCAAACACAGCACCCCTAAAAAGCACCAAAGCGTAATACTTATTGTTGTACTAGTTACAACATTATTAGACGCTATGAGTATAGGCCTCATTATACCTGTCACACCGGATCTCATAATGAGTGTTGCGCCGGAACTAAACTTCGCTGACGCGGCTACATTAAGCGGATTATTAATATCCCTTTTTGCTCTTATGCAATTATTCTTTGGACCATTTTTCGGAACATTGTCAGATCAAATAGGACGCAGATATATCTTTCTATTTTTACTCAGTACAATTATTATATACCATCTAATATTCGCTCTTGGGGAAAGCTTATGGTTACTATTTCTGGGCCGTCTGATTGGCGGTGTTGGGGCGGCAACCAATCCAATATCTACTGCTATATTAGCTGACGTTTCTGCCCCAAAAGAGAGGGCGATGAAGTTTGGTTATCTTGGGGCAGCTTTTGGTCTGGGTTTTGTAGTAGGCCCTGTGGTAGGTGGCTTTTTAGGAGAATTCGGAACGAGAGCACCTTTTTGGGTCGCAGCATTCCTAGCAGGCATAAATCTGTTCTTAGGGTGGCTTTACCTTCCTGAAACTCTTTCTCGCAAGAATAGGTGCGATTTCAAATGGCAACGAGCAAATCCGATAGGGGCCATCTATACAGTTAGTGTTTTTTCTAACCTACGTTTCATACTGGTTGTGTTTCTTTTCTATCAATTTTCAACTGCTGTTTATCCTGCTATTTGGTCGTTTTATACCCTTGAGCGATTTTCATGGTCCACTGGTATGATTGGGGCCTCATTGACCCTGTATGGTATATCATTGGCATGCGCACAAGGTGGCTTAGTGAAACCAATTATTTCTAAATTGGGAGAGTCTGGTGCTGTTAAGCTTGGTTTCATTTTCGCAGTTGTCGTTCTTGTTTCAATAGGTTTGGTGAGCAACGAAAACACTTTACTTGTCTTGATACCCTTGGCTGCTTTAGGTGCGGTAGGAGAGACAGCACTTAAGGCAATAGCATCTCAAAGTGTTGAAGAAGATAGTCAAGGTGCACTTCAGGGGGCGTTGAGCAGTCTAACCGCCATATCTATGATCATCACCCCACCTGTAATGTCATCAATCTTCACACAATTTATAAAACCGGGGTCGATAGTTTATCTTCCTGGTGCCCCTTTTATACTATCGGCAATTCTCCTATTTTGCGCATTACTTATATTTATTCGCATCTCTTCAAGGGAACGAGGTTGTCCGAATTCATGATTGCGTTTGTACTGGCTGTTTTTTTATTACTCGTCACGCCGGGGCCGGGGGTATTATCGACCGCAGGGATAGGCGCAGCCTTTGGCTGGCGGCAGGGTTTGTTTTATATATCAGGCTTATGTATAGGTACAAATTTGGTCGGCTTGGCGGTGATTTCCGGCTTGGCTGCAATTATACTGACTGAACCGTTGATACGAACCGTTTTATTATTCGCGTCTGCTAGTTATTTAGGGTATCTGGCTCTGCAGATTGCGTTGGCCGGAGCAAAAATTGCCTTTATTCAGGCCGCTGCGCCGGGTTTTATTGCCGGGCTGATGCTGGCGTTAATCAACCCCAAAGCCTATGCAGTGAATACCACCCTGTTCACTAGTTTTGGTTTCTACCCAGATAGTTTTGCTATTGAAACAGCCCTGAAGCTGATCATTTTCAATATCGTCTGGGTGCCCACGCATCTGGTCTGGCTTTATGCGGGGGTAAAGCTGAATTCGCTCAACCTATCAGCCCACACACAGCGGCTGATAAACTTTTTTATGGCCGCCTGTCTTTTGGCTGTGGTTGGCTTATCTGTGTGGTCCGTGCTGATGTTGGCACCGAGGGAGGCATCATGACGGCGAAGCTGACAATGCTAGTTGGCAAGTACTGGAACTCAATGGAAGTTCCTAGAAAGCTTAAGAAAATTATTCCCAGAAAACATGAGTATTTACAACGATATTTAGATGTTTTAGGAATTTATTGGAACGCCTTGTGGCGGAGGGAGCGTCCTCCCAGTAGTCATCCTAACTATATGATTTAACTTAATAAGTAGAATAAAAGTTTAAGTTTACCCATCA
>ENA-UOXV01001060-UOXV01001060.1-marine-metagenome-genome-assembly--contig:-NODE-1060-length-39079-cov-6.166000_pt1 | contig 39079 bp, 19 predicted proteins | sample MGYA00238165_ERZ766961 | MGnify/ENA primary metagenome ERZ766961 (study PRJEB28924, sample SAMN03173240) | marine metagenome | biome: Marine; feature: Water; material: Subsurface seawater | place: North... | reverse complement strand
AGAAGCAGCCCTGCCGCCCCCGCCCCCCCCGCCGGTCGGCGCGCGGCGCGCCGGCGGTGGGTGGCGTCCGCGGGGGCGGGTGGGCGGGGCAGAGACCGCTCGGGTTGAGCAGCGCGGCGAGGCGGCGCATCTCGTCCAGGTCGCCGCGCGGGTTGAGGGCGTCACCGTAGCGCCCGAGCCCGTCGTGCTCTATCGACGAGTACGAAACCACCTGCGTTGTGTGCACAATGCGGCCGACCGGTGATGCGGGGTCGGTGATGGGGAGCAGCCGCTGCTGGATGGCGGCGCGATGCGCTGGGAGGCGGCGCCAGGGTGGGCGGGCAGGCGGGGCGGACCAGGGCAAAGCGCGGGGGCGGCGAGAGGGCTCGGAACTCGAGGGCGCCGAGGGTGCGGATGCGGTGGGTCTGCGAGGGCGCGGGGTTGAAGTCCACCGTCGTGACCGGCGCGGAGGCGCCCGAGAGCAGCAGCACCGACTCGACCCACGGGCGGAGAGACCCGACGACGAGCGCTTGGCGCCCACGCGGTGGGTGCGCGTGCAGCGCGGCGCTGAGGTACGCGGTCGCCCCGCAGTACCCCGGCACCAGCTCCTTTCCCTCGGCGGCACGATGCATCATGCCGTCCACCTGGCCAGCGCAGCGCCGGTCGGCTGACGTGCTCGCAGGTACGCAGGGTGACCGGCGCGGCAGCACACGGCAGCGCGCGCAAACTCAGCGATGAGCAATTGGGAAACACCTCTGCATCAGTCCATGGCTTCTGCACCTTGGACGCCGCCCCGGAGTCGTGGTCGATGAACATGGCGACGACGGGTACCGTGCCGTTGAGGCTGAACTCGCGCCTGCTCGTCACGGGCTCAGGGACACGTCCACAACGCGCACGCGTAGCGGTGCATATGGGGTTGTCGCGAATGCGGGTGGTGCGCAAGTGCCCGAGACCTGGTAGAAGCTGGAAGGCAGGACCACTGCATGGGCCCTGCTAGCTGGTAGGGATGGCCCAGCGCGCTGTCCCTCTGCGCCGCTGGAGCACCTGCTCGCTGAAAAGATGGAGTGCTGGACGATGATGCATGCAATTGTGCCGACAGCCAGCCAGCTCCGGCACCAAGGGCGACCAGCGCAATATCGCGGAGAGAGATCGGCGAGCGACCGGTGCGCACGGCGTCCCTCGGTGTGGTGACGGCTCCCGCGATTTGTGCGCGATCTGCGACGTCACCGAGACACGACATCTTCGAACGGGCGCAATGGATGGTGAGGGGTCACAGTCTGCACTCCCTCGGTTGTGGATGCGGTTGGCCAGGAAGAACGAGAGGGGGGGACCTCCTCGGAATCTAGATCGCCCACACGCGCGCGCCTAGATGCCATTTGCTCTCGCGAGGGAGAGAGAAGTTTTGACCGCTGCCCGCGAAATTCTAGGAGTAGTAGTAGTTCTACTATTTACTTACTAGTAGTTCTAGGATGCCCCCGCGGCCTACAGTAAAAAGAACACAAGAGCCCATTCTTCGTGAAGCTGCGCGCTACAAGGAGGGAAGGTCATCATCTGGTCGCGGCGGCGAAACCGTACTCGCGCTGCAAGCTATACTGGTGCAGTCAGTTGCGCTACGTAGTGCTGGGGTAGTGCTCCTGCCTGAGGCGTGCTTGAAACGATCCGGCACTGGTTGTGACAACTTGAGTTGCAGTGAGCGCATCACCCAGCAAAAACGGGAAAATGTGTGACACAGTTGCGGTGGCGTACGCCAACGAAGGAGTTGCTCTCGACGGACTAACGGGAGAGCCCCGCTGTACCTTTGAGTCGCCGAAGTCCTCACGAGGCGCGCTGAAATGCATTGACCGAATATCCGTATCACCGGACGGCGCGACCATCATCTCAGTGAGCCTGCTCCACAGTTGGATCCAACTCTTTCACGCTGGGACAGGGGAGCTGCTCAAGCAGATTCCCGGCCACGGCGGCAGGGAAGCGCACCATCTGTGCACCTGCGCAACAAACGCCAGGGGGAAAGTAACAGCGAGGGATGCGCTTTGCCCACTTGTGGGCCACAGCGCTGGTTTGCGCGCAGCAGTGTTTTCGCCGTGCGGCTCACTCATGGCCAGCGGCGGGGAAGACAAAGTGATTATTGTGTGGGACATTGGGGGGAATGTGAAAAGGCACTTGCGCGGGCACGGGCGTGCGGTGACGTGCCTCGCTTTCACATCGATGGGGGTTAGAAAACTTCTTGCCTCTGGCGGCGTGGACGGGCAGGTGCGGACGTGGGACGCAGACGAAGGAGCCTTAATCACATTTCGGCGGTTCTATCCTGTCGTGGAGAGTCTCCACTTCTCGCATGACGGAAGCAAGCTGGCAATCGGGGTGGGGTGCAGGGTGCATGTCTGGAGCTGCGCGACATGGACGGAAACTTTCACGGCGGATTTGGGGCCGGGGCACGTGCTGGCCGTCCGGTTTTCGCCTGCTGCATGGTCTCCGGGGTACGTTTCGCGGGAAATGCTTGTGGCTACTTTCCAACACGCCGAGGGCAGTGCGTTGTGCGCGCGCAGCAGCATCGTGGCACTCAATTCCCGCAGCGGCGCCCGGCGGTGGGTCGTCCACGGACACAACGGTCGCGACGGTTGTAAATGTAAGCCTCTTCCATGAGCCGGTGGACCTTGACATGTCAAATTGGTGTCCAGTTTTGGGATGTTCGCATTCAGGGCTCGGGCTGCCCACTCGCTTTGCCGGTTAAAGCAGGCTGATTCCAGCTGCGTCCCGTAGGTGAGATCGATCAGCACAAGTGGTCAGCGTCTGGCTTCGCACAACCTGTTCGGCCGAATCCGCAGTGCACGCGTACAGGTCACTCAGACGTCGTGCGCGCAGTCCACTTCTCGTGCGACGGTCGCACGGTCTTCACAGCAGGGTGCGACGGTGTTGTCATGACTTGGGATGCGGCGACGGGCAGGTGGAGAGCGACGTTTCGACCGCGCCTGCTCGCGGGGATACGCGGGGAGAAGGGCATACGGAGCATGGTGGTCGCGCCAGACTGGTGGCGGGGGTGGCAGGTCCGGATGTTGGCATTTGCTGCGGGGCAACACGTGCGTCTCGGAGAGGCCTCATGGATTCGTACGCTCGATCCAGAGGTAGTACGCATGATAGGCACACTGATGTGAGTGTAAATACAAGGTTCCTCGGAATGCAGGAGCTGCCCCACGGCATGTCGCTGATTTTTCATAATCGTATGAAGTGTGTTAACACTGCGCTGCAAGCGTCCAAATGTCCAAAACATTTTTGCTTGTCTGCGATATAATAATGGCCACAAATAACACCCCGGTAATTTTACACAACTATAAAAACTTGCTACTGACTGGTTGTGGTCTTGGCAGGCGATAGGTTGTATGCGGGTGTGCTGGGCAATCCAAGATGACGAGGCTCCCGGCCAGGTTTTTTTTGCGTTTTTGGTCGTGTTTTTGCCCCCGTTTGTTTTATGATACCCGGTCTGCACAAGGTCATTCAGAACGCTTTCTCTTTTTCCCAAGTGAAAAAACACGGCTTTTGAAAACCTTGCCGCTTTTCGCGTCCAATTTTTTTAATGAGCTGGGCTTGCACCCCTTCGCTTTCTGCTTCCGCTTTCTGCTCCCGCTTTCTGCTTCCGAGCCCTCGCTGTTACTCGGTCAGACCGAGTCAGCTGTAACTCTCTTTGCGATTGATCTTTACTCAGGAGCGCACCCTCCGGATGTATGTATTTCTCCACCCGAAACACGAGCACGGGGGGCAGTACCCCTGTCATAACATCTCACCCAACCATTTCCTGACCTCCCAACTCAACGCATACCGCCGCTCAGTACTTCCAGCGGATCTGCTCCATGCGCTCAGGCGCGGGGCCCTCGTCGAACGCTGCCTCGAGGTACTGCTCCATCTCGGCCTGGTGGATCGTCACGTTGCCCGTCGCCGGCGAAGCCGCGGGGTTCCGCCCGAAGTAGGAGATGCGCTGCGCCTGGCCAATTGCCTTGAGCGCGGTGTTTGCGCGCGGCTCGACGTAGAACCAGGCGCCCATGTTCTGCGGCTCCTCCTGCACCCACGCGACCTCCGCGTTCTTGTACTTCTGCACCAGCACCTGGATGCGGTCGAACGGGAATGGCGCGATCTGCTCCATGGTCGTCAGCACGACATCGCGAATCGCGTTGTCCTCGCGGTACTTGAGAAGGTCGTAGTAAACCTTGCCCGTGCAGATGACAATGCGCCGGATCTTGTCGTCAGCTTCCACGCTGTCTGGATGGCGCTCATCGATGAGGCGGCGGAAAGTGCGGTGCGGCTCGATGGTCTCCGCATCAAACTGCTCGATTGGCGAAACGCACTGCGGGTGCCGGAGCAGCGACTTCGGCGACATGACGATAAGAGGCTTGCGGAAGTCGCGGCGGATCTGGCGGCGAAGCGCGTGGAAGTAATTCGCGGGCGTCGAGATGTTGCAGATCTGCCAGTTGGCGTTCTGAATCTGCCTGCGGCCTTTCTCCGCCATGTTGTCTGGGATCACGTTGGGGTCATCGTCAGACATCTGCAGGAAGCGCTCAAGACGCGCCGAGGAGTGCTCCGGGCCCTGGCCCTCGTAGCCGTGCGGGAGCAGCATCACGAGCCCAGACTGCCGGAGCCACTTCTGCTCACCGGAGGCAACAAACTGGTCGATGATGACCTGCGCTGTGTTGGCAAAGTCGCCGAACTGCGCTTCCCATATCACGAGGGACATCGGGTTCTGAACCGAGTACCCAAGCTCGAAGCCGAGCACGCCGTATTCGGACAAATTCGAGTTGAAAACCGAGAACGTTGCCTGGTCCGGCGAGATATGCTCGAGCGGCAGAAACTTGCTTTCGTTCACCTGGTCGTGCAGCACTGCGTGCCTGTGCGAGAAAGTCCCGCGCTCGACGTCCTGCCCCGAGAGACGCACGTGCACCTTCTCCTCCAGCAGCGAGCCGAACGCGAGCGCCTCGGCCGTCGCCCAATCGATGCCTTCGCCGGTCTCAAACATCTTCTTCTTGTTCGCCATCACGCGCGCCAGACCCCTGTGAATGTTGAAGTCCGAAGGGTACTCTGCCAGCTTGGCACCGATGCGCTGGATTGTCTCGCGCGAGAGACCCGTGACCTGCTCCTCCGAGTGTTCGAACTGCGACTTGAAGCCCTTCCACGAGGACTCAAACCAGAGTGGAGCCTTCTTGTTGGGACTGGGATTCCGCGCCTTCTCAAATGCTTCCTCAAAGATCTTGGTGACGAGCGCCTCTTCCTTCGCAATGTCCTCCTGCGTGAGCAGCCCCTTGGCGACGGCCTCCTCCTGGAACTTCTGGAGGATTGGCTTGGTCTTTGCGATATGCTGGTACATTATAGGCTGGGTGAAAGACGGTTCATCGATCTCGTTGTGTCCGTAGCGACGGTATCCGACAATATCGATGATCACGTCCTTGCCAAACGTCTGGCGGAACTCGGCGGCTGTTGCGCACACCCAGCAGACCGCTTCGAGATCGTCCGCATTCACGTGGAATATCGGCGCCGACACCGCCTTTGCCACGTCCGTGCAGTACGGCGACGTGCGCGCAAACCGCGGGTCGGTTGTGAACCCGATCTGGTTATTGACAATGATGTGCACGGTACCGCCCGTGGTGTAGCCCTTGATATCCGAGAGCCCCAGAGTTTCGTAAACGACACCCTGCCCGGCGAATGCCGCGTCGCCGTGCATGAGCACGGACATGACTCGGCGACGCGACTGGTCCCCAAAATAATGTTGCTTGGCGCGCGTCTTGCCGAGCACGACAGGGTTCACAGCCTCGAGGTGGGAGGGGTTGGCGACGAGAGAAAGGTGCACCATCTTGCCACACGTTGTCGGGCGGTCCATCGACATACCAAGATGATACTTGACGTCGCCTGAGCCAAGCACCGTGTCCGTCGCATGATCTGCCTGCATCGGGCCGGTGATGAACTCCGAAAGGATGTCCTCCATCGGCTTGCGGATCACGTTGGCAAGCACGTTAAGGCGCCCGCGGTGCGGCATGCCAATCGTCACCGCCTCGACGCCCATCTCGACGGCACGATCGATTAGAGTCTTCATGCCAGGGATCGTCGACTCAACCCCCTCGAGCCCAAAGCGCTTTGTGACACCGTACTTCGTCGCAAGAAACGACTCAAAGTGGCACGCGAACGTCAGGCGATCGTACATGTTGTCGATATCTGCTTTGGTGTGCTGGAACTTATCCTCCCTCTCGAACTTGTCGCGGATCCAGTTTTGCTGTTCCATGTCTGGGATGTGCATGAACTCCACTCCGATCGTCTGGCAGTACGCCCCCTGCAGCGTGCTAAGGATACTACGCAACGTCTGCGGCCCCTCCTGCGCGAGCACGCCCGCCGCTGAAGCCCCGACAGCCGATGCGCCCATGTGGAATTCACGGTCAAGGTCTGCCTCCGTGAATCCAAATGTGCGGTAGTCAAGGAAGTCTGGGAGCGCGTCCTCATCCTCCATGTGGATGTTGGCCGAGTTGATATTGAGGGGGTCGAGGTGCGCGATGTAGTGCCCTCGCACCTGGTACGACCGAACGAGGAGAAGAAGCTTCATGTGATCCACGGCAGCGCGCATGATCGGGTCCGCCGTCGCCATCATCGGCTCGGCCCCACCTGGCGGCACACACGGCGCAAGCTCAGCAACGGGAAGCTGGGACTCGGCACAGCGCGTTCCGCACCCGCAGCAAGCCCATCGTGTTGGTGGCTTAAGGGCTCACCAGACAGAGACGGCGGCAACACGTTGGCCTCGCCTGGTTCAGCATCGCTGTTGAGGTTTGCAAAAAATGCCTGCCAGGACTTGTGAACCGAGTTGGGATCCCTGCAAGGAGACACGCGCTCAGCACAGCACTTTGCGTCGCTGGTTGCGTGGCACGAATCTTTCCTCCGCCTTGCCCATACGGGCCAAGGCGGAGCCTGCCTTTGCACGCGCTCGACGGAATCTACGGCAAGTCGCATCGGGAATAGCGGAGCTGGAACTTACGCCTGCCACTGCTCGTACAGCTCCTCGACATACATGCCGCCGGTCCCCGATAGGAAGGACTGGATACAACGGTCGTGTCAGTGAGCAAATGCACGTGTCCGGCGAAAAGTAGGCAGTGGACAAAGGTGATGCTCCCGCAGCCCGTCAAACTTTTAGAAACAGATTGCAGCAAGTTTCAGTCAGGTGCAGCGCGTTAGGGCGGTGGCTCCGGGACCTCGTTAGCCTTTATCATTGCTGCTCCAGCAGGTGCTGACGCGTTCGGCGCCGGCGTGGTGGGCTTGGTGAAGGCGCGCACTTGCCCCCGCCAGCGATCGACGGTACTCAACGCACGCCATGCGCGCTGAGCGGCCACGCCGCGGCTGATGCTGCGCCCCACAAGCGCGGCCTGTCACCAAGTTGCCAGCGAGATTCCTCGGGTGTGCAAAACAACTCCGCTGGCAAAGATGAATCAGCTACGCGCTGAACTATAGGCACTGCTGAAGTTTGCACAGGAAGGAGGCAGTTTGAGAGAGACGGGACTCCGGAGGCACAACCGGGCCGGTTCCCCGGAGGGAGGACCAGCCAAGAAAAGCAAGGTACCACGGGAAATCGGATGCGTCCCCCGTGTCCCATTACAGCGCGAATCTCTGTCCAAAGCAAGCGCCTACAGCTGCACTAGCGACACAGGTAGCTAATATCCGGTCCGCACTGTGCAGTTTCGACCAGGGAAGCGGCGCAGCAGGGAGGGTCAGCACCCGCGGAGCATCACGGCGCGACCTCCCTTCTGAAAACCCCTCAAACGGTGTGTTTTTGGATGGAGTTGGCTAAACTTGCCCTTCCATATTTTGGGCAGACCCACTCGCGCAGGACCACCAGCTTGTGCGTCGACCCGCAGCCCTAGCCCCGCCCAGAGCTCATTTTGAGTGCTGCAGGATGTAGTGAGATTGCAGTGTTCGTCAGTAGAGAACGCACTTCGCGTTAGATCCCGTACAAGTACGCGTGGCTGATATTTCCGAGTGAGAGTCTGGCAATTCCGTGTATGAGTGCCTGCGTCTTGCGAGCGCGCGGCCAAGGCCAATTGATGTAGCAATGGAATGTGGCGGCAACTAAGCTTTCATAACGATCTTCGCGGGGGCACTGCGTCTTGAGGTTTCTAGGGTGCCAGAGAACTGACACTCCGCTGCTGCTTGCAGACGATGTTCGAGGCCTTCCGCCCTATGCTCCAGAGGCTCGACCTTCTCGGCGGCCGCTACTATCAGTCTGCGAACGATGGCCTTGACGGCAACAACAGTGCGACCGAGGCCATGGGCCTTCAGAACAACCGTTATGTCGGGGACAACGCTATGAGCGCGGCGACTAACGACGACGTCATGGACACCCCGGTGTTCGTGTAGAGGAAAATGCGGGGAACGGAGGAGACGGGCGACGGACTGATACCCGAGGCAATTCACGTTGAGGTTGTCACGTTGCGGCCAAGTGGCGCGGGGGAAATGTCCGTACCTCCTTCACGGGGGCCCAGGCGGGCGGCAGAACTGTCTCCGTGGCGCGCTGCGCTCGCAGGTGCTCTGCTGGTCGCGGGGGTGTGCGCCGCTGCACTCGTCTCCTTTGACAAGGGGGGAAAGATCGCGCAGCGCGATGCAGCGCGCTTGCTGGGCTGGTTGTCCGCGGACACGCGGGCGAACGTGCTTGTCGAAGCGGACGGCCATGGTCTCGACGCGCAAGAGGCGAACGCGCTGGAGAGCAGCGTGGACGCAAGCGCGGACGGGCTGGGGGCCGGGCGCACGCTTGCGAAGCTTGCACACAAGGAGGTTCAGTCGCGAGCAATCAGGAGCCTTTTACTGCACGTAGGGGCCTCGAATGCACTTGAAAAGGCGCTGCGCGCGAGCGACGACGAGTTCGCACTTATGATCTCCGACGGAAGCGCAGACAGCACTTGTGGGGGATCGCTGCTCGCGCGTGCTGCGCAGGAGCTGAATGACGCCATGGCAAAACAACGTGCCAAGGGGCGGGTGAGCTTGATGCATGTGGCAGCTGCGCACGCTCGGGCAGACAGTGCAGAAGAAGCACTGGTGCAGATGGATTCGCGTGCCGAGAAGACAGCACGTGCGCTCGAGCAGGATCTCGAAGCTGGCGCGCTGATCGCCCAGCACGTGCAGAAGGGGCGTCGTGAGGTTGGCAGTGATGAAGCTGCACTTTCAGAGGCGTTCCAGAGGGAGCAAGGGGAACAATCACAGGCCGCTGAGCTCCGCGTTGAAGCGAAAGCAGCAGACGCAGCCTCGGAGGAAGAGCTGGACTCGCTTGCGGTATCGAACAGCTTGTCACAAGAGATTCGCGACGATAACACGGCCCTTGCGGCACAGCGGCAGGAAGAGGCGTTGGTAAAACAGTCGCTGTCAGCTGCCGCGGCGGTTAGCAAAGCGCGCAAGGAGCTGCACGACGCAGAACAGAAGCACACAGGATGGTCCAAAGAGGGCAAGTTGATCTCGACCGCGGACGCGGCGGCACAACGCGCAGCCCAAGCCGAGAGGCAGCAAGCGTCGCACCTGCGTGCGGAGGAGTCTCGCGCGCAGGAGCAGCTCACGGACACGCTAGAGGGCGCGGCCGCCGTGGGTGCGGGCGTCGCGCGGAACCTTGCAGAGCTCGAGACACTTGCAGGGCGCGTGCACTCGCTCGCCTCGCACTGCAAGAGCCGCGCAGAGTTTTCCAAGCCGCCGCCTGCAGCGCCTGAGGCTGCAGTGAAGTCTGCAGTGGCAACGGTAGCCGATCCTGCCGCGACGCCGGTGGCGAAGTCGGCTAGCGTCTTGGACGCGTTGGCCGCCAAGCGTCACGTTGGTCCGCCGAAAATGAATGTAGACGAGCAGGAGATGCACGAGGTCAGCGTGGACGCACGTCGACTCAAGGCGAAGCTGGAAAGAATGGAGAGTGCCGAGGCGTCGCACCAACATTCGGTCGTTGTGGACTGGATGCTGGGTTCTTCTAAAAGGAAGAGGTAGTGAAAGACAGCGACTAGACTTGAGGGGGTAAATCGGGTTGTGTGGGAAGGGGGTGTGTGGATTGAATCACTCTTTAGTACTGCCTTCCCCTCTTTCCCCTCCTCATCGCTGGGTCCTTTTTCTGCTTGTGCTTGGGCTCTCTCTTTACCTTCGCGGACTCTCTCTTGGCCTTCACGTGGTGATGCTTGTCAAGCGCCTGCATCACGCTCTTGAACCTGGGTTGCTTCTCACCTTTCCGCATCTTGCTCTGTTTGGCTATACCCCCAGCGGGCCCACCATTGCCCTTGGCAAATGATGGCGCCACCGCCCGCACCTCTGCATACGATCCGCCAGGAATGTCCCGCTTGCTTGTCTTGAGAGAAATGTAGTCATCGCCACCAAAGCCGCTGCCTTTTTTGTGACCCGCCTTCGCGCTGCTGCCTTTTTTGGACTCCTGCGCCTGCCGCAGTTTCTGCCGTGCTCGACGACCTTGGTATTCACTCTGACCGAATTTCGGGGTTCGGTCGCCGCCGTTTACAGCGCCTGCGGCCTCGAGAGCCTTTTTCTTCTCCTTCTTGCGCTTCTGCTTCTTGCGAAGGCGCTCCTCCTTGGCGTCTTGCTTGAGGCGCTTCTTGCTCCCTTTCCCGATCCCACCGGACGCGATATCCGACCCTGAGTCGTCTGACTCCTCCGCCATCCGGTCCGCGGCGTCGTCCCACAGCGACACCTCATCGCACGACACCGAGTCTCCGTCTAGATCACCGGGCAGCAGTTCATCCAGTGATTTTCGCTTCCGGCTGCCGGCCCGCTGCTCGTCACGTGCAGTGCTTTTATTCCCAGCGGTCCCGAGAAGCTTGGTGAGTTTCGACGCAGCCCCCCAGTAGTCCTTGTTACCTCGCACGCCCGACCAAGCCTCTAGGAGTAGCGGGTCAACATGCGCTCGCGGCGCCGGCAGCTTGACTTCGTCGTCGAAGCGCACTGCATGAGGGCATTCCCAAGGTGCGTGTCCGGCGCTCCTTCCACAGCGGTAGCACGTGTGCTCACCAAAGGGGCGCTGCAAACGCATCGAGATGCGCAAAGTCAGCTCTCTTCCTTCAATTCGGATTACATGCTCGCTATTCAGCTCGCTTCCACCTCTGAGATGCCGAGTTGTTAGGCATCGGAGTTGGGGTTGCGTTTGTGGGCATCTTGCAGGTGTAATGGCAGTTGGGTCGAGCTCAGAGTCCCGGGGGCTTACATTGGAGCAGCCTCCGATACGATGGCCTGGACGTCTGCAGCGAAAACACTGCTGATTCATGCACTCACGCGCGTTGTGCCCCTTGACGCCGCACAGGAAGCACGGTTTCGGGAGCTTCTCGTTGACACAGTCTCGCGCGAAATGCCCGATTCCGCCGCAATGCCGGCACGTCACCGACGAATCTTCCTCGTCAAAGTAGCGTCGTAGTGATCTTCCCCCTTTACTGGCCCCTGACGCCTCGCCGCCACCACCTGAGGCATCGTTCTCAAGCGCCTCAGCCTCAAGGTTGCGCCGACGCTCCTCTTGCCAGCTGATGGCCTCGTCGCCACTGCTGCTGCCACTGCTACCGTGGATGCTACTGCGCCTTGCTTCTGGTGCAGTGCTACTGTCCTTCGCATCGGCGAATTCATCATCGTCAGTAGACGTGAGGAATATCGCTCCTGGAGAAGCAGAATCGCGCACACTTCCGTCTTCGCTGGAGCCGTCCACGAGGTGCTCGTATTCCGAGGAGTGGATCTCAGAAAGTTCTTCGTCACTGGCATCCTTGTCGTCCTTCACTACTTTAGCCTCGTCGTCCGCTCGTCTGCCTCCGTTGTCTGCTGCGGCCGGCCCCGCTGCCCCCGCTGGCCGTGCTGCACCGAATGAGTCTCGGAATGTCTGCACACGCACATCTTCAGAACCATCCGACTCAGCGTCGGATTTGCTGCCAGCGAATTGAGCGAGATTGACTGCACGATCATCTCCACGTGAAGAATTGCTGCCCCCTTCGCTCTCGCTCTCTGCCTTCCCGTCCGGGGGCATCGCTTGGACACGTGAAGTTCCCTCTCTAAGTGGCCGTCTCTAAGTGGCCGAGTGTACTTCAGGTACCACGTTGTTTTCTGTTCGAGTGGAAACCTCTTTCTCGAGACACTCTGGCCGCACTGACGACCCTGCGGGGTGCGGCAGCGCCATGAGCAACGCTTCGTCCAAGGTGCTTTCCCGCGAAAATTGCCAGCCATTGCGGGGCCCAGAGCCTCCCTGGCCCGTTGGGGTGGCACTTTTGTAGGGACTGTATCAGGGCGTGGCTGCGATGTGCTGTGGGGCACCTACTGCGCTGAGGATCCTTATCAAAACACTGGTTCCCCCAAGGGCGCAGACGCGGGGTCAACTTCCCCCTGGCCACCACAGCCTGACTTCTCCCAACGTCACATGCAGGTACGGGCAGTATATGAAGCACTGGAAATGCGCAAGAACAAGCAGGCTCTGAAGCTGTTGGTGCCGCTTCTCGAGAAGAAGCCCGGAAATTCGCAGCTCCGCATCCTGAAGGCCCTAGCGCTTATTCGTCTCGGCCGCAAAGAGGAGGCGCTTAAACTCTCGCGGGAGCTAAAAGGTGTCCCGGACGTTGCGGAGAACGTGTCGCTTCTCAACAATCTCGCGATCGTGTTTCGCGAATCCGGCGCGCCATCTGAGGCAACCGAGTGCTTTGTCTCCGCGCTGAATCGTCAGCCCGACAACGAGGAGCTTGCGCAGTGTGTCTTTCAGTCGTATGGGCGCGAGCGTAACTTTCTCAAGCAGCAACAACTCGCGCAGAAGCTGCACAAACAATTTGGAAATCCTCAGTACATCCTGTGGTCGATCGTCGCCACAACCCTGCAGGTGCTCGAGGGCGCTCCGCCCAAGCTCTTGGTGCTTGCCGAGCGCCAGATGGCAAAGCGCACTGAGGAGGGGAATCTGGCGACGTACGAAGAGCTGCAGCTGTACCTCGAAATCCTGGAGCGGCAGGGCAAGCATGCCGAGGCGCTGGAGGTGATCAAGGGGCAGGCCGGCCCGCTGTACACGTCGACGGTCGAGCGGAAGCAGCGCGAGGCGACGCTGCTCTGCGCACTCGAGCGGTGGGACGACGCGCGTGCGGCGTACCAGGCGCTCCTGGAGCTGAACGAGGGGCAGGTCAAGGGCCGCGAGGAGTGGTCGCACGTGCGCGGCGTGATCCACTGCGCGATGCAGGCCAAGGGGATCTCCCCGGCGGGGAACGCGCCGCTCGGCGGGAGCATCGGCGGGAGTGGCGGGGCAGAGGTGGTGGGCAAGCAGGACGGCGTGCCCGACGCGGACTGGGCGTGGGTGGCGGAGCAGGGCGACGCGCTGGTCACGTGGCTGTACGGCAAGCAGAAGGAGGAGGGCGCGCCGCCGACACGGACGCCGTTGCTCGCCGAGGTCGAGCTGCACACGCAGCTCGCGCAGCTGCGCGGCGAGGACGCGGGCGGGCGGACCGTGGCGCGGGCGCTGGACGCAGTGCGGCGCTACTTCGAGGCCTGGGGCGGGAAGGACGCGTGTGCGTACGACCTCGCCGCGCCGCTGCGCCGCCTCCCGCGGGAGACGTGGGCGCCGCTCGCCGCGTCTCTCGAGCCGCTCGCGGCCGACGCGCAGGGCGCCGCGGCGGACGGCGGGTCGCCGGAGTTTGAGAAGGCGTGCCTGCGCGCGGCGAACCTGGCCAAGCTGCAGCGCATGCTCGGCAGCGCCGTCGGCGCCCCGCAGGCGCGCGTGCTTGCGGAGGTGCGCGCACACATCGGGGCGGTCGGGGCGTGCAAGGCGCGGTTGCGGCGGCAGAAGGGCTTCCCCCCGGACCGCACGCCCGCGGACGACAACTGCCTGATGGCGGCGCGCCTGCTCCTCGACCAGTACATTTCGGACGGCGACGAGAAGTGGCTTGTCGAGGCGGCGCTCGTCGGGCGCTACGGGCTGCAGGTCTCGCCCACTAATTTCCAGTTCAAGCTGCTCCTCCTGCGCGTGCTGCGCCTGCTGGGCGACTGGGAGTCGTACAGCGACCTCTTCACCCAGCTCGACGTGAAACACATCCTCTGGGACACCCTCTCCTACCTCGTCCTACCCGCCGCGTGGGGCTGGGCCGCCGCGAGCAAGGCCAAGCACGTGTGCGAGTGCCTCGCGCGGCTGGAGCGCGACGGGCGCAAGGACACGCCCGAGTACGCGTACCAGGCGTTCAAGTTCGGGACGTACTCCAAGGTCTCGGAGCTCATGCGCTTCGAAAATCGCCTGACCTGCTCGCTGCAGCTCGCGTCCTCGCGCGGCGACATGGCCGCCCTCCTCCTCCTCGAGAACCTCGCGTCGCTGGGCGACGCGCGCGCGTTCCTGCAATCGATGGGCGGCCTCCCGACCCTGTACCTGTCGGACGAGGCGGCGTCCCGCCTCATCGACAATCGCGACCTTACCGTCGAGGTGACGTGCGACCCACTCGACGCCCCCGCGGCCGCCGCCCGCGAGCGCGCGCCCGCGCGCGCCGCGGAGCTCCGCCTGCAGGCGCAGATCGCCGCGGCGGGCCCGCACGTGCTCGCGGCGACACTTGGCGTCAAGGCGCCGCCCGAGGTGCCGGCGCGGGCGGCGCTCGTGGCGCAGTTGCAGGGCCTGCTGGAGCGCGCAGGGTGGGTCTCGGGCGCGCCCGCCGCGCAGGTCGCCGTGCTGCCGCCGGGACCCTCGCCGCTCGAGCCGGCGGGGGCGCGGGGGCGCGTGTACGCGGACGGCGTGCAGCCGGACTCGCTGCTCTGCCGCCTGGCCTGGGCCGCGTGCCTGCTCCTGGCGCAGCTCGGTGAGGAGGCGGACGCGGCCGTCGCGGGAGCGGCCGCGGCCGCGGACGCGGCCCCAGCGGGTGGCGGCGACGCGCATTCCGCGGCGCTGGCGGCGAGGCTGGCGGAGCTGTTCGGGGAGATGCTGCGGGAGCTCGGGCGAGTGTGGAAGATCGCGGGGGGGAGAGAGGGCGGGGGCGGGGAGCTGACGGTCGGCGCGCTGTCTGGCGTCGACGTTAGCGAGGGCGTGGGGGGCCTCATGGCGTGGGCGGTGCGCCCGCTCGTGTGGATCGGCCTGTGCGTGCCGGCGTGGGGCGCCAGCATCGCGGGGTGCGGCAAGCCGGCGACACCTGCCGGGCAGGCGCGGCTTGCGAACGCCAAGGCGGCAGTCGCGGATGTGCGCAAGTCGGCCGCGGAGGCGATGGCGACCGCGATCAAAATGGTGAAGGCCGTCGAGGCTGCGCACAAAGCGGTGGGCGGCGGGGTCGCGGCGGCGGCCGCGGGGGGCGCGCTGCTCCCCGAGCTCGAGACCAACATGGAGGGGCTGGGGCACGAGCGCGCGCGGCTCGCCAAGAGCGTGGCGGGGAGCAAGGAGCAGGCCCTCAAGGCGGTCCGCGCCATGCTGCAGGCGCGGCAAGACGCCCTCGCAGCCGCCTCCGCCCGATAAGCGGGTGCGGGCGGAGGCAGCGCGCTCGGAGCCGCGCTGGGGAGCCGTGGGCGTGGTCGACTTCCGCGCCGAGGTCGCGCCAGTAGACATAGCAATGTTTTATTAATACATCGCCACACACTGCGCACTCTACACCCTACCCTACCTGGTCGCCGCCGTCAACAGCCGAGAATCTTACACTTGCACATAGGCGCCTGCCCCGCTCAGAGGCTTAGCCGCTCGCCCAGCTGCTCGCTTAGCTTGGTCATGCCATGCGGGGCAGCGCTCCCGATAGGAGAGGACGAGTCCGGTGAGGAGGCCAGGGACGGCGGCGATGCCGGCGACGCTCGCGCGTCATCCGACGTGAAAAGCGTCGCATCGGTGCCCGGGGGCGGCGGCAGCGGCAGCACCGTCAGCCGCGTGCCGCGCTGCCTGTGGGCGTTGATGCGCTTGCAGACCAGGGCGGCCTCATCGTAGGTCACTACCATGACCTCGCGGTCTTGAATAAGCTTGCTGCGGCCCGTGCGGTGGTCCGTCGCCGTCCGGAACAGCGCGTACGGCCGCCGGAGCGCCACCGCGCAGGCGCTGCCCACCGGGTTCTCCTGCAGCCAGCGCTCCAGCCCCGCGCGCCCCCCGCCAGCGGCGGTGCCCAGCGCCTCCTCAGCGCTGTCGCCTGCGACGAGGTCCCCCGCCTGCAGCTCCGGCGCTACGCGCTTCTTGCCCTTAATGTGCGACGTCTGCAGCTGCACCATCAGCCTGAAGGTCCGGAGGAGCGCTTGCACCGCCTCCTGCCCGTCGGGACCGCGCTCGAGGAAGCGCAGCGTGTAGGCAACACTTTCCAACGTCGAGAGGCAGTAGTCGTGCGGCTCCTTCCTAAACTGGTACCCGCTCTTTCCAGCCTCGGCAAACTGCACGCGCCGCACGGTCCCGGCGTCGATGGCGCGCTGCAGGCTCTTGGTCTCTCGCATCACGCGACCCGCCTGGCGCCATGTCCCGTCCACGACGATCAGCGTACGGGGGCGACCGTTCTCCAAGGGCGGCATGGTTTCGATGTCCTCGGCCCCAGGCCCTGGGTAGAGCAGCAGAGTCCCAGGGTCCGCCAGCGCCTCCTCAAGCGAGGGGTGCTGTTGCAACCGGCCAAAAGCCTGACTGTGCCACGAATTCATGTGCCGCTGCTTCTGTGATGCCTGCACATGAAATAGAACGAGCGAAACGTTAGCTGTCCAGCCGAGCTAGCTGCCTGGCTCCACGGAGCCTATGCAGTGAACGCTCCCGTCGAACCAAGGCTGTCCAGACTCACCCTGGCCTTTTGCTGGCCAATCCTAGCACAACCGGCCCCAGTTGTTGACTGATGCCAGATTCTCTTATGGAGACAGCTACTGCCTGATCCCGCAAAACACCACATGGATGCGGCGCGGAGCTTGCTTCCTGGCGGCACGTTGGGTGCCAACCTCATGTTCGTTGTCTGAGATTGAGCCATTCGCATCCTCGGTCGGATCGGCATCTGAAGGAGTGGACAGACGAGATGGGGATGTAGTTGAGGAAGCTGAAGAGGCCGGGGACATCGAAGCGTCCTTGTCACCGCGGCGCCCGCCGTGGCGGCGGCCACGGTAATCAGTCTGCTGTGTGTCACCTGCGGACACCACCAGCAGCTCAGCTTGGTTCAACCTGACGCAGGATGCAGCGCACGTCGACACACCGAATGTGTGTGTCACAGCACGTGCGGGCATCGCACCACGCGCTACGAGCAGTTCGAAGTTCTGTAGACAGAGCGCCAGCAGCGGTACTGTCCCAATGATCTGCTTACGACACTCGCAGGGGTGCTGGAGAACCATAACGCGGGTGCCGAGATGAATTCTCTGCTCAGGAAGCGCTGGGCAGACGCAGACGGGATCAGGGCGGTGGCATGTTACGCAGATGGCGCGCCCCATCCCGCAACCGTGGCCTTCCGCTCACTGTTGACCCCACTCTCCGCTCGTGGGCTGTGTGTATTTATTACACTTGGCGCGTCCGTACGAAATACTTGACTTTTGTTCCCAACACAGGAAAGGAAACTCGATAATGTGGTTCCTTCCGGAATCCTTCCGGGGGGGAACAAGCTCCTGCTTTGTCACAGACATCAGGCTTGGCCACCCCGGCACCGCGACCACTTCTTTCGCCCACAGTTCTGGCGGGGCGCGTCGTGCTACTCGCCGGCTTGTGCCTTCGCGATGACTGCACATGTAGCCCCGACTTGCAACCTGAATAGCGGCGACACTACTTGGATCCTCGTTTCGACCGCGTTTGTGCTCTTCATGGGCCCCGCACTCTCATTCTTTGAGGCGGGAATGCTGCGCGCAAAGCACTCACTTTCGATCATCACTCAAGGTCAGCACCACCCCATGTCACGGATGGGCCCAGGGCCTGCATCGGGGATGCGGTTGCGAAAATGGGTAGAAGGGTGGCCGGCCCAGCGCTAGCGCACGTCGCGCTTGCGCGCCAATGAGCATGCAGACAATGATCCGAGTTCGTGTTTTGGACACCATTTGCAGTGTTTGCCGGTACAGCGATGCTCTCCATTATGTGGCTCTTCTTCGGCTACTCTCTGTCTTTCGGCCCAAGCGTGAGGACCTTCACTGAGCCTTCAGCTTTCAGAACTTCATTAGCCACTGATCGCTGCCGCTCTCGCTGCCGCTCTCGCTGTCAAAAACCTTGGACAGCTCAGTGACTGTGCTGTCTTTTCGTTCCGCAGATCATGGGACTGATCGGCGGGCCGCAGCACCTGCTGTGAGTCCCAACAGAATCCTGTTACAGGAGGAAGCTGATCTATTCGTGTGCAATGCTACATGATCAATCGCTGCCTTGCGTGCCCTACATGCTATGCACATATGTAGATGATGAAAGTTTTACTGCATTGATGCAGGTGGCTGAACGTGCCGTACGACAAGTGCGGGAGCCACACACCAAACATCCCAGCTGCGGTCAGTCATCTGCCTCACCCTATTCCGCACCCCGCGCGCAGCGGCTCTGCTGATGAGCCCGACTTGCCTTGTGCAGCTGCACGCTCTGTTCCAGATGATGTTTGCGACGATCACCCCGCTGATCATGACGGGCTCGTACGCCGAACGGCTCAAGTGGGAGCCGTTCCTCGTCTTCACGTTCCTGTGGGAGATCGTGGTGTACTACCCGTGCGTGCACTGGGTGTGGGGCGGTGGCTTCCTCTCCAAGTGGGGGGTCCTCGACTTTGCGGGTGGCATCGTAATCCACACCTCTGCAGGCGCGGTGAGTGCCCAGGCCCGCCCGCTGGGCCGCAGGGACGATGCCGACGCGCCGCTCACGCTGCGGGAGCACAGGGGGCGCTAGCCGTTGCCCTCTACCTCGGCCCGCGCGTGGATTTTGCGCTCTACCAGGGGGAGGCCCCGCCGTCGAATCTCCCGCTCGCGGGGCTCGGCACAGCTCTTCTGTGGATGGGCTGGTTCGGTTTCAACGGCGGCTCGGCCGTGCACGCGGGCAACCTCGCGGTGTCGGCCGTCGTCAGGTGAGGCACGCGCGTGTTCCCCGCGCGCGCCCACCTCGGCTGCTGAACAGTGAGGCGGGCCATTCTGCGTGCGCAGTACGCATGTCGCAGCATGTAGCTCCGCGTTTGTTTGGCTGCTGCTCTCGATGCGCCAGAAGCGCCCTGCTGCGACCGCCATGTTCAACGGAGTGCTCGCGGGCCTGGCGGGGATCACGCCCGCATCGGGTTACGTCAGCACGCAGGCCACCATCTTCATCGGGGTGGCGTGCGGCCTGCTCGCCTACTACGGCTCGCAGGCAGCCCCCACCCCTCGCTGCCCATGCGCAGCTCCAGCAACCCCGGCCGTGCAGGCCACCGCTGTTTCTCCGCTTCTGGGGATGTCATGGGCGCGCGGGGCACGCGGCTGCAGATCTCGAAGCAGCGGTTCGGCATCGACGATGCGCTGGACGTGCACTGGATCCATGGCGCGACAGGCTCGCTGGGGTCGGTGCTGCTCGGCGTGTTTGGCCGGCGGGCCGGGGACGGTGTCATCGACTACTACCTCCACTTTCACTCCACGCCCTGGTTCGTCTTCATCCAAATAGTTGGCGTGACGGTCGTGGGCGTGTACTCGTTTGCTTGCAGCTGGGCGATTCTTGCGATGATGCAGGTCCTGCCCTCCCTGCAACCAAACACGGCGTGGCCCTGTGCGCCGACGCGGGCTGACCCCGGCCTCGGCAGGCGCGGATGGGGCCGCTAGCGCATGACGAGGAGAGCCAGGAGGCCGGGCTGGACTGGGTGGACCATGGCGAGGTGGCGTACTGCCGCCTCAATGTGCTGCGGGACCTCCGCACGCACGCGCCCGACGCTGTCTCTCGCATCGGCCGCGGGGGCGTTCCCTCCGAGGACGACTACTTCAAGTCGCCCTCCAGCCCCCTGCCCGCGCGCCCCGCCCCGCGGCGCCCTGCGGCGCGTGTCAGTGCACCTGGCGCACCGCTGCTGTCTGACGACGTCTCCCGCGCGCTCAGGCACGGCGTGGTGCACGGGGCGTCCAAGGGGCCCAGCGCAGACGGCATCGTGATGCGGAATCCGTCGGGCTACCAGATCCCATGACCGCTGCACCGGGGGGAGCTGTGCGAGTGAGACACAGTGCAAATGGATGAGAGAGGAGCAGAGACACCGGCATCGCGTTTGTCAGACAACTTACGCGCTACTAACGTACACACACTACTACTTACGTAAACTTTTCACCAAAGCCAGCCCTTCTTGGGCGAATCCTCTGTTACATCATCGCCCCCCTCTTCGGCAGCCTCGCCCGCCTCGGTAGCCTCGAGCTCGTCGAGATCATCGACATCCCTCTCGGCGCCCCCCTCACGCACCTCCTCCCCCTGCTCATCCCCGTCTCCCACCTCGATCGGCTCATACTCCTCCTCTCCGTCGTCTGCACCCACATCCACGTCCACTGCACACAACGCCCCAGCGGGCGTGAGGCGCCCAGGCTCGGCGCAGTGCGCGTTGATACACGCCGCAGTGCAGCGCTGTCGCGCGTGGCGCTGAGTGTCTCACGGGCGGGCGCGCCACCGCCGCCGTCATCGCCAACAAACTCAATGCCGTCCGCCGCCGCGGCCTCGCGCGCCATCTCCTCTCGCCGCCGCCGCTCCCGCTCCCGGGCTGCAGAGCGATGCACATCAGCGCGGCCTGGGTGGAATGGTATGCACGACTGGGTGCGTGTAGTTTGTCGTACTAGACAGGTCCTATTGATGGGGTTCGCCTTTCACTCTGGGGAGGGGTACAAACCCTCCACATGGTCATCAGCGGGAGCTCGCTTGCCAGCGCTCTGCACTTTTGCCTTTGCTTTTGCCTTACTCCCGAGCTTTGTGCTCTTCGTCGAAGATGACACTGGGCGCTGCTTCGTTTTCTGCGACAGGCACGCACAGCAAAGCGATCAGCGCCGGCGCGCTCGTGCCCCAGCGCGCTCTCGCCAGCCGGGCCCCCAGCAACTCACCCCGGAAACTCGCCCGCTGCACCGGGCTGCCACGGGGCAGATATCAAGGGCGGGGACGCACAAAGCCACCAGAAGAGGGTTTGTCGCTCTTGCCCTGGTAGCTCTTGCTCTTGCTGCCAGACGAGGCCGCGCCCTTGCTCTTGGTGGAGCCTTTTCCCGCCTTGTCCTTGTCCTTGTCGCCCTTGCGCTTCGACACCGCGGGGTTCGACTTGAGCCGCGCCAGCTTCTGCTCCCCTGACGCAGCGGCCTCGATGAAGTCGACGAGCGGGCGCTCGTCCAGCTCGCTCCCCTTGAAGGCCTTGCCGAGGAAGCGCGCCGCGCCCTTGGAGCCCTTCTTGTCCGCCTGCGCCTCTCGCTGCAGGAAGACGACGCGCGGCTGCCCGGGCGCTGCCGCCGCGGGCAGCGTGTCCTCGAGCGAGAACTTTAAGACGCGTGCGTCGACGGTCGCGAGCGCCACGCGGCGCACGCGCCCCGCGACTCGCGCGAGGAGGGCCGCGTGCGCGGGCGCGAGGTCGCGCTCGTGCACCACCACCGCGCACTGCCGCCGGCGGAAGCACGCCTGCCGCAGGTCCTCCTGCGACTCGACCGACGTGACACGCGCCTGCGTGGCGTTGCGCGCGACGCCCAGGAGGAGCGACGGCGTGACGTGCGCCTGCACAGTGAAGGAGCGCGGCTTGTCTTTGTTCGCCGCGACGAAGAAGAGCGGGTCCTTGCCCTCCTGCCCCGCAAAGAACCGCTCCATGATGGTCTTGCCGGACGGAAGCGCCGCGCCACAGTCCACCGCCGCGGGCGTGATGCCTGCCGCGCGCCGCGCGTGAGCCAGCGCTCGCCGGGTTGGGCAAACGCGCGAGTCGGCCTCTGGTTGCTGCCGCACCAGCAGCAGCAAGGTCCCTCGCAGTTTCGAGAAATAGCGGGTGGAGCGTGTCGGTCGCCCGTACGCACTGAGCGAAGAAGGGCTCGCCACCGAGAAAGACCTCGCTGATGTGCTCGTCGCCTGCCACTGCGGCGCGCGGCAATCACGTGAGACAGCGCAACACTGCTGCAGAGGCGGTCAGGCGCCACAGGGCGCGTCAGGTAAATTGAGGCCAGCAGCAGCAGGCTACGGCCATGCAGTGGGAGGCAGGGAGGGACCGGTGATAATCCCGGAAAGCTCGCGGTTCACCGCAGCGAACTTCTCATTCATCGCCCCGAACTCGGAGTCAATGAGCTTCTGCTGTTTCCGCACCAGCCGCCAAATGCGCGAGAGCTCACTCGAGCCACCCAAGTCATCGACGCGCCCCTTCAGCCGCTCAAGCGCCTCGCCCAGTTTTTTCCCGGCACCAATGAGCTCCTTCAATTCTGAATCACAGCTTGGAGCTTCGCCCCCCTCCTCCGTAGGCACCTGCGCCCGATTGTGACTCAGCATGTGCATGCACCCCAAGTGCCGTAGTGTGGCAGGCTGGCGAGCCTCCGCACGTCTGCGCATCCATACACGTTAGCTCATGATCGCATCAATAGGCAAAGCGACCATCCTTGCGAATTGTCTGCGTCTGTCAGCGGCTTGCACGCACATTCTCGCGGGGATCAGCATGGATGGCTCGACGCGGCACGGGGCTCAGGGCGCGCACTCTGGCCGCAACTGAAATGGTAATAGTGAGGAGCAAGGCCAGCAAACAAGCTGGCCATGTGCAAACCGGTCTCATTGCGCCGCAGAATGATGGACCCATTCAGCTGGTCGCAGACACGGGCCACGACGGCCTCGCTGAGAGCGAATGGTATCGAAGTTCCCCGTGCAGGGGAAAGGAAAATTCTTCGAGCCTGGGGTGCAACTGCGTTTGGCAGCAGAGACGCAGACAGGCACAACCATTTGCCAGGGCCAGCACAGCGCATATCTGCTTCGGAATAGCCGTGCATCTTGTCGTAACAAGTAGGAGACCGCGCACGTCAAGGAGCGAGTGTCAATTTTCTGTGTTGCTGCGCCCCTGTTCCGGAAACGGGGTCTCTCAGGCGACCATCTCTGAGACATCACGCCTGGCTGGTGCTGCGCTTGGGGCCTCTCTAAGGGTTCATTACGCTACGAAAGAGAGGACCCTCGTATGTCAAAGCGGCAGGCTTCTCATGCAGGGTCTTGGTACACTGCAAGCCGTTCGGAGCTGAACCAGCAGCTTTCCAAGTGAACATCCCCTCCAGGATCCCTTGACCTCGTTACGATGGATGCTGAAAGACCGTGACACAGCTCAATCGCGAATTCACCTGCATATTCACCGGTGCAGATGGCTCGCCGAGGTTACTCCTACCAAACAACTTCTCCCGTCCCGTGCAGTGATCGCTCCTCATGCGGGATATTCGTACTCTGGGCCAACTGCGGCGCACGCCTACAAATACCTCGATGCTTCTAGGTACGCGTGCTATGCAACATTATTGGAATCGCAACCCTGTCAGCATGCGGTTGGTTTGAGCACCGTGCTTGCGGAAATGAAGGACGGGGAACGAATGGAAGCCTTCTGACACCGAGCCTGTGGGCATGTCGCAGGGTCAAGCGTATATTTGTCCTTGGCCCATCACACCACTACTATCTGACTGGTTGTGCTATTTCTGGTCATGCACTACTCGAGACGCCACTTGGCGACTTGGTTGTGGACCGCGCGACAAACGACGAGCTCATGTCGACAGGGCTCTTTGAGGTGATGTCGGAAGAAGTTGACTCGGATGAGCACTCGATCGAGATGCATCTCCCGTACATCTACAAGGCGAGTTCCCATCCTATCGTGTGCACGTGCTTTAACCCTTTGCATGCATTCAATGTGTAGCGAACCGGGTAAATCACAGGCTCGCACACGTTAAGTCTGACCCCGTGTTTCAACCAGGTGATGGAGTCTGCCACACAACCGTACACGGTCGTCCCTGTGATGGTCGGAAACCTCTCCCCGGAGAAAGAAAGGCAGTACGGCGAGCTCTTTGCGCACTTCCTCCAACATGAGGGCACCTTCTTTGTCATCTCGTCCGACTTCTGCCATTGGGGCACACGCTTTCGCTACACTCACTACAACCCCGCGCACGGTGAGATCTTTCAGTCGATCGAGAACCTCGACAAAGAGGGGATGGCGTGCATCGAGGCACAGTCGCCGGAGGCGTTTCTCAAATACCAGCAGGAGTTCTGCAACACCATCTGTGGAAGGCACCCGATTGCCGTTCTGCTCAACATCCTTCAGGTCAGCCCGCCCTGAAGGACTCAAGTTTGAGGAACATGAGGAACAGCTCTATCTTGTACCTGATTTTGCATGCAACGCAGACAGTAGGAACGGCGGGGGAAGCGGTGTAAAACGACTCACGCGCCCGCTCTTGCGTGCAATTCAACTCACCGTGCGCCCTCTCGGACAGGGCATTCCGCCGCAGCGCGACCGGTTCACGCTGCGCTTCGTCAAGTATGCCCAGTCCTCGCCGTGCCGTTCGAGGAGAGTCCCCCGACCAACACTCTCTCGCCCTTAAACCCGAGTTCGGCCCACCCTGAGGAGAGCGGAATGAGCGGAATGACTACACCCCGTCTTCAGGCTCGGTGTGCGTTGCCCACCGAGCGTGCGTTGCCCACCGAGCCTGAAGAGGCGAGATCCCGCAGGTCCGACTCCTCCGTCTCCTATGCTTCGGCCATCCTAGCGGACAAGACTCTCGCATAAGCGCTACGCGGCGCAGCCCCCTATCGTCTGTCAGAGTGTTCCAAGTAGCCCCGGGCGCCAGCAACAAGGCAGCCTGGCGTGCAGGCAACAGCAGAAACGCACGTTTGTTTGCAAGAATGTACTTCTATATACAAAGATATCTAGCCTAGTGGTATTGTGTGCTGGGCCGCTTGTCTTCCCGGCACTGCAGCAGCGTGCGCAGCTCAGGTTGCGACGACCCCCATGTCGACGAGCAGCACCCGGAGATTCGGGAGAAGCCCCTGGCGGAACGGGTGCGAGCGCAGGCGGTTGTCCTTGATCCAGAGCTCGTTGAGCGCGGCAAGGCGTGTGAGCCCCGCCGGGATCGACGTGAGCTGGTTGTTGCTCAGCGTGAGGACCTTGAGGTTTGTCAGGTCCGCGGCGCCCTCGGGGATCACTGCAAGCTGGTTGTCGTGCACCCACAGCTCGCGCAGCGCGGTCATGCCGGCGATCTCGGCGGGGAGCAGGGTAAGGCGGTTGCCGTCGAGGTTCAGCACCTGCAGCTCGGTGAGTTCCCCGATGGAGAGCGGAACGGTCGAGAGCTGGTTGCCGTCGATCAGCAGCTCTGTCAGCGCGGACATGGAGCCCATTTCGGACGGCATTGCAGCGAGCTCGTTGTTGGAAAGCGCAAGGCGCTTGAGCGTCGAGAGCTTGGCCACCTCCGGAGGCAGGCTCTTGAGCTTGTTGTCGGCGAGACCGAGTCGCTGAAGGGAGAAGCACTCCTTGATGGACGGCGGCACGTTCGAAATCTCGTTTTGATTGGTGTGCAGCTCGATGAGCGTCGAGAGGTTTCCAATCGTGCGCGGGAGCGCGGTCAACTTGTTCTCTGAGATGTCCAGAACGCGCAGGTTTGCGAGGTTTCCAATCAGCGGCGCGAGCACAGCCAGCTCATTTCGCTCCATGCGCAGGTCAGTGAGTGCTGTGAGCGTGCAGATCACCGAGGGCACCGACGCAAAGAGATTGTTCGCCAGGATCAGACGAGAGAGCAAGCGGCAATTTGAGATGGACGCGTGCATCGACGTGATCCGGTTGTGGGAAAGGTCGAGCGTGAGCAGTTCGCCGCAGTTGCCGATCGCAGGGTGCAGGAAGGTGAGCGAGTTGTGGTCGAGCAGAAGGTCACGCAGCCCGGGCATGGACCCGATCCCAGGCGGGACCTCTGTGAGCCGATTGTTAGACGCCCTGACGTGGATAAGCGAGACACAGCCGCCGATGGAGCCAGGGAGCTCCGAGAGGCGATTCGAAGAGAGGTCGAGCGACGTGATGGAGTTCAGCGCGCCGATCTCGGGCGGGATCGTGAGCATGTTGTTGCGCTGCAAGTGAAGCTCGGTGAGTTTGACCATCCTGCCAATGTCTGGCGACAGATTCGCGATGCGGTTGTCCTTGAGCGTGAGCCGCTGGAGGTCCTGAAGTTCGAGAACTTGCTCCGGAAATTCTGTGAGCGAGAGGTGCGAAAGGTCGAGCTCCATCGTCTTGCGAGACACCGTATACATGTGCAGGTAGTGAATCGTCTCGTGGTCGCCACGCTCAATGACCTCCGCCGGAGGCGAGCGGAGAGGGTTGTCGGTCAGCGTGAATGTCGTGAGGTTGGTGAGCATGCCAACGTCAATAGGAAGCACTGCAAGCTTGTTGTTGTGCAGACGCAGGTCCGTAAGGTTGGTCAGGTCGCCAATGCTCTCAGGGAGCGACTCGAGCTCGTTGTCCTGCACGTGGAACACCTGCAAGTGTACGAGATCACCAATCGACATTGGCAGCGAGTTGAGGCCGTTCTTTTCAAAGGAAAGCGCGCGAAGTGACGAAAGCGTGCCAATCACCGCAGGGATCACGTCGAGATGGTTGCGGTCGATCCACAGCTCCGTGAGCGATGTCATCTCAGTGACCTCGTGCGGGACGTTCTTGAGCAAGTTGTTGGAGAGCGCGAGGCGCGTGAGCGACGTCGCGTCCACCTGGTCGAGCGGCATGCTCTGGATTGCAAGCCCTGAGAGGTCGAGCGTCAGTGTTGCCTTCGAGTCGTACAGACGTGCGAGGTACTCGAGCGTCGCGCTCGTGCCCTTAGCAAGGACCTCTGACGGCGGCATCCGAATGTTGCTCTTGCCAAGCTCGAGGTCGTGCAGGTTTGTGAGCGTGCCAAGCTTCGGGGGAAGCGATACGAATTTGTTGCCCCCACAGTCGAGCTCAACGAGCGAGTCGAGCATGCAAACAACGTTTGGCAGGGTTGTGAGCCCATTGTCGGCGATGTGCAGCGACGAAAGCCTCGAAAAGTGCACAAGATACAGCGGGAGAGTGTGCAGCTGGTTCTCGTCGAGGTTAAGGTCGCTGAGAAAGGAGAGGCGCGCAAAGTCCGGAGGGAGCTCTGCGATCTTGTTGCCCGTGAGGTTGAGCTCCGTGAGGTCTGTGAGCACGATTGCCTCGAGCGGGATCGCCGAGAGCCCGATGTCGACCAGGTCGAGGATGTTGTTGGTCGCCGCCTCGTCGAAGCGCGCGAGGTAGTCCATCACGTCCTCCACCTGCCACTGCAGCACCACGCTCGGCGGCGTCACTAGCCGCACGCCCTCCAGGTTGAGCTTGGTGAGATTCGTGAGGCGGCCCATCTTGACAGGCAGCGCCGTGAGGCGCGAACAGCCGCCAAACGAGATGCTCTTGAGCTCGTGCAGCTCCGAGATGCCGTCCGGCAGCGAGCGCAGGCGATTGTTGTCGAGCCGCAGGGACGTGAGCGTCGAGAGCTTGAGTACCGCGGCGGGCACCTGGCGGAGCCCGAGCTCGCCGAGGTCGAGCTTCCCGGACGCCGCGCCGTCGCGGAGCTTCCCCGCATACGACAGGATCGCGTCTTCGCCGCGGAGGATGATCTCCATCGGCGGGAGCTTCGGGCCGTCGTCGTGCACGTCTGCGCCAGCGGTCTTGATCGCAGCCAGCTCCGTGATCTTGATCTTGAGGTCCGTGATGTTGGTCAGGCGCTTGAGGTCAGGCGGCAGCGACTGCAGCGGATTGTCGTTGAGGAGCAGAGTCGTGAGGTTGGTGAGGCGCCCGATCGAGGACGGGAGCGAACGCAGGTGGTTGCTGGATGCGTCGAGTGAGAGAAGGTGCGGGCACTGCCCGAGCTCGTTAGGCAGCTCGTTGAGCGTGTTGTTGTCGACCTGAATCGTGGTGACCTCCTTGCACATCTTAATCTCAGACGGGAGGGCGCGCAGCCTGTTGTTGGACACCTTCAGCTCGCGCATGTTCTTGTTGTTCTTGATGACCTCCACGGGGATGGCGCGCATCCCGAAGCCACAGAGGTCGAGCACGTGCGACTCGCGCGCGAGTTTGAGGCGTTTGATGTACTCGAGGATAAGCGGCGTGCCTGCCTCGATCACCTCGCGCGGCGGCGACACCAGCAAGTTACCGTCGAGTGAGAGCATCTTCAGGTTCGTGAGCACCTCGAATTGCATCTGAAGGTCTGCGATGCGGTTGTCCGCAACGATGAGCTCCGTGAGACAGGTCCACTTGTGGAAGATTTCCGGGAAGCCCGTGAGCTTGTTGCCGCGCGCGGCAAACGACTGCAGGTTCTGCAGGTCGGCAAGCGAGGCCGGTACCTCCTCTATCGAGTTGTCGTTGATCGCCAGCTCCTCAAGACCCGTGAGATAACGCACCATCGGCGGGAATGACTCGAATCGGTTTTTGTCGAGGCAAAGTGCAACGAGACGCGTGAGTGAGCGTACAGATGGCGGGAGCGTCGCAAGCAGATTGTTCTGCAGCCACAGGCGGCGGATGTCAGTGAGCGAACCGATCTCTGGCGAAAGTGCTTGAATTTGGTTGTCCGAGAGCGATAGCTCGGTGACGTTGGTGATGCCGAGGTACTCGACAGGGAGCGTCGTGAGATCGAGGAATGACAGCTCAAGAATGCGCGTTTCGCGAGCCATATAGATGCGCTCCAGATAGGATATCACCTCCGAGGTGCCCTTCATGACCACCTCCTTCGGCGGCGTCTTGAGGTCATTGTTGTCGAGGTGCATCGCTTTGAGAAGACGCAGGCCAGCAAACTCGGGCGGGATCGTCGACAGCTGGTTGTCGATCAGCGAGAGCTCCGTGAGGTTGGTCATGGTCGCGAGTTCGACCGGCAGCCACTTGATGTTGTTGTCCGCGAGAGAGAGCGAGACCAGCCCCGTGAGCTCGGCAATCTCGGGACCCAACGTTCCGATCACGTTACCCGTTAAGGACAACGACGTGAGGTATTTCAGACGCGCAATCTCCTTGGGGAAATTCCACAGGCCCATGCACGAGAGGTCGAGCAAACGCGAGTGCCGCGAGTGCGAAACCTTGCGGAGGTACTCCATCATCGCAGTTGTGCCCTTCATTACCACCTCCTTCGGCGGCGTCTGCAATTTGGCGTCGTCCACGCTCATCACGCGGAGCAACTCGAGGTTGCCGATTTCGAGCGGGAGGTTGTGGATCACGTTACCCACGAGCGACAGCGTCGTGAGATTGGTGAGGAAGCCGGTCTCAGGCGGCAGCTCGTTGAGCTTGTTGTCCTCGAGAGCGAGCAGATTGAGCGACGTGAGACCACCAATCGCCGTCGGAACGGCTTCGAGCTTGTTGTGTGCGAGATGCAACTCTCGCAGTTGACCAAGATTTCCGATTGTAGCTGGGATCTGCGATAGCTGGTTCCCTGTCAGGCGCAAGACGCGCAACTCCGTAAGCTTCCCAACGTTCGGGATGACTGAAGTCAGGACGTTGTGCTCGATGGAAAGGTAGCGCAGCGCCTGCAAATTGCGGACCCCTGGATGCAGCGTGGCGATCTGGTTGGAGTCAAGATTGATCGAGACCAGGTTGACCAGCATCTGGATTGCGCCAGGGAGCACTTTGATGCTGTTATCCGCAACAGAGAGGTTCGTGATCTCAGCAAGTGAGCAGACCTCGACAGGGAACTGCTGGAGACCAAGCCCGCCAAAGTCAGCCTTCTTTGTCTCCCGGATACCGTAGATCTGCTGGAGGTATTCGAGAATCTGCTCGACACCTCCCTCGACAACTTGCTGTGGTGGTGAGTTGATTGGGTTTCCTGAGAGCTCGAGCGAACGTAGGCCTGTCATGATCGCGATTTCGCATGGTACCGCATTGAGCTGGTTGTTGCGCACGTCAAGCTTCACCAGCATCGAGAGCTGCTCCATTTCCGGCGGAAGCAAGATAAGCTGGTTTCCTCCAGCGTACAACTCACGCAGGTTGGTGAGCTGCCCGATCTCCGGGCGCAACTCGCGAAGGAGGTTGTCAGCAAGGTTCAGACGTACTAGTCCAGTCATGACACAAGCCTCGATAGGCACCGTGAGCAACGAGAAGGAGGAGAGATCGAGCGTCTCAGCCTTTGCACCATCATCAAGCGCTTTCAGGTAAGCGCGCATTACATCAGTGCCCTGGAGGTTGACCTCACGCGGCGGCGACTTGACATCATTCGAGTGCAGCTTGAGCTTGCGCAGATTGTTCATGTGCCCCATTTCCGAAGGAAGGTGCGTGATGAGGTTGTGATCAAGTGCAAGACGCTTGAGACCCGTAAGCGCAAGCAACTCCTCTGGGATGTTTTGCAAGGCGTTGTGCGAAAGCGATAGCTCTCGGAGCAACGATAGGTGGGCAAGCGCAGGGTGCAACTCGTTGAGGTGGTTATGGCAGATGGACAGCTTGACGCAGTTAATAAGCCCTGCCACCGCCTCTGACAGCTGTGAAAGCATGTTGTGGTCCAACGTAAGCTGCGTAAGCGACGTCATGGACAAAACCTCCGGCGGCACAACGGAAAGCCCCATGTTCGAGAGATCGAGAAAGCCGGATTTCTTGGCGTGGAACATCCGCTGCAGCGACTCCATCACGCTCGCACCGTCCGCTTCAGTTGACACCTTGCCATCGCTTCCACCACCTCCTCCCTTCTTGAGATCCTGTTCGTCGTCTTCGTCCTCGTCGTCCTCTGGGGCACGCCCAGGAACTGCAGCCACTGCCGACGCGTCGACTATGAGCGACTTCAGCTTCTGGATGTTGCCAAGCTCTGTCGGGAGGCCCGTCAACGGATTTTTGGCCAGGTTGAGTTCCTGCAGGAGCGTGAGTGTGCCAACCGACGCAGGCAACGTTGCAAGCCGATTCGCGTGCAAGTCAAGATGCTTGAGGCGGGTGAGACGGCCGATCTCGACAGGCAGCACGGCAAGCGCGTTCTCCGAAATGGAGAGATTTTGAAGAGAGGTGCAATCGCCCACGGTTGTCGGAAGCGTTGAGAGCAGGTTTCGATCGACCTTCAGCTCTGCCAGAAGATTCAAGAAACCGAGCGTCTGAGGAAGCGAACGCAGCTCGTTGTGTGTCAGGTCCAGCATGCGCATGTTCTGCAGGTTTCCGATGCTCGACGGAAGCACCTTGAGAAGGTTATTTGACAGCGTGACTGTGTGCAGCGATGTCATATCGCCAAACTGATTCGGGAGAGTCGACAGCTGATTATAGTCCAGCGCAAGGAGCTGCAGCGAATTGAGCTCACCGATCGTGGGCGGCAACGCAGCGAGCTGATTGTGGTCAGCGTACATGGACGAGAGCGAGAACAGATTGCCAATGGATGCCGGGAGGTGCACGATCTGGTTGTCGGCGATTGACATCTCCACCAGATTTTTCAGCTCAGCGGCTTCTTCTGGAAAGGACCACAGCGAGAGGTTCGAGAGATCGAGAATCCCAGTGATCTGGCTCTCAGAGAGACGACGTAGGAAGTCGACCATCACAGTAGTACCTGCTGCGACAATCTCTTTGGGCGGGGATACAATGTTCTCAGTATCAAGCGAAAGCAGAGTCAGCGATGAGAGCGAGCCGATGGCAACGGGCACAGACGTAATGAGGTTGCCTTGCAGGTTGAGCTCAGTGAGCTGGTGCAGATTGCTTATCTCAGGTGGGAGCTCGCTCAACTCATTGTCTGTGACGGACAATTCCTGCAACTCTGTCATCTTGCCGATTTCGGGTGGAATTGCGTCGAGATGGTTGCTGTCGAGTACCAGGCGCCTGAGTGTGGAGAGCGTGAGAACCTCCGGCGGAATCTGCTCGAGGCTCATCTTGGACAGGTCGAGACGCATGGTGCGCTGCGCGAAGTAAATGGACGCGAGGAAGTCCATGATGGCCTCCATCCCCCGCCCGATGATGGCCTCGGGCGGCGAGATCAGATTCACCGACGCCGCTTGCACGAACGAGAAGTGTGCGACGCGCGAGAGCGCACCAATCTCACACGGAAGTGATTGCATTCGGTTCCCCGAGATGTCAAGGCGCTCGAGAGCTTCACAGCTTGCCAGCGAAGGAGGCAGCGTTGAGAGCTGGTTGTTCGCGACTGCAAGCTCAGTGAGCAGAGTCATGTTTTCGAATGAGTTAGGGATTTCCGTCAGGAGGTTGTCCGACATGTTAAGCACGCGGAGTCCTTCGATTCGGAAGATCTCCGGATTCACAAGCTTCAGCGATTTGCCCGAGAGATTCAAGATGCCTGAATACTTGGCGTCGCAGATGCGCCGCATAAAGTCGACAACATCAGCAGGGCCGCGCATCACAACCTCGACCGGCGGGACAGTGATGTCATTGTTGGACATGTCCAGCCGCGAGAGTATCGTGAGCAGACCGATCTCGACGGGAAGGGACGTGAGCGCGTTGGTAGCAATGTTTAGCTCCGTCAAAGCAGACCAAAATCCAACCTCAGCGGGCAGCGAGAGTAAGCGGTTGTGCGCCATGTGCAAGAGCGTGAGCGATTGCAAGCCACCAACTTCGCTTGGGATGCCCTCAAGGTCGTTGTGCGAAAGTCTCAGGTCCGTGAGCGTCGAGATGGAGCCAATCTCAGGCGGGAGTGACCGCAGCTGGTTGTTTGAAAGGTTCAGGATCGTAACCTCAGAGAGCTGCGCCACCGTCGAAGGCACAGCCGTGAACTCGTTCCCATACGCTTCGAGACGGCGCAGCCCGCGGATGTCCATAACGGCGGGTGGGACGATGTTGAATTCATTGTTGTTGATCTTGAGCTTGGTCAAGGCGGTAAGGTCCCCAAATGACGCGGGAAGAGCCTTGAGGTGGTTGCTACCCACGTTCAGCTTTGTAAGACCGACGAGGTTGCCAAAGGTGAGTGGAAGCGATGCGAGGCGGTTTGACGCCAGAGCAAGCGAGGTGACCTGTGCGCCGACTCGCTCACACATGAACGCAGGCCACGCAGTGAGGCTATTACTCTTGAAGTTGAGCTTGGTCACGCTGGTTGTGACAATTTGCGTTGTCCAAACCTCCCCTGCGACCAGGTTGTCCAGCGCCAGGCCAGCCAGATTCATAACGCCCGTGTCCTGGGCGTCGTACAAGCGACGCAAGAATTCGATGATCATAGGAAGTCCGCGGTCAAGAATTTCTGTCGGCGGCGACCGAAGGAGCGTCCGGTCGAAATGCAGGCTCTGCAAGTGCGACAGCGTGCCTATGACCGGTGGAAGCGCGACGATTGGGTTGCTCGCAAGCGAGATTTCAGTCAGGGACTGCAGGCGCGTGAAGTTTGCAGGCAAGCCCTTGAGGTTGTTGCCGTCCAGGTTGAGGTACTCGAGCATCTCCATGTTCAGCACGACCGACGGCAGCGTCTGCAAACCCATATCTCCGAGCTGCAGGTAGTTGGAGCTGCGCGCCTCAGCGACGCGCCCGAGATACTCGATGAGCGTGTCGACCCCCTGGGCAAAGACCTCAGGCGGCGGCGACGTGAACTGCTCCACATCGCAGCGCAGGGCGCGGAGTGCAGTGAGGCCCCCCATCTCAGAGGGCAGCTCGGTGACCTTGTTCCCGACGAGCGAGAGCTCCGTGATATCAGTCAGGGCGCCGATCGCGATCGGTAGCGCTGCCACTTCGTTCGAGTCGAGCTCGAGGATCTTGAGCGACACCATGCCAACGATTTCCTCAGGGAGATTCCGGAGTTTGTTGAAAGACACGTTGAGGCGCGTGACAGACGTGAGGTGGATGATTTCGCGCGTCAGGATCTGCAGGTCGTTGTACTGCAGGCGCAGGTCAAGCAGCGACACCAGGTCTCCGATCTCCGGAGGAAGCGAGGCGATATAGTTTTCCGACGCATGCAAGTCTGTGAGGTTGTGCAGCGTGCCGATGCATGCAGGCAAGGTTGTCAACTCGTTCTTGTCGATGAGCAGGCGGCGGAGGTCCGAAAGCTTTCCGAGCTCCGCAGGGAGTACCGCGATGTGATTCCCCCTGAGGTCGAGAGAGCGCAGCGACGCAAGGTTCGAAATGGTGACGGGGATCGACTCGAGCTTGTTGCTCTCCATCGAAAGGTCGCGGACCTCTGTGAAGCGCTCGAGGAACGGCGGAAACTCTGCGAAGAAATTGTGCGCAAGGTTCAGCTCGGTCAGATTGGTGAAGCGCTCCTCATCGACAAGGAGGTGCTGCAGGTTGTAGTCACGGCTGGAGAGGTCGAGACGCCCTGTGCGTGTCGCTTCGAAGAGGACCCGCAGGAACTTGAGAGTGTAGCGAGGGCCCTCGAGGCAAACCTCGGGTTGGGGAAAGGAGATGTTCTGGATATCAAGCCAGAAAGTGGCAAGAGATTCGAGACGCCCAAGCTCGAGAGGCAAACGCGTCAGGCCGGGATTTTCGCGCAGGTCGAAGTCCGTCAGATTGTCTAGGCCACCGATCTCAGGCGGAAGACTCTGGATCCGGTTATTGTTGAGCGAGAACTTGCGCAGCTGGCAAAGGTCCGCGATGGTTGACGGGACTGCCTCGATGCGATTGTCGTCTGCCCAGAGCTCCTCAAGCTTGACTAGCTTACCCACTGAATCCGGGAGTGCAGAAACTTGGTTCCTCTTGAGAGAGAGGACCCGAAGCTGGTCCAATGTCCCAAGGTTCTCTGGAAGCTCTGTGATTTCATTGTCGTCAAGAAGGAGCACCTTCATGGTGTTGAACTGCATTGCATGGACCGGAACCTTTGCGAGCTTCTGCGAGCGAAGATCAATATCGTCAGAAGAAGAGCCATATGAAAGCGAGCGCAAGTACTCGAGGATCTGCTGTAGGCCTTGAGCAACTACTTCCTCTGGTGGTGACTCGAAGGGATTGTTGTCCACATCGAGGGAAATGAGGTTGGTCATCAGGGCCATTGATAGGGGGAGATATGCGAGCTTATTGTCCCTGAGATTGAGGCTCTTGAGGTTGGTCAGCTTCCCGAAGTCGATCGGGAGCGAAGACAGCTGGTTCTGTGGCAGATTCAGGACCGTCATCTCCTGGAGATCGAGCATATCCGGGAGCTGGGTCAGGTGATTGTCGGCGATCGAAATCGACGTGAGCGCCGTCATGCGCGGGATGTCGTACGGTACAGCCGTCAAGCCGAGGCCGTCGAGATTCAGCGCGAAGCTGCGCTCGGACTCCGAGACACGCTCGAGGTACTCGAAGAGCTGCGAGAGACCCTTGGCGACGATCTCGCGCGGGAATTGGGCCATGGGATTGCCCTCGAGGTTGAGATGATTGAGGTGCGTGAGCTTGAGCAAGTCGACTCCGATGTGATCGATTTTGTTATCCTTAAGCGAGAGCGCCGTGAGATTTGTCATCTCATAAAGTTCAGGAGGGAGCAGCTGGATGCGATTGTTATCCATTCGCAGCGATGTTAGCTGCGTCACGTCCGTAATCGACGGCGAAAGCACCGAAATATTGAGCCCCGTGAGGGACAGGATGAGCGTGTCCTGCGCGCGCGCGACCTCCCTCAGAAAAGAGCGCGTCGACTCGACGCCCTGCGTGAGCACGTCCGGGGGCACGTAGTCGAAGAGCGGCGGGTTGTTTGCGATCATGAGGTTCTCCAGCTGAGTCATCATCCCCAAGGCGGCGGGCAGCCGCGCAAGCGCGTTGTCCGCGACGGAGAGATCTGTGAGGTGGAGGAGATCTGTGATCTTGTGCGGCAGGTCGTCGAAGCGGTTCCCCGAGAGGCGAAGACGCGTGAGCGAAGACGCATTTCCAAGCTCGGGAGGGATCGCTGTCATCGCGTTCTTGGCGACACGGAGGTCGAGCAGCTTCTGCAGCTTGCCGAATTCTTTCGGGAAGTTGCCGATCTTGTTGTTGGAGACAGAGACCTCCTCAAGGCTTTCAAGCTCTCCAATCCACGTAGGAATCTCGCGCAGTTCATTCGAATCGAGGAAGAGCTTCTTCAGGCGCGTCATATTGCGCACAGCCTCTGGCAGCAATGCAAGCTGATTGTCCATTACGGAGAGCCGCGTCAGGCTCGTAAGGGCACGAAGGGTTGGAGGAAGTGCTGACAAGAGGTTGTTGTCGAGGTTCAGGATCACAAGCGAGTGCAGTTGCCCAATGAGGCTCGAGACAGAGATGAGGTCATTATTGGTCATTGACAGCTCGCGAAGTGACGTGAAGATACCCACTGCATCGGGGACCTGCCGAAGGTGGTTCGCGTTGATTGCCATAGACTTGAGTCCGAGCATACGCTCACGGTCCTCTGGGAATGAGTACAACCCGAGCTCGGACAGGTCAAGACGCCCCGAGGTATTGCCCTTTTGGATGCGCTGCAGATAGCGGCAGATCCCCTTTGGCCCTTGCTTCATGATCTCGCGGGGTGGAGACACCAGCGGATTCTGGTCCACCCGGAGCGCTGTGAGCGCCGTGAGTGAACGCACCTCAGTCGGAAGGATCCTGATCTTGTTCGACGTGAGGTCGAGTGTCGCGAGCTTATGCAGGCGTCCAATCATCGGCTGCAGCACCAAAATATTGTTGTTTGAGATGTTGAGCACAGTCAGCGCCGTCAAAAAACGTATCGACTCCGGGAAATCCGCGATTTTGTTATGCTGCATGCGCAGTGCGGTAAGTGCAGACATCTGTCCAATGATTTCAGGGACCTCTTCGATTGAGTTGTGCGAAATATCAAGCTCCTGAAGCCCCCCGACACTAATGGGCTCAACAGGAAATGACAGAAGGCCAATTTCCATTAAGTTCACCACTCCAGTCTTCTTGCCGTCGAGGATTTTACGAAGATACTCCATGATGAATGCAGTGCCCTTGGATGTAACCTCCTTCTTGGGGTACTGAATCGAGTCCGAAAATTCAAGTAACGAGAGATTTCGCAGTTGACCAAGCTCCGGCGGTAGCATATTGAATGGATTGTCAATGATGTTCAAGTGCGAAAGCTTGGTGAGCGTCCCAATCCAAGGCGGTAGCTTCTCCATCCCATTGCCCCTGATGGACAGCTTGGTTAGATTGGTCATGAATTCCACCTCTGGGGCCAGCGTCACCATCAAATTGTTGCCCATGGAAAGGCTTGTCAGCGACGTCATCTCGGCAAAATCGTCCGGCAGATCAGAGAGCTGGTTGTCGCCAATGATGAGGTCCTCGAGGTGCACGCAGTCTGCGAGCGTATGCGGAATTGCCCGCAACTCGTTCTTAGACACGTTGAGTTTCGTCAGCCTAGTGAGATTCCCAATCTCCATGGGAAGTTCAGTGATCTCGTTAGACGTGAGGACGAGGTCGGTGACGCCTGTGAGGAATGGCACTTCGCGTGGGAGCGTCGAAAGCCCCATCCCGACGAGGTGCAAAGAACCCGTCTTGTTGGCCTCTGAGAATCGCCGAAGATAGTCTAAGATAGACGTCGTCCCTTCTCGGATCACTTCTGAAGGGGGCGCGAGTAGCGGGTTGCGGTCCACTTGAAGTACTCGCAACGAGTTAAGGTTGCCAATGTGCGGAGGGAGCATCGAGAGTTGGTTCGAGCGAGCGTCCAACGCGGTGAGCGACTTGAGGTCCCCAATCGTCACTGGGATGGAAGTGATGATGTTGTTGGAGATGTCAAGCGACGTTAGCGCTGCTAGTTTACCGATCACAGGCGGAAGTTCCTTGATCTTGTTATGAGACAGCTTGAGCTCCTGTACTAGTGTCATGGCTTTCAGCACGTCTGGATTAAGCTGCACGATTTCGTTTTGCGCAAGCGAAAGGACTGAGAGCGTCTCCAACGTCGTAAGCTCACTCGGAATGCCGTCAAGCGCAAGGGATTCAAGCGAGAGCTTGTTGCTCTTTCGCGATCGATCGATAAGCTGCAAGTACGCAAGCACTGCACGGGTGCCGCGCTCAAGAACCTTGTCTGGCGGTGACGACAATGGATTGCCTTCCATATTGAGTGATATGAGCTTGGACAACTTCCAGGCCCATGATGGGATCTCCTCGATGCTGTTGTTCGCTAACTGCAGATTCGTAAGGGACGTGATACGCATAAGCCCCTGCGAGAAGTTCTTGAGCTTGTTTTCCGAGAGAACCAACGTCTGAAGGCTCGCCATGTCTCCGATCTCGACAGGAAGGTGCATGATGCGATTGCCCCAGAGATGGACCTCTGTGAGGTTTGTGAGCAGTCCCATCTCCGTCGGCAAGGAAGCAATCTCATTCGAGTGCGCCGAGAGGCTCGTAAGGGAGGTCATGCGCCCGACAATCCCGGGGATGCCGATCAACTGGTTTCGGTCTAATTTAAGCTGGCGAAGACCGTCCACATCCGCGACCTCTGGCGGAAACGTGAGCAGGTTCTTGTCCGACAAGTCAAGCTCGCGAGTGGTCGAGCCGACATAGACAGAGCGAAGGTACTCGATGATCTTCTCAGTGCCGAGCACCCAGATCTCGCGCAGCGGCGACTCGAGATTGTTGTCCTCAAGCCCGATCTCTCGCAGCGTTGGAAGGTTGCCGATGGAAAAGGGCAGCGAGTTCAGGCGATTCTGACCAAGCTTGAGCACCGTGAGCGCCGAGAGGCGACCAATAGAGTATGAAATCCGCGTCAACTGGTTGTCCGTCAAATCCATCGACTGCAGGTTGTACATGTCTCCGATGCGATCAGAAATTTCCTCGATTTGGTTGTGCGCGAGCTGCAATTTAGTGACCTTCACAAGCTCTGCGACCGCGTTGGGCAGGAAGCGCAAGCCAATTCCTTGCATGTCCACCGTCTCAGTTTTCCAAGAATCTTCAAGTGCCTTGTGAAATGCGAGGAACGACTTGGGCCCGCGCTCGATGATCTCGTCTGGTGGCGAGTCTGTCCCCTCGCCGCCTGCTGCAATCTCGCGAAGCTTCTGCAGGCGCCAAACCGAGGGTGGGAGCAGGCGAATCGGATTCCCAACTGTTGCAAGAGACTGGAGGTTGGTGAGATTCGCGATGTCACCAGAAAGCGAAGTCAGCCGATTATGCGAGACATGCAATCGCGTGAGATTGGTCAGAACATATATTTGCGCTGCGACAGCCTTGAGCTGGTTGTTACAGATTGAAAGGTCTTGCAGGCTCGTCATGAACTTCACCTCAGGGGGAATTTCCTGGACCGCGTTGAAGTCGAGCTTGAGAAGCACCAGCGTCGACAAGTCCGCCAGCCCAGCAGGCAAGATGGTCAGTTGATTCCCCTCGAGATTGAGCGCTGCCAATGCAGGGAGCAGACCAAACGATGACGGGAGTGCCGTCAGCTGGTTGTACGAGATCTGGACTCGCCGAAGATGCACCATTTCGGAGATCTCAGGAGGTACGCGCGCCAGGTAATTGTTGGTGAGTTTGAGGTCCGTAATGCCCGACATAGCTATGATCTCATGCGGGAAGTCCGCCAAGGACATGGACGTGAGATCAGCAGGACGGAG
>ENA-UOXV01001055-UOXV01001055.1-marine-metagenome-genome-assembly--contig:-NODE-1055-length-39175-cov-8.847520_pt1 | contig 39175 bp, 43 predicted proteins | sample MGYA00238165_ERZ766961 | MGnify/ENA primary metagenome ERZ766961 (study PRJEB28924, sample SAMN03173240) | marine metagenome | biome: Marine; feature: Water; material: Subsurface seawater | place: North... | reverse complement strand
CTTGCGCGCATCAGATTTTGAGTCTGACGTGTCTACCATTCCACCACATCCGCAGTATTTTAATTGATAGTCTTTTTTTTCAAGTAAGATTATCACCAAAAACGAAAAATGATAAGTAATTGCATCATTTATTATTATTCTAAAAATTATTTACCTTCTTAAATATTTCATAATACTTATCAGCTTGTTTCAGATATAAGGAACATTTTATATGTTAAAAAATCTTTTAAAGAAGACAGTAGCATTAGCTGCTCATAAAAGTGCAAAAGCATATTTGGCTGCTGTTTGTTTTATAGAAAGTATTTTTTTTCCTATTCCCCCTGATGTCATGATTATACCAATGACAATAGCAAAAACTAAAGATTGGATAAAAATAGCTAGCACGGCAACCATTGGCTCAGTTGTGGGCGGATGTACTGGATATGCCATTGGTTTATTTTTTTATAAAGAAATTGGTATTCCAATTTTTGAATTTTATGGATTTGAGGGTTTTGCAGCCTTTAAAGATCAGGTTTCAATTGGAAAAGGTTTTTGGGCTTGGGTAATTTTATTGGTCATTGCAGGATTTACGCCAGTACCTTTTAAACTACTTACAATCTCTAGTGGATTTATACATTTCAATTTTTTTGTTTTTATTATTGTTTCTACTCTTACTAGAGGATCAAGATTTTTTTTATTAGCAGGAGCAATTCGTTTTTTTGGAAAAAAAATTATTCCCTATGTTGAAAAAAGATCTGCAAAAATTTTAATTATTTTAACCATTTTATTATTTTTGGGGTTTTATATTGCTTATTTAATTTATAATAACTACGAATATTTTCTTAATTAAATGAAGATTAATCACAACCAAATAGTTTTTGGTTTATTTTTTTTTAATATTTTAATTTTAATATCTGCATATTACATAGAATATATTTTGAAAGTGCCAGCTTGCTCAATGTGTATTTATCAACGTATTCCATATTTTTTATCGACTGTAATAATTGTAGTTTTTTTTTTAAAAAAAATAGATTTTAAAAAACTTATTATTATTCTTTTTTTATTTACATTGATTAATACTGGACTAAGCTTTTATCATATAGGAATAGAGCAAGGTTTTTTTAATGAACTAAATACTTGCAAGGATGAAATTAATGCGAGTAATACAAAAGACTTACTTAGCCAGCTTAAATCTAAAGGAGTTGTTTCGTGTAAAGAGGTTGGCTTTACAATTTTTGGATTATCGCTTGCGACCATAAATTTTATTGTAAATACAATATTAATAATGTTTTATTGGATAATTTTAAAAAATGAAAAAAATTAATAAAATTGAAGAAATGATCAGAGTTGATCACGCAGGAGAGCGTGGTGCTATCAAAATATACGATGGTCAATTATTGGCTTTGCAATTTTTAAAAGGTGATCCAGATCTTGAAAAAAAAGTTTCAGAAATGAAAGAACATGAAAAAGAACATTTGCAATACTTCGAGCAACAATTAGCTGAAAGAAAAATAAGACCGACTTTATTACTACCTCTTTGGGATTTCTTAGGAACTGCATTGGGATTTGGAACAGCTATGCTTGGTAAAAAAGCTGCAATGCTATGCACTGCTTCTGTCGAGGAAGTCATAGATAAACACTATTTAGATCAAATTGACTATCTGCAAAAAAATGAAAAGAAAGAAAAAGAATTACTCAAAAAAGTTAAAAAATTTAGACAAGATGAATTAGATCATAGAGATATTGCCTATGAAGAAGGTGCTAATAAAGATGGACCTTATGGATTATTAGATGCATTTATCAAAATTGGCTCAAAAGCAGCTATTGAAATTTCAAAAAAAATATAATTATTAAGGCTCTAATCGAACGTCCCAATACAAATAATCTAACCAACTTTGATGCAAAAAATTAGGAGGAAAGTTTCTTCCATTTTTGTGGAGCTGTTCATCTGTTGGTTTGAAGGGCTTTATTTTTGGATACATTCCGCACTCGCTTGACAATCTATTTCCTTTCTTCACATTACAACTTGTACATGCTGTTGCAACATTTTCCCAAGAAGTAATTCCTCCTTTTGATTTTGGAATAAGATGATCAAATGTTAAATTTTTTTTATCACCACAGTATAGACAAGAAAACTTATCTCTAAGAAAAACATTGAACCTTGTAAAATTAGGATTTTCTGATGGTTTAACAAACGTTTTTAGAGAAATTACACTTGGTAATTTCATGGAAAAAGATGGGCTACGTATTTCTCTATCGTATTCAGATACAATATTTACTCTATCTAAAAAAACATCTCTAACAACATCTTGCCAGCACCACAATGACAAAGGATAATAACTCAAAGGTCTGTAATCAGCGTTCAGAACTAACGCAGGACATTTTTCTAACGGCAATTCATTTGCATGACTTACTATCATACATACAAAACTATAGAAATTTTACGATATCTTCAAGTTAAAGTTTTATTTCACTAATTTTTGACTTGATAAAATTTAACCCCAAGCTTAATCCTTCTGGAGTAATAGAGTGTCCACAATTTTCAAAAATTTTATTTTCAACAGTAAAAGAATTTTTTTTTAAAAACTCATAAGTTTCATACATTTCCTCTAAAGGAATAATATCATCCATATTACCATGAAATAAAATAATGGGAGGTTTGGAAATAATCTTACTTTCTAAAAACGGAATATTAAAAATTTTTCCAGAATAACCTAGTACTCCTGCAATTTTTGTTTTGCAGGTTAAGGCTATCTGTAATGACATCATAGTTCCTTGGCTGAAACCCATTAAAAATATATCTTTTTCCTCTAAATTATATTGCTCTAACAATGTTTCCATGAATTGAATAAATTTTTTTAAGGAAACTTCAAATTCTTCTAAAATTTTTTCCTGAGAAGTCTGCATAAGGTCAAACCACTCATAACCAGATGGATTAATTTGACACACTGTGGGAGCATTTGGACAAACAAATAAACAATCAGGTAAAAATCTTTTCCAATGTTCCGCAATGCTTAATAAATCTTTGCAGTCAGCACCATAGCCATGGGATAAAATAACAATTTTTTTTACTTGTTGAGAATCTGGTTCCAATTGTTCGTAAGACAAAGACATTAGAATTTATCTACCATTATAAGAATATTATGTTAATTAATAATTCATGGATCAAAATACAGTTAGCTTCATAGGTATACTCGTAATTCTAGCAGTTCTTGTGGTTTTGTTGCGTGGCCTGAAATCTTTTTTTTTAGGTGGCGGCATTGAAGAAAAAAGAAAAAGTAACAAACTAATGCAGTTAAGAGTTTTTCTTCAGTTTTGTGCGATCGTAATATTAATGGCTCTTGCTTTTATTTACGGTAAATAATTAAAATTGCTTAATCCAATCAATAAATTTACTATCCTCAAAATTTATTGACCCCACAACTCTAGCAAATTCTTTTCCTTCTTTATTTATCAATAGAGTAGTTGGAACACCCCTTAGGGATAATTGCTTAACCAATTGTAAGTCTTTGTCAAAAAAAGTATCAAAATTTGTAACTTTTAAATCTTCAAGAAAAGCCTTGGCTTTATCGTAAGTTACTCCCTCTACATTAACTCCAATGACTTGAATATTATTTTTTCCAACAATTTCTACTAGCTTATTAAGCGATGGCATTTCTTTTTTGCAGGGTGCACACCAGGTAGCCCAAAAATTAATCACTGTAATTTTGTTATTAAAATTTATGAAATATTCTGTATTTTTGTTCTTATCTAATAATGCAATTTTTGGAAAATCTTTAGTTTCTGCATGAAGAATAATATTCCTACTGGGCACTGGTATATTTGGTTGAGATAAACCATAATTAGTAATAAGTAATAATACAGCAGTAAAAATAAATAACTTTTTTGAAAAAATTGAAAAAATATTCATCATCAATAATTATAGTACTTTAAATGAAAAAAACAAAAAAAAACTCAATTTGGGGTGGCAGAATGCAACAAAATGTCTCGAATATTTTGCAAGCTGTAAATTCTTCTATTGATATTGATAAAAGACTTTTTCAAGAAGATATAGCTGGTTCCATTGCTCACTGCACCATGTTAGCAAAGCAAAAAATTATTGATAAAAAAAAATCACAAAAGATTATTAAAGGATTGAAAAAAATTGAAACTGAAATTTTAAATAATAAATTTAAATTTCAAATCAAAAATGAAGACATTCATTTAAATATTGAAAAAAGATTATTTGAAATTATTGGATTAGATGCTGGATACCTACATACAGCTAGATCAAGAAATGATCAGGTCACAACTGATTTTAAACTATGGGTGAAGAAATCTAGCAAAGAAATTCAATATTTAATTAAAAATTTAATAAAAGAATTTGTGAGACTTGCAGAAAAAAATACTTCAACAATTATGCCAGGATTCACTCATTTAAAAAATGCCCAACCAGTATTATTTGCACATTATTTATTAGCCTATGTCGAAATGTTTAAAAGAGATTATCAAAAATTTCAAAATACTATTAATAATTTAAATCAAAACCCACTTGGATCAGGAGCGTTAGCTGGAACCTCATATAATATTGATAGACATTTTACATCTAAAGCTCTTGGCTTTAAAGAACCAACGAGTAATTCTATCGATTCTGTTGCTGATAGAGATTATGCAATTGAATTTTTATTTGCTTCTAGTCTTTGTGCTATGCACTTATCAAGATTAGCTGAAGAAATAATTATTTGGAATTCAGACTTAGTGAACTTAATTAATATTGAAGATAGTATGCTTACTGGATCTTCGATGATGCCACAGAAAAAAAATCCAGATTCTGCTGAACTCATAAGAGGAAAAACGGGAAAAATTTATGGTAATTTAAACTCTTTATTAATCACGATGAAAGGTCTCCCATTATCTTACTTTAAAGATATGCAGGAAGATAAGGCTGGAGTATTTGATACATTTGATACACTTTCTATAAACCTTAAATTAGCTTGCCAATTAATTAAAGGAATTAAACCCAACAAAGACAATATGTATAAAGCAGCACAAGCTGGTTATACAACAGCAACAGATTTTGCTGATTATCTTGTTAAAAAAGGAATGTCTTTTAGAGAGGCGTATAAAAAATCTGCACAATTAGTAAATATTGCTGAAAAACAAAAGAAAAGATTAGATGAATTAGATTTTAAAACAGTAGAGCAAATAGATAAATCCATAAAAAATGATGTTATGAAAATTTTTGATTTAAAATACTCCATTAATCAAAAAAAATCCTATGGTGGAACTGGCACTAAAAGTGTTTTACAAATGCTTAAGAAGGTAAAAAAAGAATTTAAATGAAAAAAATTTTAATTTTTATAACTTTAGCTATTGTAAGTTTTTCTTGTGGAAAAAAAGGACCGCCAGGTTGCGAGATTAGTAAAGAAAATAAAGAAAAAAATATAGTTAGACCAAATTTTTGCAACTAATATGAATTTTTTAAAATATAGAGATAATCTTCTCTATCTAGAAAATGCCTCTATTGAAAAAATAGCAAAGAAGAATGTAACGCCTTTTTATCTTTATTCTTTTAAACAGTTGGAAAAAAATTTTACTTATTTTAAGCACACATTTGCCTCGACCAATCCAACGATATGTTTTGCGGTCAAATCTAATCCCAATCTTACTTTTTTAAAAAAACTTAGAAATCTAGGATCTGGTGCTGATGTGGTTTCTATGGGTGAATTACAACTAGCATTAAAAGCTGGAATTCATCCAAGTAAAATTGTTTTTTCTGGGGTCGGAAAAACAAATGAAGAATTAACTTTTGCAATAACAAAAAAAATATTGCTTATAAATACTGAGTCTGAGAATGAAATAGATGAGATTATTAAAATAGCAAAAAATAAAAAAGTAAAAGTCGCAATAGGAATAAGAATAAATCCTGATATTGCAGCCAAAACAAATAAAAAAATATCAACAGGAAAAAAAAGTGATAAATTTGGAATTAGTATTAATCATTGCGAGGCAATTTTTCATAAATACAAATTAAATAAATTTATATCTATTCAAGCCATAAGTGTTCACATTGGAAGCCAAATAAAAAATATTAATCCTTTTGAAAAAACATTAAAAGTAGTTGATCTATTTCTCAAAAAATTAAAACAAAAAAATATTAAAATAAATTATTTAGATATCGGTGGGGGCATGGGTATACCCTATTCTAAATCAGAGACAATTTTCAACTTAACTAAGTATGGTAAATTAGTTGAAAAATTTAACAGTCATCATCATTTAAAAATTATTTTTGAACCTGGAAGATATATCTCAGCGAACACAGGTCTATTGGTTGCTAGAGTGGTATACATAAAGAAAACTAAAAGTATAAATTTCGTTATTTTAGATGCTGGCATGAATGATCTAATGAGACCTGCATTATATGATGCCAAACATGAAGTAATACCTGTAAGAAAAAACAACAAAAAATCTAGCAATCTCATTGAATTTGTTGGTCCTATTTGTGAGAGCACAGATAGATTTATTACTTATAAAAAGTATCAACATTTAAAACAAGGTGACCTAGTTTGTTTCACCAATGTTGGTGCATATGGCAGATCGCTTTCCTCAACTTATAATATAAGACCATTGGCAGGTGAATTGGCTGTTCAAAATACTTCATATAAAATTATAAGACCTAGACAAAAGCTTAAAGATCTTATCAAATAAAAATATTGTGAATTTATTTCGTTCAATAATATTTAACTTTGTTATTTACTTAATAATTATTTTAAGTTGCATCGTAGCATTACCCATGCTGGCTTTGCCAAGAAAAGCTTATTTAAGTAAATTATCCAATATACTAGGAAAATTATTTATTTTTTTTACTAAAACTATTTTAAATACCAAAGTAACTTTTATTGGGTTAGAAAAAATACCAAAAGATAGGAAGTTTTTTATTGCTTCAGCTCACCAGTCTATGTTTGAAACCTTTGTCTATAATACAGTCATTCCTGATTGTATTTTTGTTATTAAAAAAGAATTATTATCTATTCCATTGTATGGATTATATTTAAAAAAACTTGATTATGTTTCCATTGATAGAGGCAAAACAACTAAATCTAACTTAAATTTTTTTGATAATATTTTTTCTAATATAAAAAATACAGATAGAACTCTTATTATTTTTCCCCAAGGAACCAGGGTCAAATATGGAGAAATGCCTCCTTTAAAAAAAGGCACATCAAGAATTTATCAAAGTCTCAATATACCTTGCTTACCAATAAAACTAAATACAGGATCTGTTTGGCCTAAAAATAGCTTCTTAAAATATCCAGGTGAAATTATATTTGAAATTAAAGACTTAATTGAACCGGGACTAAATAACGTTCAGTTCACTGAAGCTTTGGAAAAAGCAATCTATAACTAATTTTTTCTACCAAAGTTAGGCTGATTAATATCTTGACCTGCTTCAATGATTTTTTTTCTAATATTTCTAGTTGTTCTAAATGTATTGAACAATTTTTTTTTATTATTTCCCTCAATAGCTTTTTTAAGATTATTCAAGTCTTGATTAAATCTTTTCAGCATAAATAAAATTTGTTTTTTATTACTAATCATAATATCTCTCCACATAGTGGGGTCAGATGATGCTATTCTAGTGAAGTCTCTAAATCCACTGGCACTAAACTTAATGACTTCAGATTTAGTTTTTGACTCTAATTTTGCTGCCGTGCCAACAATATTATAAGCAATTAAATGAGGAATATGACTAGTAATAGCCATTGTGTTGTCATGATTTTTTGGCTTCATTATTGTTACATTAGATCCAAATATTTCCCACAATTTTTTAATTTTATTTTTACTATGCTGATTTGTAAGTTTGCATGGAGTAATAATGCACCATCGATTTTTAAAAAGATTTACAAATCCTGCTGTTGGTCCACTTTGTTCAGTTCCAGCAATTGGATGCGCCGGTACAAAATAAGCATGATTTTTCAATATTTTTTCTCCCATTTGTACCACTTCTAATTTTGATGATCCGACATCGGTAACTAATACATTTTTGTTTGCAAATTTTTTTATGGTTACAAATATTTCCTTATAGGCGCTTAAGGGAGTGCTAATTATTATTAAATCTGATCCAATCATAGATTGTTTTAAATTAGGTGTCACTTCATCAGCAAGTTTGAGTTTTTTGATTTCAGTTAAATGTTTAGATGAAATATCACACGCACTAACAAATTTAGATAATTTATGCTTTTTAATTTCACGAGCAATAGAAGATCCAATCAATCCAAAGCCAACTATGGTAATTTTTTTGAACATCATAAAATTTTATCTATAAGTTGGATAAAAAGCTCACTTTCTTCTTTTGATCCAACCGTAACCCTTAATGCATTGTTAATTTTATAAGCATGCATTTTTCTTAAGATAATTTTATTTTTTGCAAATTCATCAAAAATTTGATCGCTATTTAATTTATTATTTTCAAATCTCATTAAAAAAAAATTAGCCAATGGCAAATTACAAGTAATATTTTTTTTAGATAATGTTTCAAAAATTTTATTACTCCAATATGTATTGTGCTCTATATTTTTTTTTAACCAAAGATTATCGTCTAAAGCAGCTACTGCCGCCTGCTCCGCAGGTCCCGTTATATTAAACGGAGGTTTAAAAATTGACAATGCATCAATAATTTCTTTAGATGCAAATCCCCAACCAATTCGCAAATTTGCTAAACCATATATTTTTGAAAATGTTCTTGTAACCAAGACATTAGAACTTTTTTTAAAAAGATCTAAACCAGACAAATAATCTTTATGAGTTACATACTCGCAGTAAGCATCATCAATTAATAACAAAATATCAGAACGTAATTTTTTTCTTAACTCTAAAACTTCGTCCTTTGTTAAAAAGGTTCCTGTAGGATTGTTAGGATTTGCAATAAATACTAATTTTGTTTTATCACTAATACAATCTAAAATTGTATTTATATTTGTTTTATAGTTATTTTCTTTAGCAAAAACGACATTGGCTCCATTAATTTTAGAATAAATTTTGTACATTAAAAATCCAAACTCCGAAACGACCACTTCATCTCGTGGATTTAAAAAAGCCTGACAAGCAAAACTTATAATCTCATCAGAACCTGAACCAATAATAATATTATTTAAATCTAAATTAAATTTTTCCGATATTTTATTTTTTAATGCCTGTGAACTTGTATCTGGATATTTAGAAATAATACTTTGGCAATCATAAAATGCTTTTTTTGCATTTGGTGAGCAGCCTAATGCAGACTCATTAGCAGACAATTTAATAGCATCTGTTATATTGGCAAGCTTAGACAAGCCTCCTTCATATTTTTGAATATCTATTTTTTTTGCTTTTGGTAAGTTCATTTAATTATGTTTTAAAATATCCGCTTTAATACAATAGTTATTATTCTTTATCAAAAAATCAGGCAGAGTTTGACAATAAAATTAGCATTTAGTACAACTAGCGAGCGCTGATTTAACCGTATTGCGAGCGATCAAACTGCTAAAAAGGGAAACTGTACGATAAGTATAGTTTTAAAAAAATGAATTTAAATTTTGAAAATATAAAAAAAGTCAGAATAGATAAAGACCTTCAATTAGATTGTGGAACTGTATTAAAAGGTTTTGATCTTGCCTATGAAACTTATGGCAAATTAAATGAGACAAAAACAAATGCTATTTTAGTTTTTCATGCACTTTCTGGTGATCAATTTGTTTGCGAAACTAATACTGTAACCTCAAAAGAAGGATGGTGGACTTTTACTGTAGGAAAAAATAAAGCCATTGATACCAATAAATATTTTGTTATTTGTGCTAATGTTCTGGGCGGATGTATGGGCACAACGGGTCCTAAAGAAATTGACCCTTCTACCAATAAACCCTATGGATTAAATTTTCCTGTAGTAACTATAAAGGATATGGTTACTGCTCAAGTTCATCTTTTGGATCTATTAGGAATAAAAAAAACACTAGCAGTGCTAGGTGGATCTATGGGTGGAATGCAAGCTTTGCAATTTTGTACGTTATTTCCAGAAAGAACTTATTCTGCAATCCCTATTGCATGTGCTGCAAGTCATTCTGCTCAAAATATAGCATTTAATGAATTGGCTAGACAGGCAATTATGGCTGACCCTGAGTGGGATAGTGGAAATTATATATCATCAGGAAAAGTTCCCAGAAAAGGTTTGGCTATTGCAAGAATGGCTGGACACATAAGTTATTTGTCAGAACAAGGTCTACAAAATAAGTTTGGAAGAAAATTACAGGAAAAAGGTGATTTAAAATTTTCTTTTGATGCAGATTTTGAAGTTGAGAGCTATTTAAAATATCAAGGCTATTCTTTTGTTGATAGATTTGATGCTAACTCATACCTTTATATTACAAGAGCTATGGATTATTTTGATTTATATAAACAAAATAATGGTAATTTAGCTAAAGCTTTTGAAGGATCAAAAATTAAATTTTGTATTATATCTTTTTCGACGGATTGGCTTTATCCAACATCAGAAAGTAAAAAAATAGTTATTGCGTTAAATGCGATTGGCGCAGAAGTAAGTTTTGTTGAAATTGTTACCAATAATGGACATGACTCATTTTTAGTAAATGAACCTGCGTTTTTTAATACATTAAAGGGATTTATAGACTCAACCTACGAGGAATTTAAAAATGAAAATTGAAGATGATGTTCTTGCTGGTTTAATAGATATTAATTCAAGAGTTCTTGATGTTGGTTGTGGAGATGGATCATTATTATTGCACCTAAAGAAAAACAAAAGAGTTGATGGTCGGGGAATTGAAATCGACCAAATAAAAGTACAAGAAAGTGTGGCCAAAGGTCTAGCTGTTATTGAAGGAGATGCAGAAAAAGATCTTATAAACTATCCAGATACATCTTTTGACTTTGCAATTTTAAATCAATCACTTCAACAATTTTATGATCCAAGAAAAGTAATTAATGAGTTATTAAGAATTGCTAAAAATGCCATAGTCACCATTCCTAATTTTGGTTATTGGAAAGTTCGATTAAGCCTTCTCATTGGAGGTCAAATGCCAGTCACGAAAACCCTACCCTATACATGGTATAATACGCCCAATCTTCATATGTGTACTATTAAAGATTTTTATAATCTTTGTGCGTTGGATAATATTAAGATTGTAAAATCTATATCAGTATCTTCAGAAAAAATAAGTGATATTCAAAAAAGTAATTTGGAAATTAAAAATTTAGTTTCTGAATTAGGAATATTTTTAATTCAAAAGTAAAATTTATCTACTAATAACTTTAGTCTTTCGTAATATGCCTGAAGGTTTTAAGGAAGTAGTTGAATAAATTCTTTTTTTGGCAACACATAAATAAACTCCATTAAAAAAACGCCAAAAATAAGATCCTAATTTTTCAAATAATAAATAATGATTGGATAAAATTTTTAGCTTCCATGGCGGGAAGTATACTAACCTATCAATAAATTGAATATCATAAAAATTTTCTTCTAGTAAATCAGAAATTTGTTTTTTTGAAAATCCAAATCCTGATGAAAATGGACTAGTCGCAGACATAGACCATGAAGATTTTTTATTTGGAATAATAAGATAAATTTTTCCCTCTGGCGCCAAAACTCTCCATAACTCCCTTAAAGTTTTTTTTAAATTACTAGTATTTTCAATATAATGAACACCAACCAAATGATTAAAAAATAAATCTTCAGCAGGTAATTGCTCTTCGTCATGTAAGATATTTAAAGAATTTTCCTTAGGATTATTTTTTGATATTCCTAACTTAGCTGGATAAAAATTAAAAACTTTTATTTTTTTATTTTTAAGTAAATCTGAGTACGGTTCTGAAAAACCAAAAAATCCTACATGCTCATGATCATACAAAAAAACATATTTTTTAATTTTTTCTGATATCAAGTTTTTTAGACTTCGACCAATATTCGTTTTGTAAAAATCGCTTAAATTATTAAAATCTTGATACATGCTAATTATTATAATACAAAAAAAAAATGAATGTAAATTTAATTCCATGTTTATCTGACAACTATAGCTATTTTATTATTGATCCTGATAGTAAAAAAACATGCATTGTCGACCCAGCTGAGTTTGGTGCATTAGATAATTTTATTACAAAAAATAAGCTAACAGTTGATTATATTTTAAATACACATCATCATGCTGATCACGTAGATGGTAATTTGCAATTAAAAGAAAAATATAAATGTAAAATTGTAGGTTTTGAAAAAGACAAATCTAGAATACCTGGTATTGATATAACATTAAAAGACCAAGAGACGTGGATGTTTGGAAATGAAGAAATTAAAATTCATCATGTTCCCGGGCACACAATGGGCCATATTTTTTTTCATTTTACTAAAAGTAAAATTGCCTTTGTTGGTGACACTCTTTTCTCTTTAGGTTGTGGAAGAGTATTTGAAGGAAGTTATGAAGAAATGTTTCACTCAGTAATGAAAGTTAAAAAGCTACCGGCAGAAACAATAATTTATTGCGGCCATGAATATACTGCCTCAAATGCAAAATTTTGTATAGCATATGATCCAAGTAATAAGACGCTTGAAAAAAGAGTTAATGAAATAAAAACACTTAGATCAAAAAATCTACCTACTATTCCAACAACTATTAAAAATGAAATAGATACCAATATTTTTTTACGTTGTGATAATAGGGAAATAAGAAAAAATCTAAGTCTAGAAAATAGCTCTGACATAGAAGTCTTCATAAAATTGAGGAAACTCAAGGATAATTTTTAGTTTTTTAAGATCTATCAACTTGACATGATAACCTTGCTGGATATATTGCCCCTACTTTAAAGGATAAATAATGACATTCGCAGTAATCAATACAGGTGGTAAACAATATAAAGTTTCAGCTAATGACAAGCTTAGGTTAGAAAAACTATCAACTAACGAGGGCGAAGTAGTAGAGTTTGATCAGGTTTTGTTAACTAACAAAGATAATGAAATTGATATCGGAGAACCAATAGTTGAAGGAGCAAAAGTCCAAGGAAAAATCCTAAATCAAACTAAAAATAGAACTGTAATCGTATTTAAAAAAAGAAGAAGACAAAATTCTCGAAGAAAAAAAGGGCACAGACAACAAATTTCTGTAGTTCAAATCATGAAAATTTTTGGAAAAAATGGAAAATTATTATCTGAGGCAAGTTTAGAAAAAAAAGAAACTGTTAAAACTAAAGAAGATAAAGAAAATAAAACGGTTGAAAAAACCACAAAATAACTGATATAAGATTTTACTATGGCAACGAAAAAAGCAGGCGGATCAACTAGAAACGGAAGAGATAGTGCTGGTCGAAGACTTGGAGTTAAAAAGTACGGCGAGCAAGTCGTAATTCCAGGTAACATCATTCTTAGACAAAGAGGAACAAAAATGTACCCAGGTCTAAATGTTGGCATGGGAAAAGATCATACAATATACGCTAAAGTAAGCGGACGAGTAAAATTTCAGACTAAAAAGTTTGGAAAAAAATATATTTCAGTTATCCCTCACTAAATTAAATAATTCTTTTTTAAAAGAATTAATTTTTTACAAATTTTTTATATGAAATTTTTAGATCAAGCTAAAATCTTTGTTAAGGCTGGTGATGGAGGAAATGGAATTGCCAGTTTTAGAAGAGAAAAGTTTATTGAATACGGAGGCCCTAATGGTGGAGATGGCGGAGATGGAGGGTCTGTCATTTTAAAAGCTGTTAATGGACTCAATACATTAATTGACTTTAGATTTGCACAACATTTTAAATCAGAAAATGGTGACAAGGGAGGATCTAATAATAAGACTGGTCATGGGGGAAAAGATTTATATTTAAGGGTACCACTAGGTACACAAGTATACGCAGAGGACAAAAAAACCTTAATTTATGATTTTACAAAAGAAAATGAAGAATTTGTTTTGGCCAAAGGTGGTAAGGGAGGAGTTGGAAATACTAAATTTAAAAGTTCAACAAATAGAGCACCAAGAAAATTTACTAAAGGCAAATCAGGAGAAGAGATATCTGTTTGGCTTGAGCTTAAAATTATTGCAGATGTTGGTCTGATAGGATTTCCTAATGCTGGCAAATCAAGTTTTTTAACTATTTCAACTAAAGCAAGACCAAAAATTGCGGATTACCCATTCACGACATTGAAACCAAACTTAGGTGTAGTCCAGTTTGATGATAAAGAAATTGTAATGGCTGATATTCCAGGTCTAATTGAGGGTGCTCATAAAGGGATAGGACTAGGCGATAAATTTCTAAAACATGTAGAAAGATGCAAAAGCTTACTACATATAATTGATATTAATGAAGATGATTTAATTAATAAATATAAGATTATTAGAGAAGAATTGAGTCAATATAGCGAAAAACTTACTAAAAAAAAAGAAATTGTTGTATTTAATAAAATAGACTTACTAACTGAAGAGGAAAAAAATAATAAAATTAAAGAATTTAAAAAATTTTACAAAAAAAAGTTTTTTCAAATATCTATATTAAAAAAACAGAATATTAAGGAAGTGCTAAGGTCTTTATAATGGAAATTCTTAATTCAAAAAAAATCGTAATTAAAATTGGATCTTCAATATTAATTAATGAGTCAGGAAACTTAAAAACTAACTGGGTAGATAAATTAATTGAAGATGTTTTTTATTTAATTAAAAAAAAAATACAAATTATAATTGTTACTTCAGGTGCTATCGCTTTGGGATGTAAGTTTTTAAAAAAAAATAAAAAAAAATTAAAATTGAATGAGTTTCAGGCAGTGGCTGCCGTTGGTCAGATTGAATTAATGAACCTTTTTAAAAAATCATTTTTAAAAAAAAAAATTAAAATAGGTCAAATTTTATTAACCTTAGATGATACGGAAAATAGAAGACGTTCTTTAAATGCCAAAGATACTATTTTTAATCTTTTAAAAATGAACATTGTACCAATCGTTAATGAAAATGACACGACTGCTACAAGTGAAATTAGATATGGCGATAATGACAGATTAGCTGCAAGAGTAGCTCAAATTTCCAATGCTGACACTTTAATTATGTTATCGGATATTGAAGGACTTTACACAAGTAATCCAAATAAAAATAAAAATGCAGAATTAATTCAAAAAGTAACTACCATTGATTCTTCTATAGAAAAAATAGCAACCAAAAGTACTAGTGACTATGGATCAGGTGGCATGATTACTAAAATTGAAGCAGCTAAAATTTGTGTTAATTCTGGATGTAATATGATTATTGCTTCAGGAAAAGTTAATCACCCAATCAAAAATATTATTAAGAAAAAAAAATATACTTGGTTTATACCTCAAATTAATTCATTTAACGCAAAACAAAAGTGGATTTTGGGAACAATCAAAACTAAAGGATCTTTAGAAGTAGATGCTGGAGCTGCAAATGCACTGCTTAACGGAAAAAGTTTATTACCAGTTGGAATTGTTAACGTTTCAGGGTCTTTTCAAAGAGGTGATACTGTAACCATTTTAAATCTTGATAAAAAAAAATTAGGTGTTGGCGTTACTTCGTATTCAAGTGAAGATATTCAAAAAATTAAAGGTTTAAAAAGCCAGCAGATTAATGTTATTTTAGGATATTCTTCACGCGGTGAGGTAATTCATATTGACAATTTAGTAAAAGAAAAAAATATATGAAACGCAATTTATATTTAGATCAATTAGGTAAAAAATCACTAGAGGCTTCAAAGTCAATATTTAATCTTGATGAAAAAATAAAAAATAAAGTTTTGTATGATTATATTAAAATTATAAATAGTAATAAAAATAAAATTATTAACCAAAATAAAATTGATATTAAGAATGCTAAAAAAAAGAAGATTAAATCAAACTTAATAGAAAGATCTATTTTAGATGAATCTAGAATTAACTCTATAATCAAATCTATAAAAGAAGTTATTAAACTTAAAGATCCTTGTGGCAAAATAATAAGTACCTCCAAAAGAAAAAATGGACTTCATATCCAAAAAATAACTATGCCAATTGGTGTTATTGGAGTCATTTATGAGGCAAGACCAAATGTAACTGCAGATATTTCAATCTTATGCTTTAAATCAGGTAATACAGCTATTTTAAGAGGTGGCTCTGAAGCTTTTTACTCTAATACTATTTTGTCAAATTTATTTAGAGAGGTTTTAAAAAAAAATAAAATAAACCCAAATTGTATTCAACTTATTAATAAAACTGACAGAACTTACGTGGATTATTTATTGTCCAATATGAAATCGTATATTGATGTTATTGTGCCAAGGGGTGGAAAAAATTTAGTAGCAAAGGTATTAAAATTTTCGACAGTTCCTGTTATTGGTCACCTTGAAGGTCTTTGTCATTTATACATCGATCAAGATGCAAATTTAGAGATGGCAAAAAAAATAACTTTAAACGCAAAAATGCGTAGAACTAGTATTTGTGGAGCTACAGAAACATTATTAATTCATAAAAAAATAGTTAAAACACATCTTTTGCCGATACTAAATTTATTACATAAAAATAAATGTAAAATTATTGGAGATAAGATAGTAAAAAAATATTTTAAATTAGCCACAGCTGCTAAGGAGAATGATTGGAAAACAGAATATCTAGATTCAATTATCTCGGTAAAAATAGTAAATAATATTGATGAGGCAATTGCACATATAAAAAAATATGGAACAAACCATACTGAGTCTATTGTAACTAACAATCAACAGTCCGCTAAACAGTTTTTAAATCAGGTAACTAGCGCTATTGTAATGCACAATACATCCACACAATTTGCTGATGGTTATGAATTTGGACTTGGTGCAGAAGTAGGAATTTCTACCAATAAAATGCATCCTAGAGGACCGGTGGGACTAGAACAGCTCACAACATATAAGTATATTGTGAAAAGCAAAGGTGCAATTAGACCTTGAAAATTATAAACAAGCATAAAATTGGATTGTTGGGCGGAACGTTTGATCCTCCTCACAAAGGACACTTACATATATCTCGTGCGGCAATAAATATTTTAAAGCTTCATAACCTATACTGGAGTATTGCAAATCAAAATCCTTTAAAACAGTTAAAGCCAAAACTAACCATCAATCAAAGGATGCTACTTGCAAAAAAAATTATAAAAAAAAATAAAAAAATTTTAGTTTTAAAAAAAAATAAATCTCAAAAATTGAATTACAGTATTAATGAAATAAATTTCATAAAAGAAATAGAAAAAAATTCAGTCTTATTTTTTATCATTGGAGCAGATAACTTAGTTCATTTTCATAAATGGAAAAATTACAAAACAATTTTAAAAAAGTGTGTAATTATAGTAATGCATCGGCCAGGTTATAAAATAAAAGCTTTACAATCTAAATTAGCCAAACAACACAAAAAATTAAAAATAAATTTAACACAACTAAAAGAAAATAATTATACTGAGAATAAGTGGATTTATTTAAATATTAAAGGAATTAATCTATCTTCTTCAATGATAAGAAATAGTTTATAGATTAAAATAGATAATGGATAATAATCAAAATACAGAACTATTAATACAAATAAAAAAAATTTTAGACGATAACAAAGCAACCAATATTACCACCATTGACCTGAAAGATAAAAGCTCTATAGCTGACTATATGGTTGTGGCGAGCGGAACCTCATCAAGACATATTCAAGCAGTATCAGAAATTTTATTACAACAATTAAAACAATCAGGATTAAAACATTGCACAATAGAAGGAAAAGAAAGTGATGATTGGAAATTAATCGATGCCATTGAAGTGGTTGTGCATATTTTTCATCCTGAAAAAAGATCTTTATATAATTTAGAAAAAATGTGGGAAAACGTACTTCCTAAGCAAAATATAAACGCTTAATGAAAGTATGGGTTATTTGTGAAGGAAGGATAAACAAAAATCCTGAAAAGGAGTTGTGCAATCTATACTCGGAAAGAATTAACTCAATCAAAAACAGCGGGATTAGTTTTTTTGAAATAAAACAAGCTTCAAAAAAAGAAATTAATAATATTTTAAGTAAAAAAAATCCTCAAACAACATTCATTGTTTTAGATGAAAAAGGAAAAATGTATTCAAGTATAAATTTTGCAAAAAAAATTCAGTCCTATTTAAAAGAAAATATTAAAAATTTATATCTTTTTATAGGAAGACCAGAAGGTATTTCATTTAATTTTCAAGATGTTGAAACTATTTCTTTAAGTAATTTTACTTTTTCTCATTCTTTAACTAGAGTAATTTTATGTGAACAATTTTACAGATGTGCTACAATACTTACAAATCATCCGTACCACAAAGATTAAAACTATTATGAAATATTTTTTAAAATTAATTATAGTATATTTTTTTTTCTCATCTTCCACTTTGGCCCAAACAAGTCATCCTCTTTATGAAAAATTAGATTTGTTTAGCGATGTGCTTGAAACAATAAAAAAAGAGTACGTAACAGAAGTTGACCAAAGCGAGGTGATAGATTCTGCTATTAATGGAATGCTACAATCTCTAGACCCCTTTTCTGCTTACATGAGTCCTGAAAGTTTTAAAAATATGAATATTGAAACCAAAGGAGAATTTGGTGGTTTAGGAATAGAAATTACAATGGAGAGTGGATTTGTAAAAGTAATTACACCTATCGAAGGCACTCCAGCAGATAAGGCTGGCATGAAGGCAGGAGACTACATAATTCAAATTAATGGCAAGCAAGTTAAAGGGTTAAATTTAATGGAGGCAGTAAATTTAATGCGAGGAAAAATTGGGACATCTATTAATTTAACAGTAAGAAGGGTTGATGTTGAAGAGGACTTAAAATTTACAATTACAAGGGATAAAATTAAAGTTCGAGAAGTATCCTCAGCAATAAAAGAAAATGTTGGCTACATTAGACTAAGAGCTTTTAATGAACAAAGCGGTGACCAGCTAATAAATAAAATTAAAGATCTTAATAAAAAAAATAAAAATTTAACTGGTTATATTCTAGATCTAAGAAATAACCCTGGAGGCTTGCTTTCTCAAGCTGTTAAAATTACCGACGTATTTTTAGATAGCGGTGAAATTGTATCGACTCGTGGAAGAGATAAAAATGATATTCGTATTTATACTGCTCGCAAGGGAGACCTTATCAATGAAAAGCCATTGATAGTCTTAATAAATAAAGGGTCTGCTTCAGCTTCAGAAATAGTGTCTGGAGCACTTAAAGATAATAAAAGAGCAATTTTACTTGGAGAAAAAACGTTTGGAAAAGGTTCAGTGCAAACTATTATGCCTTTAAAAAATAAAGGCGCATTAAGACTTACAACTGCTAAATATTATTTACCATCGGGAACATCGATTTCGGAAGTGGGTGTTGATCCAGATATTACCGTCAAAGAAAAAAAAGAAAAATTTAAGATTGGAGACGGAATGAATGATAACCAGCTGGAATATGCTTTAAATCTTTTTAGAGGGTAATTAATTTAAATGACAGATAAAAAAAAATTACCCTATCGTAAGGGTGTTGGAATAATGCTTATTAATAAACAAAAAAAAGTTTTTGTTGGTAAAAGAATTGATAATGCAGAAGCATGGCAAATGCCACAAGGTGGAATTGATAAGGGTGAAAATGTTATTAATGCGATGAAGAGGGAATTAAAGGAAGAAACAGGAATATCGTCTATAAAAATAATCAAACAATCTGCTTTCGAACATATCTATGATCTACCTAAAAATTTAATAGGCAAATTATGGAAGGGCAAATATGGAGGTCAAAATCAGACTTGGTTTTTAGTTCAATTCACAGGAGATGAAAAAGAAATTAACCTAAATCAAAAACATCCGGAATTTAAAGAGTGGAGATGGATAGAGGCAAAAAAACTTCCCGAACTTATTGTTCCTTTTAAAAGAGGACTTTATGAGAAACTTATTCTTGAATTTAAAGAATTTATTTAGAACTAGATAACAACTCAACTTCCTCTTGAAATTTATTAGCTAAAAATATTTCATTGTCAGTCAAATCTTGTTTACTATTTTTTTCTTTTGCTTTAATTTTTAGATATTCAATATCCTTGGCACTAATACTTTCTAAATCATAAATTTCAGAAGCTAAAATAGTTAGCAAGTTATTATTAAACTCTAAAACACCATCTGAAATAAAATAAGATATCTGCTTTCCAGAACTTTCTATAAAAATTTTTCCAGATTTTAAAAATGTAATAATAGGAATATGATTGGGCAAAATACCCATGTCACCTTCTATCCCAGGTACTGTAACACTCTCGATTCCCTTATCTGAAAAAATTTTTTTTTCAGGAGTTACAATATCTAACTGTATAGTCTCGCTCATTTAAGCAGCAGCTTCTTTTGCCATTTTTTCTGCTTTTTCTATAGCTTCCTCAATTGTGCCAACCATATAAAATGCAGCTTCAGGTAAATGATCGTATTCACCTTTGCAAATAGCAGCAAAACCTTTTATCGTAGATTCTAAATCCACTAGTTTTCCTGGAGAACCAGTAAATACCTCAGCAACGAAGAAAGGTTGAGATAAAAATCTTTGGATTTTTCTAGCTCTTGCAACAATTAATTTATCTTCTTCTGATAGTTCATCCATTCCTAAGATTGCAATAATATCTTGTAAAGATTTATAAGTTTGCAATATTTCCTGAACTTCTCGGGCAACTCGGTAATGCTCTTCACCAACAATTCTAGGATCTAGAATTCTTGAAGTTGAGTCCAATGGATCAACGGCAGGATAGATACCTAGCTCAGCAATTTGTCTCGATAAAACTGTTGTAGCATCTAAGTGCGCAAATGAAGTCGCTGGTGCAGGATCTGTTAAGTCATCCGCAGGTACATAAATTGCCTGCACTGAAGTGATAGATCCTTTATTTGTTGTGGTAATTCTTTCTTGTAAATTTCCCATGTCTGTAGCTAAAGTAGGTTGATAACCTACCGCTGAAGGAATCCTTCCAAGTAATGCGGACACCTCTGATCCGGCTTGCGTAAATCTAAAAATATTATCTACGAAAAACAACACGTCTTGACCTTCTTTATCTCTAAAATACTCAGCCACTGTCAAACCTGATAATGCTACCCTTGCTCTTGCTCCAGGAGGTTCATTCATTTGACCGTACACTAAAGCTGCTTTAGATCCAGGACCATCTGTTTTGATAACTCCAGAATCGATCATTTCATGATACAAATCATTTCCTTCTCGAGTTCTTTCACCTACTCCAGCAAAAACTGAATATCCACCGTGGGCTTTAGCAACGTTATTAATTAATTCCATAATTAAAACTGTTTTTCCTACTCCTGCTCCACCAAATAAACCAATTTTACCACCTCTTGCATATGGAGCTAACAAATCAACAACCTTAATACCTGTTACTAAAACTTCTGTTTCAGTAGACTGATCAACAAAAGCAGGTGCGGATCTATGAATTGGCCAATTTTCTTTGTTACCAATTTCTCCTCTTTCATCGATAGGCTCACCAATAACATTAATAATCCTTCCTAAAGTTTCTGGTCCAACTGGAACTTTAATCGCAGAACCAGTATCTGTAACTTTATCGCCTCTCTTCAATCCTTCTGTTGTATCCATAGCAATAGTTCGAACTGTATTTTCTCCTAAATGCTGAGCAACTTCTAAAACAAGTCTAGTTCCACCATTATCACATTCTAGTGCCGTTAAAATTTCTGGTAAGTTTTCTTCAAATTTAACATCAACTACCGCACCAATTACTTGAGTAATTGTTCCAAATTTATTTTTCATTTTTTTGCTTTCTCCTTAATTTTCTACAAAGATTCAGCACCAGATATGATTTCTATTAGTTCTTTAGTAATCACCGCTTGTCTGCTTCTGTTGTAATTTATAGTTAATTTATTGATTAATTCCCCTGCATTTCTTGTCGCGTTATCCATTGCTGACATTCTTGATCCTTGTTCACTAGCTGCATTTTCTAAAAATGCTTTGAATATTTGAGTAGAAATATTTTTTGGCAATAAATTCTCTAAAATTTCTTCCTCTTCAGGCTCATACTCATATGAAGCTTTATCTTGTTCGTTGCCAATAGTTTCTTCATTGGATTGTATAGGAATAATTTGTTGAGCTTGTGGCTCTTGTGAAATTACACTTTTAAATTTATTGTAGAAAATAGTACAAATATCAAACTGTTCGTTATTAAACATTTCTATTATTTTAGATGTAACTTGATCAGACTCGTTAATCGTTATTTGTTTTAAATCTTTAAAACTAATTTTATCAATAATATATTTTCCATATACTCTTTTTAACTGATCATTTCCCTTGCTACCTATTGTAATAATTTTTAATTCTTTTCCAGCTTTAATAATTTCATTAAAAAAAGTTCTAGCTTTACGACAAATATTTGTATTAAATCCGCCACACAAACCTCTATCAGCTGTCATTACTACACATAAATGGATTTTGTCTTTTCCATTCCCAACTAAAAGCTTTGGTGCAGAATTAATATCAGTAATAGAATTTTTTAAATTTGAAATAATGCTATTCATTTTATCAGAATATGGTCTTCCTTTTTCTGCCCTTTCTTGTGCTTTTCTTAATTTAGCAGCTGCAACCATTTTCATAGCTTTAGTGATCTTTTGCGTAGACTTAACACTCTTAATTCTATTTCTAAGATCTTTTAAAGTAGCCATTATTTTTGAAATTTATTTTTAAAATTCTCAATAAAAGTTCTAAGGTTTTGTTCGTTTTCTTCATCTAATTTTCCAGATGAGCTAATTTTTTGCAAAATTTCTGGTGCGCTAGATTTTATTTCACTTAAAAGCTGACTTTCAAAATCTTTAATTTTATTAATATCAAGATTATCTAAATAACCTTTCACACCACAAAAAATAGAAACAACTTGCTCTTCAACTTTTAGAGGAGAATATTGTCCTTGTTTTAAAAGCTCTGTAAGTTTAGCACCTCTATTTAATAACTGCTGAGTAGAGGCATCTAAATCTGAACCAAATTGTGCAAATGCAGCCATCTCTCGATACTGAGCTAACTCTAATTTAATAGATCCAGCTACTTGTTTCATTGCTTTGATTTGTGCTGCAGATCCAACCCTTGAAACCGAAATACCAACGTTAACAGCAGGTCTAATACCTTTAAAGAATAGTTCGGTTTCTAAAAATATTTGTCCATCTGTAATAGATATTACGTTTGTTGGAATATAAGCTGAAACGTCACTTGCTTGTGTTTCGATAATTGGTAATGCTGTTAATGATCCACCGCCACTAGCATCGTTTAGTTTACATGCTCTTTCTAATAAACGACTATGTAGATAAAAAACATCTCCAGGAAATGCTTCACGTCCTGGCGGTCTTCTTAATAATAAAGACATCTGTCTATAAGCAACAGCTTGTTTTGATAAATCATCATAAACAATTAAGCCATGCATTCCGTTATCTCTAAAATACTCACCCATTGTACATCCAATGTAAGGAGCTAAAAATTGTAAAGGAGCAGGATCTGAAGCAGTAGCCGCAACTACAATTGTATAATCCATTGCACCAGAATCTTCTAAAGTTTTAACAATTTGAGCAACGGTTGATCTTTTTTGACCGATTGCAACGTAAATACAATAAAGCTTCTTAGACTCGTCATCAGATTTATTAATCTCTTTTTGATTAATAATGGTATCAATTGCGATAGCCGTTTTACCTGTCTGTCTATCTCCAATAATAAGTTCTCGCTGGCCTCTACCTACTGGTATTAAACTATCAATTGCTTTTAAGCCAGTTTGCATTGGTTCATGAACTGATTTTCTAGGAATAATTCCAGGAGCTTTAACTTCTACCCTTTTTCTTTCTGAGTTTGGATCAATTGGACCCTTGCCATCAATGGGATTTCCCAATCCATCAACTACTCTTCCTAATAAAGATTTTCCTACAGCAACATCAACAATACTGCCTGTTCTTTTAACCACATCTCCTTCTTTAATTTTAGAGTCATCACCAAAAATAACGACACCCACGTTGTCATTTTCTAAGTTAAGCGCCATTCCTTTGGTGCCATCAGAAAACTCGACCATTTCTCCAGCCTGAACATTATCTAGACCATAAATCCTTGAAATTCCGTCACCGACAGATAAGACCTGGCCAACTTCAGATACTTCTGATTCCGTACCAAAATTTGCTATTTGTTCTTTAATAACTTGCGTAACTTCTGATGGGTTTATTTTCATTTTATCTCCTAAATATTATTTAAAATCTTGTTAAATTTACTTTTTGCTGAATTATCAATCATTTTACTGCCAACTTTTAAAATTGAACCAGTAATTAAACTTTCGTCAATTATAAAATTAAGCTTAATATCTTTTTTATAAATATTCGAAAGATCTTTTTTTATCTCTTCTTTTTTTTCATCAGAAATCTCATTAGCCATAATTAATTCAGCAATGATCTCTCCTTTATTAATAGATAAAATTGAAAAAAAATCTTTTACAATTCTTTCTAAAAAGAAAAATCTTCCTTTTTCATTTATCAACTTTAAAAAATTAGTAAAAAAAATATTAAAATTAAGTTTTTGAGATAAATTTTCAATAATCTTTAATCTTGCAGTTTTTTTTACAGTTGGATTGGTAACAAATTTTTTAAAGTCTTGAGAATTTTTAAAACAATCATTAATCTTTATAAAATCATTTTCAACTTCGTTTAAAATTCCCTTTTCTTGTGAGAATTGAAAAATAGATTTTGCATATCTACCTGTTGTGTCTGAGAATGAATTTGACTGGTTTTCCAAGATAATCCTTTATTGCGTGGCTGTAGGTAGCATAATGAAAAGTGCTGATCAAGTGTGATATTTTGGTAAATCAGCCTTTTTTAAAGGAAATTAATAGGGTCAACATCAACCTCTAGTTTAATATTTGCCTCTATTTTATTTTTATTAATCCATTTCATTAAAAACTCTTGTGGGGATAATTTTACATCATATTTAATAAGCAATCTCATTCGAAATTTATTTCTAATACGAAAAATTGGAGCAGTTACCGGTCCATAAATACGAATACCATCCTGAATGATAAAAGAATTTTTTAAATTTCTACAAACCTTGTCCACTTCAAAACGATTTGCTCCAGAAACAATAATAGAAATAAGCTTAGAAAAAGGTGGTAAATTTGCATTTTTTCTAAAATCTAGTTCCTCTTTGTAAAATTCATTAACGTCAGCTTTGGATAATGAGCGTAAAATTTTATTTTTAGGATCATTAGTTTGTAAATAAACAATTGAATCATTACTTTCTCGACCAGCTCTTCCTGATAGCTGTTGCAATAACTGAAAATTTTTTTCTGATGCCCTAATATCACTACCTAAAAAATTAGTATCTGAGTTTATAACAACAATGCAGTTTAAGTTTGGAAAATGAAATCCTTTGGAGATTAATTGAGTTCCGACTAAAATAGGAATGTCTCCCTTTTCAATTGCATTAATAATATTATTAGATTTACTGTTGCTATGCATTACGTCTGAAGAAAAAATTTGAATTTTTTTTTCAGGAAAAATATCCTTCACTTCTTCAAATATTTTTTCAACCCCAAGACCATAAAAACTGAATTTGCAATCTTTATCATCCTTGCATTTTCGTTTTAGAGGCATTTGAAAATCACAATAGTGACAGAGGGCTTGATTATTTTCTTGATGATAGACAAGTCCAATAGAACAATTTGGACAGATTAATCTTTGATTACATTGATAACAAATAATATAGGTTGAATAACCTCTGCGATTTAAAAAAAATAATATTTGATTTTTCTTTTCAAGCAAACCTCTTAATTCTGGAATAATACTTTGCGATACAAACTTTCCTTTTAAGGGCGGGGAAGATATTAGGTTAATAATTTTTGTTTTTGCCAATTGTACATTTTTATATCTTTCTGAAAGTGGGATATATTGATATTTGCTTTTTTTAGCATTGTAAAAACTTTCTATAGATGGTGTTGCCGAAATTAAAAAAATTGGTATTTTTTCAATTGATGCTTTGAGTATCGACATATCTCTAGCATTGTAAATAACTCCCTCGTCTTGTTTATAAGATGAGTCATGCTCTTCATCGATAATGATTAGTTTTAAATTTTGAAATGGAAGAAATATCGAAGACCTTGCTCCAATTACAAGAGGAATTTTATTTTGAATGATGCCATTCCAGATTAGTTTCTTATCTTTATCTTTTATACCTGAGTGCCAGGTGGCAGGTTCATGACCTATAAATTCTTTAAATCGATCAGAAATTTGCTTAGTTAATGCAATTTCTGGCAGCAAAACTAGGACTTGAAAACCTTTAGTAATAGCTTCTTTAATATAATGAAAATAAACCAAAGTTTTCCCAGATCCAGTAATTCCATGTAGCAAAGTAGTGGAGTATTCATTAAATGAGAGGTACTTGTTTATATTTTTAATAGACTGCTGCTGAATTTTATTTAATTTTTTATTATTAAAACTTTTAATGATGAATTGTTCAAAATTAAATTTTTTATCGAAACTTTCTAAACCCTTGCTATACAAAAATAGCTTCAGTGTCATTCCCAGACTGGTTAAATTGTAGTGAGAAAATTTTTTAATAAAATTTATATTAGAAATAGATATGGCTGGTATATTTAATATTGAAACAATTTTCTTAATTTTAATATTAGATGGGACTTTTGGATTACAGTCCCAAACAATACCCATTAATTTTTTATTTCTAAATGGAACAACTACATAATCTCCTTTTTTCAATTTAGTTTGCAGGTCACTCTCATAAGTAAATGGATGATTAAATTTTAAAGGTAATAAAATATCTAATTTCATATATAAAAATTGATTTATATATTTTTAAAGAATAAGTTACCATTATGAAAATATTTTTAGACTCCTCAGATATTCAAGAGATAAAACCTTTAAATAAAAGTAATTTAATCGATGGTGTTACAACAAACCCCTCTTTATTAGCAAAACAAAGTGGAAATTTTAAAACAATTTTAAAAGCAATTGCATCAGAAGTTAAAGGTCCTATTAGTGCAGAAGTTACAGCAACCAAATTTGATAAAATGATTATAGAAGCAAATATTTTGAGAAAAATTGCAAAAAATATTATTATTAAAATACCTCTTACAGATGATGGGCTTCTTGCTTGCAACTATCTTGCTAAAAAGAAAATTAAAACTAATGTAACGCTTTGTTTTTCTCCAAGTCAGGCAATCTTAGCTGCCAAAGCGGGTGCAACCTATGTATCTCCATTTATGGGAAGATTAGATGATATTGGAGAGAGCGGAATAGAACTTATTAGAAATATAAAAACAATTTATCAAAATTATAATTTTAAAACTCAAATTTTAGCAGCATCTATTAGATCTGCAGAACATGTTACAGAAGTCGCAAAAATTGGAACAGATGTAGTAACATTACCTCCAAAAATATTTAAACAACTTATTAAGCATGAGTTAACTGATCAGGGTTTAGAAATGTTTTTATCTGATTGGAAAAAAAGCGGAAAACAAATTAGCTAAAAATGTATAGCTCTTTTATCAACTGCTAACGCTGCCTCTCTGACAGCTTCAGTTAGAGTTGGATGCGCATGACAAGTTCTAGCGATATCTTCGGCACTTGCTCCAAATTCCATAGCTAAAACAACTTCTGCAATCATGGTTCCAACATCAGGACCAATCATATGAACACCTAGAACTTTGTCTGTAACTTTATCAGCTAAAATTTTAATAAATCCATCAGCATCATTATTAATCTTTGCCCTAGAATTTGCCATGAATGGAAATTTACCAACATTGTATTCGATGCCTGCTTTTTTTAGTTCTTCCTCTGTTTTTCCAACGGCAGCAACTTCTGGTGCCGTGTAAACTACGCCAGGTATAGTATCATAATTAATATGTCCAAATTTTCCTGAAATAAATTCTGCAACTGCCATTCCTTCATCTTCAGCTTTGTGGGCTAACATTGGACCCTCAATTACATCGCCGATTGCATAAATATTTCCAACACTTGTTTTTAATTTTTTATCCACTGAAATTCTTCCCTTAGGATCTGTTTTAATTCCAACAGCTTCTAAGTTTAAGCCATCGGTGTTTGGTTTTCTTCCAACAGACATGAGGACAATATCACTTTCCATTTCTACTGTTTTTCCACCAGTTTCAACAGTAACAATCGCACCATTTGAGTGTTTTTTTACATCCAAAACCTTGCTAGATAAGTGGAACTTCATTCCTTGTTTTTTTAAAATTTTTAAAAAATTGTCACAAATTTCTCTATCCATTCCTGGAGTAATATGATCCATATATTCTATCACTTCTACTTCCGCTCCTAATCTTAACCAAACAGAACCCATTTCTAAGCCAATTACTCCGCCTCCGATGATGATCATTTTTTTAGGAACTTGCTTCAAAGATAATGCTCCAGTGGACGATACAATAATTTCTTCATCAACTTTGATATTAGGCAAAGAGAGTACTGACGAACCTGTTGCAATGACAATATTTTTTGCTTTTATTTCTTTTGTAGATCCGTTGGATTCTTTAACTGTAATCGTATTATTATCTTTAAAGCTACCATGACCTTTTAAATATGAAACTTTGTTTTTTTTAAATAAAAATTCTATTCCTTTTGTTAATCCCTCTACTGACTTTGCTTTATGATCCATCATCTTTGCAAGATCTAATGAAAGTGTTCCGGTATTAATTCCAATATGCTTAAATTCATTTTGTGCTTTGCTATACATTTCTGAAGCATGCAATAAAGATTTAGATGGTATACATCCTACATTTAAGCATGTTCCACCAAGAGCTCCTCTAGATTCAATGCATGCTGTTTTATTCCCTAATTGAGCGGCTCTAATGGCACAAACGTAGCCACCGGGACCTCCACCTATTACTACTACATCAAATTCTTCCATAATTTATAAATTTAAAAATAATCTTCTTGGATCTTCTAAAATTTCTTTAACTCTTACTAAAAACGAAACTGCCTCTTTGCCATCAATCAGTCTGTGATCATAAGATAAAGCCAAATACATTATTGGTCTAATTTCAATTTTTCCATTTATGACCACTGCTCTTTGAACAATGTTGTGCATTCCTAACACTCCAGACTGTGGAGGATTAATAATGGGGGTAGACAACATAGAGCCATATATTCCACCATTTGTAATGGTAAAGGTTCCACCTTGTAACTCATCAATTGTAAGTTGATTATTTTTAGCTTTGTTACCTAAATTAATAATTTCTTTTTCTATTTCTGCAAAACTCAGCTCATCGGCATTTGTTAAAACTGGAACAACTAGTCCTTTATCTGTTCCTACAGCTACACCAATATTATAATAATTTTTGTATACAATATCCTCACCTTGAATTTCTGCATTCACAGATGGGTATGTCTGTAATGCATTCACACAAGCTTTTACAAAAAATGACATGAAACCCAGTTTGGTTCCATATCTTTTTTCAAATTCCTCTTTGTTATCTTTTCTAATTTGAATAATCATTGACATATCGACTTCGTTAAAAGTCGTTAACATTGCTGCATTATTTTGAGCTTCTTTAAGTCTTTTTGCTATTGTGGATCGGAGACGAGTCATTTTAACTCTTTCTTCTTCACCTTTTTCTATTTTTTTCTTATTTGGCGAAGGACTAAAGCCCATCAATCCAACCAAATCTCCTTTTAAAATTCTTCCATCTTTACCCGTGCCTTCAATAGAGGAAATGTCAATTTTCTTTTCTTCTACAATTCTTTTTACTGCAGGTGATAACTCATCCTTTTTACTAGCTGCTTTAATTGGTTGAGCTTCAGTTTTTACAGAAGGTATATTTTCAGCTTCAACTTTTTTTGGACTACTTCCTGCTTTTGCCGATGTATCTACTTGTCCAAGTTCTCCGCCTACTTTTACAGTAGAACCTTCCTTTGCAATAATTGAACTAATAACTCCAGACTTAGGAGCGGTTACTTCAACACTCACCTTGTCAGTTTCTAACTCAACAATTGCCTCATCCATTTGAACTGGATCTCCAACTTTTTTTAACCACTTAGCAACTGTTGCTTCAGTTAAAGATTCACCTAATGTTGGAACAATAATTTTATCAGCCATTTATATAGTTAAAGCTTTTGTAACAATTTCTTGTTGTTGAGCAACATGTTTTTTTAAATATCCTGTTGCAGTAGAAGCAGATGGTTTACGACCAACGTACTTAACTGTTTTTGTTTTTGCATTTATATAATCTAGTGTCCAATTTATATATCTTTCAACTGTATTCCAACAACCCATATTTTGTGGCTCCTCTTGGCACCAAATATATTGATCAGCATTTACAAATCTTTTTATATGTTTAGCTAATGTTTTTGCTGGGAAAGGATATAGCTGTTCAATTCTAACAAGTTGAACTCTATTGTCTTTAACTTTTTGTCTTTCCTCTAGTAAATCAAAATAAACCTTACCTGAACAAAGTACCACTCTTTTAATTTCTTTATCAGGAGCTAATTTAATAAGTTTATATTCTGGAAACTCAGCATGATCTGGCAACACTCGATGAAATGAATTATGTTTAGAAAAATCTTCAATTTCTGAAACACACTTTTTATGCCTTAGTAAGGACTTGGGAGTAAATATTATTAGTGGTTTTCTAAAAGTTCTATGAATCTGTCTTCTTAATGCATGAAAATAATTTGCCGGGGTTGTACAATTAACTACTTGCATATTTTCTTGGGCACATGCTTGTAAATATCTTTCAATTCTTGCAGATGAGTGCTCGGGTCCTTGTCCTTCATAACCGTGGGGGAGCAACATCACTAAACCGCTAGCTCTAGTCCATTTTTTTTCTCCTGAGCTAATAAATTGATCAAAAATAACTTGGGCGCCATTTGCAAAATCACCAAATTGAGCTTCCCAAGCAACTAACGTATCAGGTTCTACTAAAGAATATCCATATTCAAATCCTAAAACTCCCATTTCTGATAGCAAACTATCTATAATTTCTAATTTAGCTTGTTTTTTACTTATATTTTTTAATGGAAAAAATTTTTCTCCTGTTTCTTGATCAGTCAATCCAGCGTGTCTTTGACTGAAAGTTCCTCTTACTGAATCTTGACCTACTAGTCTTACAGGATAACCTTCATCTAACAATGTTCCAAAAGCTAAACTTTCTGCAGTAGCCCAATCAAATCCTTTTCCTGTTTCAAACATTTTTTTCTTAGCTTCAAAAATTCTTTTTATTGTAGGATGTGCATTAAAATTATCTGGTATTTCACATAATTTTTTTCCCACTTTTTTTATTTCTTTAAGATCAACTCCTGTAATACCTCGTCTATCTGATCCCACTTCAGTGGTAAATTTAGACCATGTTCCAGTAAACCAGTCTTGTTCATTGGAAATATAATTTTTGGATAGTTCAAAATCTTGATCTAATTTCTTCTTATAGTCAGATTTTTGTTTTTCAATTTCTTCTCTTGAAAATAATCCCTCTTTAATTAATTGTTGTGAATATAGAGCTAAGGTTGTTGGATGATCTTTAATTTTTTTATACATGAGCGGCTGTGTAAATGATGGCTCATCTCCTTCATTGTGGCCAAATCTTCTGTAACAAAAGATATCAATTACAACATCGCGACCAAATGTTTGCCTATACTCAGTTGCTATTTTAGCAACATAAACAACTGCTTCAGCGTCATCGCCATTAACGTGAAAAATTGGAGCCTGAACCATTTTTGCTACCTCTGATGGGTATGGTGAAGATCTTGCAAAAGTTGGAGTTGTTGTAAAACCAATTTGATTGTTAACAATTATATGAATGGTACCACCAATATTATGTCCTGGAACACCGGACATAGCAAAACATTCAGCCACAACTCCTTGACCAGCAAAAGCTGCATCACCATGTAACAAAATTGGTATTACTTTTTTCCTTTCTTTATCTTTGTGAAAAAATTGCTTTCCTCTAGTTTGTCCTAAAACTACAGGGTTCACAGCTTCTAAATGAGATGGATTGGCGGTTAAACTCACATGTATTTTATTTCCATCAAATTCACGGTCTGCTGAAGCTCCTAAGTGATATTTAACATCTCCTGATACTCCTCCACTTGCAGGCCCTGGTTCCCCAGAAAATTCTTTAAACATTTTTTTTAAAGGTTTTTGAAGAACATTAGTTAGAATATTTAATCTACCTCTGTGTGGCATTCCAATTTTTACTTCTAATGCGCCTAATGCACCACCACGCTTAATAATTTGTTCCATTGCAGGAATTAATGACTCGCAACCGTCTAGACCAAATCTCTTTGTTCCAACAAATTTAGTATGTAAATATTTTTCAAAACCTTCTGACTCTAACAAACGATTCAGAATAGCTTTCTTACCCTCTACGGTGAAAGAAATATATCTATCTTCACCTTCAATTCGATGTTGTATCCAGCTTTTTTCATCTGGATCTGTCATGTGCATATACTCCACTCCTACTTTTGAACAGTAGGTTCTCAATAGAATAGCTAAAATTTCATTTACAGTTGCATATTTAAGTCCCAATACATCATCTAAAAAAATTTTTCTGTCTCTGTCTTTTGCAGAAAAACCATAGGTTTCAGGGTTAAGCTCAGGATGGCTTTCGCTCTTTGTTAAACCAAGTGGATCTAAATCTGCAATTAAATGACCTCTAATTCGATAGGCCCTAATCATCATGATCGCTCTAACAGAATCTTTTGTGGCAACTTCAGCGCTAACACTATCAAATTGCTTATCTTCAACAATTTTATTTTTTAACTCTAATACATTTATTTCAGGAAGCAGTTTTTCATAATGATCGAGATCTCCATTTTGATTATTTTTTAAATTAGTTGGCTTCCAAGAAGCACCTGAAGCCTCTTTTTCTATAAGCTGTTTACTTTCTGATAAGCCAGAAAAAAACTCTCTCCAACTTTCTTGAATGGAGTTTGGATCCTTGGCATATTTATCATAAAGTTCTTCTATGTAAGAAGAATTGCTGCCCTCTAAAAAGGAAGTAGTTTGGAAAATTTTATTTTTTGAAGAAGACATTTTTACTTCTATAAATATATATTAACCTTGTAATTTAGTCTTTAATGTTTTTCCTATTTCTGCTGGTGAGTCTGTAACTGTAATACCGCAAGACTTCATTTTTTCAATTTTATCCATCGCGCCACCTTTTCCTCCAGCTATAATTGCGCCAGCGTGACCCATTCTTCTTCCTGGAGGTGCTGTAAGACCTGCAATAAAGCCAATAACTGGCTTTGTAGTTTTTGAATCTTTTATAAACTGAGCAGCTTCTTCCTCGGCTGTTCCTCCAATTTCTCCGATCATGATGATTGATTGTGTCTCATCATCTTTTAAAAATAAATCTAAACAATCAATAAAATTAGTTCCGTTAATAGGATCTCCGCCTATGCCAATACAAGTTGATTGGCCAAGTCCAATTTCTGAAGTTTGCGCAACAGCTTCATAGGTTAATGTCCCTGATCTTGAAACAATTCCCACGGACCCTTTTTTATGAATGTGACCTGGCATAATTCCAATTTTACATTCATCTGGTGTTATAATTCCTGGACAATTTGGACCAATTAGTCTTGATTTAGATCCTTTTAATTTTTCTTTAACTTTAATCATATCTAAAATTGGAATTCCCTCTGTAATACATACAATTAAAGGTATTTCACTTTCTATCGCTTCTATAATTGCAGCGGCAGCAAATTTTGCAGGAACATAAATCATTGTAGCATCAGCTTGTGTTTTATTAACTGCTTCAGCAACTGTATTAAAAACTGGTTTACCCAAATGTGTTTGTCCTCCTTTTTTAGGAGTTACTCCACCTACTAAATTAGTTCCATATGCTATAGCTTGTTCAGAGTGAAAAGTACCATGTGCTCCCGTGAATCCCTGGCAAATCACTTTTGTATTTTTATTAACTAGAACTGACATTATTTAATTGCCTCAACTATTTTTTTTGCAGCCTCTGCTAAATTATTAGCTGGAATAATTTTCAAGCCAGATGTTTCTAATAATTTTTTTCCTTCCTCGAATTTTGTTCCTGCAAGTCTAACAACTAATGGCACAGATAAGTTGGTTGCTTTGGCTGCTTCAATTACACCTTCTGCAATCACATCACACCTCATAATCCCACCAAAAATATTAATTAATATTCCTTTTACATTTTTATCCGACAAAATTATTTTAAATGCTGCTGATACTTTTTCTTTAGAGGCGCCTCCACCAACATCTAAAAAATTTGCAGGTTCTGAACCATATAACTTAATAATATCCATGGTAGCCATCGCAAGACCCGCCCCATTGACCATGCACCCAATTGCTCCATCTAATTTAATATATGCAAGATCAAATTTACTTGCTTCAATTTCCATTGGATCTTCTTCATTCAAGTCCCTTAATTCTACAACATCTGGATGTCTATAAAGAGCATTGTCATCAAAATTCATTTTTGCATCCAAGCAGAGAACCTGATTATTTTTAGTTAAAATTAATGGATTGATTTCAATAAGATTTGCGTCTGTATTTATTAATGCATCATAAAGAGATTGAACTAATTTATGAGCCTGTTCTTTTGCTTCATCTGGCAAATGATAAGGGCTTAATACTTTTTCAATATCTTCTTTGATTAAACCATCCAGACTAACTCTAGTAGTTATAATTTTTTCAGGTGTTTTGCTTGCAACTTCTTCGATATCCATTCCACCTTCAGCACTAGAAATAAAAGCAATTTTAGAGCTTGCTCTATCTACTAAGCATGACAAATAAAATTCTTTTTCAATTTCAGATGCCTCTTCAATATAAAGTCTCTTTACTTCTCTTCCTTGTGGTCCAGTTTGATGGGTAACAAGAACCTTTCCCAGCAAAACTTTAGCTTCTTCTTTTAGTTTTTCAATACTATCAACAACTTTAACTCCACCTGCCTTACCTCTTCCACCAGCATGAATTTGTGCTTTTAACACTATTTTGCTTGTTTTGATTTTTTTTACCTTTTCATCGATTTCATCCAGAGCAAAAATTGGTTCTCCTACTGGGACGGGGGCTCCAAATTTTTTAAGTAAATTTTTTGCTTGGTGCTCGTGAATGTTCATTTATGAAAGACTTGGATCAATTTTTTTAGCTGCTTCAAAAAGATCTTTTACTGCAGCCAAAGAAATATCAAAATATTTTCTTTCCTCTGTATCTAATTCTAGTATTTCTACTTTTTCAATTCCATTTGACCCAATAATAACTGGAACACCCAAGTATAAATCTTTAACACCATACTCTCCATCTAAGTACGCAGCACATGGTAATTTTTTCTTTTGATCTTTTAAATAAGATTCTGCCATCTCCACACCTGATGCTGCTGGAGCATAAAAAGCGGATCCTTTTTCTAAATATTTCACTATTTCTGCTCCGCCATTTCTTGTTCGGTCGATAATTTCATTCAATCTTTCTTGTGAAATTTTTCCTTCTTTTACATAATCCATTAAAGCTTTACCGCTAACTTTCGTTCTATTTGGCATTGGAACCATAGTATCGCCGTGACCACCCAGTACAAAAGTATCAATATCTTTAATAGGAACTTGTAATTCTTGGGATAAAAAATGCTTGAATCTTGAAGAGTCCAAGACACCTGCCATACCTACCACTTTATTTTTTGGTAAGCCTGAGTATTTTTGTAAAGCCATAACAATTACGTCTAAAGGATTTGTAATACAAATCACAAAAGCATTTGGAGAAGTATTTTTAATTCCTTCCGCAACTTGTTTAATAATTTTTAAATTAATCCCCAATAAATCATCTCTAGTCATACCTGGCTTTCTTGGAACACCAGCAGTAATAATTATGACATCAGAATTTTTTGTATCCTCGTAATTATTGGTTCCAATTAAATTTACATTGGCACCGTCAATAGCTAATGATTGAGAAATATCTAGCGCTTTACCTTTTGCAATTCCTTCAGCAACATCAAATAAGACAACGTCTGCTAGTTCTTTGGTCGCGATTAAATGAGCTAAAGTTCCCCCTATTTGACCAGCTCCGATTAGTGAAATTTTTTTTCTCATGAAGTGGACATAGATAAAGGATTATGAAAACTCATTCAATAAAAATTAATACTTATTATGTGTTTATTTACGAGTATTTTTGTAAAATTTTATTAACTTTGTGTAAGTTTTCCACAAATGCCCATATCTATTTCGATATAGGAATTTTTGTAATGTGATTTATTTTTTTCCCAATTTTCCTTACCTGATTGAACATATTTCTCTAATAACTCATTTCTTATTTTTTCTGCTTTTTTTTGTTCATCTTCAAGTTTTGACTTACGGAGCTCAACAGATAGGTCATTTGCTTTAAATAAAATCTTGTTAGATTTTTCTATAAAATTTTTTGAATTAATTAAATCTTTGTCTTTCAAGATAAAAGATGCATAGGCATATACAGCACTACATCTATGTAACATTTGTATTTGAACATCTATCTTATCAATATCATTTTTAGATAAGTACTCAGATAAAGGTTCTTGTGAATATGCTTTTGAAAAATTAAAATTTAAAAAAAAAAATAAAAATAAAAAAAAATATTTTTTCATTTAATTATTTCATGGTTGGCATAATAAACTCTGGGTCTGTTCTTAAACCTGATGGCCAACGAGAAGTAATTGTTTTTAACTTAGTATAAAACCGTACACCTTCCATTCCGTGCATATGTTGATCACCAAATAATGATCTTTTCCAGCCACCAAAGCTATGAAAAGCCATTGGTACGGGAATGGGAATATTAACTCCTACCATTCCAACCTGAATTTTACTTGCAAAAGTTCTTGCTGAATCTCCATCTCTAGTATAAATACTTACACCATTTCCATACTCATGATTATTAATAAGTTTAACTGCACTATCAAAATCTTTTACTCTAACAACTGACAAAACTGGTCCGAAAATTTCTTCTTTATAAATAGTCATATCTTCTGTGACATGATCAAATAAACATCCTCCAATATAAAAACCATTTTCGTATCCTTGAAGTTTAATATTTCTTCCATCTACAACTAATTTCGCTCCCTCTTTTTCACCAATATCAACATAGCCCCTTACTTTTTCTAAGTGTTGTTTTGTAACTAAAGGACCCATTTCTGAATTATTATCCATACCAGGACCAACTTTTAATTTTTCTACTTGTGTTTTTAATTTACTAACCAGCTGATCTCCTACATTGCCTACTGCCACAGCTACTGATTGTGCCATACATCTTTCACCTGCTGAACCATATGCTGCTCCCATCAAACCATTCACTGCTTGATCAAGATCAGAGTCTGGCATGACTACACAATGATTTTTTGCTCCTCCTAAAGCTTGAACTCTTTTTTCATTTTTTGCAGCGTTTTCGTAAATATATTTTGCAATTGGAGTCGAACCAACAAAACTTATTGCACTTACTCCTTTGCTTTCTAATAAACCATCGACTACTTCTTTATCTCCATTCACAACATTAAATACGCCATCTGGCAATCCTGCTTCTTTAAACAATTTAGCCAATAACAAAGGACATGATGGGTCTTTTTCAGATGGCTTTAGTATGAAGGAATTTCCACATGCAATTGATATAGGAAACATCCACATAGGTACCATCGCAGGAAAATTAAAAGGAGTTATTCCAGCGCAAACACCGAGTGGTTGTCTCATGGACCAACTATCAACTTCTTTTCCTACATTTTCAGTAAATTCGCCTTTTAATAAATGAGGTATACCACACGCAAACTCAACTACCTCTAACCCTCTTGTAAGTGAACCCTGTGCATCATTATAAACTTTTCCATGCTCAGAAACTATAAGCTTAGTTAATTCATCCGCATTTTTTTCAATTAATTCTTTGAACTTAAAAAGAATTCTAGCTCTTTGTAATGCCGGAGTATTAGCCCAACCAACTGAAGCTTTTAATGAATTCTGAATTACCTCATCTAGATCTTTTTTGGAGGCTAAATATACTTTTGCTGTAACTTCACCTGTAGCTGGATTGTAAACATCCGATGTCCTTTGAGAAGTACCCTTGAATTCTTTTCCGTCAACGAAGTGATAAATATTATTCATTTAAATGAAAATTATATACTAGATGGCAGACTGTCAAACTAAAGTAAGGATGCTCTTAGGCGCTTACTAACATCCTTTTAATCGACCCAATTGCTTTTGCAGGATTTAGTCCTTTTGGACACGCATTGGTGCAGTTCATAATTGTATGACATCTAAAAAGTTTTAATTCATCTGCAACCTTGGTTAATCTCTTTTTTCTTTCTTCATCTCTACTATCTATAATCCATCTATAAGCTTGTAGTAATACAGCTGGTCCTAAATACTTATCTCCATTCCACCAATAACTTGGGCAGGATGTGGAACAACAAGCACACAAAATACACTCGTACAATCCATCTAATTTAGATCGATCCTCTTTGGATTGTCTTTTTTCCATTCCATCACTTGGTGTCTCCGCTTGCATCCAGGGCTCTATGGATTGATATTGTTTATAAAGACCTTTTAAATTTGGAACTAAATCTTTTATTACTGGCATATGTGGCAAAGGATAAATATTAAGTTCTCCTTCGACTTCTTTGGCTGATTTTGTACAAGCAAGTGTATTAGATCCATCAATATTCATTGCACAACTTCCACAAACTCCTTCTCTACAAGATCTTCTGAATGTTAGCGTTGGGTCAATTTCATTTTTAATTTTAATTAATGCATCCAATACCATCGGACCACAATTATCCATATCAACTTCATAGGTATCTAATCTAGGATTTTCATTTTTCTCAGGATCCCATCTGTAAATATTTATTTTTTTGATGTTTTTAGATTCTGTTTTGCAGGTAAAGTGTTTTCCTTTTTTTACGGTAGAATTTTTAGGTAAATTAAATTGAACCATAACTAATACACCCTTGCTTTAGGTGGAAAATATTGAACATCCGTACTTAGTGTGTAAGCATGAACCTCTTTATAATCGATAGTTACTTTTCCATCTTTATGCCAAGCCAAAGTATGCTTCATCCATTCCTGATCATCTCTGTCTTTAAAGTCATCTCTTGAATGGGCTCCTCTACTTTCTTTTCTATTTTCGGCTGAAGCAACTGTAACCATTGATTGTCTAATTAAATTATCAAATTCTAAAGTCTCAACTAAATCAGTATTAAAAATTAAAGATCTATCAGATACGCTTACATCTTTTAATCCATTCCATGGATCTTGAATTTCTTTTAAACCTTCTTGT
>ENA-UOXV01001054-UOXV01001054.1-marine-metagenome-genome-assembly--contig:-NODE-1054-length-39205-cov-5.610702_pt1 | contig 39205 bp, 34 predicted proteins | sample MGYA00238165_ERZ766961 | MGnify/ENA primary metagenome ERZ766961 (study PRJEB28924, sample SAMN03173240) | marine metagenome | biome: Marine; feature: Water; material: Subsurface seawater | place: North... | reverse complement strand
ATTCATCTATAAAAACAATCCACTTTCCTAATTTGCTATTTCTAGTATAGCTCAACGACTTTAGTTCTCTATTCGTTTTTTCAGGAAGTGCAATTCCTTGCTGTACGTCAATTTGAAGAGCCGCCACTGCCTTCCCCATTTTAATGCAAATGTTCATCATAGAATCCAAATCGTTATAGTTGCATTTATATTTCAATAGTTTGTTCCAATTGTTGTAAGCCTCCTGATACCCTGCTCTAGTATTTTTTTGCATTTTTTCCTCGGCTATATCGATATAACCAGTGCACAGTTTATCACGAGCAAAGTTCATTTCCTCTTTTGGCACCATTGAATTAATTGGAGGTTTAATGTTGGCAGTTTCTAATTCTTCATCTCTAATACTCATTTTTGAGTAAACGTTGTAAATCATTTCCCAAGAGCGAGCTGACTCTTCCATCTTTCTGAGGGATTCTAGACTGGAAAAGTCTCTTTTTTGAGCTAATACGTATGCTTTAATTACACCTTTTTTAGTTAGAGCATCATTCGGTGTTTTTTCCAGCTTTTGTAACCCTTTTTTTATTGCCTGATCGTATTGACCACTTTCAATAAGCTCGTCTACACTGGCACATGCTACTATCAAAAAGCAAATACAAAAGAGCCAAAGTGTTTTAATCATTTACTTGAGTTGAAATTCAAATGAGGGCAGAACATCAAAAGTGAAACCACTTTTTGAATAATGATCTAAAACAAGTGGTAATAATTTCTTAAGTGTTTTTTTGGCTTTTACACTATCGTGAAAAACTAAAATACTTCCGTTTTCAGTGTATTTTAAAACATGCTTAAAACAGCTTTCTGGGGTTAGTTTTTTATTGAAATCACCGCTAAGAACATCCCATAATACCACTTTGAAACTTTCACTTAAAAAGGAAGTTTGTGACTTTTTAATTTTTCCGTAAGGTGGCCTAAATAGGTTTGTAGAATATACTTCTTGAAACAAATCTATGTTTTCGAAGTATTCTGAAGATTTTGTGTTCCAACCGTTTAAGTGATTGAATGTGTGATTGCCAATTCTATGACCTTTCAAGGAAAATAATTCTACAAAACTCAGATTATTCTTAAGGTTTTCGCCCACACAAAAAAAAGTTGCTTTAGCGTTATACTTATCCAGTTTCTCTAATACCCATTGAGTAATTTCAGGATGAGGGCCGTCATCAAAGGTTAGATAAAGCTTCTTCTCATTTCTAGGTAAATGAAATAAAACTTTTGGGAAAAGCTTTGCAACTGAATCAGGTGTATGGTAGAGTAACACTTTCCAAAATTACACCTTGATTACTTATATGCAACAATTATGTCTATTGAGGTTTGCTTGAAAACTCAACTTCTAATCGTTTAAAGTTCTCTTCAATCTGAGCAGTTAATTCATCATTAGGAATGTATTGCTTAGAAAGCAAGTTAACTCGATATAAGATAGAAACTGCTTGTTGAGAATTGTTCTTTAAAGATCCATATTGTTCCTTTTTCATGCCCATATAATAATCTGCCTCTTCAGTATATGAATCTGACATATTAGCCAAGATATCCTTGCCTTTATCGTTTTCACCTAATTTGAAGTATAGCTCTGCAATAGGAAGCATAAAGTAGTTATAAGGCACATTATAAGCAGGCATTTCTTCAATACACTTATCAAGTAATAGAATGGCCTCACTGTTCTTTCCTTCTCTTAACAACTGATCAGCACAACGAGCAAAATTATTTCTCAAATTCATGCACATTCTTAGGATGTCATGGTTTACATAAACGTCCTTGCCTTTTACATTGCCATAAGCAAATTTGTTCATCAGGTTGTTGTACATAATGGTGCTGTTCACATAACCAGTTTGCCCATCAGGACTCTTTGCTTTAAATGGTACTAGTCTATAGGCCAGTCCTTCTAACTGGAAATAGTCTTTTAACCCAATATAAGCGTCGTCTCCAGTTGTGATGGCAAAATATACTGGTCTGTCCCAATTGAAATTGGCCAAAAGATCCAGCATCATAATGTCTTTTTTAAGTAAGAAATTCTTAGTAAGGCTCCATTTAATTTCAGGTAAAACATCACCTGCTCTTTCTGGAGAAACGGTTCCGTTAGAAAGAACTTTTTTAGTATCAACGCTGAGCGAGTATAATTTAGTTGGAGAATAATTCATTTTCTTGTTATTCCCCAGCATTGCTTTGTTTTTATCATTAATAATAAACTCTACAATTCTTTTTACATCAACGTACTCTTTTTTCTCATTTCTGTCAATAACAGGAACGTAATCTCGAGTTCCTTGACGATATTTAGGTTCAGGAATAGTAAACGGGGCAGGTTTGGAGTCATAAGCGGCTCTTCTCATCTGATTGATATACCAATCTGTATTTAAAAGACTTAAATTGACTACCCTTACATCAGTACGGTATTCTTCAACTTCTTGAACATACCAAAGTGGGAAAGTGTCATTATCACCATTGGTGAAAAGAATGGCATCTTTTTCACAGCTATCCAAATACATTTTGGCAAAATCTAAGGCGGTAGATCGGTTCGATCTATTATGATCGTCCCAGTTTTCTTTAGCCATTACTCCTGGTACAGCTGCAAGTAAGATAATAGTGGCTAATCCACCCGCAATAACTTGCTGCCCTTTCATTTTGTCTGAAATGAAGCTTATTATCCCCATTACGCCTAGTCCAATCCAAATGGTGAAGGCATAGAATGATCCTGCATAGGCATAATCACGCTCTCTTGGTTGAAATGGATATTGATTCAAGTAGAGAATAATGGCTATTCCAGTAAAGAAAAAGAGTAAAGTAACGAGTACAAAATCTCTTTTTGATCTGTTAAATTGGAAGAACAATCCTATTAATCCCAATAAAAATGGCAACATGTAATAGGTGTTTCGCGCTTTATTATTGGTTAAAAAGGAAGGTAAGTCTTTTTGAGAGCCTAAACGGGCTTCATCTAAAAAGCCAATTCCACTAATCCAGTTTCCGTCAATTGCATTTCCATGACCTTGAACATCACTTTGTCGTCCAGCAAAATTCCACATAAAGTAACGGACATACATCCAATCTACCTGATGACGGAAGAAGAAGGTTAGGTTTTCACCAAATTTTGGCTTTTTAATGGTTTCACTTTTACCATTTACACGATATTTTATTGGTTTCCCTTTATATCTCGACCAATTTTTGTACGCTCCAATGTGCCGGCCTTCTTGACTCCACATTCGAGGAAAAATGGTCATAAATTCTTTGGCATAGTTTGGAACTTGTTGTTTTTTGTCGTCCGAAACAATGTATTCACCATTTTCTAAGTCTCTAAACCATTGTTTTTTTCCGTCTTTATATGGCTTTTTGTTGTCTAGTGGTGTGTTAAAATAATGACCATATGCTAAAGGCTGTGCTCCATATTGTTCACGATTTAGATAAGACAACAATGAGAACATATTTTCCGGGTCATTTTCGTCCATTGGCGGGTTTGCATTGGAACGAACCACAATCATGGTGTAAGAAGAGTAGCCTATAATAATAACGGCTAAACAAAGCAAACCAGTGTTCACTTTTTTCATATCAATTTTTGGCGTTAGAACAAATGCGGCTACTATTGTTGCAGCAGCGGCTAATCCCATGGTGTGAGTAGCACCAATCAAAATCGTAAGAACAACTAGAATACCAAGAAGCATCCATTTATTAGTTTGATTTTCATGGGTCAATTTTATTGAAAAAATAATTCCACCAAACATCAAAATGCCATAAAGCAACAAGCCCGAGTTAAATGGCAAGCCCATTTCATTTACGAACAGGAGCTCAAAATTCCCTGCCATTTCAACAATTCCCGGTATTAATCCAGTTTGTATAAAGCCTAGAATAACAACTGAAACTAAAAAAGTAATAATGGTTCCTTTTAGGTTTGGTTCGTGTTTTTTGAAGTAATAAACAAATGCTATTGTTGGTATGGCAAGTAAGTTCAAAAGGTGAACACCTACTGAAAGACCCATCATATAGGCTATAAAAATCAACCAACGATCAGAATCTTTTTCATCTGCAACTTGTTCCCAACGTAAAATTGCCCAAAAAACCATTGCTGTAAAAAGAGAGGACATGGCGTAAACTTCTGCTTCAACGGCTGAAAACCAAAATGTGTCACTAAATGTATAAGCTAGAGAGCCAACTAGAGAAGAGCCGATAACAGCAATGGTATGCCCTGTATTCCATTCTTCAGTAGATTTCTTTACTATCTTTTTTCCTAAGGCACTAATAGTCCAAAACAAAAATAGAATGGTAAATGAACTTGATAAGGCAGAAATTAGATTTACCATGTATGCCGCACTCTCAGGGGCAGTCCACATAGAAAAAAAACGGCCAATCATTAAAAATAAAGGCGCCCCAGGGGGGTGACCAATCTGAAGTTTGTAGCTACAAGCTATAAATTCACCACAATCCCAGAAACTTACTGTAGGTTCCATGGTGGTTACGTAAACGTAAGTGGCAATTGCAAAGACTAACCAGCCTCCAATTATGTCTAATTTTTTGAAATTCATAACTTTTTATTATGGCGCGAATTTAATTAATTGAGGAAATATTAATATTTGTTTTTTTACCTTTAATTTTTTCTATTTTTGCCGACCGAAAATTGTCCCATGGTGTAATTGGCAACACGTCTGTTTTTGGTACAGAAGAGTCTAGGTTCGAGACCTAGTGGGACAACTAAAAGCTTCACGTCAGTGGAGCTTTTTTTTTGCCTTAAATTTTCCATTCGATTTTTCTAGCCACTTTGTTGTCTCTAATATCATTTTGTAAAACTTTATTAGAGCATAAAATGCAATTAATGGCATTATTCTTCATGTCAACCAATAAACCTAACTTTAAAAAAAGTTCAAAAAAAAACCCACCTCGAAATGAATCGGGTGGGTTTTGAAAATAATTTAAATTCTAATATTCAATTGTAGCCAGTTTTTCTAACTCACCAATATTGCCGGCTTTGTCGTATGCCTTAACAACTATTTTGCCATCCCAGTTAAGAACTGAACCACCAAGATTTGCTAAATTTACTCTAACCTCTCCATCAAAAGATTTAGGATCTGTGATACTACTGTTTTCAACTTTAGTCATTCCAATAGAAACAGGTGATCCTGAGTGTAAATTAAATACTTCAACAGTAATATAGTCTAATGCCATATTTTCAGTAACCTTAACATTGAATCTATTTTCAAAATTAGAATTCAGTTTGTTGCCTGACGGGATAGTTATTGAGACACTATTCACCTTTGGCTTTTCGTTATCCACAGGTCCAGCTGCTTTAATTGTAACGTTTACAACTGTTGCGGCTGATACATTATTTGCTGCATCAGTAGAAGTAAAAGTAAAAGTATAAGCCCCAGCAGGCCATCCTGTTGTAGGTAAAGTTTGAGTAAAGGAATGCTCTTTACCTGAAATAGTTGTTACCGTATCTATTAAAGTATTGCCAGCAAATGCCGCATTAACACTGAAGGATTTCAAGTTTGAATTGTCCATTGCTTTACCAGCAATTGAAAGCATATCACCAGCTGTAATGGTTTGTCCATCTGTAGGTGAAGTAACTGTTATTGTAGGTTTAGTAGTATCTGCAGGAGTTGCTACTGGATCTTCATCTTTTTTACAAGCGCCAAATACCATGGTTCCTGCAATCATTAACATTAATACTTTTTTCATTTTTCTAGTTTTTAATTAATCAATAAAATTAACCTTTTTTCGAGACTTCTAACGCCATCAAAATATAAAAGGTTTATTCAAAAATAATTTTCTTTGTTAACAAAGCAAAAGAGGAGGGCTTATTAAGAACGGTTCTAGATACCTATGCCGTGACAATTCTATGACAAATTAAATGTGCTTACACGTCATCTTTGCGCGTGTACATGAAAGCTTTTCACTGCATAACATTGACTCATAAAAACATTGGAATTGACCGTATAGGTGACTTTCATATTGCTATTGAAAACCAAAAAGATAGACTTTCTGTATTAAAAGAAATTGGGATTATTGAACTTCTTTTTTTAAGTACTTGCAATCGGGTGGAATTGTGGATTCGTACAGATCAAGAGGGTACTAAAGATTATTTAAGAGATATTCTTTCAAAACTTTACCCCAACTTTACTTCTCATCAATTAGAATTTGGAGTAAATCAGGCAATTGTCCATTCTCATATTGGAGGAGTTAACCATGCTTTTCGTGTTACATCCTCTTTAGAATCTTTAGTTATTGGAGAACGAGAAATATTAAGCCAATTTAGAGATGCTTATCACTTTTGTCGTGATGCGGGTTTTACAGGAGACTTTATTCGTCTGCTTTACAAAAAAACGGTTGAAGTAGCCAAACAGGTATATACTGATACCGATATTGCTACACGACCAGTATCGGTTGTTAATTTGGCCTACCAACTTTTGAGGTTAAACAACCCCCTTGAAAATGCAAATGTCCTTATAGTGGGGGCAGGAAAAACGAACCACGCCATGGTAAAAAAATTGGCTAAAGTTGGTTATCAAAATTTTTCCATTTTCAATAGAACTTATGATAATGCGTTAAGTTTATCTGAACTTCATGGGGGTAAGGCTTTCGATTTGACGGAATTGACTACTCATGATTTAGAAGTTGATGTTATTGTTACTTGTACGGGTTCGGAAAATACAATTATTGACTCTTCAACAATAGATAGGTTGACTTCAGGAAGAATTGGACAAAAAATTACAGTTATTGACTTAGCTGTTCCGGCCGATGTTTCCAAAGAGGCTCAGCAAGATAAAAGAATAAAATATATTGCAATTGAAGACCTTAAGGAGATTGCCGCAAAAAATATTGAGGCTCGAAAAGGTGACCTCGAAAAGTGTGAAGCAATAATTGACAACGGGCTTTCTGAATTTGAAAACATTCATAAGGAACGTCAAGTTGAAATAGCTATGCGTCGCGTTCCTCAAGAAGTAAAAGAAATTAGAAAGAGAGCTACTGAGGTTGTTTATGCTAAAGAAATTGCACAACTGGATGAAAGCTCGCGTGAAACTTTAGAGAAAGTTTTGGCCTTTGTAGAAAAGAAGTACATGAGTACGCCAATGAAAATGGCAAAGGAAATTTTATTGCAAGACTAAAAGAAGAGTATTATCAATGAAAATTAGAATTGGTACAAGGGGAAGCAAATTAGCCCTGTGGCAGGCTAACGAAACTAAGGATAGACTTACTAGATTAGGAGTTGAAGTTGAAATTATAATTATCAAAACTCAGGGAGATAAAATCCAGCATTTGAGTTTTGACAAGATGGAAGGAAAAGGATTTTTCACGAAAGAAATTGAAGAAAAATTATTAAATCATGAAATTGATTTAGCTGTTCATTCTCATAAAGATTTAGAAACTACTCAACCTGAAGGACTTGTAATTGCTGCTGTCTCCGAACGAGAGGACCCTTCAGATATTTTATTAATTAAGAAAGCTTGTATTGACGTAAATCAGCTTTTTAACTTGAAGCAAAACGCTGTTGTAGGAACTTCTTCTGCAAGACGAAAATCACAGCTTCAATTTTTTAGACCAGATCTTAAAATAATTGATTTAAGAGGAAACGTACCGACGCGAATTGACAAATTAAGAACGGGAAACTACGATGCCATAATGCTAGCAAAGGCCGGAGTTGATAGGCTAAAATTGGATGTTTCGGATTTACATAAAGAAGTATTAAACCCAAAAGAATTTATTCCTGCCGCTGCCCAAGGTGTTTTGGCTTGGCAAATCAGAAAGGAAGATGTAGAAACGTTTCATCTTGTAAATAAACTTAATAACCCTGTAATTGCTCAACGAATTCAGGTAGAAAGAGGAATATTAAAGGCGTGTGAAGGTGGTTGTCAGCTTCCTCTAGGTGTTTTTTGCCTAGGCCTTGATAAATTACAGGTTTGGGTGTCTTATGCTCCTAATTTAGAAACTGAATTAGAGCGCTTTCAGTTAGAAGGAAACCATTCTGGAAAATTGATAAATGAAGCCATGAAAAAAATAAATTCCGAAAAAAAAAAGTTTTAGTAACTAGAGAGTTAAACCTTAAAGGTGAATTTTATAATGGACTAATTGAAGCTGGACATTCTGTAACCGGACTTTCATTCATAAAAACACAAGGGTTTCCTTTTTCTCTGCCCGACAACTATAACTGGATATTTTTTACTTCTCCCAAAGGAGTGGTTCATTTTTTTGAAGGTACTAATAAAGAAGAGGTCAGGTATAAAAAAACAGCTTGCCTTGGAATTGGTACGGCTTCAAAACTCAAAGAATATCAGATTGAACCTGATTTTGTCGGAACAGAAGATATTATTGATGTTGCGAATTATTTTATCAATAAAATTGACCAAGACTTTGTTTTATTTCCTCGCGCTGAAGTTAGTAAGCGAAGTATTCAAAAACGATTGAACTCTAACCAAGTAGAGGACCTCATTGTTTATAAAACCATTGAGAAAGATATTTTACTCGAGCGTATTTATGACGTAATTCTTTTTACTAGTCCATCAAATGTGAGGGCATTTTTTAATTCCGGAAACACAATTGGGGAGTCACAACGTGCAATTGCAATTGGGCTTAGCACTAAATCAGAGCTTGAATCTTTTAACGTTGAAGCTGGTTTAGCTATAAGTTACTTGGAAAAGGATTGGTTGGAGGCTGTATTGTCAACTAATCTAACGTAGAATTTATATCCGTTTGAATCCGAATGGATTCTTGATGAATTAATTCTAAAAACTTAACTATAAAAACTTCATCTAAGTTTAATTTTTTAGCGAGCTCTGTTCTTGAGTTAAGAATTTCATTCCATCGTTTCAATTGGAGAACAGAAAGGTTTTCACTTCGTTTATATTCACCTATTTGCTTAATGAGATCCAAACGTGAAACCAAAGTGCTAATTAAATCTTCGTCCACTTTATCAATTTGTGAGCGTAATTCTTCTAATTGGTTTAATACCATTTGACTTTCTGACGTAGCTTTTCTTAAAACTAAACGAGAAATTAATTGGTTGTATTCAATTGGGGTTAGTTGTTGTTGTGGATCACTTAAAGCATTTTTTGGGTCTGGATGTACCTCAATCATTAGTCCCGCCATGTTTAAGTCCAAAGCCTTTTGCGCAACCGTCTTTACGAGTTCGCTCTTGCCAGCTATATGACTAGGGTCGCAAATAATAGGCAAGGTTGGAAATCTACGTTGTAATTCAATTGGAATATTCCACATTGGAAGGTTCCGATATTCAGAATTCATAAAAGATGAAAACCCTCGATGTACGGCAGCAATATTTTCAACTCCAGCCTTTATAAAACGTTCAATACTGCCTTGCCAAAGATCAATATCAGCATGAATTGGATTCTTTACCATAACAGATACATCTTCCCCTTTGAGAACCTCTATTATTTCTTGAACTGAAAATGGATTAACTGTAGTTCGAGCACCTATCCAAATGTTTTTAATGCCATTTTCCAAGGCTTTTTCGGCGTGAAGAGTGGTGGCAACTTCTGTTATTACAGGAATTTGTAATTCTTCTTGTACTTCTTTTAGCCAAATTAAACCTTTCTCACCTATTCCTTCAAATGAATTAGGGCGAGTTCTAGGCTTCCAAATTCCAGCTCGCAAAATTGATATGGAATTTGTTTTTTGCAGAGCCGAAGTTACTGAAACCAGTTGTTCTTTGGATTCAGCACTGCACGGCCCAGCAACTAATATGGGTTTTTTAAGTTTGTTTAAACGAACTGTACTCAATGAGAAATTGTTTAGTCCGCGAAATTAGACCTTCTAATGGTCAACTTTTACAATTTGTTGGTACATTTTTTTACCATCAGAAGATATTTCTAACCAATAAACGCCAGCAGGCAATTCTGAAACGTTGAAAGTTCTATTTGCTTCATTCGTGCCATTTAGAACAACTCTACCTGTCAAGTCCCTAAGTACAATTGGGGCGACTAACTCATGGTCCCCCGTAATTTCAAGTGTGAAAATACCAGAAGTAGGGTTTGGATAAACTTTAATAATATTGGAGCTATTTCTTTCTTGAATAACATCTAATGTGTCATTTGTATCAGTTGTATCAACTGGTGGAGGAGGTACAATATTTCCGCCATCTTTGAGTAGAACGCTAATTCCACCGCTTTTTTGCCCGATAATAAAGTCTAGTTTGTCATCTCCAGAAATATCACCCAAAGTTAAAGCAAGGTCAGTAGTGTAATGGTAAGTACTATCCTGAACCGCTACTTTATTTGTGCCTGTAGAGTCTAACCCAGTATAAAGAAACATAGAGCCCGTAGAAGTGCCTATAAATATTTTTCGTTGTTTTTTAATATCCGTTACAGTGTCTAAGGGAACCCCTGAAGAATCTAAATCGGCAATTACAATGGACATATTACCAAACCCTATTTGGTTAAAGTGAGAAATTTCACCCCAATCTAATATGGCTTTTGTACCATCAAAATTCGGTTTTGATTTAGTTCCAATATTTTTATAAAGTTTTATATAAGGTTGTTGAGACCCAACCAATAAATCTAATTTCCCATCATTGTCAACATCAAATAAATAAGGTCGAATGCTTTTTCCGAAATTTACTGAATCAAATGGGGTTGAAGTATAAACGAATTTCATTGAGTCACCTGATGAAGCTGCTTTATTTTCAAAAAATAGAATTTTACCTCTATCAGTTCCAACATAAAGATCAATGTCCCCATCGTTATCAACATCACCTATAGTAGGATAAAGCCCTGTGTCTTGACTTTGGGGTAATAGAAGATAATCCCGAGTAATGAAATCGTATTTTGGGTTGGCTTTAGTTCCGGTATTTTTATAATAACTAAACCTACTTTCGTGAACTTGAGATTGAGTCCAAACACCAAAGCTTCCAACGAGAATATCATTAAGTGAGTCTCCGTCAATATCAATAATAAGAGGAAAGGCATTGCTTCCAACTTCTATCATTTCATTTACTAAAAAATCTTTTTGAGCCAACTTAAAATCTGGGCACTGAGTAGTTCCTACATTTTTATAAGAATGAATGTTATTGTAATTTGCAAACTGAGAAACCGCGTTGGGAGCTACGACAAGATTCTTAGTACTATCGTTATCGGCATCAATATAATACGCCCCTGGGAAATAATTTACATCGGCTGGGACATCATAGGATGGAAAGTTTGTGTCTTGTTTAGTGATTTTTGCTGCGCCGGTAAATCCTGTATTATAGCCCAAAACTAATTTGTTAAAAGAAATATCCCCAAGTAAAATATCTATTTGACCATTACAATCAAAGTCACGCATAAGTATTGTTGATCCTTCATGACGGCTACCACTAGAACCGCGATGGTTCAATTTCGGTGCTTTTCCCTTGCAACTTCCGAGAACTAAATTGAAATTCCAGAAGTCTTCTGCAAAACCACCCCAGCATAAATCCTTTAAATCAAAAAGTAAACTATCCGCATGTCTATATTTTAAGATACTTGAATTTTCATAATAGTAAACAGAGTTTGAGCTACTTCCATATGCAATAATGTCTAAATCACCATCATAATCAATATCTATTAATCCAGGAATATCGCTTGAAAGGTTAAATACATTGGTATAAAACCAACCACCTGATCCATTATCAAATTTAGTAGTTATGTAATCTACCCTTTTAGTACTATCATAAGGGCTTTTAAAAAGGATTTGTTCAAATTTGACATCTGTTGCACCAGATCCCGTCGAGGTGTTTAAAAAGACACGAATATCTCCAATGTCAGAAGCTGTAAATAAATCCTGTTTTCCATCTTTATTGTAATCAACCATTAGTGCCCAGCTCCACATTATTGGAAACCTACTTTCGTACTCGGGTGCGTGTTTGTATGCTCCTTTTCCTTTTTTTCCAGTGTTAATGAACGTTCTTGGCGAAGCGTGGTCCTTATCAAATACAAAAAGATCCATTAAACCATCATTATTAATATTCCATTCCGAAAATTGAGAATTATTTAGACCCCCTGCCCAAGGATTTGGCATAGTATCACCGTTTTGAGTAACTATTATCGAATCATAGCGGCCATATTCATCTGAAGTTAGCTGTGCCGTGGCTTGCAACCCCAATGAAATTACGAAAAACAAAATAAATGGTCTGACTAAATTTACTATTAATACTGGAACTTTCATTGCGTAAAAATTATTAGTTTAGATTAAATAGACGTTAAAAAAAAGAAAAAGTTGCTTCAAATTGATAAATGCCTAATTTATCCAAAAATAAAGTATTGTTTTCTGCGATATTAAACGTTTTAACAAATGAAAATTACTATTTGCAAACTTCCAATTATGGAGAATCAAATATTTTACTTTTGCGGCACTTTAAAAACATGAAAAAAACACTCACTTTACTATTCCTTGCCATAACTATTATTGGGTATACGCAGGAGAAAAAGAAACAAAAACCAATAAAAAAGGACTTTGTAATGATTGATATCAATTACAGCAGCCTTATTAATGCACCGAAAAATGTAACCTTTGATGTGGGGTATGGAATGTCTTTTCAAATGTACTATGACTATCAATTTAAAGTAAAGCAGCTCAGCGGAGCATTAGGGGTTGCGTATTCTCACGACAGTTATTACAGTAATGCTTTTTTGTCCTTTAGCGATTCAATAAATGGCGATTATTATCAATTTTACCCCTTTAGTGATTTAGACTCAAATGTGAAAACAAACAAGTATGTCACTAATTATTTGGATATACCTTTAGAATTGAGGTTTAGATCGTTGGCTAATAAAAATGGTCATAGTTGGAAAGCTTCTGTTGGATTTAGAGTTGGTTTGAGATTAGGAAGTCATACTAGAACAATAACGGATAAAGGAAGGTTTCAGAATTATAATTATGATGCCTTACAAAGAATTCGATACGGTGTTACTGCTCGATTTGGTTATGGTAGAATGGGGGTTGTGGGCTACTATGGTTTAAGTACTCTATTTGAAAAAGGCAGGGGCCACGAATTAATTCCGTGGTCTGTTGGATTTACAATAACTCCTTTTTGATTCGAATAATTACGACAACGTTTTTTCGTAACACTCTTCCTTAATCATATCTACTAAAGTGTTGTGATTTACTGGCTTATGGAAGAAACCATCAAAACCTAATCCTTCATAATAATCACCATCATCTGGTAATCCGATTCCAGTTACTGCATAGATTTTTGTATTGTCGTTAAGTGGATCCTTTCTTATTTCATCCATAACTTCAGTTCCATCCATAGAATGCCCAAGGTCAATATCTAGTAAGATAACATCATAGGTTTTTTTGTGAGTAAAATGAATGGCTTCAACGCCATTTCGTGCCACTGTAACATTGAATCGCTTTTGAAGAATTTTTTCCATTACGAAAATACTAACTTCATCGTTTTCAACTAAAAGGACTCTAATATTAGGGAATTCGGTCATAACTTAATCATATTTGGATGCTTTCAAATATATTGTACAATGTAAAGAAATTTTGAATCTTTGCTTTGCACTTTTGCACTAAGATATGTTAAATGTGTGTTGGTAAGGGAATCAAGAGATATAAAATGGGAATTTTAAATTTTTCCCATTTGGCCTTTAAGCATTCTAACTTGCTCGTTAAGAAGTTTAGATTTATCGTGTTTTTTTACCTGTGTCAGGTAATTCATTGCTTCACGTTTCCTTCTTCTTGCCATAGCTACACTTGCCAGGTTTAGGTTTGCCATGGCGATATCATGATCCATGTTTAGTCCAGCTTTCAATGCACGTTTAAAATATTTATCAGAACCAGTCATGTTTTTCCCCTGAGACTCAACAAGTCCGTTAAGGAAATAGTAATAAGCTTCTTGAGACTTGTTCATTTCCTCTGGCTTCTTAACCCAAGTTAATATCTTTTTAGCGCTTTCAAATTTGCTTCTTCGTATTTGAAGAAAGGCCAATAAGTTTACTTCATGTTTGAACCAGAAAAGAACAACCAACCCAATCAATGGAATGACCATAATACCATTACCGATATTTCCTTCATACCATTCATAGACGTCCCAAACTAAAAGAAGCAGAACTAAAACAATTTTGATGACTTTGTTAATCATAATAATATTTGAGCCCGCAAAAGTACTCTGATTCAGGAGTTTTTTTGATATTTATCCTTATTTTTTAGGCTGATTTTTTTCAGCCTTCATGGCCTTTTTTACTCGTCTGCCCATTGAGTTTTGATATTTTTCTAGGCCCCCTACACGATCATCTAACTTTACAAAGTTTTCAATGTATGCTTTGTTATAGTCAATATTTGGGGTGTCCAAAGAAAAGGTCAATAAAGTATCCATAATTACAGGTAAATATGGAAGATCAAAACCGAACTTTCTATTGTGTTTAAACATAAGCGAGCCTTGATATGGGTCTGTAGCCAAAGCTATATTTTCGAACCCCAAGCTATCTGCCATTTTGATTGAATAATATAAATTCTCAGAGCCATGTTCGGCCTTTGATTCTATAAAGACATTCTCTCTTGGAACTCCCAATTCAATGGCATACAAGGCCATTATTTCTGATTCTAAATAGGGGGTATGTACTGCCGCTCCTGAAAAAATAATGTTTTTGGCTATCCCTCTGTTATATAACAACACACTCCAATGGACTCTCATTTTCATGATGTTATTCCAATAGGGGGGTGTAAATGGAATACCTGGGACAACTATTGCGTCATACTTGTTTTTGGAATTTTGATCCCAGATTTCTCGAAAACCTGGTTGAAATAATAAACAAGAACTTGTTGCAATTGAAAGGAGTATTCCGATCAGAAAAACAGTTTTAAATCGCATATTTCTCTAATTCTTTGGCAATGGTTCTATCATCAGAGAGTCGGGGAACTTTATTCTGACCACCTAACTTCCCTCTACTTTTCATAAAATCGATAAATCCATTTGGTTTGATCTTGGTTATTACTAATGGGCGCAATATTTTTCCCTTGATTAAATCCTTGTAATATGGGTTCCTGATCTGTAATTCCTCGTCAACTGTCTTGATAAATAAATCAATGTCACTGGGTTCGTTCACAAATTCAATAAACCACTCATGATAAGGCAACCCTTCTTCTGGGCTTATAAATGGTGCTACATGAAATTCTTTTATTTGAGCTTTAGTTTTTTCTAAGCCGACTTGAATAGCGCCTTCAACTTCTTCTGCTATTACATGCTCTCCAAAAGCGCTTGTGAAATGTTTAATTCGTCCAGTAACAACAATTTTATAAGGCTTTAACGAAGTAAACTTTACTAAATCACCTATTACATACCCCCAAAGCCCAGCATTAGTATTCAAAACAATTGCGTAGTTTTTATTTAACTCAACTTCATTGAGCGAAAGTCTAGTTGGGTTTTCAGAGTGGGCCTCTTCAGATGGAATAAATTCATAAAAAATACCGTCGTTTATTACCAAAAGGAGGCCTTTGTCCTTTTGAGAGTTTTGAAATGCAATAAACCCTTCGCTTGCCGGGTAGGTTTCAACACTTGGAATTTTAGATCCAATTAGTTTGTCAAAAATCGGGCGGTAAGGTTCGTAGTTTACCCCTCCATATACAAAAAGAGAAAAATTTGGAAATATAGACCTAATGTCGATTTCACCAGTTTTTTCTATTAAGCGTTCAAAATACATTTGAACCCATGAAGGGATACCACTTATTAATCTTAGATCTGCAGTCATTGTCTCTTCAACAATTGAGTCCACTTTTTGTTCCCAATCATCAATGCTATTTGTTTCGAAAGTTGGCATTCTGTTTTTTTGCAAATAAGAGGGAACATGGTGAGCCACTATTCCAGAAAGTCTTCCGGTAGATATCGCGCCTGTTTCGCCTAAAACAGGGCTGCCTTGCAAAAAGATTAATTTTCCATCAATAAAATCAGCCTTTCCAGTTTCATGAACATAGCTGAGCAACGCCAGTTTTGCTGAGTTTATATGGTTATGAATAGATTCTTTTGAAATTGGGATGAATTTAGCACCAGAAGTTGTCCCAGATGTTTTACAAAAATAGATGGGTAGGCCAGGCCATAAAATGTCAGGTTGACCTTGTTTTACTTTTTCAATGTAATGTTTAAGACCTTCAAAGTCCACGAGTGGTACTTCCTTTTTGAAATCTGCGTAAGTGGAAATAGAATGGAAGTTATGATCTTTCCCAAAAAGGGTTTTTTTTCCTTCTTTTATTAAATTCCTAAAGACTTCATTTTGGGCTTTTTGAGGAAAAGAAACAGCCTTTCGTAGTTTTCCAACTAGAAAGGCTGCGTAATATTTTGAAAAAAAAGATTTGATACCCATTTATGAGCTCAAATATACGTTCGTCTTTTTGATTAGAAAGTTAAGTTTACACCAACTCCAATAACTTCTTTAAATTGAACTCTTGGTCCAAAACCATCATCAATACCATCATCGTCTCTGTCAAGGGGAATATCGATATCATGGTCATAAATTAAATTAGTTGTAACGGAGGCACTTAACCATTTGTTTACTTTCATAATCAACATTAAGTCCCAGTTAACATCAATGTTTTCAGGATTTTCCAAATAATTTGAAAAGAAATTTAATTTAGTATCTAAAGTAACATTCTTAATTAACTCTCTCTTGTATTGTAAGGTAACATTGCCCCCAAACTCATACCTGTATTGTAGTCCATCTTTTGTTTTTAACCCTGAAACAGCGTCATACTCAGCTGCATCCACGCCATAAGCACCGGCGTCAGCTAAAGCGGGATTTGAAACAAAAGTGAATTTACTAGCAATAGGAGAAATACTTGCGGAAAAATATTTATTCGGTACATATTCAGCACCTAAACCAGCCGTTAGGTATCCAGGAGCCATCCAAGTAGATATAATTACCGAATCATTAGGAAGTTTGTATCCATCAAGCATTTGAGTTCTAAAATTGACAAAAGCAGAATAATACCAATGTTCAGCAGCTTTTCTTCCGACCTTAGTATTCAATTCTATGCGATCGTCAGTTTTAGCCCATGCAGCATCCCCTTGAATTAATCCACCATAACCTAAAGTGATATCATTATCCCATTTCCAAACGCCTTTTTCATAATTAGCACTATACTTAAACAGTACATTACCAGAAACCATATTTTCACCCCCAGCAGTCCAGTTAACCAGACCCGTTTGAGCGGCAGAAAAATTGAAAACACCGCCAAATTTCCAATACTTATTTGTGTCCGTTTGGGCATTAATGGAAGCTAATAGGCTAAGTCCAAAAATTAAGGTGAAAATTATTTTTTTCATAATATTAAATTGAAATTTTTAATTATTTGTGTACGTGAACATCCATTTGAGGAAACGGAATGTTCAACCCTTCTTTCTCAAAGTTTTTATAAACTTTCTCATTCATGTCAAAATACACTCCCCAATAATCTGCTGGATTTACCCATACTCTTACTGTTAGGTTAACAGAACTATCAGCCAATTCACCCAAAGCAATAAAGGGCTCAGGAGTAGACATTATTCTTTTATCATCTTTAATAAATCCTAATAATACAGATTTAGCTTTATCATAGTCATCTCCGTATCCAATACCTACTGTCCAGTCAACTCTTCGTGTATCTTCTTTACTGAAGTTTATCAAGGAACCAGTAGAAATTGGTCCGTTCGGAATAATAACAACCTTGTTATCAGGTGTGTTAAGGATGGTGTTGAATATTCTAATGGCTTTAACTGACCCAACATAACCCTGAGCGTCAATTACATCTCCAACTTCATAAGGTTTGAATATAAGAACCATAACACCTCCGGCGAAGTTTTGAAGCGTACCACTTAAGGCCATGCCAACTGCTAATCCTGCAGCACCTAAAATTGCAGCGAAAGAAGTCATTTCAATGCCTAAAACACTTAAAGCGCTAATTACAACTAGGGCCTTTAAAAGTGTTGATATTAGACTTAAAAGAAACGGTTGTAACGAAGGCGAAAGGTCCTTTTTTTCAAATCCTTTTTTGACGCCTTTCATAATCATTCCAATAACCCAAAAGCCAATTATTAAGACAGCGATAAAGCCGATTAAGCTTGTGCCAAATTCTATGACAATGCCAGCGGCTATGTCATAAAGCGAAGTAATATCTATATTATCCATAATTTCATTTAAATTTTTTGCGAAAATATCATTAACTGTATGCGCGCATAGCTTTAATAGTTGCCAGATATCGAATTTTAAGACCTGTTATGGCCATCATTAATATATTTCTCGATTACTCTGGGATATTCTTCATGTTCTATTGAGAGTACTTTTGATGCAATTTGTTCCACAGAATCCCTAGGATCAATTTTAATCTCTTTTTGAAAAAGAATTTGTCCTTTATCGTATTCTTCGTTAACCAAATGAATTGTTGGTCCGGAAACTGAGTCTTTATTATCTTTTACTGCTTTGTGAACATTATGACCATACATGCCCTTACCGCCATACTTTGGAAGTAGAGAAGGATGAATATTTATTATTTGATACGGAAACTCAAGAATCATAGCTTTTGGGATTTTTTGTAAAAACCCTGCTAAAACAATAAGCGAGACCTCATTTCTTTTCAAAGCTTCAATAAGATTGATTGGCATCAACAATTCTGACTTATTGATTACTAATGTTTTAATTCCAAAGTTTGCTGCTCGTAGAAGAACACCTGCATTCTTATTCTCAGAAACAATCAAGGACACACAAATACTTTTTGATTCTGAGAAGAACTCCATTATCTTCTCAGCATTAGAGCCGCTTCCTGAAGCAAAAATCGCAATGTTTTTCATGAATAAAACTTCGAGACGAAGGTAATCAAAAGGATCTTTTTCATTTCCGAAAGATTGAATATTTTAGCCAAATATTAAACTGTTCTTACTAGATTCGAAAATGGACAATAATGAAGATTTTATACCACTAAACTTTACGGAAAAGAGCAATGAAAAAATGCTTGAATCAAGTAAGGGTTTTTATGATGACTTGAACAAAAGAAGGAGCGTGAGGGAGTTTTCCGATGGTGAAGTGGATATTGATGTAATAAAAAACATTGTACTTGCCGCAGGTACGGCTCCAAGTGGAGCACACAAACAGCCTTGGTCTTTTTGTGTGGTTCAAAATAATGATATAAAATCAAAAATTAGGGAAGCGGCAGAAAAAGAGGAGTACGAGAATTATCATGGAAGAATGAGTGAAGAGTGGTTGGCTGATTTGGAAAAGTTTAAAACAGACCATATAAAACCATTTTTAGAAATTGCTCCTTACCTAATTATTGTTTTTAAGCAAGCATATAATGAAGATGGTAGCCAAAGAGGAAGAAATTATTATGTCAATGAATCTGTCGGAATTGCTGTTGGGATGTTACTTGCCGCGATTAATAATGCTGGTTTGGTAGCATTGACTCACACACCTAGTCCAATGAATTTTTTAGCAGAAATTTTAGAAAGGCCAAAGAACGAAAGGGCTTATTTGTTAATCCCTGTTGGTTATCCAGCTGAAGGTTGCGAAGTTCCAGATTTAGAAAGAAAGACATTAGAAGAAATCTGTAAGATTTATTAAAGAGTGTTTAGTCTTTTCGTAATACATTTAGGATAACCCCAAGAAGAACCATTCCCATTCCTACAAAAACCATCCAGTTATAACTTACTCCAAAAAGGAAGAAGTCAAAAGCTAATGCATAGAGAATCCCGGTATACTTAATTGGCGTTACAATGTTGGCTTTTTCTACATGGAGAGCTTTGGTCATATATATTTGACCTATTTGCGTAAAAATGCCCATTAAAACTATGATCACCCAATCTATTCCGTGAGGCCAAACCCAATTTGAGTAGCTTAGTATGAGCATTATAGGAATTGCGACTAGTGGGAAATACAAAACGATAACCACGGGTTTATCTGTATTTCTCAGTATTCTTACACAATTGTAAGCCAGTCCTGCAAAAATGGCGGAAAGAAATCCAGCCCCAAGGTAAATATAATTGAGATCAGGATTGAATTTTTTCACCACTAAAACGCCTGCAATGGAAACCATGAAGAATATCCAACGCATGGGTCTCATGGGTTCCTTTAATAACCTGACCCCGAAAAATGCTGTAAATATTGGGGACAGGTATTGAAGTACGGCGGCCGTGGAAATCGGTAGATTTTGCAGGGTATAGAAATACAAGGTAAGTGCAATCGTTCCAAAAAGTCCACGAAAAAAAAGTACTTTTTTATTGTTTCCAAATGGAGATATTCCCTCACGCCAAATCATTGCACCACTCAGAATAACCGAAACAAAGGATCGGAAAAGCACCAATTCGGTGGTGGGCAAATGTTTTAAATACTTCACGCAGAGTTGCATGAAGGCAAAACCAGCAACTGAAATAAGCATGAATCGAACACCTTTACTCATATAACTAAAGTGTTTGATTCATGTTAAAAAGAATCGTTGTTTTATTTAAAAGCAGGAATGCCAGTAACGTCCATACCTGTAATTAACAGATGAATATCGTGCGTTCCCTCATAAGTAATAACTGATTCTAGATTTGCCATGTGTCGCATACAAGGATATTCACTTGTAATTCCCATTGCCCCATGAATTTGGCGTGCCTCCCTAGCAATGTTAATTGCCATATCTACGTTATTTCTTTTAGCCATTGAAATTTGAGAAGTAGTAGCCCTCCCTTCATTCCTCAATACACCTAGTCGCCATGTAAGTAGCTGAGCCTTTGTGATTTCGGTAATCATTTCAGCAAGCTTTTTTTGGGTTAATTGAAATGCACCAATTGGTTTGTCAAATTGGATTCTTTCTTTCGAATATCTTAGAGCGGAGTCATAACAATCCAATGCGGCTCCAATAGCTCCCCAAGCAATTCCAAATCGAGCAGAATCTAAACATCCTAAAGGAGCACCTAAACCTGATTTATTGGGAAGTAAATTTTCTTTCGGAACTTTTACATTTTCAAAAATAAGTTCACCAGTAGAAGATGCACGTAATGAATGTTTTCCATGCATCTCCGGAGTAGAAAACCCTTCCATTCCACGTTCTACAATTAAACCGTGAATTCTACCACTTTCATCTTTTGCCCATACTATAGCAACTTGAGCAAAAGGAGCATTCGAAATCCACATTTTCGCTCCATTAAGAAGGTAATGATCGCCTTTATCTTTAAAGTTTGTGATCATACCTCCTGGATTTGAACCAAAGTCTGGTTCGGTTAACCCAAAACATCCCATCCATTCACCCGAAGCTAACTTTGGAAGGTATTTTTTTCTTTGTTCTTCATTTCCATATTTCCATATAGGATACATTACTAATGAACTTTGAACTGACGCCGTAGACCTAACTCCTGAATCTACTCGTTCCAATTCTTGCATTAAAAGACCGTATGATATTTGGTCTAGTCCAGCTCCTCCATATTCTTCAGGAATATATGGGCCAAATGACCCTGTGGCAGCTAGTCCAGGTAAAATTTGGTTTGGAAATTCACCTCTTTCATAATAGTCCTCTATTATTGGTGAAACTTCAGCTTTTAACCAATCTCTAGCCGATTGCCTAATTAATTTCTGCTCATCTGTGAGTAGTTCATCGATTAAATAATAATCATGTGCTTCGTACTTGTCCATCTTTACAACTTTACCATTACATTTGGGCAACAAATTTATCATTCTTAGTTTCCACTTAACTCTAAGAAACCTAATTAATATGAAAATAATTAAACAACTGTTTTGGATTGTTCCGGCGATACTAGTATTAATCTATTCGTGTAAAAAGGAAGTTTACGATACAACACCTGATACAAACGACCTTGCATGTGATACGGTTACTTACATTGAACATGTAGAACCAATATTTAAACAGAATTGTATAAGTTGCCACGTTGCTGGTGGGACTGGGCCGGGTGATTATACCATTTTGGCAAACATTCAAAGAGATAAAGACAAGATTAAGGAGCAGGCGGTAACAAACTCTTTTATGCCTCAAGGAGGCACTTTGTCAAGTCAACAAAAATATTTGTTGGGCAAATGGATTGATTGTGGAACAAATGGAACCGAACCGGCAAAAAATCCGGCATGTGATACATTACTTTATGAAAAGCAAGTTAAAACTTTGTTTGATAAGAATTGTAACACTTGTCATAAACCGGGAGTTACTGGCCCAGGGGATTTCACCAAATTGGAAAACATAAGGAGCCAAAAAGAAAGAATAAAAATTAGAGCAGTTACAGACCAAACAATGCCACAAGGATTTACTATGACAAAAGAGGAAATTGAAATGTTAGGCAATTGGATTGATTGTGGCACTAAAGGAAACGAAGTATATAATGGTCCAGTATGGGAAAATGATGTTGATTCAATTTTTATTAATAATTGTGTAGTATGCCATAACCCGAGAGGATCAGCTCCTGGAGATTATAGTAATTACGATACAGTAAAATTTGCGATTGAAAACAAAGGGCTAGAAAATAGGGTATTCGTTTTGCAAGACATGCCTAAAGATACAACCCTTAAGAAAGAAGAAAGAATTAAACTGAAAGAATGGCTTGATTCCAGTTACCCTAAAAACAAATAAATTATGACTAAAATATTATTGACAATTATAACATTGGTGTTTTCTATTACTAACGTGATGTATGCTCAGACATATAAATCGGCATCTTCAAATATTCGATTTTTTTCGGAAGCCCCCTTAGAAAATATTGAGGCTAACAATGAAAAGTCTACAGGGGTTCTGAGAACAACAGATAATATGATGGCTGTTGTAATTCCTATAAAATCCTTTGAGTTCGAAAAAGCGCTCATGCAAGAGCACTTTAACGAAACTTATATGGAGAGCGATAAATATAAGAACGCCTCTTTTAAAGGAAAAATAAACGAAAAGATTAATTGGAGTAAAGACGGTGAGTATGACGCTACTGCAACCGGAACTATGCATATTCATGGAGTAGACAAGGAGGTAACAATAAAAGGTACAATTGTAATAAAGGATGGTAAGATTAATTTTGAATCGAAGTTTCAAATTTCAATTGCGGATTATAAAATTAAAATCCCAAAAGCGGTCATTACCAATATTGCTGAAATAGTTGATGTAACAATGAAAATGACATTCGCAACTAAATAATTTAACTTCTATGAGAATTTTTACGACTCTTACTTTACTGTTTTTTTCACTTTTATCCTTTGCGCAAGATGATTTATTAGACATGCTTGAAGATGAGTCTGATGCAAATAATAATTCTGAAGTTTTTGCAACATGGAAAACGATGAGGTTGGTAAATATTCATTCAACCGAAATGGTGAAAAAAAATGCACTTGATTTTAGGGTGACGCACCGATTTGGCAATATGGGTGCTGAGAGTGGAGGTGGTGGGCACACCTTGTACGGATTAGATAATTCTTCTGATATCAGAATTTCTTTTGATTATGGAATAACGGAAAAATGGCAAATTGGAATAGGCAGAAGCAAGTACAAGGAATTAATTGACCTATCAACAAAGTATAAATTATTGGCTCAAAAAGAAAAAAACGCACCCTTGACAATTGTTGCGTTTGGGGCGGTTTCTATTACACCTCAAAAGGATCCAGACACACGATATAGTGATTGGCAAAACAGATTGACCTATGTAGCTGAAGTTTTATTCGCACGCAAGTTTGGGCAAAGGTTGTCAATAGAACTTGCGCCAGGTATTATCCATAGAAATATGGTTACTCAGGTTCTTGATGGAGAAGGAAATACATTGACAGATGAAAATACAAACTTTACTTTAGGTGGTGGGGCCAGGTTTATGATCACTAAAAGAGTTGGGATAATTGTTGATTATGTGCATACATTTTCTGAATTTAGAGGAAACTATAAACCTCAGAATTTTTATGATCCTTTTGGAGTTGGTGTAGAGATAGAAACTGGGGGACATGTATTTCATTTAACACTCACAAATGCTCCGGCAATAATTGAAAATGCATACTTGCCTGAAACAACTGATTCGTGGGCAAAAGGCGGGGTTAAACTTGGCTTTAATATTTCGAGAGTTTTTCAGTTAGGAAAACACTAAAAGGTTAACATTCCTACTTAATTTTGCAATAGAATGTTGAAGTTGCAGTTCATAGCCTTTTTAGAAGATTTCTTATCTAGATTATCGTTTAGGTTAAACTCTAAAACATATGATTTTTTTTATTCATTTTTTTCAAATCAAGGTGAAGAGCAAATAAATTTTGCAAAAGAGCCGTTTTCACCAGATTGGTTAATCGCATTTTTAATGCTTCAAATTGTTTTTATTACTTGGTTGAGGCTTTATCACCCAAATAGGCTTTCGTTACTGGCTAATTCATACTTCAATAATCGATTTATGGATCAATTGACTAGAGAAGAGAAGTCTGCTGGAATTTATAATTGGGTAGTGGAGCTTTTGTACTTTTTGGGGTTTACAACTCTTTTGTATTTAAGTAATAAGGTCTTTCAACTAGTTGACTTAGGCCTAATAGCTGGGCTTGAATTCACCGTCATAGCCTTAGGGTTTTTGCTTTTCGCGTTAATCAAGTCTCTACTAATGCGTTTTATGTCATGGCTATTTGACATGGAGGCACGCTTTAGTGATATTCATTTCTATAGATTTTTAAACCACTCAATTCTTTCATTTGCAATTTTCCCATTATTAATCATGAGTATTTTTATTGAGTCTGGCACCCAGTTTTGGTTGCTTTGCGCATGGGGTATAGTTGCAATGTGCTACATGTACAGGCTTTTAAGATCAGTCTTTCGATTTTGGACATATAATTCATTTTCATTTAAGTATATTATTTTGTACATTTGCGCGCTTGAAATCCTGCCATTAGGTTTCCTTGTTAAAGCCTCATTTAATAGCCTGAAAACTAGTGGTATATAGAGATTTGTTTAATCCGTGAGGTGGACGTAATATTGGAGGAATATTGGAAGATTTGAAAGTAAAAACGATTTTGGTTTCGCAACCAAAACCTGAGAACGAAAAGTCACCTTATTTTGATTTAGCTGGCAAGAACAAATTAGACATTGATTTTCAGTCGTTTATACATGTCGAAGGTCTAGATGCAACCGAATTTAGACTTCAAAAAATAAATTTATTAGATTTTGGATCTGTAATATTTACGAGTCGAAATGCTGTAGATCATTATTTTAGAATGGCGGAAGAGATGAGAGTTCAGGTTCCAGATTCTATGAAATACTTTTGTACTTCGGAATCAACAGCCTACTATCTTCAAAAGTATGTTGTTTTTAGAAAACGAAAAATCTTTCATGGTAAACTTCGTTTTGCTGACCTTATTCCTTTATTGAAAAAGTATGGAGAGGGCAAGTACTTATTACCAACCTCTGACGTTTTAAAAGAGATAATTCCTAATACATTAGAAAAAAATAAATTTGACTACCAAAGAGCAATTCTTTATAGAACTGTATGCAGTGATTTGTCTAGTTTGGCAGATGTGTTCTACGATATTTTGGTGTTTTTTAGTCCATCAGGAATAAAGTCATTGGTTCAAAACTTCCCTGAGTTTGAACAAAATAACACAAGAATAGCGTGTTTTGGCCCAACCACTGTTAAAGCTGCCGAGGAGGCTGGCTTGCGTGTGGATATTTTGGCGCCGTCAAAAATGGCTCCTAGCATGACAATGGCTATTGAACAATACGTTAAGACAGTCAATAAGAAATAAGGCAAGTAATTGTCTAATATTGAAAGGGTGAATGTCACCCTTTTTTTATGCAATAAATTTTGATGAATCAAGGCTTAAATAAAAATGAAAGATTAAAGTCGAGAAAAGATACAGAGCTACTTTTTAGTGAAGGAACGGCACTTTATTTATTTCCATTTAAGCTTGTTTATAAATGGATGGATACGGAAACACAAGAATGTAATGTCAAAATACTTGTTTCTGTTCCAAAAAGAAAGTTTAAAACAGCTGTTGATAGAAACTTTCTTAAAAGAAGGATCAAAGAAGCGTATCGAACAAATAAATCCGAACTTGAGATTGGAACGTTGGGGAAATCGTTATCGTTGGCCATCATTTATACTCATCACGAAATAAGAGATTTTAACGACTTGCAAAAAAGATTAATTTTAATTTTACGCAAGCTGAATTTACAGCTGCACTCTCACAAATAACATCATTGAATATGTTTAAAAAAGTTCAATTATTAATTTTAGGATTGGCCCTTGCCATAGGTGTTTTTTTTACTAGCGCTACAAGTGATAACTTCTTTGAGATTTCAAAGAACCTCGACATTTTTACAAGTGTTTATAAGCAATTGAACATTTATTATGTAGAGGATACCAAACCAGGAGAGCTAATGAAAACGAGCATTGACGCCATGCTTCGTTCTTTAGATCCTTACACCGTTTATTATCCTGAATCAGATATTGAAGATTATCGTTTTTTGACTACTGGTGAATATGGTGGCATAGGATCACTCATTAGAAAGAAGGGTGATTATATTATGATAGCCGAACCTTATGAGGGTTTTCCGGCCTATAAGGCTGGCTTACACGCTGGCGACATAATTCTTAAAGTAGACGGAAAAGATGCTGTTGGAAAAACCACCAGTGAAATAAGCCAATTATTGAAAGGACAGGCAAAAACTTCTCTTGTTTTATCAATTGATCGTAATGGTGAAATGCTTGAAAAGGAACTCAATAGGGAAACGATAAAAATTAAAGATGTTCCTTATTTTGGGGAAATATCACCTGGAATTGGCTACATAAAATTAAATGGATTTACAGAAACTGCAAGTAAAGAACTTGCCGCTGCATATAAATCACTAAAAGAAGAGAATAAAGTTGATAAATTGATTCTTGACCTTCGTGGCAATGGAGGTGGTTTGTTAAACGAATCGGTGAATATTGTCAATTTTTTTGTTGAGCGGGGTCAAGAAGTAGTTCATACAAAAGGAAAATTAAAGGAATGGGATAGAAGTCATAAAGCACTTAATTCACCTTTAGATTTGGAAATTCCGATGGTTGTTTTAATTGATGGTGGTTCAGCATCAGCCAGTGAAATTGTTAGCGGAGCGCTTCAAGATGTAGATCGAGCGGTTATTGTTGGAGAGCGTTCATTTGGCAAAGGATTGGTTCAACAAACAAAACCACTTTCTTATAACTCCCAGTTAAAAGTTACAGTAGCTAAATATTACATTCCAAGTGGTAGATGTATTCAGGAATTAGATTATGGAAACAAGAAGAACGGTCGTGCACAAGTAGTAGAAGATTCTTTATTGAAACCATTTTATACTAAGAATAAAAGACCGGTATTGGAGGGGCAGGGTATAAAGCCAGATGTACAGGTTGACCTTCCTGAAGGAGCTCATATTACGGCTAGTTTAATTAGAAATAATCACTTTTTTGATTTTGCAACAACCTATTATTATGCTCATGATAGCATTAATGCCGCAAAGGATTTCCGTATGAATGATTCTGATTATGAAGAATTTATAAAGTATTTGGAAGATAAAGATTATGAGTATGAAACTGATAGTCAAATTCTTCTTAAGCGATTAAAAAAGACTTCAAAGGATGAAAAGTATTTTGACAGACTAAAAGATTCATTTACTGAAATGGAAAATGAATTGGCAAATAATAAGAGAAGTGATTTGGATTTACATAAAGAAGAAATCATCAATATTCTAGAAAATGAAATCGTTTCTCGATATTATTATCAGTCCGGTCGTGTGGAAAATAGTTTAGCGAAAGATATTCGTCTTTTAAAGGCGGTTGAATTGCTAAATAGCCCAACAGCATGCGACTCCATATTGACTTATATTCCAAGTAAAGAGTAAAGTAGAGATTAGATTTAATTTCGTCCAATAATTTAGATTTTCTTCCGTTCTGAAAACGATTTTTGAAAATGCTTGCAAAATATTTTACGTTTCGGAATTTATACATGTTAGGGTTTTGCGCCCTGTTTTTTAGTCTTTCGGTTTCCGTTTTTGTAATAAGCTTATCGCAAATCTTTTTAGGCCTAATTTGGCTACTTGAGAGGGATTATAAAACGAAATTAAAAAGGGTTTCTGGTAACAAATATTTTTGGCTAATTACCTCTGTTTTCTTTTTACATGTGGCAGGAGTGGTTTATTCAAGTGATTTAAACTACGCGATGAATGATTTGAGAATTAAATTACCATTAATATTAATTCCATTTTTTTTCGCGTCAATCCCTTCCCTTTCCAAGAAAGAGATTAAAATCATTCTTTATTTCTTCATTGCTGGGCTAATGATTTCAACTTCGTTTTCGTACTATGATTATTTATCGAATATTGATGGGCAAGGTTTTGATATCAGAACTGCGTCTCGGTTTATTAGTCATGTTAGGCTGTCTCTCATGCTTGCTTTTGCAACTATTTGCTTGTTACATGAATTTGGTAACAAGGAAAACGGAATTATGCATAAAGTTTTAGCGTTTTTATTGGCATTTGCCTTTATGCTATACATGGTTAAGTTACAAATGCTTACAGGAATTCTAAGTTTTGGAATTGCCCTTTTTATACTTTTCGAATTGAAGTACATAAGACACCCCAATAAGTTATTTCGAAATTTAGCAATAGCCTTTCCTATACTTACAATCATTTCATTATCAGTGTACACTTATAGTATAGTTTCTACTTTTATTTCTCCGAAACCTCTAAACGATATTGAATTGGTTGAAAAAACTGCTTCTGGAAATGATTATTGGTCCAACAAGGAAAATTTACAATTAGAAAACGGGAATTATGTTTGGGATTTTTTATGTGAATTTGAAGTAAAACCGGCATGGGAAAAGAGATCGAAAGTTGAATATTATAAGATGGGTTATACTGGAGAATCAGTTAGAACGTCATTAATTCGCTATTTAACCTCAAAAAACATTCATAAAGATAAGGAAGGTGTTATGGGACTCAGTCGGGAGGAAATTAATGCCATTGAAAACGGTGCCACTAATTATTTATACATAAATGAAAAAGGCCTGTCAAAACGAATCTACGAAACAGCATGGGAACTTCATAACTACCTGGTTAACAATGATAATCCGTCTGGAAATTCTGTAGCACAGCGATTGGAGTTTTGGCGAGCAGCTCTACATGTAATTAGTAATAATTGGATAGTAGGAGTCGGAACTGGAGATGTGGTTGTGGAATTAAACAAGGCCTATAGTGAGTTGAATTCAGTGTTGGATAAAGAATTTTGGCATAAACCGCACAACCAATACATGACCATTTTTGTCAGTTTCGGTTTTATAGGATTGGTTTGGTTTTTATATGTTTTAATAAGTTGTATGACTCCAATAAGGAACAATTATTTGGCCTTGACCTTTTTCATAATCATTACCCTTTCTATGTTGACTGAAGATACCCTTGAAACACAAGTTGGCGCCACTTTATATGTGGGGTTTTTGTCATTTTTTGTGTTGGGTGATAGGAAAGAAAAAGAGGTTGCTTATTGATTATCTAGTATTTCTTGGTAAAGATTCAAGTATGATTTTATACTGTTTTCCCAATTAAACTTATTGCCATACTCAATAGACATGTCACTGAATTTATCAGGGGCAGAACGAAGGTTCTCTAGTCCCTTGTGGATAACAGAAACCATATTTTTCTCTTCAAAATCTGAAAAGTAAAAAGCCAAATCCCCTCCTACTTCAGGTAGGCTGCCTTCTTGGCTAAGAAAAACGGGTTTTCCATGTTGCATGGCTTCAATTACGGGCAGGCCAAACCCTTCAGCTAATGAAGGGAAAAGAAGAGCTTCTGTATTTTGATAGAGCCAGTTTTTATCCGATTCTGAGATTAATCCAGGTAATATTATATTGTCTTCTAGTCCGTTTTCCTTTATTATACCTTTTAATTCTTGTCCGTATTTGGTGTCATTATTTCCAGCTAAAACAAGTTTGGTATTTTCAAAATTCTTTAAAAGAGGAATTAACGAATGAAAATTCTTTTTTCGGTTAAAAATTCCGATAGAAAAGAAAAATTTGGAATCGTTAATAAAATCAGGTCGTTTCAAATCGGTTGAATTATCAATAGAAACGCCATTATAAATTACGCTAACCGGTTTGCACTTTAAATCTAAATGCTTTTCAATTTCAGATAAAGTATGGTTCGAAATGGTAGTTATGAAATCTGCTCGATCGACATTTTTTTGTAATTCGTTTAAATATTTTTCTTTCTTAGTACCTGACTTTTCAATCAAAAAATTCAAATCATGAATAGTCAGAATTTGTTTGGTTTTGCTGTTAGGTATGTGTGAAGGAAATTGATGAAGGCTATGCCAAAGATCAAAATTATTTTTGTTTGGGAAATGTTTATTTAAAAGAGTGGACTGAAGCGGCTTTAGTTTCTTATCTAAAAGGACTGAATTAGAGTTCGGTACCAAACAATTTAATTCCAAATCATTTGAAGCATATTGAGCTAAACTATTGGCAAAATTTAATGAAAATTGACCCAGTCCAGAGTTTACATTTTTAATTTTATAGACATCAACCAGAACTGTTTTCATAGAGTTATGCCTTGTTTAATCGATTCAAAATTTTGTATTTATTGACGCTCGCCTCGGCTGAAATCCAAGCAATCATGAAGCCCATTTTTCCATCCAATATTCCCAAACTAAAAAAATACATACTAATAAATTTTGCGAAACCACTGAGAAAAGGCTTCATAGGGCCGCTCTTTTTATTTTGGGCTTGCATTTTTTTTGCGTTAAGCTTTGAATATTTTGCCGCCCGGTTTCTATGATCAGAGAAGGAATAGTAAGAATAATGATTCAAGTCGCCTTTAAGTCTTTTGGTTTGGCAGTTAGTGGGTAATTCTAAAAGTTCGTGAACAAATTCGCCCGCCCAATTTGTGTCTTTTTTAGGAAAAATTCTTGTTTTTTCATCGGGGTACCAACCTCCATGTTTTACCCAGGTACCACAATAATTGGTAAGTCTACTGAAAGAATAAGCTCCTGTTAATCCTTTTTCTTTTTCTTTAAGAATGGAGTTGGTCAGTTCCTCTCCAATTTCCTCATCAGCATCTAAACTTAAAATGAAATCAAAAGAGGCTAGGGAATTTGCCTTGTTTTTTTGAGCGCTGTATCCAAGCCATTTTTGCTGAACTACTGTGCAATTCAATTCTTTGGCAATTTCAATAGTTTTATCGGTTGAAAATGAGTCTAGAATGATAACTTCATCAGACACCTTTTGTGCAGCGATAACACATCTTCTTATGTTACGTTCTTCATTTAAAGTGATAATTACCGTCGAAATTTTAGTCATTACTCGAATTAGTAAGCAAATATGATGATTTAACCTGAAATAAGGACTTGTCTTTAGTAAAGAATAAGCCCAAAAAACATTAGAAAATTGTAGATTTGCTTTCCTATTTTTGAAAACGTTTCATGGACAAATTTTCATACCTAGGTAATGGCGACGTAAACGCTGTTGAAAACCTATACGAACAGTACCTTCAAGACCCAGAAAGTGTAGATTTCGGCTGGAAAAAATTCTTTGAAGGTTTTGATTTTTCACGAGCTAACTTTGAAGAGGCCGGTGAAATTCCTCATAATTTTCAAAAGGAATTTAAAGTCATTAATTTAATTGATGACTATCGTTCTAGAGGGCACTTGTTTACAAATACGAATCCAGTAAGAGCGAGAAGGACCTACTCTCCTTCTTTGGACATTGAAAACTATGGCCTTGAACAAAGAGACCTTGAAATTGAGTTTAATGCCGGTTCTGAAATTGGGATGGGTAAAACTAAGCTCAAGAATATCATTGAACATTTAGATCAGACTTATTGTAAATCAATTGGCTTGGAGTTCATGTATATCCGTCAGCCTGATGTAATTGATTGGTTTAAAAACAAAATAGAACCCTCAAGGAATACTCCGGTTTTCAACAAGGATGAAAAGCTTGAAATTTTGAACAAGCTTAATCAAGCTGTTGGTTTCGAGAGTTTTTTACATAAAAAGTTTGTTGGTCAAAAAAGATTTTCTCTCGAAGGAGGAGAAGCGTTAATTCCAGCATTAAATGCCGTGGTTGAGCATGGCGCAGAAAATGGCATACAAGAATTTGTTCTTGGAATGTCGCATCGTGGTCGATTGAATGTGCTTGCAAATATTTTCAATAAATCCTATTCTGCAATTTTTACAGAATTTGAAGGAAAAGAATATGAAGATAATCTTTTTGATGGCGATGTAAAATACCATCTTGGATACACTTGCGATATTACAACAGACAGAGGCAAAAAGGTTCACATGACCTTAGCTCCAAATCCTTCTCATCTTGAAGCAGTGGATCCTGTGGTAGGTGGAATTGCAAGAGCCAAGATCGATGATTACTTAAAAGACGAATCAAAAATTTGTCCAATATTAATTCATGGTGATGCATCCATTTCAGGGCAGGGAATAGTTTATGAAGTTGTTCAAATGGCGGGTTTAGATGCCTACCGAACAGGTGGAACTATTCACATTGTTGTCAATAACCAAATCGGGTTTACAACCAATTATATTGATGGCCGCTCTAGTACGTATTGTACTGATGTTGGAAAAGTAACTTTAAGCCCAGTATTTCATGTAAACGGTGATGATGTTGAGGCAGTTGTGCATACCATAAAGCTTGCATTGGAATACCGCCAAAAATATAAAAAAGACGTGTTTATTGATTTGTTGTGTTACCGTAAATACGGTCATAACGAAGGAGATGAGCCAAGATTTACTCAGCCTTTATTATATAAAGCGATAGCAAAACATGCAAACCCTAGAGACATTTATCTCAATAAATTAATTGAGGAAAAGGTTGTTGGTGCAGAGGAGCAGAGAAAACTTGAAGAGGACTATAAAGCAATGCTTGAAGAGGACTTAAGTAGGTCTCGTCAAAATAAATTGGCTGTTATTACTTCTTTTCTAGAAGAAGCTTGGGTGGGACTTAAAGAAGCCGATTTAGATGACTTTAAAACCTCGCCGGATACATCAGTAGCCAAGAAAAAATTTATTGAGCTTGGAAATAAAATTACTGAGCTACCAGAAGGAAAAAAATTCTTACGTAAAGTTGAGCGATTAATAGGTAATCGTAGGACGATGTTAGAGGACGGTTCTTCTTTAGACTGGGCAATGGGTGAGCTCATGGCTTATGCAACATTACTCGACGAAGGATTTAGTGTTCGAGTTAGTGGGCAAGATGTGGAAAGAGGAACTTTTTCTCACCGTCATGCAGTTTTAAAAGTTGAGGATTCTGAAGAAGAATATGTTTCACTTAGAAATGTAGAAAAGAAAAAAGCCAAATTCGACATTTACAACAGTTTATTGTCTGAGTACGGGGTTTTGGGATTTGAATACGGCTATGCGATGACAATGCCTAATACTCTTCCTATTTGGGAGGCTCAATTTGGAGATTTCTTTAACGGTGCTCAAATTATTATTGACCAATTTCTTACTCCGGCAGAAGATAAATGGAAAGTAATGAATGGGCTTGTCATGCTACTTCCTCATGGATATGAAGGACAAGGAGCGGAGCATTCATCAGCACGAATTGAACGCTTTTTACAGGCAGCCGCAGAAAATAACATTCAGGTAACCAATTGTACAACTCCTGCAAACTTCTTTCATTTGTTAAGAAGACAATTGCATCGCCCAATTAGAAAACCACTTATTGTATTTACACCGAAAAGCTTATTGCGACATCCAAAATGTGTTTCGTCTATTAAGGACTTTACAACGGGTGGATTTCAAGAAGTTTTTGATGATCCTTTTGTTACGCCAAGTAAGGTAGAAAAGGTGATGTTCTGCTCTGGTAAAATCTATTATGATTTATTAGATGAAAGAGAAAAACGTGGAGTAGAGAATATTGCATTTATTAGAATGGAGCAATTGTATCCCGTTCCATACGACGCACTTGATGTTGTGTTAGAGAAATACAAGAAAGTAAAAAAATCTTATTGGGTTCAAGAAGAGCCTGAGAATATGGGGCCATGGTCTTTTATTCTTAGACGATTTCCAAAAGTGACATTAGAATTAATAAGTAGAAAGAGTTCTGCTGCTCCAGCAACTGGTTCAAGCAAACGGCACGCTAAAAGGTATGCTGCATTAATGGACGAGGTATTTAGTTAATAATAGAATTAGAAAATTACAATGGTAAAAGAAATGAAAATCCCGAGTCCGGGAGAATCAATTACTGAAGTAGAAATTGCCGCTTGGATGGTTGAGAACGGTGAATATGTTGATGTAGATCAACCTATTGCCGAAATTGATTCAGATAAGGCAACCTTAGAATTAGTTGCGGAATTTGCCGGAGCAATAACATTAATTGCTGAAGAAGGCGATGCTGTTGAGGTTGGAAGTGTAGTTTGCTCTATTGATACTAGCGTAAAGGGCACTTCTAAATCAAAACCTGCTGCTACACCGGTTGAAAAGGAAGAAGTAGTAGCTGAACAACAAAAAGAAGAAGCACCAAAGGCTGAGGCCAAAATTGATGCAAAAGCCACTCCTGTTGCTCGTGAAATGATTAAAGAAAGTGGTGTAAATGCTTCTTCAATTAAAGGCTCTGGCGCTAATGGTAGAATTACCAAAGGTGACGTTGAAGCTTATATTTCTGGAGGAATTGCTGCTGCTTCTGCTATGCAGGGATGGGGTGGAACTCGAGATGAGAGCACGAAAAAGATGTCAATGCTCCGTCGAAAGGTTGCACAGCGTTTAGTTTCTGTAAAACAAGAAACGGCAATGTTGACTACGTTCAACGAAATTGATATGAGTTTTGTGATGGATCTTCGCAAAAAACATAAAGAAGCTTTTAGAGAAAAACATGGTGTGAACCTTGGCTTTATGTCTTTTTTTACAAAAGCATGTACCGAAGCTTTACGCCTATTTCCTTCCGTTAATGGAATGATAGACGGTGATCAAATTATTACTTATGATTACGCTGATATAGGCGTGGCTGTAAGTTCACCAAAAGGTTTAATGGTGCCAGTTGTTCGCAATGCAGAACAAATGAGTTTGGCTGAAATTGAAGCGGATATAAAAAGACTGGCTATTAAAGCAAGAGATGGTAAGTTGGCCATTGATGAAATGACAGGAGGAACATTTACCATTACTAACGGAGGTGTTTTTGGTTCTATGATGAGTACTCCAATTATCAACCCACCTCAATCTGCAATTTTAGGAATGCACAATATAGTAGAGCGCCCTATTGCCGTAAATGGTGAAGTTGTCATTAGACCTATCATGTACATCGCTCTGTCATACGATCACAGAATAATTGATGGTAAAGAGTCTGTTTCTTTCTTATACAAGGTAAAAGAAATGATTGAAAATCCATTGAAGCTGATGTTTGGAGCTAAATCTCCAGAAGAAGTTTTACTAGGCCTTTAATTAGAGACTAAATATTGAATTTTAAAAGTCGGCTTCGGTAGGCTTTTTTATGAATTGAAATTAATTACTACATTTGTAGTTAAGAAACTACATTTGTACTTATGAAACAGTTAAATAGTTCAGAGCTTGAAATAATGGAATATTTATGGAAACTTAAAAAGGGTTTCATGAAAGATATTGTAGAATTATTTCCTGAGCCTCGACCCGCTTATACAACCATATCGACTCTTTTGAGTAGAATGGTGGCTAAGAAGTACGTAGGGTTCATCAAAATGGGTAGGGATAAACAGTATTTCCCAGTTTTGAAAAAAGATGATTATTTCTCTTCTCAAATAAAGAAAATGATCACCCATTTTTTTGATGATTCTGCTACTCAATTCGCTTCTTTTTTTACTTCTAATAGTAATCTAAGTGTTGATGAACTGAATGAATTAAAAGGCTTACTTGATTCCCAAATTGATCTTAAAAACAAAAAATGATGAGCTATTTTGTAGAGTTTACTTCGATATTGGGAATTGCCTATTCCATATATTTTTTGGTATTACGAAGGACCAAATTATTTGATTTTACAAGGATTTTTCTAATTGGAGCTCTTGCAATGAGCTTGATTTCACCTTTTGTAAAATTTGAGTCTACAATTGCTCCTTCATTGGTTAAGATAGAAGAAATTGTTGATTTTTCGCCGATAAGTACAATGCAAGAAAATGTTTCAGACCTTAAGACTTCAGTTATTGATACAGATGAAAGTTTCGGTTTTTCTATGAATGTACTTTGGTTAGTCTATGCTTTAATTACCAGCCTATTCTTTATTAAATTTATTAAAAACCTTTACTCGCTTTTATTATTGGCAGGAACGTCTACTTCAAAGAAGAGAGGGTTAAACTTGGTATTAATTCAGAAAAGAGCAACCCCTTTTAGCTTTTTTAATTTTCTATTTGTTGATTCTGAAAAGGATAAAGAGGGTAAAATTTCGGAGTTTGTAATTCTTCACGAAGAGGTTCATGCTAAACAGCTTCACAGCCTTGATATTCTTTTTGTGGAGTTGATAAAATGTGCTTTTTGGTTTAACCCATTCGTTTGGTTATTCAAAAAGGCGATAACGGAAAATCATGAGTACCAAGTTGATGAATGCATTTTAAAAAAAGAAGCAGATGGCTCAGCTTACAGGTATGAGATTATCGATAGCGTAATGAATAAAAAATCACCTTCTTTAGTTAGTGGGTTCAGTTATTTACAAATCAAAAACAGAATAAATATGATGGCAAAGCCTAATTCAAGACCATATACTAGAATTTCCAAAATAATGATCGTGGTTGTTCTTTTCTCTACAGCATTAACTTTAAACTCTTTTAAGTTGAATCAAGCTGAGCCTTTTGTAGTTGTTTTAGATGCTGGTCATGGTGGTAAAGATCCTGGGTTTAGGAAAGGTGAAATAATGGAAAAAGAAATTAATCTGAAAATATCTAGAAAGCTAGAAGCATATAGTAAAAAGGGCGAGGTAGAAATAATATTATCAAGATCGATTGATGAATTTGTCTCCTTAAAGGGCAGAGTTGACTTTATTAATAGTAAAAAGGCAGATTTATTATTGAGTATTCATAGCGAAGGTTTGGGGACATTGGGACACCAAGTAGGAGTTCATGGGTTTTACCCTAGACTAAGCCCTGCATCCGATGCGGTTGATACTATTTCCATGGAATATGCAAACGTACTAATCAAAAATGGGCTAGGTGAATTGAAACAGGGTAAAGGAACTCAGCCTGCTAATTTTGTTGTTTTACAGAGTTTGAATTGCCCGGGAGTTTTACTTTCTCTTGGCAACATGGAAAATGAAGTTGAGAGTGAAATTCTACAAAATGACAAAAGCTTGAATAAAATTGCTAATGACATTTACAAAAAACTAAATATTTTGAGAAAGAATAGGTAAGAATTACAACACTGTAAACTCAACTCTTCTATTTTGATTTCTTCCATCTGCCGTATCGTTGCTCGATTTAGGTTTACTCTCCCCATAACCTTTTCCAATCATTCGTTTTGAAGCAATTCCTTTTTTAACTAAAAAAGATTTAACCGCTTCAACACGTTTTTGCGAAAGCTTCAAGTTGTTTTCTTCGCTACCAGTATTATCCGTGTGTCCGCCCAACTCAATTTTAAGTGTGGGGTTTTTAGCCATTAACTCATACAGTTTATTGAGTTCAGTTCTAGATTTATTTAATAAAATAGCCTTCCCAGATTGAAAGTAAATGTTGTTCAATTCTACTGTAATTCCCTTAATAATTGGATCTAAGTAAATGTCCAATTCTATTGGCTCAAAGTCTTTTTTTTCTGTGTAATTAAAGGAAATACTTTTAAAAAGATATCCTGGGGTTTCTGCGTAAAAAGCATACTCTGCTCCTTCAGCGAGCATTACTAAATAGGATCCATTAAGTTGATTAGAGGCAACTTGCCCTACCGTTTTATCTGTTTCTATATTTACAAGTTTCAAGGACGCGGATATTGGCTTTTTTGAAATATTATCGAAAACCTTCCCTTTGACGTAATTGCTGCGATGACCTAATTTCAGCTCAGGTGGGACGTCAAATGTCCAAATTCGAGATTGGTTAGAAGTGGGTGTTGCTCCAGTAAATTCTTCCTTGCTGTAATAGCCCTTGTCACCTTTTGCATTAACAAATAATGAAAGCTGATTGTTTTGATCGTTGATTGGATAACCCAAATTTCTTGGTTCAGTCCAATTATCGTTTTCCCATTCACTTAAAAATAGATCGTAGCCACCCATTCCAATATGACCTTTACTGCTAAAGAATAATGAAGTTCCATTTGGATGAAAATAAGGAGAACCTTCATTTTCTGTTGTATTTATTAGATAACCTAGATTTGTCGGGTTGCCCCATGTCCCACCTTCGTTTTTGTAGCTTACATAAATGTCTAGCCCACCAAATCCACCTTGACGATCGCTAACAAAGAATAAAGTTCGGCCGTCAGCACTTAATGAAGGTTGAGATTCATGTGTCTCAGAGTTAATTTGAGGGCCCAAGTTTTGAAGTTTACTCCACTCTTTTCCATTTAGATTAGAATAGTACAAATCACAGTTTCCAAAATTTTCCCTGACATCACCACAGTAGCTGCATACAATTGTATTTCCGTCTGCAGACAAGGTTGCGGTTCCTTCAGCTTCATTACTATTAATTGTTGAGGGCAATTTTTCTGGTTTTTGCCAATTGCCTATATACAGGGAAATGTACAAATCCTCGTTTTGAGACCCTTTATTCCTTCTAGTAAACAGCATTTTCTTTTCATCTCCAGTTAAAATTGGGAAGTATTGTAACGAATTTCCCTCGTTTATCCAATCAATAAGCGGGTATGGGTCAATTTTTAATGGATGTAAATAGGCTTTAGCTGCAAACTCTTTGTTGGGCATTTCCAAAAGGGCGGCACTTTTACTTTTTGGGTGAATTTTTGGGTGATTGATGTATTGTTCAAAGTAGATTAATGAAGTATCGAAAACTCCTTGATTATAATAAATAGAGCTTAATGAATTCAGAGCCTTCAGGCCGTTTTTTGATGAATTGTCTATTCTCAATACGTTTTTAAAACAAAGGATTTGTTCATCAGAGTTTCCGGCTGTTTTTCTCAAGGCATTGCCATATTGATACCAGGCTACTTGCAATTCGGGGTCTGTTTTTACCGCTTTTTCATAAAGTTTAATTGCGCCATCTACGTCCATACCAGATTCTAACAACATGGCTTCTTGAACCAAAGCCATTGCTTTATCTGTTTTTTTCGACTGGGCATTTAATCCAATTCCTATGAATATTAAAAGGCTAAGTAATAGTAGTCTCATGTAAAATGATTTTGAGCCAAGGTAGGGTGCTGCATGTTTGCCTTATGGCATAAGTAGGAAAAGGGTTAATAAGTTGGTGTTAATAAGACTGGATTAAAATGGATGTGTAG
>ENA-UOXV01001053-UOXV01001053.1-marine-metagenome-genome-assembly--contig:-NODE-1053-length-39273-cov-6.192182_pt1 | contig 39273 bp, 14 predicted proteins | sample MGYA00238165_ERZ766961 | MGnify/ENA primary metagenome ERZ766961 (study PRJEB28924, sample SAMN03173240) | marine metagenome | biome: Marine; feature: Water; material: Subsurface seawater | place: North... | reverse complement strand
ACCCTAAACCCTAAACCCTAAACCCTAAACCCTAAACCCTAAACCCTAAACCAATGGATCTCCACTCTAGGCGATGCAGGCGCCTCTGCATCAGCGAAGCAGCGGGGCATGCAAGCGACTGAACCCTAAACCAAAGCTAAACCCTAAACCGTAAACCAGGTGAGGGAACGCACGTTTTATATCATGGCCACAAATGAGCTACTTCAAGTCAGAGAGTACTCTCTGACTAAACAAAAAAGCTGCGTGTCGCGTGGAATGCACATCGCAACAGCTACCACCAGGCGAACACTCAATTCGGCCAGGGCGCCTTGCCACGCAGAATATCTTCGGCAAGCTCAGCGGCTGCCACACAGCGGTCCCTGCTGAAACTCATTGCCTTTGTCTCCGAAAATCCACCAGCAATACCATTTGGGCCCCAAACTGAATTTCCGCCCAGCCTTTGCGTCATGGCCTGGGGAGAATACGCAAAGCGGGAGCGCGCGCTAGATTTGCCCAGACCCGATTGCAGCGCTCCTGACAAAGTGCTACTGTCGATTCTTCTGGCAAATTTCTGATGATTTCTGCCATTCGCAAAGTTTTTGTGAGCGCGTGGCGGTTTGAGGCCGCAACAACGAAAGTCATATGCAACCCGCGGTAACATCAGGACCCAAGCACCAAGCATACATTCTTGCGCGGGGGGTTCCTGTCGAGGTTCTGCGCGAGCAACTCATCGATCAGGCGGCGCGACCCGTCCGCAACGCCCCCCGCCATTGCTCCACCAGTGCGGTCAGTCCCGAAGGAAAAGCCATGCTTTGCTTGCTCCTCTTCTGAATGCGATGATTCTGCTGCTCCAGTCGAGCTGCAAACATCGTCAGGGCTCCGATCATGACCCCGAGAGGGTGACTTGCTCAAGGTTCTGGGACTTCGACATTGGGCATCGCTAGATCCACCCGAGCGAAGACGTTCAATCGAAGAATCAGCCTTGGCACGCTGGATCTCAGCCTGCATGCAAGAAGGATTTGCATTATGTCTTGGGTTACGCCACATCACATCAAGATACGTGTTTGCGATAAAGACACTTTCCTCTTCGTGCAGATTATCCCAGTGAAAGTGCTGCTTCAGCATATCTGGATCAAGTCCGCTGACCGCCAGGGTCTTTGCGATGTAATTCCTGAGTCAATACTGTCGTTTAGTTTCCGACGGATGCAGGCAAAAAACCTGTACATTTCAACAATGCGCGATCGGACGAGCGCAACGAATAATCAATCGACAGGGAAGGGAGATTGCATGTCTGCGTTGCGTTTCAGAATAAGACCGATTGTGAATCGCCAGTTCTGTTCTGCAACCGTCAAGTCTGCCGGTGCAAGGCTTCCTTGCGCAATGGCATTGACGTTAATTGCAGCAAAAGCGCTGTGCTCGTGCAAAATTTGTCGAAGAGACTCGCTCTGCTCTTTCTCTGTCTCGTCACTTCCGCTTGAGGGCGCTCGTTGAGGGAAACCTCCCAGAGTGGAGTCATCTGCACATGCTTTAGCCAGACCCACACTCGGGTCGATGATCTGACGGTTACCTGCTGGCTTGTTACCAGCTACACCGTCGTCGTCGTCCGATTTCATATCTTCGTTTGACCTTACGGACACTGCAGCACCCAAATCCTTTGAGCTGGACAGCTCCATGGTTCCTGGCATCTCATCGAAACTTGATTTTGAATGTTTACGCGAAGTACACGTTCCTTCGAACACATCTGCATTCGACGCCCCCTGATCGTCAGTCGCTGGATCAGGGCCCAAAGACAGCCGCGACCTTGTGGGAGACCATTCGGGCGAGGATGAGAGGCTTCGAAACTTAGATTGCTGTGCGACTGTTGATTTGCTGTCTAGGGCCGAAAGTGGTGTGTCCACTTCGCTGTCTTTGCATCGGCCGCTGGTTGTCGGGATTTCTGATGACGCCTCTTTTTCGCAAGAAGCGATCTTGGAATCGGAAGGTATAAATTTGTTGAAGACGCGAGTCATAGTTGCCCCCCGACGATGGGATCGCAAAGCCACGGAAGTTGAGCCTGGAAGCGACTTGGAAACACGCAGCGGAGAGGGTGTTCGTGCGGGCGTGTTAGTCGACGATCGACGTCGCCTTGGACGTGATTCCTGTCCCTCCAAACGTACGGTCCAGCGTAGCTTGAATGGCTTTGCGAATGGCGATTGCGCATCCTTAAAGACCGGTACGCATTCGACAATTGTCGAGACCTGAGCCGCGAAAGAGAATCACAAGAAGAGAACCTGGCCCTGTTGCGTTGCAGCATGCAAAACGTTTTGACATATCCAGGACAGATTGGGTGTCAGGAAAACAGTAAGGAATACCGGTTTGAGGCCGCCCGATGGCCCACCCCAGGAGAGCAGACATGTTCGTGGGTGTACTGTATGTAACGGTGAGAGCAGGGCCTCCGCGACAGAATGAACATGCTCGGCCACAGGGTCTTTGGCGTTTGCAGGACCCTGGCGCCGATGGCCAGCCCGGGTTCAGCGCGACCAGCGAGAGAGACAATATGCGGGGAGGAAGGTTTGTCATAGCATATCTCTATGAGCACCAACGAAAAGTACATTGGGTTGGACCACACGTGGTGGAAAGCGCTGGGAAGGTCGAGGCCGATAGCGCGACCAAAGACATCCGACCACGCTTCGTTCTGATCCTCGAGGAAAAATGGCGGTTCGATCGTTGTTGTGCAGTGTGGCAAGTTTGGATCTTCTTCCTCCTTAATTTTCAAGATGTCCTTCACGTTTTGGAACCGCTCTGCAGAGTCCCGGGATTTGCGTTGGCTCTCATTTCTTGCCTCCGATTGCCTGAAGAGAAACAGCCATCACTTCCTCCAAATTTGTCACCAGCGATGGCAACCAAGCAATACAACCATCACTAATCTGCGGCTGGGCTGATCGCCTGTGCTTGAATTTTTCAGGAGCTTTGAAGGATCCAAAAATGTGTTGGTTTCCGCGAGACAGTCTAGCCTCGGTAGCTTGCGCTGGGGTCAGTCTTGGATCGTCAGGGTGCATCGAAAAGCTCCCATGTTTCGTTCCTACCTGAGTAGCACCTCCTCTGAAATCCGCCTGGGCTTTGAAACTTCGCCGAATGCTTTCCCCAGAATCCTCTAGGCGGAATGCAGCAGCCTTTCCAATGGAGCTTGAAGGTGGAGAAAGCTCCTTCGTCGCTCCTGCGGTAGAAGAGCAGAGGGTGGGGGATTCCTGTGGCTGCGATTGAGCGCGAGACATCTTCCTGAACGGCCGATTACTAGGATCCACCGCCCCAACGCTTTCTAATCCCGACCCCAGTTGACCCCTGCGCGGCAGCCGTCGAGAGTAAAGCGGCTCAGCCGTCGAGAGTAAAGCGGCTCAGCGGCTCGCTTTCAACGAACCAATCCCCACTACGAAACCAGAATATGTGCTGCCCGACCCCTTCGTACTTCGCAACGACCCTCCACGAAGAGAGGAGATTGTGACGGATCTTCCACAACTCCCACCTTGCCGTCAGGCTGTGATGGGACACCTTTTTGAGGGCCTAAACCCTAAACCCCTAAGAACGGTGCAGCAAGTTGGATTTGAATTTGGATGGCATCTGCGTCTGAGCAGATGCTGCGGCACTCAGCAGACGGCCTCAACATTATCCAGGCGTTTTCCTCACAGGAACACAGCGCCGGGACGAACCCAGAAGCTCAGCGCTTCTGCAACGCAGCTCGAGTACGCCTGGAAGGTCTGCGTGGAAGCTCGTGGCCAGGGACGGCGCGCAGGGGCCATGCAGTGGGCGCCGTGTCTTTGTTCGAGCGACGGCGCGGATGGCGCACAAGATTCCATCAAGCTCGACCTTCGTGCTGCTCTACACAGCCGTCCGCACGCCGCTTGACGTCCAGCGCGAGCCGTCGCGAGCGGCCAGGGACGACCGCAGAGGCTTTAGCACACGAGGTGATTCGGGTGTAGGCAAGGAGGCGTGCCGAGGACTCTGGGCACGTCTCCCGGGGCCGCAGTGACCTGACGGGCTATACTGTTGCCCGACGTCAGAAACCGCGCCACCCCAGCGTCTTTGGGTCGCGGCCATAGTCCGCATAGAGCTCGACCCGCCCTGTTTGCGGTGCATGTGGCCTCAGGACGGTGGGGGAGGGGGGAGGGCAGTTTCTTAAAATAAATTGAGGGTCACAGTGCTCCGTAGCTGTGTGAAACAAACACGTATGGGGGCAAGCCTGAGCGGTGGGGGTGCGCGCCCGAGTCATGGGCCACGTCGCGCGTGGCCATCACAGCGATGGCCCTGCCCGCGGGTGCTCGGTCAGAACCCCGCACAGCAGGGGAGGCGCCGTGCCCCGCAGAGCGTGGCGCTGGGTGTAAAGCGCTCCGACAAGAGGGGGGTGGGGGTTTGGGTGTGGGCGTGCCAGCGCGGCTCCGCGTCAGGGAGGGCGTTGACGGAGGGAAGGCAGCGGAGGAAGCGGGCGGGTGTGTCGGCGGGGAGCGGGAAGAAGCAGTAGGCCACGTCCGCCTCCCGCCCGTCTGGCCGGTGGTTCACGAGATGGCCCTCGGGCGGCGCGCCCGTCCCGCCGCGCACCCCGCGCTCGGCCAGCGCGAGCTCGCGCCGGTACCCCTCCTGCCCCGCCGGCGCCTCCCGCCGCAGCTCCAGCCACTCCTCGCTCGCCGCCTGCGCGCCCGCCCTCCCCGTCACGCCGCGCCGCCCCATGTCCCGCCCTGCGCACCCACGGCGCGCGGGAGAGGGACCGGCGGGGGCCTGGGCGGCGGTCTCGTGGAGAAAGCGGAGGGCAGAGGCGCCCAAGGGGCTGCCGTCTGCTACGAGGTTCACGTGCGCGACGCCCCCGCCGGGCTGTGCGACCGTGTTCTCCTGCAGCAGATAGCTGCCGCCGGCGCCGCGCCGCGCCGCATGCTCTGTCAGGCACGATCGACAGGGAACGCGAGCTCCGCCAGATGGCGCGAGCAGCCACGGCGCGGGGCCGCCGGCGCTGCAGCGCAACCAGAGGGCACTGATTCTGCCGGGCGGGATCGACACCGGTTCTCGTACATGAACATTGGGAGGGTCGGGCCTTGAGGCGGCCCTGTAGTCCGATGCGCATCGCTTAAAAATTTCTTGCGTGCTAGTTGCCCGGCAGGGGCGCCGCAAGAGCTTGCCAGGACCGGACGAGCTGCGCAATTGGGGGCAGGCCAGAAAAGGTGAATACCCATCATGTTGGAAGCAGCCTCCAGGGTCGCCATATCGAGGATCCTGTCGATCGTGTAGACCGTGCCTGGGCGCCCGGGCGCCCGCAGGTCGGCTTCGCCGCGGATGCGTGCGGAGGGGTGGGCGGGGCCTGGCGCGTGCGGGCACGCACCGGGGTAGAAAGCCAGGAGATCTCCGCGGCGGAGAGATGAGTGCAGGTCGAGAAAGACACCGCGGCCCGCCTCGGGGATCAGCGACGGTCTGGCAGAAAGAGAGAAGCCAAAGGCGGCCCGCAGCGCTGCCGCGGGGGGGGTCTGCCCGCGCTCTTTATAGAAGGCGAGCAAATCAAGCCGCTCGCGCGAGCGCGTCAACAGGTGTTCGTAGGTAAATCCATGCTTGGGAGATCTGGTTCGTTCCGGTTCCGTCGCATCACTTTCACGCGAACGTCCGGGAAGAAGCGACGAGATGTTCCACCAGAGCGCGCGTCGAGACCCGTAACGGGGAACGAGGCGAAGCGAGCGTGTGAACGACATGATCGAGTCCTGATTGAGGGTGCTGCAAAGGGACGCCGCACCGTGAACGGGATAGAGCGCGGACCAGGAGGCCGGGTAGGACAGCTCTTACTCCCTTTGTGTTGCCCTCAGAAAACCCTGGGCGGCTTACCAAGCACGGATTGATATAAAGTGACCAGTATGGCAGCTTCTCTCAAATCGATTTGAATTAAAAAAAACGCTATGCGCATGCTCTTGTTTCAGCATCACATAATTTGTACATATTCACGCAGCCCATGCTCAAGCGTACAGGTAACTCATGTCTCGAGCGGACTTCGTAAAGGACATGGAAGGCGCACGGCGCTTCCGCGACGAAAACAGAAGCTCTGTATCCGGCGGCACCACTCGCGGCGCCGACGCACGCGAGGTGGTGGAGGATGCAGAGCGAGCAGGTCGTGGAGCTCCCGCCGCAGTCTCCGCCGCCTTCACACGCTTGCTCATTTCAGCCATCTGGTCTGCGGGTGACGTCGCGGTGCGGCCACCGGACGACGACATCGCCCGCGCATCGACGTCTTTGAATCGTGCTGTTCTAGAAATCGTTCCACCGTTGACAGATCGATGCATCGAATTGAGCTGCCTGCCGAGACTCGACCGGGAACCGTAGTCACCTGGTCCCGGCTCGGCCTGCTTCTCCTCGTCGTACCGGCCACACGGCACGAGAGAAAGCATCATGCACCGCTTAGACGAGCCGATGCGCATTCTCGGCCCCGCCCGCACGACAGGATTCGTGCCACCGAGGGTCGTGAACAAGTTGGGCGAGTCCGAATTGATGTACTGCTGCGGGGGAGGGGCGTCCATACCGCGATAGCACATTTCGTCAATCTCTTTACTGCAGTCGCGAGCGCATTTCGATTAGTACCTCTCCAAATCGCGCCCAAAACACAGAAACTGTGCAAGAGTTGTACCCGCAGGCAAAAAGAATGCATAGTATGCGGCACGCAAACAGCATGCACAGTACATTGTTTGGGGCGCGACTTGATTCGGTAGTCGCCACGCGGGGCAAAATCCTCTCGTTTCGCAGGAAGCAAGCCGCGCGGCTTGGACGTCAAAGAGAAGCCCTTGGTCCGAAGAGGCGTGTGCACTGGCTTGGCCCGGGCGGGTACGTCCCGACCGTCTCCAGTGGCAGTTGCAGGTCGCAAGTGAATGGGGTCTCCATCACGCACAATCGTGTACGCGCCGGGTCCGGGGACCGCCGCCATCTCTCTGGCAATCAGATCAACAAATGCGGCCTTGGGGATGCTGCTGCCGTTGCCACGGCCTACACCTTTGTGGCCGGATGATGAGACAATTTCTGACATGTATATCGGACCGGGCGAGTCGTGGCCGCGTCCTTCAGCCTCTGAGTGAAGCTTGGAGATTTTCACCTGGTTGAGGGTCTTTTAGCGCCCGCGCCCTGCCTACGAGATCGCAAGGCGGCCTGGCGCGCACCTTGCGCTGGTCCTCACGCTTGACGGTGGACATGAAGGTTCCCACGGGATTCTTCCACTGTGATTGCACCTGCCGTGCCGCGCCAAATGCTCAAAATTGCAGTGGGAACGAATCGATCATGGAACGCATCTATGACGAAATTCGGACACACGCGCGGCCACATATATGCCGTGGCTTGACAAACCTGCTTGCCAATCGAACTTTTGGAACTGTATGCTCCAGGCCCCGGGTTTTGGGGGTTGAAAAATCCCTCCGTTGATGCCGGACGCATTCTGCTCGCGACCATCTCAAAGGTGAGCAGTGCGTAATATGACCCTCGAGACCGGAAATCGGCCATGTGTATCCTCGCTCGGGTCGGAAACGGGTGCCTCGTAGTCTCACAAAAGCAGGGGTAAGATGGCTGAGACTTTTCTGCTCTCGTGAAGGAGACACAATGTCCGGTACTGGGCCTGTCCATGAGCCCCTTGCCTTTGGCAGTCACAGAAGGATTGTACACCTGAGATGAAGTCCTCACTTCCAGGACAAACGCTCACCTTCGATAGATGCAAGTATTGTCAGGGCCCAAACCTGCGGCCCGGGGCTATCGCGCCCGCGCTGTTCCGCTGTATGGAGCGGAGATATGTAGACAGGGTCCCCAGACACTCTCTGCCGCCCCATCACCGCGCGGCTCCACGAGTAGGCAGGACTTGTCGGTCGATGCGACGACTGCGAGTCAAAAAGCAGCTCTGGATCACGTTGATTACAAGCATTTGCATAGCGCTGATCTTCATGGGCGATTTCACGTGGAGCTAATCTGCACAAAAATTGCCTGGCAATGCACCCAGGGCAACGGAGGAAATGTGCCTGCTGCTCTCCAAGTGACGAGAATGTGTCGTACGCACCAGGGGGAGGCGCGCGACCAGCGCGGGCGTCCTTGGGTGGTGAAGCTTGAGGAATGCAAGCTGTCGGCACCGGATAGTCCTCCATACTTTGTGCCTGCAGTTCACGGGTCTAGCTTATGGGCTAATCCGTCGCTCTGCTGACTCAGATGCAATTGCGGGATTGTATCGGAAAGCAGAACGTTTCAGTCCGGGAGGGTGACCTCGTAAGCGCCCGGGCCTGGAGTGGAGTGGGTGAACGGCACTGGATCTGGCAATTTTCCCTTCAAAGAGAAGGCGGGGCTCTCTCGCCGCAGCAACACCTAACAGCCGTTGAGACCAAGGTGAGATAGCAAGCACCATCGCGAGATCGGGGCAGATCGTGTGTGCTACCTCAGAAGTTGCGAATAGTGGCGTTCAAGTGGGGCGAGGAGTCATCTAGAGAGAATATGCACCTTGTCTGTCCCGACAGAGTCGATATTGGATGTGTCGTAGCCGAGCGGACCAGCGCCGTGCTTGGCCTCGGAAGGAACGATCGAAGGGCGCAATGCCTTTGAAAACGATACGGCTGGATTTGTCCTCTTGTCCGACTCTAGCTGCTTCCCCATGCTGTCAACCTATTTTGGGACATGATCAGCGTGCAGAACCCTCCCTCCCAGGGTAGTGCAACGGGGTTGCCCTGGCTGGGCGCACGGAACCCGATCATGAAGCCGCAGGCCACCTTCAAGAAAGCTTCGTTCGACAGCATCCTGCTCCCGCCCATGTGCCAGCCAGGGACCACTTCTGCCAGCCTCGCGCACCGAATAGTCCTTCGGAGCGCCGCCCATCGAGAATCCGTGCTTCGTTACCGAGTAGGCGCCAGGAGCGTCCCCGATCCCGACTGCTCCACCCCGCGCCGTGCGCCGAGGGTAGTAGCGCGCCGGACCAGGGCTACTGAGCTTGTCATAACCCATAGTGCGTGTGGAACTCCCCAGGAAGCTTGCGCTCCCTCTCGGACCCGATAAGTCGGGTCCGGCAATGGCAGCAATTTTTTCCCCACTTTTCTCTCGAGTCGCTTTACCATCAAAGTATCGCGTGCGCGGCGGGCGACAGGGTCGGTGTCGCCCTCACCATGGCCATGGTGAGGGCATCCTGCAGTGTTCTCATCCTCGCGCATACCATTATATGTACCGGCGCATTTGTTCCGACATCAGGTCCTCCGTGCCATTCCTCGGAGCTGTTGTCTTCGTGCAGTCTTGGGTGCTGTCTGCCAGCGACGAAACCACTGGTGTTACGAAGCACCTCCACGCGGGGTCGGGCCGACCTTGTCAGTCTGAGAGCTTCAGAGGACGAGAAGGATGGAGACTTCGAGGCGTTCTTTGCAGAACAAAAAGCACTTGCGCAGCGCGGGAAGGCGAGCGCGGGTCCAGTTGCCGTCGGGGATGTGCTGAAAAACGAGGGGCAGGACTGGACAGTTGTCGCGGAGCGCAAGCGAGAGAGATCCTCAAAAGTGCGAACGTATGATGCCATTGACAATTCGAACCAGCAACGCGTGCTGATCAAGGCGCTGTCGCTTCGCGACATGGCTGGTGCCTGGGATGTGCTTGACGATCTCAAGCGTGAAGCAAGGCTCTTGAAGTCTGTCCGGCACTCGGGCATCCCTGCCCGCATCGACGACTTTGAGGTGCGGCCATTGAAATCTCGACACTGGCACGCCCCTCATTATGACCCAACTGTGCCTGACACCAAGGCTGCATGGATGCGCTCAGAACGACAGCGCAGAGGATCGAACGTTTCTGCTGATCTTGGAGCGGCCCGATGCCGTCTCTCTTGAGGAGGCGCTCGTGCAAGGCTGGCGCCCAACCGAGGCAGAGGTAGTCAGTCTCGCGGAAGGGGTGCTGGAGATTCTTGACTTTCTCGCCCAGCTCCGCCCTCCGGTCTCGCATTCCACGCTATCCCCAGCCCGCATCCACATCGGCGCCCCGGGCTCGGCCCAGGGCGGCGCCAGGTCTGTCCCAGCTCCACGCACCCTGCACCCGCACTGCCTGCGGTCTTGACGGCGTTGTAGTGTTGTGTGATTGGCTCATTTATGTGTAGCGGCCGCGGCGGTTCAGGCGTGTGTGGGTTGACGGCTTCTGTGCCTCTTCTTCCGAGCGTGCGGCTGCTCTGGCGGGGGGGTATCTGCCGCCAAGCGCGCAGCTGTTCAGCGCCGACGGTTCCAACGGGTCCCCGGCGGAGGACCTGTACTCTCTTGGAGCAGTGCTCCTGCGCGTGCTTTCAGGGCAGGAAACCGCTGTCTTCCGCGACCCGCGCTCTGGCACGCTCCTCTTCCGCGGCCGCGTCTTCATGAATGTCCCGCTCGCCGAGGTACGTCTCCGGCCCATGCCAGCCCGACCAGCCTCAAACTGCTTCTTCAAGAATCCTCTGTCGCGCGCCCATCCTGGCAAATGCTCGACCTTCACATCGTTAATGTGGGTCCGTGCCATTGCCGGGCGCGCAGTGGTTGGAACGGATCGTAGCGGCGAGGGAGTCCGGCGAACGCTTCTCGTCGCCGAGGCAGGCGCGCGCAGCTCTTGCAGTGTTGGCCACTGCACCAGCGCAGACAGACCTCGACGTGTCGCAGCCAAGCAGTGTCGCTGTTGCAAACGGGCTGACGACGCCGGCGCGAAGGCCTGCGGGCACACGGGTCGAAATCAGAGAAGACGGCGGCACGCTGCTCGAGGGCGGATCGCTTGAGGTGCGCAGCTGCCGGACGGGGCGTGGGCAGAGCTGAGCGCGTGTGCTGCTCCGGATCCTCAGCGTGTTGGATCTTGACAGGTTGTGATTCCGGCTGCCGGGGTGACTGGGAGCACCGTTGCGACTGGCGCGTTCTCAATCGCGTGGACGGCTGGCATCGGGACATGGACCGCCGCCGCGCTCGTGGGGGCGCCCATCATGGCTGCTTTTTCCATTCCCTTCTGGCTCGTTGGGGCAAATCTCGTCAAAGACACGGTCAAGTCGGTTGCGGTGGGGACGCGCTTGCGCGTCTCGAGCGGGCGCTTCGAGCTCGTGCAGCAGGCTGGGAATTATGAAGTTCGGCGAGTGGACGGGGAGGCACGCGACCTTACGGAGTGCAGCGTCGCAACAGTGGGATACGTGAACGGGGTTCCTATGCGGGAAGTGCAGCTTGTGGAGGGCATCAACGTGTACAGCTTGGGAGGAAAGGGGGCGCTTGATATGGTGAGCGTCCACGCGAGCAGCCCAGAGAATGGTTGCCAGCTGCAAGCGACATGTCTTGTCTCAATGCTCGGGTGTGCCGAGCTGATGCCAGTGTTCCGTACGCAGGCCGAGCAAGAGTGGATTGCGAGTCGCATCCGAGCTTTCTTAGAGTTTCAGTAACTCACATGCTGCTAGTGAAAGCTGAACCCCTGGACAATGCCCCTTCCCCACCAGGGACACCCACCACTTTCCGAGAGGTTTACTCCGGCTGCGACCAGCCCTGCATCAGAAGCCAAGGAATTAGAGGGCTACTCGGCTCGTTGAAAAAGCCCGTCACTCAGAGCAGCTCTTTTGACATCCGTGTGTCAAGTGCGCAAGGGCTGAACTCAATACCAAGTGTGCGAAAGCTGAACTCAAGAACTATTTTGTTTTAGTGTGGGGCGCACCGTAGGCTGCGCCTGGTTCTGGAGCGAGGAATCATCGGTGGTCTGGAGCCTGCGTTCAGAAAAATCGCTCAGTCCTCTCTTCTGCCGTGAAGGCAGTTACAGTGTGTGACAGAAACTGGGAGCCAGGCAACACTTGTCAACAGAATGAAGGTTTGGTTGCGGGTTGCGGTCTTGACCAGGTGTCGTACTGCTGCTGACGGCCCACGTCAGACTTGAAGCTCTCGCCCAGGTCGAAGGGCGGCTGGGAAGAATACACGAGCTTGGTGAAGAGAGCGAACTGCGAGGATACGACGGGATCAGTTTAACCGCACGATCACAACGCAAATGTGGGGCATCAAGTCTCCGAAGCTAGGAGCAGCACACAGCAAGGCCGGTCGCAACCGTCCAGGTGTGCGGCCAGCCTCGCGCTGAAGTTCGACGGTCCTAGATTCTACAAACTACAAACACTGCGTGTGAGAGACCGTGCAAAGCAAAGCTGTGCAGTGATGTTGCTTGTTCGATCGCACTTTGCGGGGCAACGGGGCCGACTGGGTGGATTGTGGCCGCTGAGGCTTGGCGGGCGCCCCACCATTGCTTTTCTATTCTGGTAACGCAGAAGCGCGAAAGTCAATGAAAGTCAAGAACAACTTTTGAAATCAAGTGGCTCCAAGGGTTGTTGACTGTTCCCTCAAGTGGTATCGACGGCGGGCGGGGGCGTGTCACACCCCAGCGTCGACCAGAGACCTGCAGCGGAAGGGGTCCCAAGCCTAGATGGTCAAGTGCTGATCTACTGGGCAAGGACTGCTTCCACGCGGAATCCGGCGGGTTGGCCGTTTGTGAGAGCGCGGAGAGATCTTCGGCGACCGGCAAGCCTGAGCCATGGCCGTCGAGGGCGGTCCGGATCCCGCGAAACGGCGAGCACTGCAAGAGGAGCAGGATGTTGCTGCTGGGACGCCCTTCTACACCGGTTTACCTGGGCGGAGCGGGTTGGGTTGCACTTCCCTGTTTCAAAAGAGATCGTCTTCAGGCTTCGCGATTCGACGAGCAGCGCTGCTCGCGATTTTTCTGTTACTAGGCAATCCTCCCATGACAACTCCTCTTTTCCTGCGTGGTGTCGACCCCAATGTGTGCCGGTACCGGCTTCCATGCGATTCGCCTGAGCTGAAGGCCCGGTGGCGCAGGTTTGATTCGGGGCACGGCGGGCCAGTCTCAAGCGGCTTTCGTTTACTCAGTGAACCCGTCGAGTGCGCACGCTCTCGGTGGTACACAGGTAACGCTCCGAGGGGATATGCTGAACGGCACAGCCAGCAGATATAGATGCTCTTTCTCCTGTGGATCGACGTCCGCTGATTCTCCCAGGGTACTCATGTGAGAACCCCGCCCGTGCCACGTCCCGAGCGCCGGTTTAGGCTCTTGCCGTCCCTTGGCTGCAATCTCGGGCCAGAATCTCGGGTCCAAAGCTGAACAATTCACTGCGTGTGCAGTGAATCGTTACAAAGTATGGTATGCTCGGTGCCCTCGTGGGAAGGGCCGCCGTGCACTGCAAACGTCACAGCAGTTTACGATGGCGTGCCGATCGGAATGCTGCATTTTACTCTCACACCGGCTTGGAGTTCGCTCGGGCTAGCAGCCGGACCTCGCGCAGGCGGCACAACGACTGCTATTAATGGTGCTGGATTCGATAGCAATATGGATTACCTATGCGAGTTCTCGGACCAGGGGGGGGCTCTGCCAACGCTTCGAGTCCCGGCCAACTTTCTCACCTCTGTGCAGCTGGTGTGTACTTCCCCCACCTGGCCGTCCGCAGGGACCGCGCAGGTGCGCTTGCTTGAAGACGGCGCAGCAGTTCGCCTGGTGGGTCCGTCAAGCTTGAGCTTTCGCTTCACGGCGGAGGGCTGGACGTCAGGGAGCCCCCAGGAGGCTTACACTGACTCCAAGGGAAACCTTACAATCTACGGCTCGGGTTTCGATACGGCCTCAAGGGACTACTATGCCACCTTTTCGTATGCGGGGGCCCGCGAGCGTGGTGCGTGCAAGGTGGTGACGCAGCAGACATTGGTGTGCCAGCTTCCCGATTGGCGGCACGGCGACGCTGGGGCGCAAGTCGAGGTCTCTTCGGGCACTGGCCCGGTGGGAAAGTCCCAGGGGCCCTTCATCTTCGAATTTCTCACGCGATGGACAGACCTAGAGGGGGTAAAACGCGGACGCCTGCAAGGGGGCACGGTCGTCACGCTTCGGGGGCATGGCTTCCAGCCTGGACGGGTGGGCTTGCGCTGTTTCTGGAGAGGGGTCCAGGAAGCCTCGCGCGAAGTGATCTCACCTGGCACTGACGCTGTTGTCGTCAACTCGGAACGGATCACTTGCCCTTCGCCAGCGTGGTTGGAGCATGAGCAGACCGTGACGATTTCGCTCGTCAATGTTCAGCGTGACAAAGTGATCGACTATGTGGGTGACGCCGTGGACGCAAGGTTTGCCTACGTTGCAGAGTGGGACGACGCGGCCCTGCAGTTCACAGACGGTGTCGCCACACAAGTTTCCAGAGTACTGCCAATGTCGGGGGGTGGGAGCGTCACGGTGACGGGGAAGGGCTTTGACACAGCGAGCGGGACAGGACTGGTCTGTCGTTTCACATGCAGCCGCTCGCCCTGCTCGTCCAGCTTTGTAGAGTCTGCGCCACCAACAGTGTTGAATTCATCGATGCTGCTGTGCGGAGCTCCAGCATGGACGCACGATTCAGGGTCGGCAGCAGCGTTGCCAGTGTCGCTGTCAATGGTGCGCGCTGATGGCATTGCTCTGTATGCAAGTCAGGGGCTGGACCTCCTTCTCACCAAGGCAAGCTACATAGCACCGGGGACAATCGTGAAGTCGCATGTCGGGGGCGGTGTAGAGATTACTATTTCAGGGGAGGGATTTTGTCACACGCAATTTGGGCACACCTGTGACACGTTTTACTCGTGCGAATTCCGCGGTGCGCTGGACACGCAGCAGATCGCGCACCCTGCCGAATGCCTTTCGGGGCCTCAGGTCGGGAGCGTTTGTTCTGGCAACACGGATTGCCCCGGGAGCAAGTGCACCCACTACCTCTCGGCGTTTACGGCGCACGCACGCGTTGTCAATGACTCTGCCATCGTATGTGTGACGCCGAGGTGGCCGTATCCGCCGTCGCTGGCGCGGTTGACTGTGAAGGACGGAAGCTTTGGCGCCGATGCTGTGTTTCCTCAGGGGGTCCCTCTGCCATTTAAGGGCGAACAAATCCACACTCAATACTACCCGCAGCTCATTGCCATTGAGGATCGTGTGGCAGTGGCGGGTGGTGCCAACTTCTCGGTGCGCGCTGCTGGGTTGACGCTGGACGGCACCTATGAGTGCTTGGTCAGTCTGCCCTCGGGCGATGAGACGGTGCCTGCGATCGTGCTTGCCACGACCGAGCTTGTCTGCCTTGCGCCTGCATGGCCGCGGGAAGCAGCCGCTGGAGAAGTGGGCGTTCAAGTTTGGGACACCCGTAACTCAATTTGTCTCTCATGTCTCGGCGATGCGCTCGCGCTCCACTACGTTCCGCACTGGGAGGGATTTCAAAACTGTAATGCTAGCGGCCCTTTCAGTTGCAGCGAGAGTGAGGGGCCTGCGCTCGGCGATTTCGAACTCAACATCTCTGGCTTCGGCCTTGACAGTGCGGCAGAGTACAGGGTACGCTTTGCCGACGGTGAGAAGGAATTCTTGCTCCAAGTGGAATTCCAGGGTGGCTGGCCCCTGTTACGCGTCCCTTTGGAAGAGGCGTGGCCATTCGCAGCTGCGACGACGAATGTGACTCTCTACCGCCTTTTGGATGGAGAGTGGGACACGGTGCCACTAGGAGGCGCTTCAGCAGCAACCGTGGTATCCTTCGAATTTTTGCCGTCACTTGGTGAACGGGAAGGTACCGCGCCGTTGCCGTTGGAGGGCTGTGCAGGCGAGTGCTGGCCCGCGGTCATTACTATTAAGGGAGAAGGCCTCAATCCAGCTGAGCCGTTCGAGATTGTTCACTTCGGCGGGCAGCACATACGCAACTTCACTGAAATGGAATGTTTGCTCACCTTGGGTGAGGAAACGCTCGTTTCAACCGTTGTCACTGTGGACTCCCAATACCAGCTGCGATGCTTCGTGGGAAATTTCAGACAAGCCCCGAAGTACACAAGAGGTTCCGACTTCCAAGTTTCAGTTAGTCGGCGTGGGCGTCCCATTGATTGGTTGCAGGGTTCTGCTTCCGTGACACTACGCGAAGCCTGGACAGACTCATCCTGCTCGCGCAGCGTATGCAAGTTTTCATCCGCGGAAGGAGACACAGTAGATGTGGTTGGCTTTGGATTCGACGTCGATGCTGAATACGAATGCCGATTTGGCGATGTCGTGGCTGCAAGAACAGAGGTGGTCTCCGACAGGCTGCTACAGTGCGTGACTCCTGAGTGGACTTTACCTGCGACAGAAGTGGAGCTAACCTTGCACAGTTCGACAGACGGTGGTGCAGCAGTGGATTTTGAAGGACTATCAGATCTTCGGCACCGCGTTTCGTTTGATGCATCGTGGTGGTTTGACAGACTGCAGTATGGTTCCGTGCTCGGAACTGCCGATTCGCTCGTGCCCTCAGACGGGGGCTTGGAGCCCGTAAGTACTCTCACTGTACAGGGCCGTGGACTTGATCTCGAGGACTCCACCTTCTACGTGACCCTGACCGGTACTGACAACGCCGGGCGTGAGGTGCAAGTGTTGACGGAAGTTCGTGCTGCAGCGCAGGACGGCACGATAGTGTTGCCCGTTCCGGCCTTCTCAGGACACGAAGGATTGGTGCGTGCCGAGCTTTTCCAGTGCCGAAGCTACCCCTCCTGCAGTAAAGTTGCGCTCGGGACTGGACGAAGCCTGGCAGGTGGCCTACCTGCAGACCGCTTTATGTACGTTGCGGCGTGGACGCACGCGTGGATGAGCAAGCTTGGCGACGCGCGTCACGAGGCAAATTGCCTTCCAGCGGGCGGGGCGCAATGCTGGGGCGCCGCGGACGGCGGTGCGGCGTTGAAGGTGTACACCATTGGTTTGGAACTTGGCGCAGACTTCCCGTACCGCTGTCGCTTCGAAGCGCTAGACGGGACGCATGCTGCAGAATCGGATACGGCGGTTGTGCTCGGGAGCGACGAGCTCAGCTGCGTCTCTCCGAACTGGACATCGACAGCTGGGCTCGCGAAATTGTTGTTGCTGCGGAATGGGACTGCACTTCCTCGCGAGAGCACGCATGAAGCCACAAATTTCTTTTTCGCCCCCTCAATTCGCGCGGTCGCCACAACACGCGCCTCAGCAGTCGTGGAAAGTGTCGAAGTCCTTGGAAGTGCTCTCGAAGCTGACCCTGCAGACATCTACACGTGCCAATTCTCTGCGCAAGACTCTTCGAGCCATGTGTGGCGTCCATGGCACCGCGTGCACGTGCCTGCGGAAGTCGCCGCGGATGGCAGCTCTTTGGTCTGCCCAATCGGCGACACCTGGGAGTTCCCTGCGTCAGACGTCACGTTGTGGCTAATCCGCCGCCTTCCGGCACTGACGCTGCTCAGCAACCTCTCTACTGAGGCAAATGTTTTGGAGTTTGATGGCGACAACGGGCTCGTCTCTGTGACCGACACACCGCCCGATTATATCTTTCCAGGGATGCATGCTCGTCAGCTCAGCATTGGCACCTATGTGCAAGTGGACAACGAGGTCATGCTCGTGAGCTCCCTTCCTGACACTTCTTCTGTGGGGGTACATCGTGGTATGCATGGCACTGTCGTCGTGCCGCATGCAGCAGGTGTTTCGCTGCACGTATTACTCGCTTTGCCAGTCGACCAGCCTGCTCTAACGCTGCGACTTGATACTACGGTGACTGAAATGAGCTTGTCTGAGTCGCCTGCGACTGGAGGGATGCTCCTTTCGCTCTCTGCTGGTGGACTCGAGCCGACTTTCCTCGCATCTCAACGTGTGCTACATGCATTTGCGGGCACGTCTGCAGACCCGAGTACCACGCGCACGTCGCCTGCTGGAAATCCAGACGTGGGGTTGCGCTACTGGGGACTTGCTTTCGATGTGCATGCTGTGCGCGGAATCCGCGTGCGGGCTCTCGACTTCGTTGCACGCGTCGCTGGGGCACAGCGCGTGTGGATATACGTACGCAGCCGTAAGCAGTGCGGCGCCGGAAAGGATTGCTCCCTCTGGGGCCACGAACTTTCTGCGAATGCTTGGGAGCTGGTCGGACCGAATGCCACAGTTGGACAGGAAGTGACGGTCGACGCTTCACTTCTCGCAACAGTCGAGGTTGGTGAGATTGCGCTTGCAGCAGGTGAGACCCGTGGCTTCTTGCTTGTAGGCTCTCTAGGCGTTGCGTATGCAACAGTCGGCGATGGTGGACGCACGTGCGATGCAGGATTCCTTCAGCGTTGCACCCTCTTCTCAGACTCGTTTGCGGAGATTTACCCTGGTAAGCTCGTGCTCACTCAGGCTCTAATCCCAGCACCAGCTCCAAATGTCCTCCTTGCAGCGGAGGGCAACGAGCGCTCTCCATTTTTCTATACTGGCACGGTCCACTACGACAATGATGAAATTGTTGGTGCAACGTACGTCTGCCGTTTTGAGACAACTAGTTCCGACGGCACTGTCAATGTAGCGGAGTCGCTACCTACGCGGGCCTTCACCGCAGCGCTGACAGACCTCAACGTGGCCACAAACTTCTCCTGCATCGTTCCAGCGTGGCCGTTCAACGAGGCTGTAACCAACTTTTCCGTCGTTTCGACTGGTTCGCCCGTTTGGTTTGGCGCAGCCATAACCGGAAGTGTGGATAGAACGATGACGAACTTTCGATTCTCAGCCATTTACACTGCACTTGCCTCGCATATGTGGGCAACTGCAGCGGGTGGGGACAACATCGGGATCACTGGTGCAGGCTTTCAGACGGCGACCGCTGCCTACGAGTGCGAATTTTCAGCACTAGATGGCTCGCACAGTGCATCCACACTTGTTGTCGTCGCCAACACTTCGTTCATGTCTTGCAAAACACCTGAGTGGCTCGCCTCATTTGCTGACACGGTCTTGAGCATCAAACGCGTTGCGGACGGCACAGCTCTCGACTGGGGCCCAGATGATGAGACACAAATCTTTGCAGTTGGCTCCGCTGGCGGGACAGTATGCTTAGGAGCAGCCTGTGCAACAGGCGCAGGAGATGGGCCCGCTTGCCTCTCATACCCCTGTGAATTGCGCTATCGCCGCTTGATTGCAGACCAGACGGAGCGAAAGTTCAAGTTTGTGGACGTAGTGGAGGGAATCACGCCGTCGATAGGCAAGGCTTCCGGTGGTACGCGCATAGACGTCTCAGGAGGTGGCTTCGATGCAAGTTCTGCATACATGTGTGTGTTTGCCCGACAGGCCGAGGAGCTTGCTTTTGAGGCCAATGTGGGCTCCGACACGTCTCTGTCGTGCATCACACCTGTCAATGAGTCGGCATGGGGTTACCTCTACACGGGTATCTCGTCGAATGAGGAGCTCTCTGACTCAACCGCAAACCTGCGAGTCTACCGCACGATTGATGCTAGTGGCTTGCTACGCTCCGATGTATCTGTGGATGGCGCCTCGCTAAAGGCTGGATTCCTTTGGCGTGGTCAGTCGAGTACAATCCGCGCACGCGTCGGTGGTGAATTTCTCGCGCTCACCGCCCCCTCGCTTGACGTCGCTGACAATTCGACCACTTTTGTCGTAGTCGAGCGCGGCATCTGGGGTTCTAGAGCGATGGACCATGCGGCGGGAGCAAAGCTTGAGATTCTTGAGCCTGTTCAGGTGGACGCCAACTATCGTTCGGAACGCAAGTTTGCGTTTGTCGCTGAGTGGAACATCGAGTCAGCTGTGTACGAACAGTTGACTTCTCGTGTGTCGCTCGTGATTCGCGGCGCAGGCTTCGGTTCGACCTCGCGATATTTTGTGCGTCTTACGGCAGGCAGCAATATTCTCGATTCGGCTCCGGTATTTGCGACAGCGGAATCGAAGCTTCTCATCCTCACTGAACCGTGGAACTTTGGCGTGGAGGTACCGGCAGCCATCACGGTGCACCGTGAGGGGTCTAACGAGTTGCTCTGTCGCACGGGCGTGCTCGGCAATTGTGCACCGTCGTCGGTGTATGTCAATTTTTTTAACGAGTGGTACGCGCTGGACCGCACTTTTGTGTGGGCCAAGGGAGGCGACGTGGTTCGCATCAGGGGAGTTGGCTTCGAAACCGGTGCAACAGGCTACACCTGCGAGTTCGCGACGTATGGCTATGCGCCTCCCGCGGTTGTGGGAAGCGCAACCTCCCCCATCGAAGTTCTGTGCATATCGCCTGTGTGGTTCAACCGCAGTGCCGCGGCCAATGTCACCGTCCTCAAAGACGGAGTACCTCTCCATCACGCAGGGCCAGCAGCCGACCGGATCCTTGTTGTGGCTGAGGGCTGGGACACAATCGCTGGAGGGCCCGTGTCTGGGCCAGCTTCGGGAAGCACTGTCGTGTCTGTACAAGGGTTTGGGTTCGACCCCACCGCGGCAGACTACAAGTGCGCATTCACGCGGGGAACGGACACGCGGAGCGTTTCGGCAACGGTTGTGACTTACGTTCTGATCGAGTGCGCTACCCCCGCGTGGGGTGCGACGCTGGTGGCCGAGCCAGGGGCTGTTTCTGTCTCGGTGACTCGAGGGGCGCAGCTACCGTACACAGCAAACGGGGCGACTGCTCAGGCCTGTGCGCTGGAGGAGGGTTGTGCCTTTCAGTTCAAGCCCGTGTGGTCGCGTTTTGCGGCGAGCTCTCCGACTGAGGGGAGCGGGTCAGGCGGGACTTCGCTCGTGATTGAGGGTTCTGGTCTCAATCCTGCAACGCGCTACCGTTGCCGTTTCGATGGCGCAGCCTGGACTGAAACATCCACTCTCTTAAACGCGGTCTCAGTGAGCAGGGTGCTGTGCACGACACCCCAGTGGAACGCGCCTGAATCCGACACGACCCTCACTCTTGTTGATGAGGCAGGCGTCGAGGTCACTCAGTCGGGCACGGCGAACCGCGTCTTTTCCTTCCTATCTGAGTGGTACTCAACGGACCTGCATGTATGGACTGCCAAGGCGCGGGCGTACATGACGGTCACGGCGTCCGGGCTGAACCGACTTGATGGCTATGAGTGTGTGTTTACTATCGAAGGTTTTGAGGCGTCGTCCCTTGCGGATGTTCTCGACGACAAGGCGCTCGTGTGCCTCACGCCCGTCTGGGAGGGTCGCGCGGGTGTCACTGCGCTCACATTAGCGCGCACGAAATCCGGAGGCAACCGCCAGACAGTTCCCTTCATTGAAGATGCTGGTGCCTTCCATGCATCCTTTGAGTTTCTGCCAGGATGGGATTCGCGCGAGGTATCGAGCCCGTCGATTGGCGCGGCATCAGGAAACGCGACCCTCGTCTTTCGGGGGTACGGCTTCGATAACGCGTCTGCAGACTATGCGTGTCTCTTCTCGCGTGGAGCTGAAAACGTGTCATCACCGGCGATAGCTTCCTCGAACCGTTTCATCTCATGCGCAACGCCCGCATGGGGTGAGCGTTTTGGCGATTCGTGGGGATTCGACGCGCGCATTGTGCCAGGACAACCGGATGTGCCTGCGTCCGCTCCTGTTTCCATCTCACTGCTCAAGGCAGGGGAAGAGCTTCCTTTCACCGATGGAACTCTCGAACCGTCGGCAACAAATCCGTGCCCGTCTGACTCGTCGCGTTCATGTGGTTTTGCTTTCTACTCAGATTGGTCAGGTGCGACGCTCCCGGGACTCCCTGACGGCTTCGCGGCGGCTTCCCTTGCAGGTCAAGTGTTTCAAATCAGTGCTTTCGGCCTTGTCGAAGGGCGGTCGTACTTCTGTGCGTTCTACAAGGACGACCTCTTCAAGGCTTCTGTGCCGCGTGCAGCTTCGTCGCCAACCGCGCTGCAATGTGAGATGCCGTCCGACGCCTTCGACCTCGCGTCGCTCGTTACGCTGCGCCTATTCGGCGGCACGCCTGCCGCTCCAGAGGGCGAGATTCCCAAGCTTGGTGGCTCGCACATGCTCACTGGCATCTCCGTCTGGCTCGGCCTTTCTCCCACCACCGCACCCGCTAAGGGTGGCACGACGATCACTGTGCGCGGCTCCGCGCTCGATGTGTCACGTTCCTATTTGTGTGACCTGGACGGGCCCGGCAGTGCAGACGATTTTTCCGTCCCTGGAACCGTTGTGGCCGCAGACCGTTTGCTCTGCGTTCTGCCCACCGGGGCGTACCCTGTCGCCGAATTCACTCTGAGCGTGCGGGAGAACGGCGAGGCTCTCACACTCGTGGGGGACGACCCGGAGGACACTCTCTCTTTCGTTCCCGGCTGGGATGCGCGCGCGGGCGCCTTGCAGTCACAGGGTCCTGCCAGTGGCGGAACGCCTCTCGTCATGCGGGGCTACGGCTTCGAGACTGAAGAGTCGTTTGCGTGCGTGTTCAGTGCGGGCGAGAAAGAGATGACAATATCCGCAACTGTCGTCGATCATGATGAACTGAGCTGCGCGACTCCCTCCTGGGGAAGCCTGTACGAGGCAACGACCTTACTCCTCCGTATTACGAAAGAGGTGGACGATATTCCGTCAACAATTTTTTTCACAGATGGAAACCTTACAGACGTGCCGATTTCTCTGACTTCGTGCGCGCACACGTCGTGTCTTTTCGACCTGTACCCCTCCTGGTCTGAGCTGTCGGTCTCTGCTGGACCAGCAAGTGGCGGCTCTTTGGTTATCGTCAGTGGTGCAGGTTTCCGCGCAGACGAGCTATACCAGTGTCTCTTCACCCTCGGTGATGAGTGGCGGCGCAGCGCTCCTGTACACCGCACTAGCGTTACGCAGCTTGCGTGCACGACGCCTGAATGGCCGTTTGAGGAGGCGGAGGTGCAGCTCACGATCGGTAATGCAACACGGGACGGTGGTGCTCTGCCCTGGCAGCCATTTGCTTTCGTTGCAGGCTGGTCGACCCGTAACGTGTCGCAGGCTTACGCCCGAGGCGGTACCGCCCTACAAGTCGAAGGCTTTGGCTTTGCAGCGGGTGCCAGTGACTACACCTGCGTCTTCACTGCTTCAGACGCACACTTCGCGTCGCCCGCCACTATTCAGCGACACAATATGCTCACGTGTGCAACGCCGCATTGGGCAGCAAGGGCAGCGTCCGCAGAGCTGTCGATCAAGCGCGCTGGATCGATGGTACCATTTGCTGGTGTGGACACGGCGCAGCAGCGATTCCTCTTCCGTGCGGGCTGGGACGGCCTTGATCCGGCCTCCTCCACGTCAGGCCTGGCCGGGGGCGGGGACACCCTCATCATTCGCGGGTTCGGTCTCGACACAGCTCAAGCGTACCGATGCGTCTTCTACAATGGGCCCGCCTCACTATCAACTACCGGCGTCGCTTTTTCGTCGACACACCTCGAGTGTCCCTCGCCGGCGTGGGGCGCCTCGTTTCCTGCGAACGTCACTGCCGTGAAGCTGACGCGTGCAGATGGCGTGCTGGTCGACCTCACTCTTGGCGGCGACTCGCTTGTGTCGTCTGAGGTCTGTGCCGTGCCTGGCGCATCGCTTCCATGCACGTTTGCTTTTTTACACGCTTGGGACACTGAGCGCCTGTCGCCGATGGTCATCTTCGCGACGGGTGGCGAGCGTGTTGTTGTGCCGGGGTACGGCTTCGGGCCAGAGACGGTGTACTCGTGCGTGTTCACATACACAGAGGACGGGATGCTTCGCCACTCGGCGCGTGTCAACGCGTCTTCGGCCGACTCGCCCTCGCAGATATCGTGCGCCTCGCCGCAGTGGACCTTCCGCCAGGTCTCGGGAGTGCGGTTCTACCTCGAGGCGCTTCTGCCCGCCGCATCCGCATTCGAAGCGGTTTCCGAGGCGCTTTTGGGGGCGCGTGCGTTCGTGGACATATCCGAGACTGCAACGGGCTTTTCGCCTTCGCACGGCTCTGCCCGCGGGGGCACAGCCGTTGTTGTGCTCGGCGACTCGTTTGACTCCCGCGCGTCCTACGCTTGCCTTTTTGGCAGCGTTGCGGCCCCCGCGGCTGTGCTCTCCCCTCGCAAAGTCCGCTGCGCGGCTCCGCAGCTGCTCGGGCCCGCGCAGCAAGTCCCGCTGCGGCTGGTGCGCGACGGCATGTTCAGCATCGGATTCGTCGCGCCAGCCCGCGATGCTGCCGGGGAGTATGTTACGTACCCGCCCACCAACGCCTCGACGCTGTTCGCATACACTAACGAGTGGACCGCGCACGCACCGGGATTCGGCGACCGGCTCGGCTCGCCGGACGAGCGCGCCCCTGCCATCACTGTGTCGGGCTTCGGGTTCGCGGCGGCGGCGCAGTACCGCTGTCAGGTGTCGACGGAGCAAGATGCGTACGGACGGGGCGCACGCACGCAGCGCAGCCCGGTGGCTAGCTGCATTTCGTCGGAGGAGTTGGTGTGCGAGACACCAGAGTGGGACCTCGCCACCCCTTGGGCGGACTTTACTTCGTACCTCGTAAACATCTCTGTCTGGGAGCTGTTGCCTTCTCAAGGTGCTTCGTGGACAGAGGTGTTCTCTCGCACAGGCCGCACGCTGCCGGGACAGATGCCATTTCGGTACGAGAACATCAATCGCCCACCAGCATTTGCGGTGTCGCGTGTCACGGTCTACTCGCAGGGCACGATGTCGAAGGTTGTGCTGGACGATTTTGCCACGCAGCTGCGTGGGGGCGTTGTGGCCAGTGGCCGCACGGTGAAGTTTGAAGCCGCTCAGAGCCTCACATTCGACGTTGTCCCCGACTGGCTTTCGCTCTTTGCGGTTACGCCGACGCTCCACGCCAATGGTACATTAGAGTTCTCGTTGGCACCCAAGGCATTTGGCACTGCAATCCTGAAGGTGACGCTTCGCGACGACGGAGGCACAGAGCGTGGCGGCGGCGACCGCAGCTTCCAGACAGTTGAGATCGTCATTAAAGAGACTGAGTGGAATTTCGCACCTCAGATGACGCTCTCGCACGCTGTCGACGAGGGTGCCGGGCGAGTGATCCTTGCTGGTTTCCTCGACCTCCAGCTGTCTGCCATCTCGGAAGGATTCCTCGGGCATATCTACACCAAGTACTTTGCTAACGTAACGGCCGACTCTGTCTATTTCGAGGAGCCGCCCTCCGTCTCGCTGCTTCACGACCAGGGCACGCTCTCGTTCAAAGTGCGTCCCTTTGCGTTTGGGACCGTCGACCTCACAGTCCAAGTATGGGGGCGTGACGGGGCCTCCGGCTCCCTGACGACCGACTATTTCACTGACACTCTATCGCTGACGATCCATCCTGTGAACCAGCCACCTGCTTTCTCACTGAATTTGGCCTCGGAGATCATCACAGTGCATGAGGACGAATATGCTGCGACTGAATTTGTGCTTCCGGACATCGTCATGCAGCTCACACGCGGACCGCCTATCAATGTGTCGGGCCCGGATGGTGAAGACTGGCCTGAGGCAGAGCAGAAAGTTTCTTATCGTCTCAAGGAAGGTGCAAGCGCTCTCTTCGCGATGGTGCCTCATATCAATGCGTCTGGCGCACTGCATTTCCTTCAGGCACCGAATCGCAATGGAGAGACCAGTCTCTCCTTTGCTGTGCAGGACTCTGGCGGCACTGCCCGCGGTGGTCGTGATATTTCTGCGGAGCGCTCTTTCACTGTCATTGTTACGCCTGTGAATGATCCTCCGACCTTCGAGCTTGCGTGCCCGGATGGGCACCGCCTTGCATCGTGCAACAATCCCTGCACCAAGGGGGAGCTGGCCGGGTGCACGCTGGACGTGATGGTGCTCGAAAATTGTGCAGATTGCGACTCTGTTCTCTTCATCGGCACAAATGAGGAATCTTGCACCGACTGCGGGGAGACGCGCATCCCTGGCTGCGCGCGCCCCTTCGTACTCGAGCGTGTCGCACAGCGCATGCGCCCGTCAGCACCCGAGCTCGCGGATGAGGCCCTCCAAACGCTCTCTTTTGTGTTTGATCTCACACAGGGCGATGCGGCGCTCTTTGCTCCCGGAGGTTTCCCCCGGTTTGAGCACAGTGGAGACCTGCTCTTCTGCCTTGCTCGTGACACATTTGGGGAAGTCAATGTGTCGATATGGCTGGAAGATAGCGGTGGCACAGCCCATGGCGGGCAAAACGCGTCTGAGGCCTTCACACTTCGGGTGTTGGTTGCTGACGTGAACCAGCCGCCTCATTTTGACGTGCCTGACGAGCACGCAGTCTGCGCGAGCACTGGGGCCCTTACGTTCCCGGGTTTCGCGGCCAATATAACCGCAGCCAACATTGTTGGCGGGGTCCGCACTGAGGCGGATCAGGCGCTTACCTTCGCCATTTCAGTGCCTGCCAATGCATCCGCGATCTTCTCGGTTCCACCGCACATTGATTCCGCGACCGGCGACCTCTCGTTCGAGCTTTTGTATGGTCAGCACGGGGAGATGGTCCTCGGCATTCATCTCGAGGATAACGGAGGGACCCTCAATGAAGGGCGCAACAAGTCTGAGCGACGAAGCTTGCGCCTCTTTGTTTACGACTCCTACGTGCAGGCGAATGTTACGATCGTGCACTCGGCCGCGACTCCGCCCTCTGCGCAGGCCGTCGCGGACTCTTTTGCGGACGCACTGGGAGTGCCACCGTTCCTCGTATCGGCCACAGTTGCGGCTGGTGCTTTGCCAGGAATCGCCTTGGTACAACTGGAGGCGTATGCGACATCGTCAGAACTTTCACAGGAGCTGCAGCGCGACCTTCCCTCCGCTGCGCCTGACGTCGCTGTCGCTCTCGGTGCGCTTAGCGCAACGGTCAATGCCTCGCGTCTATTGATGACGTACTGCGGGAACGTGGCGGCCTTCGCACTGGATCGTGACGAGGTTGTCATCGCACAGCATGAGTCCTCACCGGCTTCTCCCTTTGTGGAGGAGGAGTTTGCGGTGAATGTGACAAGCCCACCAGACACGCTGCTGGATGAAAACCTCACGGAAATTGTGAGGTGGGAGTTCATACCGTTGCGGCATCGTGTGCTGGGTGGATCGTGGGTTGCGGATGGTACTTCAGGTCCTCTCGTTGCATTTGGGCCGCGTCTCGTTGGCAGCTGCACGCCGATATGCACGCATGCAACGCTAATTTTCGCGCCGAATGAGGATTTCTGGGGGGAAGTGGAGTTCCTGGTCAACATGTCCGGTGCTCACGAGCGTTCTGAGTCTTTTCGGATAGAGGTGCTGTACGCGAATGCGCCACCCGAATTTGTCCTCGTAAATGATACACTCGTGTTCTCTGAGGGTGAGGCCATCAACGTCTTTCTCGTTGACTTTGTGCAAAACGTTTCGGGTGGTCGATTCCTGTCCGACGCGGGGCAGACGGTAGAACTTCAGCTGGAGCCCGTGACGGCTGAAGGCGAGGCTGCATTCACAGATGGACCGAATCTGGTGCTGATTAACTCGACAGCGAACCTTTCTTTCTCGCTTGGCATAGAGGAATGGGGCAACTTCACGGTGATAGTCGTCGCCGAGGATGACGGTGAGGTGGGAAATGGCGGCAGCAACCGCACCGAGGTGAACTTCACGATCATGGTAACACCCATCAACGATGCTCCCGGCTTCACGGTAGATTGCGGCCGGCGTGGAATCGAAACTATCGCCAATGCGGAGAAGTGCGTCAAGGATGTGGACGGGGCACTTGCCAGCGCCACTGTCACGGTGCACGAAAATTGTTTCGACTGTGGAAGCGCGCCAGGAATAACATGCGATCGGGGTTTCCAGCTTGAGGCCTTTGCTGGCAGCATCTCGGCGCACGGAGGCGGCCTTGGGGTGACAAACGAAGATGCGCAAGCGCTGTCGTTTATTGTGGAGAGTCTTGACCGGAATGCATCTGACATGCTCTTCGGGCCTGACGCGCGCCCACATATTGACCCCATGACAGGAACGCTCAGCTTTTGTTTACAGCCCCATGTTGATGGCGAGGCCTCCTTCTCGGTCCTGCTTATCGACGATGGCGGGACTGCACGTGGTGGACAGAATACGAGCAGAAACTCGACTGTTCTCACAGTTGTTGTCAAGGACATCAACTCACCTCCATCCTTCGATGCATGTTGTGAACAGAAGATTGTACTGTGTTCCGACGGCGGGTACCACCGTATTCCCGCGGCTGCACTGGATGTGCGCGCCGGGCCTCGACGTGAGGACGGAAGCGACAGCGAACCGTTGCAGAATGTGACATTCACTGTTGTGGCGGACGATCCCGCGCTTTTTGCGATTCAACCGTGGATGAACGCATCAGGTGATCTCGAACTTACCCTGGGAGGGGAAACGAATGCCACGTTCTCTCTCACTATTACGCTGCGAGACGATGGTGGCACGGAAGATGGTGGTGTCGACACGTCGACAGCGGTGGTTATGAAAGGCTTTTTCTACGATACGTACGTGGATGTGCCGTTGCGGCTGCAGCATGCTGTCGGGGCACTGAGTGTGAATGACACTCTACTTCAACAGATTTCAGCTGCTTTTGCATCGGACCTTGGGATAGAATCAGTGATAGTTAAGGCCACCCTCATGGAGAATAAGACAACGAACTGGAATGAGACTGTGCTTCAAGTTCGAGTTCTGACTTTCTCGTCTGATGAAGCGCTGAACGTAGCGGAGGAAATTGCAAATTACAACGCAATCAACGAAACCAACGCAACGGTGCCGTGCGGCAATGTCACGTTGGAAGACTGTACCGCGCCCTGGGGAATTCCCGAGATGATTGACGTGACTGTCGTGGTTGGTGTCGCGAGGGCGTTCAAGGCGAACTGCCAAAACGTTCCGGGTTTCACAATTCCCGACCCGAAGGTGCCAATCACGCAGTTCCTGTATCCAGGGGGGACGCCGCTGCGGCGCGCTGGGTTTATCACCAACATTACAGTACCTGCCAACGCGCCGCTGGGTGAGGCAGGAGACGAGGACGTCCGCTTCAGTGTGCGGCCGGTGCGCTATCGTGCTTTCCAGGGCATCGGCGAGTGGGTGGAGGATGGTACCGATGGCGGGCTGCTATATGGGACTCCGAATGTGACGACGGTGTGCAGCGAGACGGCAGGGTGCAGCTCTGCCACTCTGGAACTCGCACAAGTGCGAGACATGAATGGTGAGGCAGAGTACGAAGTTAGAATGGATGGAACGGAAGCGTACGGTCATTTCAAGGTGGCTGTGAAGCTTTCCTTTACAATCATGGATTCGTTTGTGGCCTATGAGGACGAGGAGGATTCACTGGTGCCCGAGTTCATGCTCCTCTCTTTCGTCGGCGCCGACGACACTGATGGTGAAGTTCCGATTCGCTTTTTGGTCACGCAAGTGGATGGCGACCCCGACTTGCTGCTTTCTGCTCCGACTGTCGCCCTCTCTCTCAACGGGACCGGTGAGCTGCGGTACGAGCTGCGCCGGGGACACAATGGCAATGCGACATTTTCTCTGCAAGCTGCACATGCGAACGGCTACGACAATTCGACAACGCTGTCGGCACCAGTCAACTTCTCTATGGAGGTCCTTCCCGTGAACTCGCAACCTACATTCTCGGTACCTCCCGAGCTGGTCGTGTACATGCATCAGTATCCTCCTGCTGCGATCTTCGACTCAGACACGGTGGTCACCGGTATCTCGGCTGGACCGCCTGACGAGGCTGAGCAGGATCTTACGCTCAAGATGGAGGCGCTCACACTACCTGCAGCTCTCTTTGACTTGGCGCCCAACGTATCGCTAGATCTGCTGAGTAATGGTTCGTGGATTGTGGGGCTCTCTTTCAGCACCATGCCATGGCAATACGGCGAAGTGCTCCTGACCCTGACCTTGAGCGACGATGGAGGCACAGAAGACGGAGGTGAAGACTACCTTGAGTTGCCGATGCTGCTGCGCGTGCTTCCGGTGAACCAGCAGCCGACCTTCGAGCTCAATTTTACACTGGTTGAAGTGAATGAGAGTGTTGCTGAAGGCCCGGCTGCCATCGAGATCCCTACATTCGCGCAGAACATATCCGCTGGGCGGATCTTGGCGAGCGAGAGGACGCAGAACTTGACGTTCGTAGTGATGCCTGCCCTGAACCAGTCACTCAACGCATCTGAAATATTTTTGGATCTCCCCGGGCTGAGCGTGGATGGTACGTTGTCCTTTGTCCCTCAGCGCTTCGCGTACGGCGTTGTCGAGTTCGAAGTCGTCCTCAAAGACGACGGTGGCGTCGGCGGCGGAGGCATTGACACGTCCACTGTCTCTCGTTTCAATATCTCACTTCTGCCGATCAACCAGCCTCCGTCGTTTGAGTTTGCATCTCTGGTGGTTGAGCTGAACGAGTCGCAGTCCAACGCCTCCTCCTGTATTCGTGTGCCTGATGTCGCGCATAGTATTTCCGCCGGTCCTCGTGAGGAGTGGCAGGCAGTGTCGTTCCGCGTCGAGGCAATCGGCGCGCGCGTGCCTGCGTATGGTCCATGGGGAAACACTTCCGACCTTTTCGGCGCCCAGGGCGGGGAGCGACAGCTTCTTGAGCCCAGCTCGCTCTTCCTGGACGCTAGCGGCGCTCTGTGGGTGTGCCTCACGGACTTCCGTAATGGAGAAGTTGTTCTAAGCATCTTACTCGAGGACGACGGGGGCGAGGAGCGTGGGGGCGAGAATGCAAGTTCCCAGCAAAACTTGACACTGCGTGTTCTACCCGTCAACTCCGCACCGCGCTTCAATCTCACGCAGAGCGTCGCAGAGGCCGCCGAGGACGTACCCCTCATTCTCAGCAGCTTCGTGCTCGACGTGGATCCGGGCGGCTGGCGTGAGGAGGCACAGCTGCTGCACTTCTCGGTGGTGCAGGTCGATGGACCTGCCGGGGTGCTTGCGACTGCGGCTCTTGATTGCTCTGGCGCGGACGCACCACGCTGCCGAGCCGGCGACTCCGCCACGCTGCGAGTCTCGTTGGATCCGGACCGCTACGGAAACCTCTCGTTGCGTGTGATACTACGCGACGACGGTGGTGTCGAGCGTAGCGGGACCGATGAGACTGCCCAGACGCTTGATCTGATCGCACTTCCCGTCAACGACCCTCCAGCATTCTCCACGTTTGTTCAAACTGTGACGGTCCTCGAGAACTCTGCGTGCATAACGCGTGGTCGTTCGTACGGTGAGTGGGAGGCGCCTGGACAGGCCGAGTGCGACACATCAATTCCGTACTTTCATCGCCGCACCGGACTTGTCACGTCTATCAGCTGGGGCCCGTTCGAGAACGGTGACGAAGACTGTGGGACGTGCGAGCTACAGACAGGGTGGTTTGTTCTCACGCCACTCAACGCAACGGATGCCGAGCGCATCTTTGCAACGCTACCCAACGTCTCGCTCTCAACCGGCAGCCTGGAACTGACCCTTATCCCTCACATGAACGGGGAGGTGCGCTTCAACATGACTCTCTACGACCTCGCGCCGGACGGCTCGTCCCTGAACATCACCCGCGAGCTACTGGTTCGCGTGCTCCCCGTGAATTCCCCGCCTGGCTTCAAGATGCTCGAGACGACCGTGGAGGTGTTTGAGGACGCAGGGTCTCTCGTATTGCCGGGCTTCGCTTCTGACGTGACGACTGACGGAACGTCTCTCGACACCGAACCGGAGCAGGAAGTCACCTTTGAGCTCAGCTTCGACCGCCCTGACCTCTTCCTGGCCGATGCACCGCCGCGCATCCTGCACAACGGCACGTTGTTGCTCACTGTCGCGCCCGACGTGTTTGGTGTCGCGCACTGCACGCTGCTCCTGCGCGACAACGGTGGTGTCGCCTTTGCAGGCGTCCCTGTCTCGGATGCGCGCGCATTCCGCATCTTCATCCGTGCTGTCAACGATGCTCCCTCTTTCGTCATACCACCCCTCGCGACAGTACTGCAGCATTCTGGCAGTCACTCGATCTCTGGATTTGCTAGTTCAATCCGGGTCGGCCCGCCAAACGAAGCTTGCGCTTTTGTTGACGACTTCTGCCGCAATCAGACTGCCACTTTCGTGGTCGACGATGTGTCGGACCCCTCGCTCTTCCGCGTGCAGCCCTACCTTGGTGTCGATGGGACGCTCATCTTTGCCGTCGCGCCCCGCCGCTCGGGCGGCGCTCTCGTGACAGTGAGGCTTGAAGATGACGGCGGGACGATCGTCAACATCTCCCAGCAGTTTGCCGGAGAGGACACCACACCACGGCAGTCCTTCCGCATCCTAGTCGAGGCGCAGAATACCCTTGCCTCATTCCGCCTCCCGTGGACTCTCGACTGCCGCAATCCTGCCGACGAGTGTGGGTGCTCAGAAGAGGGACTCGATGGCGTCACGTGTCGCCGCTCGGACCCTGCAGGCATGCTCGAGTCCACGATGCTCAACGCTTCAATTCGCGTCCGCGAGGGACGTGGGCAGCTCACCGTCCCGGCGTTTGCGACGCACATCACGACGGCCGAGGGCTTCCTCGCCAGCTCAATCGCCTCGTTCGACGTCGGTGCAGCCGGCAACATTTCGTTCCGCGGCGCCCGCTCCGACGAGCGAGCACGCGTGGCCGGATTCGAGTACGCGACGGACCATGTTGTGTCGGCAGACGGGCGCTTTGTGTACGCGGCGGAGCTGGAGACAGACACCCTCTCCGTCTTCTCCAACACGCCCGGCGGCGGCATGCAGTTCATCGACCGCATCGGGCACCGCATGCGACGCTACCGATTCCGCGAGGGCCCGCCACCTCTCAACCCTTCCTTTTCGTCCAACCAGGGAGTGTGCGCGTGGGAAAGCTTCGAGTCCGGCGGCGAGGCCTTCGTTCTGGCGGCCTCGGGCTGTCAGCGGCTGGAGGACTACAACCAACACCTCGACAATTCGACTTGCTCCGATCGCAATCTCGGCGCTCAGTGCGACGCTGGGTGCTGTGTATCTCTCCTTGCAGCCACAGCCGGGTTCTGGGACCTCTCCTCGGCGTCCATGTTTGGGGAGCAGCGCGTAAATCCCCCTTCGCGCGGCGAAATCGACTGCAGCGGCGGATTCTGCACGTACACTCGCCCGCGGAACGGTGTTGCGTGCGAGGAGGCCAACGCTGTGCGCATAGGTCCCGCGACATTCCGGGACCAAGTAAACCGTCTCGGTGCAGCTGCTGTGCTCGCACCATCTTGTAAAGTGGATCGCCAGACGGACTGGGACGGGCCGCCTGGTCAAGTGCTCTCGGCAGCCTCATTCCTCGTGAATGATGGTCGGACTGAGGCGGTGCAGTTTGACGGCACGCTCAACGCCGGCCTTGTTGTCGCACCAAACATCGACAGCCTGGTGACAGGGGACCCTGCGACCTCGAAGCTGCCGCTTGAGGCACTCGCGGTAGAGGTGTGGTTCGAAATCGCCACAGAGAAGCCGGGATTCTATGGACTGGCCGCAGCGCAGCAGGACGGTACTGCATGCCGCAAAGGCTGGTCACTCGGTCACTCAGGCGCGGGTGCCACGACCCTGATCACATTCCAGATCTCGCTCGAGGGGCGCGACACGACGGGCTACGGTGTGCCTTTCTTTGCTCGGCTCACCGTTGAACCCGGCATCAGACGGGGCGAATGGAACCACCTCGCTGTCACCTACGATGGTGCGAGCGTCGCCATGTACTACAACGGTGAGCTGGCGCTGGACGTCCCCGCGTGCGATGCGCCGCCGTGCGGCCGCATCATCTACCCGGCAGCGTATCACCCGTCTGGGCAGTGCATCGCCAAGAGGACGGAGTTGCGCATCGGCGCCTACCAGAACGCCAAGGTGAACTCTAACTTCCCGCACATCGGGTCCATCAAGTCTGTGCGCATCCTCTCGCGCAGCCTCTCAGCCGCGGAGGTGCGATACATGTACGGTCTGCACGCGCCGGCGCTCCGCAACGCCACCATGCCTACGGAAGAGTACTGGTCGCGCGCTCTGGGGCACCTGAACGGCCCCATCTCGCCGAGCAGCGACTTTTCCAACGTCGCAGAGGACGCCCCGCTCTCCCTCTTGGGCCGCTTCCTCACCGCGGCAGCCTACCGCTGCGTCTTCCTGCGCGGGGACATCGAGATCGCGTCAGCCCCTGGGTCGCTGTCATGCTCGACGACCGAGTCCGAGGCCGCGGGGACCGTGTGCCCGGAGGGCCGCGCTGACACGCTGACGTGCGAGACGCCCTTCTGGGAGCACGGCTTCGCTGCAACAACCTTGGCCATCGATCGTAGCGACGGGCCTGCTTCGGGGTGGACGCGGCTCTGGCAGCGCGTGTGCCTGACTGGGGACTGCGGCTTCGTCCCGTACGCGCTCCGCAAGACGTCGACATGGTGGACCTTCGGCGCCCGCACGCTCCTGAACCCAGCGCTGGAGGGCGCGCTCACGCCCTTCCGCTTCACCGCCGAGTCGCGCCTGTACCGCTACGACCCGTCCCTCCGCGCCTTTGAGCTCGCCTCCACCTTGTCCGGCGTCCGCTCCTGCCTCTCGGCCTCCTGCGTGTACAACCAGCGCACCTGCCAGAGCGGGGTGCGCAGCGGCTTGGCGTGCACCAGCGACGCCGACTGCGGCAACGGCGCCTCTTGTGGCGGACTAGAGCGCTTTGCCGTCGAGGGCGCAGCGTCGATTTCTCACGTCGAGATTGACGGCCGCAGCCTCCTGCTCGTGGCCAACTTCTGGGACGGCCAGACGTCCATCGCCGACTCGTCCGTCCTCGAAATCTCCGCCGGGGGAGGCGAACCTGCGCTGCTGCAGCGAGTGGCAACGTTTGGCGCGCGCCGCTGGGCCGCGCTGACGCTGGGCGCGCGCACGCTCCTAGTCGTTGCGAACTTCGCACGCGGCCTGGCACTGCATGCGCACGTCGGCGGCGCGCAGCCGATTTCGCCGCTGCCCGTCCTCCAAGTGCCCCTTGCTGGCTGCGCCGACCTCGCGATCTTCACCGTTGGCAACGCGTCCTTCGCCGCCGCAGCCGTCTTCCATGACGGCTCACCCGCGGGTGCCTCGCGTGACGCCCCCGCGCGCGTTCTCGCGCTCGGGAACTCCAACGGCACCCACCTCTTTGCGCCGGGAGTGCTCCTAGCGCCCGCGCCAGACGCGCTCTGGGCGAGCCCTGACGGAATCACGGCAGCGGCTCTCCTCACAACACTTGCTGCGGATGCTGCAATGGCCGTGGTGCACTTTGTGATCGGCGACAGGCGCTTCCTTGCGTTTGCCTCCTTCGCAGACGCGCCGTCGCCGATGTACGCGTCTCCGGCAGGTGCAAGCCCGCCGCAGTTTTCTCTCTTGCAGCTGATGCCGACGCGATGGGCGACGGCGCTCGACGTGTTTGTGGGGACCGACGCCGGCGAGGAGTCGCCATACCTGGCGGTCGCGCAGCGCGACGCGGGCGTGCTAGTGCTGCGCTGGAACGGGTCGGCGTTCCTCGGCCCGCTCGACGACACGACCGAGAACCGCGACGTGGCGGCCGGGCAGGACATCGCCTCCGACCACCCGCGCGCGGTCCGCCAGGTGCGCCTGCCCGCGGCCGACTTCCTCCTAATCGGAGGCGCTGCGGCCGACGCGCGCGTCCTCCAAGGCTACACCTCGTACGTCGCCGCGCTCGCAGGGCCCTCCTCGCTGGCCCTCGCTCCGGACGGGCGCAACCTCTACGTCGCGTGCGCCCGTTCCCGTGCAGTCGCGGTCTTTGTGCGCGACGCGGCGACCGGGCTGCTGACATTCTCAGACGAGGCGTCGTTTGTGACGACTCACACCGCCGACCCCGTTGGGGACTCGACGCCCGCCGCCCCGGCCGTTCTCGCGCCAGCCCGATTCGGCGCCCCTCTGCGCTCCGCTGCAAGCCTCGCGCTCTCGCCCGACGGGCGCAACCTATACGTCGCGGCCTTCGGCGACAACGCGACGCTCACCTTCGCTGTGAACGCCACGACGGGCGCGCTCGTGCTCGCGCAAACGCTGCGCGATGGGGAGGGAGGCGTCGACGGCATCGCAGGCGCCGCGGGCGTGGCCGTCAGCCCCGATGGGCTCTCGGTCCTCGTGGCAGGCTACCTCGACAACGCCGTCGCCATGTTCGCGCGCGACCCCGCGGGCGGCGGGCTGCTCGCCCCGGCGGACCGGCTCAAGGCGGGCGAGAGGCTCTTTGAGCGCTTCTCGGACGCCACCGACGACGCCGTCCCGGCCGGTTCGGCAGGGGGGGCCTGGAGCTCGGGGGACTTCCCCCGCTTCCCGCTGCGCCTGGGCGGCAACGCGCAGTCCTGGTCCTTCGCGGCCCGCGACGCGGCCGCGTTCTCCATGTTTCGGCGCGTGTACATCGCCGTCGCCGCCTCCGCGCCCTCGCCGGAGGCGCAGGGCGGCGCCCTCGCCATCTACACGCTGGACGAGGAGCGCGGCGGGGCCCTCACGCTGCTGCAGACGCGCGCTGCGCTGCCCGCCGTCTCCGCAGTCGCGCACGTGGGCCTCAACGATCGCTCGGGGCACCGGCGGCACTACCTCGTTGTGGGCGCCGCGTACTCGCGCGCGCAGCCGGCGCCCACCGTCGAGGTGCTCGGGTGGAGCCCGGCGGAAGACGAGTTCGCGCCACATCACACCCTCACACGCTTCGCAGACGACGTGGGGCTGCCGCTGCACGTGGGCGACCTCGAGTCGTTCTCGCTCGGAGGCGTGCCGCATCTCGCCGTTGCGTTCCACTCGTCTGGCGCCACCGGGGACGTGCCATCGTACCTCTACCGCTGGAACTCGAGTGAGGTCCGGCAGGCCGACGGCCACACGCGCGTCGTTGGGTTCGAGCCTGTGCAGGTGTTTCCGACGAGTGGCGCGACCGCCGCAACGTTCTTGGCGTTTGGTGCGGCGCAGACGCCCGTGCTTGCGTTTGCCTCGTCGCTTGGCCGCGACGAGGCAAAGAGCGGAGGCGCCTCGCATCGGGGTGCCGTCGTGCTCTTCCGCTACGACGCCGAGGCTGGCGCCTTCGTGCCCCTGCAGACTATCCCTGCCTGGGGGGCCGCGGGCCTCGACGCCTTTTCGGTGCCCGGTGCGGGCGGGGGCGACTTCCTTGTAATCGCGAACCGTCAGTCGCAGGTCCCAGCCAACATGGGCGACTTGACTGTCTACGACCAAGTTCCGGAGCTGTATCGATGGAACGAGAACACCGGTAGCCTGGTGCTTCACCAGCGATTGGAGGGCGGTGGCTTCGAAAGCGTCTCTGATGACTCAGCGGGACTCGCTGCGCGCGACATTTTCTGCGCGGCTGCGGGATGCGTGCCCGGCGACGATGGGCACACACGGCCAGTGCCTTTCCTGCGCGGTGCCACCGGCGTGACAGCATTTGCGGCTGGCGGGGAGACCTATCTCGCGGTCGCGCAGTCGCTCTGCGAGAACGGGGACGCGCCTGACGAGTGCCCTGTGCAGCCCAAGTCGGCGGTGCTGCAATGGAACCGCGCGGTGCAGCGCTTCGGGCCGATGCTGTCGCTGGAGGAGGGCGAGTCTGTCAAGGACAGCGGGCGCGAGCTCCCAGCAAGCGAGCTGGCCACGCACGCCTACTCGCTGCGCATCAACGCGGGGCGCGCGGCGCGCTTCGTCTTCCTCGAGGCCGGCGACCTCCGGCTGCTCGTGCTCTGCTCGCACACCCGCGGCGCGGTCGTGCTGGAGTGGGACTTTGAGAAGGTGGCGGGGCTGCGCGGGGCCGTGTCGGTGGCGTCCGGCGGGCCCGGCGGTGCGCTCTACGCGGTGGCGGCGGACGACGCGGCGGTGGTGCACATGGAGCGGACGATCCGCGTCGACGCGGTCGGCCGCGCGGTGCGCGTGTGCGCCGGCGGCTGCCTCTCCTTCCGCGCGGCGATCGGCGAGGCGCCGCTGCGGCGCTCGCGCACGGCCGAGTCGCCGGGGGGCGCCGAGGGCCTTCGAGGAGCCCGGCGTGCAGTGCTCGGCGAGGGGGGGCGCGGGGTGCTGGAGGTGCGCGGTGGGCTCCCGCGGGCGGAGATGGAGTGCGCCGCAGTCCCGCCGGCGAGCGCAGACGGCGCGGGCGCGGCGGCCTCGGGTGCGACCGAGGCGGCGTGCCAGCGGCTGAGCTTCACGCTCGAGGCCCTCCCGGGCGGCAACGGCGCGCTGCTCGCAGCGCCGCCGGCGATCTCGGCGCACGGCGTGCTCACGCTCACGCTCGCGGAGGGGCAGAGCGGGAGCGCGGCGTTCCGCGTGGAGCTCGACGACGGCAGCGAGTCGCGCAGCCGCTTCTTTGTGCTCGAGGCCGCGCCGGTCAACGACGCACCCGTGTTCCGCGCCGCTGACGTCTTCTCCATTGCCAAGCACAGCGCGAGCTTCTCCAACGTCTTCGCCGTCGGCATCTCCGCGGGCGCGTTCGAGGACGCCTCGCAGGCCCTCGCCTGGACCTTCGCCTACGACAACCCGCACCTCCTCGCGCGCGCGCCGAGGCTCGAGTTCGCGGATGGCGCGGGCGGCACGCAGGGCCTCGTGCTCTTCGAGCCCTCGGGGCTCCCGGGCGTCGTGAGCTTCAACGTCACGCTCGTCGACGACGGCGCCAGCGACGCGGCCATCGGCGACGCGCCGGCCTCGCGCCCGGCGTCCTTCAAGCTCATCCTGCGCCACTACAACCAGCCGCCGCGCTTCGAGCTGGCCTACAACCTCACCATCTTACAAGGCGCGGGCCCGCAGACCCATGCGGGCATGGTGACGGGCGCCGTGCCGGGGCCGCCGTCGGAGGAGGACCAGGCCCTCACCTTCTTCCTCGACGCCGTCGAGTCTATTTCGGGTTCGGGTGTCCCTGAGGCGGGCCTGTTCGTGGATTTTGCAGTGGCGCCCGACGGCTCGCTCGCGTTCACGCCTGCCCCGGAGGCTTGGGGGGCGTTCCGCGTGTCCGTTGGGGCGCGCGACAGCGGCGGGACGTCTTTCGGCGGGGTGGACACAGCGCGCCGCGACTTTTTGCTCGTGGTGCAGCAGGCCGAGGCCGCGGGGCAGCGCGTCGTGCTGCCGCTCGACGAGCAGCCGCGCGACGTCGGCCGCGTGTTCGCTGGGCTCTTTTCGGAGCCGCCCGGCCAGCTCCCGCTCTACACCTTCTCGGTTGTTGGCGAGGCTGCCTTGCCGTCGATGTTCGCTGAGCCGCCCACCGTGAACGGGTCCGGCGCAGTCTTCTTCACCGTCCGCGCGTTCGAGCACGGCACGGAAGAGGTGCGCGTGCTCCTGTCGATGCGCGAAGGCAACGTGCCGGTGCGCGAGCAGGTGCTGGAGGTGGCCGTGGCGGCAGTCAACGACATGCCATCCTTCGAGATGCCGGCGGAGCTGCGGGTCGTCGAGGGCGCGGGCCGCACCACTGTGCCCAACTTCACCACGTCCGTCTCGCCGGGCCCGCCGAACGAGGCGGGGCAGACGGTGTCGTTCCAGCTCACGGCGCTCATGGAGGGCTTCTTCGTCGAGGAGCCGGCGATCTCGCCCGCCGGCACGCTCACCTTTGCGACGCGCGCGGGCAGCCACGGGCTGGTGACCGTCGTGGTTCGGATCGTGGACTCGGCGATGGAGGACGTGGCGCTGTCGTCGGAGCAGCTGCAGGCGACCACGCGCTACCTCGCGCTGCGCATCTTCCCACTGCCCGTGCTCGCGTCCGTCTCGCCGCGGCTCGTGCCTACGACCGGGCGCGTGACCGTGACGGTGCGCGGGCAGCACTTTGGCTCGCTCTACTCGCGCGGG
>ENA-UOXV01001047-UOXV01001047.1-marine-metagenome-genome-assembly--contig:-NODE-1047-length-39461-cov-6.912425_pt1 | contig 39461 bp, 39 predicted proteins | sample MGYA00238165_ERZ766961 | MGnify/ENA primary metagenome ERZ766961 (study PRJEB28924, sample SAMN03173240) | marine metagenome | biome: Marine; feature: Water; material: Subsurface seawater | place: North... | reverse complement strand
AAACCTCTACTTCTATACTTGCAACAGGTTTGTGCTCAATACCTCTAGGAATTACAACGAATTCACCTTCATTCAAATCAATAACACGATCTCTTAATTCGATTTTAAGCTTTCCTTTTAACACAAGAAAAAGTTCATCTTCTTCATCGTGTTTATGCCAAACGAATTCGCCTTTAAGCTTGGCAACTTTTACCTGTTGCCCGTTAAGTTCAGCAATAATTTTAGGACTCCAATGTTCAGTGAACAAAGACAGTTTATCCTTTAAAACTATCTTTTGGATTTCTTTCACTCTTCAAAATCTTCCGGACTCGTAGAAAACAGCTCTCCAAGTATATCGGTGAAGCTCATCCCCTCTTCCATACTGTTCTTTCCAATTAGGCTGTATTCACCTAAACCATGCAAGACTAGCTCCTTGAGGATATACTTTTGCTCATCCTTTGATTGAGGATGATACCTCTTTAAGAGCGCATCTAAGCCTTTCACCTCATCGAGCTTCTTTTGATACTCTTTATCAGAGTCATTCATCATGAGGTCGAGTTCTCGCTTCGAAAACCACTGAATAATTTGAACGTAAGGATTATCAGCTTCTTTCCTTCGTTTCAGCATTTCTGGATCTGGAAAATAGGTCGGGAATTGCTTTCTAATTGCCTTCCCAAGAAGCATACTGGCTACACTTTGAGCACCTTCTTGTTCTCCTTCATACACCAACTCCACTTTTCCTGTAATTGCTGGTATTACGGCATACAAATCAGACAGCCTAACATAGGTTTTATTGTCTCCGCTAATAAGGGCTCGTCTTTCCGCTGCACTCACCATACTTTCAAACGCGGATATCGTGAGTCGGGCTGAAACCCCTGATTTCTGATCAATGAACTCACTTTTTCTCGCTTCGATTGCAACTTGTTCAATCAAGTCATACATGAATTCAGGAATATGCACTGATTCTTTTTGAGCCTGAGATAATCTAGCCTCCTGTTTGGTAATTTCCTTTGAAATTTCCAAAGAGTTCGGATAATGCGTAATAATCTGACTTTGAATTCTATCCTTCAATGGGGTTATAATTGAACCTCTATTGGTGTAGTCCTCAGGATTAGCCGTAAAAACAAACTGGATATCTAAAGGCAATCTCAATTTGAAACCTCTAATCTGAATATCTCCTTCTTGAAGGATGTTAAATAAGGCAACTTGAATCCTCGCTTGAAGGTCTGGTAACTCATTGATTACAAATAAGCCTCTATGCGCTTTAGGAACGAGCCCAAAATGAATAACCCGTTCATCGGAATAACTCAATTTAAGATTTGCTGCTTTTATTGGATCAAGATCTCCGATTAAGTCGGCAACCGTGACATCTGGGGTGGCAAGCTTTTCGGTATAACGATCGTTTCTGTGCAACCATGCTACGGGAGTTTCCTCTCCTTTTTCTGCAAGCAAGTCGATTCCAAAACGGCTGATTGGGTCGAGGGGATCATCATTTAGCTCAGAGCCCTCAATTACTGGAATGTACTCATCGAGCAAACCCACCATATCTCGGGCAATGCTAGTTTTTGCTTGTCCTCTCAATCCAAGCAAGTTAATGTTATGCTTTGCCAAAATCGCATTCTGAACTGCAGGTATCACTGTATTGTCGTAACCAAGAATATTAGGGAAAACATTTTCTCCTTTTTTAAGCTTTTCAATCAAATTGTCTCGAAGCTCCTCTTTAACAGTTTTTGAGGTGTAACCAGCTTTTTCTAGCTGTTTTAAGGTCTTTATTTTATGGTATTCAATCATCTTAAATTTCTTCTTCTATTCTTTTCGTAATCTTCAAAAACAAAGTTGCCCAGTCCTTGCAAGCTTGTGTAGAAAGCTTTGCCTTGATTCGCTTCGGTAAAATCCTCCACAAATTTTTGGAGATAAGGATCTTGAGCAATCATAAACGTCGTAATGGGAATTTTTGCCTTTCTACATTGTCGCGCTAGGTTGTGGCACTTTCCCACAATTTTTGGATCTAGTCCAAAGCTATTTTTATAATACTCATTTCCTTCCTTCAAGCAGGATGGCTTTCCATCAGTTATCATGAAGATTTGCTTGTTCGGTGTTTTTTTTCTTCTCAGAATATCCATAGCTAGCTCAAGTCCAGCAACCGTATTGGTATGGTAAGGGCCTACGGTTAAATAGGGCAAATCTTTGATTTTAATTGGCCATGCATCATTTCCGAAAACGATAACATCTAAGGTATCTTTTGGGTACTTCATGCGAATCAGTTCTGCAAGAGCCATGGCCACCTTCTTTGCGGGGGTGATTCTGTCTTCTCCATAAAGTATCATGGAGTGAGAGATGTCAATCATGAGCACTGTTGAAGAACTAGATTTATGTTCGTACTCCTCAACCTCGAGATCTTGTTCGGTCAATTGAAAATCGTCAATTCCATTATTGATCTGGGCATTTCTGATACTATCCGTCATCGAGATATGCTCAAAAGGATCTCCAAATTCGAATGCCTTTCTTTCAGATGTTGACTCATCTCCTTTTCCGGAAGATTTGCTTTTATGATCACCCTTACCGCCCTTTTTGAGTTTCCCAAATACTTGGTCTAAGGAACGCTTTCTAATGATTTGCTCAGCCTTGGAGGTCATTTTTGCCTTGCCTTTGCCCTTCCCATTCCCTTTGCCGGGTTCTCCTTCTATAATTCCTTTCTTTCTTAAATCTTCCAGAAAATCATCAATGGTGTAATCCTCATCAGTGAGCTTGTGTTCTTGATCTAATTGACGAAGCCAATCTACAGACTCATCAACATCTCCAGAAGTGTAGGTGAGCAACTCCATGAACAGGTCAAAGAGCTTTTCAAACGGAGTTTTGTTGTCTTTTTCAGCAAAATACTTTGAAAACTTGTGTCCTTGCATTAGTACATTTTAGAGCGTTTGACTAGATAGTTGAGCAACACATTATCAAAGCCTGCTCTTATATCTGCCTCAACTAAGTCAATTTTGAACTGTGCACATTTTATCTTCAGCTTCTTTACGTATTCTGACATCTGCTCTTTATACTGTGCTTGAATTTGTTTTGGATTCAGTTTTAATTTCTCACCACTTTCGATGTCGATAAAATCATGAGGACGATTTTCATAGTCAAAGGCCATTTCGAACTGGTGATCTAAAACATGAAACAGTATGATTTCGTGATTGTTGAATTTTAAATGTTGGAGTGCTCGAAATATCTCCTCCTCCTCGTGTCCACTCGAATCGAACATATCCGTAAACAAAACGATAAGACTTCTTTTATGAACTCGTTCGGCAATTAAGTGAAGGGTTTCCACAGTATTTGTGCTTCCAGACCCTTCGGTAGCTAATAACTTCTCAAGTTGATTAAATACCTCCTTCATATGAACAGAAGAAGTTTTGGGAGGTAAGAATGATTCGATTTTATCTGAAAAAACGCCCAAACCAACTGCATCGCGTTGTTTTCTTAGCAGGGTGGCTAGCGCAGCAGCTGCATTCGCTGCAAAGGAGATTTTGTTGTATTCGTTTTGAGCATTAAGCTCAGGGAAATACATACTTCCGGAATGATCGATTAGGATTTGACAACGCAGGTTTGTTTCTTCCTCATACTTCTTTATAAAAAGCTTCTCTGTTCGCCCGTATAGCTTCCAGTCGATATGCTTGGTTGAATCACCTCTGTTATATTGACGATGTTCTGCAAACTCAACTGAAAAGCCATGAAAAGGACTTTTATGCAGTCCGGTTATAAAACCTTCTACAACTTGATTCGCTTTGAATTCTAAGGCACCAAATTGCCTTATTCTTTCTTCGTTGAGTTTCGACATCGGCCTCTAATGTACGAATGATATAAAGACAAAAAAGCCCCGTCATATCCTTCATAGGATATTCGACAGGGCTTCAAGAAATCTTTATGCTTTCGCGCTTAAAACTGTGCTTCCAATTTTTGAGCGTAAGAAGCTTTTGAAGTAGCACCAACTTGCTTGTCTACCACTTCACCGTTTTTGATGAATAGAACCGTTGGGATATTTCTAATCTGGAATTGTTGAGCAACATTTGGGTTGTGGTCAACATTTAATTTTCCGATTACTGCTTTTCCTTCATATTCTCCAGCAAGTTCTTCAATAATTGGAGTTACCATTCTACATGGTCCACACCATTCTGCCCAGAAATCAACTATTACTGGTTTGTCTGATTTTAGTACTTGCTGTTCAAAATTCGCGTCTGTAAATTCTAATGCCATCTTGCTTTTCTCTATTGGTTGTTTTTATTCTGATTGCAAATGTAGACAATCCCAAATTCCAATTAGATGTTTATACATCTATATTGTAAGATTTGCCATCCACTTGACATTTTTTAAAGCTTTTGTTAGCTAAACATTAAACCTGAAGTGCATCACGTCTCCATCCTTTACTACATAATCCTTGCCTTCAACAGAAAGCTTTCCTGCCTCTTTGACGGCCGACTCAGATTCATATTTTATGAAATCATCATAAGCTATCACCTCGGCACGGATAAATCCCTTTTCAAAGTCTGTGTGAATGACCCCGGCAGCCTGAGGGGCAGTAAATCCTTTTTCGATGGTCCATGCCCTTACTTCTTTTTCCCCGGCGGTAAAATAAGTCTGCAAGTCTAAAAGCTTATAGGCCATTCTAATCAAACGATTAACTCCTGGCTCAACCAGACCCAATTCACCTAAAAACATTTCTCTCTCTTCAACATCAGTTAACTCTGTAATTTCAGCTTCTATTCCTGCCCCAATTATCAGCACTTCAGCATCTTCATTTTTTACGGCCTCTTTTACTTTGTTTACATATTCGTTTCCGTCTTTCACGGAAGCTTCGTCAACATTGCAGACATACATGATAGGTTTGTCGGTAAGAAGAAAAATATCTTCAATCGCATACTTGAGCTTATCCTCCAAATCAATGGAGCGAGCAGAATGACCTGCTTCAAGGTGGGCTTTATATTTTTCGAGGATTTCGTACTCTTTTTTTGCCTCTTTATCGCCGATTTTCACCTGTCGGCTCATCTTATCCATTTTCTTTTCTACTGCTTCCAGATCCTTGATTTGTAGCTCATAATCAATGACCTCTTTATCGCGAATAGGATCAACTGAACCATCCACGTGAACGACGTTTGGATCTTCAAAACATCTCAAGACGTGCAATATGGCATTGGTCTCACGAATATTTCCCAAAAACTGATTCCCCAGTCCTTCTCCTTTAGAGGCTCCTTTTACAAGACCTGCGATATCCACGATCTCTACGGTTGCAGGAATTACCTTTTCGGGCTTAACAAGATCAGAAAGCTTGTTTAAACGCTCATGGGGAACCGTAATAATTCCAACATTTGGTTCGATGGTACAGAAAGGGAAATTTGCCGATTGAGCTTTCGCATTCGACAAACAATTAAACAGGGTTGATTTTCCAACATTTGGCAATCCGACGATGCCACATTTTAAAGCCATATAAATTCTTTTGAGCCGCGAAATTATGCATTAAAAGTTTTCAAAGTTTTCAACACGAAAAGCATGCCCCAACACCCTTTAGTTACTTTCGCTTCCCAAAGACTGAAACTATGCCCCAAATCAAAGAATTAGAAGCAGTAGCACATCAAGTTCGTCGTGATATTGTAAGAATGGTTCACGCTGTTCAATCAGGACATCCAGGAGGATCTTTAGGATGCGCAGACTTTTTCGTAGCGCTCTATATGGAAATCATGGACTACAGTGCCCAAGACTTCAATATGGATGGCGTCGATGAGGATCTTTTCTTCCTATCAAATGGACATATCTCACCAGTTTGGTATAGCACTTTGAGCTTTGCAGGTTTTTTCGAAAGAAATGAGCTCAATACTTTCAGGAAGATAAATTCTCGACTTCAAGGACATCCTGCAACTGAGGAAGGTTTACCTGGGATTAGAGTTGCATCTGGGTCTTTAGGACAAGGAATGAGTGTTGCCGCAGGAGCCGCTCTTTCTAAAAAGATGAATGGAGACGACAAAATCGTTTTTTCTCTCCATGGAGATGGTGAAATGCAAGAAGGCCAAATATGGGAAGCTGCCATGTTTGCCTCTCACCTGAAAATTGACAATCTAATTTCTACTATCGATTGCAATAACCGGCAAATTGATGGTGATGTGACCGATGTGATGGCTCTAGGTGATTTGGAAGCCAAATTCAGAGCATTTGGTTGGGAAACCATGCATGTGGATGGAAACGACATGCGAGAGCTTGTAGATGGCTTAAGGAGAGCGAAAGCGATGTGTGGAAAAGGCAAACCTATCGCAATTTTGATGAAAACTGCAATGGGACAGGGCGTCGATTTTATGACCGGAACTCACAAATGGCATGGGGTTGCTCCTAACGACGAACAGCTTAAAGAAGCACTGTCTCAACTGAGCGAAACGCATGGCGATTATTAACGTGGCAGCAAATTTGATTTCAGTCTAATAAAACGACATGAAGTTTAATTCATCATTGTTTTATCTTTTTGTATTCCTTTTTGGATTAGTTCCATCTAGTACCATAGCGCAATACAGCAGAGCGAAAACCAAACAAGCAAAGACTAGAATTCTATTCATTTATGACGCTTCGAACAGCATGAATGGAAAATGGCAATCAGCCAATAAGAATCAAATCGCTCAAAAGCTACTTTCACAATCCTTGGATAGTTTAGCCAATACGGAAAATCTTGAATTGGCCTTACGTGTTTACGGACATCAAAAATATTACCGCCAAGGCCAAGATTGCAACGACACCAAACTGGAAGTAGCTTTTGGACCAAACAACACCGATAAAATAAAAGCACGTCTGGCTACCATTGTGCCAAAAGGCACTACTCCGATTGCTCAAACTCTTGAAAAGGCAGCTGAAGATTTTAGCTTTTGTCCCGATTGCAGAAATATCATCATCATGATTACAGATGGGCTTGAAGAATGTAATGGGGACCCATGTGCTGTGTCAATGAAACTTCAGGAAAGAGGAATTGTACTAAAGCCTTTCGTAATTGGTATAGGGCTCGATTTAGATTTTAGAAAAAGCTTTGAATGTATTGGGAATTTCTTCGATGCAAGCGATGAAAAGACCTTTAAAAAGGTGCTAAACATTGTGATTTCGCAAGCCCTCAATTCAACTACGGCGCAAATCAATTTGCTTGATGCTAATGGAAATCCTTCAGAGACAAATGTTGGGATCACCTTGTACGATAGAAACACTGGAGCTGCAACACAAAGTTTCATGCATACATTGAATGGAAAGGGGAACCCTGACACACTCACCCTCGATCCGGTAACCACCTATAACATGACTGTTCATACGATTCCTGAAATAGGACTTGATAGTTTCCAGCTAATCCCTGGTAAGCATAATATTTTCGGTATTGATGCCTCTCAGGGCTTTTTGGAAATTAAAGCGGGTGATTATAGGAATCGCGAAAAGATTCAAGCTTTAGTTAGAAAATCTGGCGAAAGCCAAACCACCTATGTGCAGGCAATCAACGATAAAGTGAAGTACATCTCGGGAATGTATGATTTAGAAATCCTTACGCTTCCAAGAATATACCTAAACGATGTTGCGGTTTCACAGAGCCATACAACTACAATTGAAATTCCAAAACCAGGTAAGCTTACAATAAACAAGGGAGGAACAGGACCTTGCTCCGTTTTGAAAAAAGATGGAAATGAGCTAGTAAAAGTATTCGAGGTCAATCCTCGATCATTGAAAACAACAATTAGTCTGCAACCTGGAAGGTATGTTGCACTCTATCGCCCAGTTGGCGCACGAGGTGTGATATTCACTCAGGAAGAGGCTTTTATCATAAAATCCGGAGCTTCAGCCTCGGTCAATTTTTAAGTATGGGAGATTTTACGAATAGCGGAAACAAGGATACACGTTCAGGCTTTGGTGCTGGATTAAGCGAATTAGGCGAGCAAAATGAAAATGTAGTAGCCTTATGTGCAGACTTGACTGGATCACTTAAGATGAACGACTTTGCAGACAGATTTCCTGATCGTTTTTACCAAGTTGGGATTGCAGAAGCAAATATGATGGGAGTTGCTGCCGGTATGACCATTGGAGGAAAAATACCATTTACAGGAACTTTTGCTAATTTCTCTACAGGAAGAGTGTACGACCAAATCAGACAATCGATAGCCTACTCTGAAAAGAACGTCAAAATATGTGCTTCACATGCTGGTCTTACCCTCGGAGAAGATGGGGCCACACATCAAATCTTAGAAGATTTAGGGATGATGAAAATGCTTCCTAACATGGTGGTGATTAATCCTTGTGATTACAATCAAACCAAAGCGGCCACCCTCGCTATCGCAAAACATCACGGACCGGTTTATTTGCGTTTTGGAAGACCAAAGGTTCCAAACTTTACTCCTGAAAACCAGAATTTTGAAATAGGGAAAGGACTATTGCTCAAAGAAGGAACTGATGTAAGCATTTTTGCCACCGGACATCTTGTATGGAAAGCTTTAGAAGCAGCCGATACTTTAGCTGAAGAAGGAATTTCCGCTGAAGTAATCAACATTCATACAATTAAACCTTTAGACATCAATATCGTCAAAGAGTCTGTAGGCAAAACCAAATGTGCAGTAAGTGCGGAGGAACATCAATTAGCAGGCGGACTTGGAGAAAGCATTGCTCAAGTTCTGGGACAGCAAGTTCCGGCTCCGATGGAATTTGTTGCTGTGAACGATCAATTTGGGGAGAGCGGAACTCCAGAGCAGCTCATGGAAAAATATGGCTTGAACGCTGCAAGCATAGTATCAGCAGCCAAAAAAGCAATCAGCCGAAAATAATTCTACAATGAGCAGCTCACACTATAGTGATGAAGAGCTGCTTGAAATGATTCGTGAATCAGATTCAAACTATGGGTATAGTCTGCTCACGAAAAAGTACTCCGAACCACTTTATTGGTTCATTCGAAAAATAGTACTGAATCATGAAGATGCCAATGACGTTCTTCAAGACAGTTATCTGAAGGCTTTTCAGAAAATTGATCAATTCGAAGGCCGTTCGAGCCTCAAAACCTGGCTTTATCAAATCGCATACAGGACGAGTTTAGATGCGCTTAAAAAGAAACGCAATCGATTCTTTTTGCCCTTAAGCAGTATGAGTGATGTGCTTTTAAATCAACTAAAAGCCGACTCTTATTTCGATGCAGATGAAGCAGAACTAAAATTTCAGCAAGCGCTTGCCAAACTTCCTCACAGACAACGCGAAGTGTTTCTATTAGTATACTATGAAGAAATGCCTCTTAAGGAAATCGCAACTATTCTAAAGATTACGGAAGGTGCAGTTAAAGCCAACAGTCATCTTGCCAAGCAAAAGCTTAAGAAATTTCTAAGCCCCGATTAAACCATTCAATTTAAGTATCGTCGAAGAAACAACATGAATCAAAAAGAAAATCATTTTCGAAAACATCACAAAGTTCCTCAAGACTATTTTGAGAAATTAAGCTTTGATGAGTTTAAGACTTCGAAGAGTCGATCGAAGAAAATGCTGAATGTGCAATGGGCAGCTCCCTTGTTCGGATTCAGCCTCATTTTGATCATTGCCCTCTATTACAACGATCAGTCTTTACCAAGTGCTGATCAAACAATAGATTTTACTTCTGAAGAGTTTGAGACTTACATTGTATCAGAGTTGAGCTCTGATTTATTGATGACTGAGTATTCAGACTATTATTATGATGGAAGCTCACAAAGTGAAATAGAAGATTACCTCGATGATGAAATCGATACTGAAATACTTATTAATCAACTATAACTTACCAATATGAATAAAGTAATCACACTATTAGCTGCTACACTTATTAGCTTAAGCAGCTTTGCACAACCGGAAGGACATCAAGGACATGAACGACATAAAAACAAAGGAGAAGTTAAAGCCATGCGCGTAGCTTTTATAACTACTCAAATGGAGTTAACACCTGAAGAGTCTGAAAAATTCTGGCCACTAGTAAATCAATTTGATGCGAAAAGAAAGGAAATTAAAAAGCCTTTTAAGCAGAAAGAAAAAGCGATGATTGAAAAGGGAATTGAAAACGCAAGCGATGATGAGATTAAGGCAATACTTAATGAAAGATTTGATAATCATGCATCAATGATTGCCCTTGAGAAGGAGTTCGTGAAGAAATACTTAGCGGTTTTACCAGCTCAGAAGGTTGCAAAATACTATCACTCAGAAGAGCGTTTTAAAAAGCATTTGCTCAAAAAAATGAGAGAAGAGCGCGGTGAGAAAAGATCTAATGGAAAAGGCCCACGCTAGGCACCAATCCAAGCTTAAACTAAAAAGGCCCGCATTTACATGCAGGCCTTTTTTTTATGTTTTGTTTCCTTAAAGTTTGATATTGAACGATGCGTTGCCAATAGCAACAGTTGCGTCATTATCGCAGGCTCCATCACCGTAATCAATACTTCTAGTTTTTAGATCTTCCGGTGTAAGTTCTAGAATACCTGAAGTGATATAATTACATCCAATTTCTATTCGTAAACCTTCCTTGATGATTGCATCATAATTACGCCCACTTCGGTTAGTTCCTTCTGCACTTCCAGTAATCAGATAAACGTTGTTCCAAACATCGAAATCGTTTGCGCCTTCTATAAGCTCGTTATTTCGATTCGACTCCCATGTTAAGAGGTTTCCTTCAGGGGTAGTAACTTCACCGTTGGTCACATCAATATCCCAGTTTCTATTTCCGCTAGCGTTCTCGCCCCGATAGGTTATCGTTTTTTGTCCTTCAATACCATAATCATCCACGAAATATGCATCAGGAACAATATCCAATCGAGCTCCTGCTATCCAAGGCCAGTTGCTGTAAGTTCCCCTAACGATTCCTTTACGGATCTTTCCATCTCTTCCTTCACAACCGGTTCCAAAATCAATGGTAATCGTTTTAGGAAACTTAAAAAAGTTAATCAAACCTACCCATTCAGGGTCCCAGCTTACTGTTGGACAAGCTGCAGCTGTGCTATCTGTAGTATCCACACTGGCGGTATCAGTAATGAATTCTGCATTATCATCTATCGCCAAACTCAAGTCTTCAAAAGCTATTTCAGCAGTGGCATTGTCTTCTGCTGTAATCGTTTCTTTGTTGAGTTGCGCTTTCTCACAGGACATAAAGCCAAGGAATGAAAGCATTGTAAGGAGTGTAATTTTTTTCATCGCAAATGAGTTTGTCTAAAAGTAAGAACAAAAAAAATGCCATCGCAAGCGCGATGGCATCTCCAAATGTTGTTCGTCGAAAATTACTTGACGATCGCGCCGCTAGCCATAAACGCTAGGCTAACTTCTGGCTCTGTAATTGCCATAATTTCTTCCTCTGTCTTTCCTGCATCTTCTGCATAATGTCTGAGGTCTTCGATGCTTGTTGTGTCGCGAAACGCAACTCCTTGAACTACAGTAGATTTTCCTTCTGAATCAAGAGGAACAAAAAATCCATAGTCTTTGAATCTTACTCTCATTTCAGGGTTTCCTTCTCCCATATCAAGCTTCATCCAACATCCTTTTTTCTTACAACATGAATTGATAGAGGTAGCTAATTTAACTTCCATTGAATCCTTACCTTCCATGGCAGCAAGAAATTCTTCAGGACTCATTGCCCCATCTGCTGTGATAGTTTCACCGAAATTAGTGTTCTCCTCAAGAACTTCAACCATTGCTTCTGTAGCAGTTGTATCTTCTGCTGGTGCAGCTTCTTCTTTATTTTCTCCTCCAGAACATGCTGTAAATAATGCAAATACTGGGATGATTAAAAAAATCTTTTTCATTTCAAATATTTAGTTCTTGCAAAATTAGTTGAATTCGGCTACAATCCAACAATCTTGAACTCAGTTCTTCTGTTTTTAGCCCTTCCCTCCTCAGTGCTATTGGAAGCAATCGGCTTGGTTGGCCCAAAGCCTCTAAATGAAAGACGGTCCTCTGCTACTCCTTGTTCTTGAAGGTAAGCCATAATGGAGAATGCCCTATCTGCAGACAAACTCATGTTTTCGTTCAAGTTTCCGACATTATCAGTGTGGCCGTGAATGGCAATCTTAATCTCTGGATGTTCTTTCAGATATTCTGAGAATTCTAGAAGGATCAGCTTCGACTTTCTTGATATATCCGCAGAACTCGTTTGGTAGTAGATATCATTGATGGTATAACTCTCTCCAAGCCTCATTTCCTTGGCCTTCATATCAATTTCGGCAACTGAGGAAGCACTATCGTTAGGCACTAACTTTGATTGAAACCCGATGCCTTCACCCTTTAAGTTGACAACCACATCTTCTGTATCCTTCACAGTTATTATGGCAGCATATGAACCATCATTGGTATCAACCTCAAACTGATTGACCTCTTTAGTATTTATGTTTTTGATTTCAACTGTCGCTCTTTTAACTGGCTTATCTGTATCTAATTTCCCCTTAACGAGGATTACCCGATCCGGTCTTGCTTCTTTGTACAAATCAAAACTCAAGACATTAAGTGGCCCTCTTGTGTTTTTGAACTTTCCTGAAGAGTAGTATACTGACCTTCCATTTGCAGCAACTATGAATCCATGCTCATCTTCATCCGTATTGATTGGATACCCAACGTTAATTGGCTCTGTCCAATTCCACTTGTCGTCATGCTGCGTATAAAAGATATCATAGCCACCGAAATTCATATTTCCCTGAGAAGAAAAATAGAGTGTTCTAGAATCACTGTGTATGAAAGGGCTTTTGTCGTGTTTGTCAGTGTTTACAGGAGGACCAATGTTTTCAGCCATACTCCATGTTCCATCTTCACGCTTAGTACTGTAGTAAATATCAATTCCTTTAGAACCTTCTCTCCAAGAGGCGAAATACAATGTTTTACCATCTCCGGACAAAGAAGGTTGGGATTCCCATCCATCAGGGGTGTTGATGTTAGGGCCTAGGTTTTTCATCTCAGTCCAGTACCACCCAGTTTTACCTGTTGTTGGGTTTTGACCATAGAGGTAATCGCTCCCATAAATATCACAGTTCTTACGAGGCTTTGGGTTAAGCTCCCCTTTAGGCATATAGGTTTTGCAAGAGGTGAAATACAAGTGGCGATTGTTAATTGAGATTGTCGCCCCTCCATAATTTATATTCTCACTCTCATTAAAAGGCGGTGGCAAGTTAACGCCCCCATCAAAGCCTTCCCGGACACTCTCACTTCTAACGAAACGTTCGATATAGTTCTTAGTCTCGCTTTCGAACACTTGGTCTTTTGAAGCAGACTTGTCCTCAGTTCTTCTTGTATAGAACAAATAAGAACCATCTGGTGAAACAAGTGGAAGGTACTCATCGGCTTCAGTACTTACTTTCTGTACAATATGAGGTTCGAAAGGAACTGGGTTTGCAAAATGATCGGCAAAAAACTTTGCATACTCTCTGTTCTTCTTTACGATCTCCAGCTGTTCATCAAAATCTTTCGCATAAGCTTTTTCATCTTCACTTTTGAAATTAAGAAAGCCGTCGTAGAATTCTACTGCCTTAGTATATTCTCTTTTACCAAGCGCAATTTCACCGAGGTAATAGTAAGGTTCAGAATGATATTCCGGACAGTTTTGAATAACCTTAAGGAGGTATCGCTCCACCACATTAAAAGAGCTTCCCTTTGCTTTGGCAGTTTTGAGTTGCTCACGTGCCATGGCATAATTTGCGGCTACATATTCCTCTTCTTCTTCCAGGGCCTTCCGAAGGTACTTCAGTCGTTCTGCTTTACCGTACTTCTTTCGGTCGATGCCTTTTTCATAGACTTTGACGATCTTAGGGTCTATGTCTTCGTCGCATTCACTTTGGCTAAAGGACCATGAAGAGTGTACTAGAAATACTGCGCTAAATAGGAGAGAAAAGTACTTGCTCAATCTTCTTGTCATCGTTTCTTAAGAAGGTTATTTAGCCCTTCTTTTCCTTTCTCTTTCAACTTTTGTTCCGCTTCTTTCTTTGCCTTTTCTTCTGCTTCCTTTTTTAGGCGTTCTGCTTCTTTTTTTGCTTTTGCCTCGGCTTCTTTTTTCAACCTGTCAGCTTCCTTTTTGGCGCGTTCTTCAGCCTCTTTCTTAAGCTTAAGCGCCTCTGCCTCTGCCTGCTTCTTCAACTTGGCAGCTTCTTCCTTAGCTCGTTTTTCAAGCTCAGCTTTTTGCTTTTCAAGTTCAGCCTTTGCAGCATCCTTCAGGTTATCTCCTTTAGCTCCAGCTAACACAGGTTTAATACTTGGGTCATCAGTAGTTCCTCCAATTTTAAGGTCCATTTTTACTCTATCACCGCTCCCGATATTTAATCCAGAGGACTTCGCCTGTTTAGAAAGCACAGAACTCGCCTCTGAAAAGGCGGAGCCCAAATCCTTACTCGGAATATCCATTTTAACCAGATAATCCAAGGTATTGTCAAAGCCATTTGAGCCTGAAACATTTGCCTTACTATCTGCCCATTTTATATCAAAAGGATCAACAAACACTCTTCCATCTTTGAACTCGTAACTTATATTGGCATCATCCAAATTCAGTTTAGCATACTTATCATTCTTGAGCACTTTTGCAGCCTTTTTTAAAGTTTTCGATCCATCTAGCACCACTTGATGAGTCTTGAGCTTTCCGCCTCCCGTGAGGCTATTCATCACAGGTTCCATTTTTTCATCAAGGAGGCACACAAATTTCAATGAAGTGGAAAAGGCTCCTTTTGCCGATTCTGCAATTGGAGCCAATTTCTTCACAGTATTGAAGGCATCAAAGGACTGAGCCAAGCCAAATTTCTGAATATCCAAATCAAAATCAACTGCTGGACTTTTAAGATTTTGAGTGCTATAAGATCCATTCATAATGATCTTACCGCTCAACATTTCCATGCCAAAATCTTTGAGCTTGGCAACTCCATCATGTGTTTGAATACCCCCTGTGGTGTTACTAATTTCAAGACCATCATATAGCATTTTAGCTACTGCTAGCTTTAGCTTGAAATCGATATTGCGTGGAACTTCGATCACATAAGCGCTATCCGCCTCTTCTGACTCTGCACTTGCCTCTTCTGCTTCTGCTTCTTCCTCCACCTCGGGCCCCATGAGCTCATCAATATCCATCATTTGACTCTCAAGACTCAGCCCAGCATTTAAAACACTGTCATGGAAATAATAAGGCAAATAGTTGGAAACCTTTCCTGAGCCCTTGAGATCAGACTTACCCAATAAAACCTCAAAAGTTGAAAGTTCCAATTCATTTGGGCTGAAATCCAAATAGGCCTTTTTCAGCAGCACATCATAGCCAAGAGTTGAATCCTCATAAAGAAAATCAAGAAGTATTGCCCTTCCTGTGGCATCAAATTCCTCATATCGCTCTTGTTCGATTGAAGATAATTTCCCCTCGAAATTAACATCCGCTGTTAAGGACCCTTGATAAGTCTCTCCTTCTTCCAGTGGAACTACATCTCCAAGGCTAGCTAAGTTAAGTTGGGTCTGCACCATGCCCTTCATTTCAGGATCTGAAATTGGTCGCTTCAAAAACAAGTTCATATTCACGGGATTCTCTGCTAGCTTCATGCTAAAGTTCTTGAGGTCAATCACCGTATTGTCTTCCGAACCTCCAGGGTTATTTACATGTAGATCAATTTCAATGTTCTCAACTTTGCTAGGAAGATCTGGGTATTGAAACATCGCATCATTCACCATTAAGTCAACATTAAAAGAAGGAAGATTTGTTTCAGTATATAATCCCTTTGCCGCTCCTGAAAAACTGAACTTACCTTGGGTTTTTACGCTCTCAAAGTCGGACATATACACCGCAGGAATTAATGAAAGAATATCTTTAAAGGAAGTTGATGGTGCACTGAAGCTAAGATCCATGTCTATGTCTTCTGCAGGCATGGCTACAAAACCGTCAAAATTGATTTGCAAACCATTGATTTTTACGAAATTCTCACTGAATAGGTACTTGCTATTCAACATATCCATTTCGATATCAAATTTTGAATCTAAACTAGCTCCTTTCAGAGAGCTCAGCCCGTCCATTTTATAGGTCATTGACTTGACGGCTGTGGTCGTTTTCAAAATGAAATTCTCGAGTGAAAAGTCTCCATTTCCCTCATGGTTCAATTCAACAATCTCCGCATACATGTCAGAGGATTGATCATTATAAATCAAATTGATGTCTCTGAAGTAATAAGTCTCTAACGCGAGGTTAAACGGCGTGCTTTCACTGGCTTCCTCTTCAACAGGATTTTCTTCAGAAGCCGGAGCAATATCATAATTGGCCAAGCCACTCTCTAAGACTTGAATATTGGCATCAAGTCCGTCGATTCCGAATTTTTTAATCTTAATTTCTTCTCCTTTAATCACTGACATTAGGTCTACCTCTGCTTCGAGAAGTCTCATGTTCAGAAGATTGACTCCGGAAAAACTATCTACTCCAGCAATATTCAATTCCTGAATCGAAAATTTCAAATCTGGAAAAGTCGAAATAAGACTCAAGTCGAAATCCCCGAAGCTGACTTCAGCATTAAGGTTCTCGTTAATTTGTTCTTTGACCTTTTCGATAAGCGTATCCTTCAAGAGGACAGGCACCAATACTACGGCTAACACCACTAATATGATAAGGCCACCTAAGACTTTGAACAAGGTTTTCATGACAGTTGATTTCCTACAAAGTTAACAAGGAAATCTAGCGATTAGTCGCTTTTATCTGGAAGGGGAAATCGTTTTTTCTCAAGTCGAGAAATGATGGTCGAAACTGTTGCATCACCTGTAACATTAACAACTGTTCGGCACATATCAAGGATTCTGTCTACAGGAAAAATAATAGCAATCCATGCCGGGTTTAAGCCAACTGACTGCAAGACCATGATCATCATAATGAGACCTGAGCTAGGGACGGCAGAAGCACCTATACTAGCCAAGGTTGCTGTAAGAACGATGGTTAGCTGCTGCACTAGAGTTAAATCGACCATATGAAATTGCGCTAAAAACACAACTGCAACTGAGATATACAAACTTGTACCATCCATATTTACAGTTGCACCTATGGGCAAAATGAAGCTAGACACCTGTTTTGGGACTCTCAAGTTTTCATTCACACATTCCATCGTAACGGGTAAAGTTGCAACAGACGAACTAGAACTAAAAGCTAAGGTCTGGGCCTTACTAATTCCTTTGAAAAAGTCCATATAGGAAACATCTTTCACCAAAAGACTTACAGCTAATGGATAGAGCACAACAACTAGAAATGCTAAGCCTAATACCACTACAAGAGAATAGGAACCTAATCCCATAAAAATCTCGTAAACCTTGTGAGGATCATCTCCTGCCATTTCGGATATTTTTCCTGCAAGCAAGGCAAATACAAAAAATGGAGCTGCTTTCATGACCACATCAACCATCTTCAAAAAGATCTCATTTAGGGAAGTCACCAGTTTGGAAACTGGTTCAGAAACTTCCTTTGGCAGCATTAATGCAGTAACTCCGAAAAACAATGCGAAGAATATAATTTGAAGCATGAAAGTGTTATTCGCAAGAGAGAAGAACACATTTGATGGAACCATATCCACTACGAATTGAAGCGGACTCTCATCCTTCCTGTTCTTCGCGGTAGTTACCTTTTGCTGAACGTATTCATTTCCTGAATGCTTCTCTAATTCAACTTTAGCAAGATCTGCCAAATGTGAGTATTTAGGGTCGTTGAGATAGTCTTTCCCATCAAGTGGAACAACCCCTTCTGTTTCATAAACCCACATTTCATAACTCATGCGGTTAATCACACGTTGCTCTTCTGAGACAAAATCCCCGGGTTGAGCAAGGTTAACCAAACTGAGCCCTACTGTAACGGCAATAACTGTTGTGAGTAAGTAAGCAGTAAGTGTTTTTAAGCCCATATTTCCAAGGCGATTGATGTCTGATAAATCAGTTACGCCTTTAATGATTGAAAACAGCACCAAGGGCACCGCAATGAGCTTTAAAAGGTTAATAAAGATTACGCCAAATGGATTTATCCAATCCATGGTAAACTGGGTCCAACCAAGATAAGCTCCAGCAACCGCCCAAACGATACCAAGAAGTAATCCTATGATTATTTGCCAATGAAGAGCGAGCTTCGACATGCCTTAGTTCTTGCTTAAGTTTTCGTGAATTTTTATAACCTGGAGAATTAGGCTTTTGTTGCTGTCATTCTCTATTACAAAATCGGCTAAAGGTATCTTTTTTTCATCAGGCCATTGCTTCGCAACTCTAGCTTCCACATCAGCTCGTGATACATTATCACGTTTCATGACACGTTCTATGCGCAGTGACTCTGGACTAGTTACAAGAAGGTTACAGTCATTCTGAGTATAAGATCCTGTCTCAAAAAGAATGGCTGCCTCTTTAATTATCAATTCGTTAAACGAATCGGCCTTGAACTTCTCAAAAGCATCAAATACCCTAGGGTGGATTATCGCGTTAAGTGATTCTAGCTTTTTTTCGTTCGAGAAAACTTGTTTTGCTATACCTGCCCTATCAACTTTCCCGTCAATGATGATTTCTTCACCGAATAAATCGGAAATTGACGGCCTAATCTCATGAGATTCGAGAATCTCTTTTGCCACATTATCGGCATTGAATAAAGACCAACCTAAGCTTTTAAAGATTTTAGCAATGGTGGATTTACCAGAGCCTATACCGCCTGTGATTCCGAGCACCATCATTTCTGAATTACGAATTCTACCTTTTTTGGTTGGTATTCAGCGACACGGCAAAAACGTGCGATTCGTTCCTGTTCAACATACATACCCGAACTTCCTTGCCGCTTAGCATTGTAGTCAACGATGAATTTAAAATCTTCTTCATTTAGTTCATTGTAACGACTCACTGGCACTTGAACTCTTGCCTTCACAGTTTTCGGGAATAGCAATAGCTTAATACTATCAGGTACATTCTGTTGCTCAATAACGATTTCTAATTCCTTTTCAGTCATTTGATCTACTGGGATAAAAACAATCGCTTTTTCGGCATCTAATTGCACTCCTTCAATGGGGATGAAATCGATTTCGACACTGATGTCGTTATTTAAACCTGAAAGCTTTAAGGGCTTTAGTTTGAGCTCCATTACCGTGTCAAGAGCACTGATTGCACCGGTTACTCTGAGACGTTCAGGGCTGATTGTAATGTCATTTTCTTGCATATGCTGTTTGTCGTACGAAAGCTCCAATTGCGGAACTACATTCAGCATTTTCTCAGAAAGCTTTTGGGTTTCGAAATAGAGTGTATCTAGTAAAATTCGCTTCACGCGAATTTCGGAGGGCAGCTTCTTCATCAGATTATTTAATGAAGGTGCGGTTGCAATAGCATAGGTATGATTCAGTGATTGACGTGACTTTTTAGCCTTTGCAATATCAATAGGAATCGAATCTTCAAGCTGTGTTAGCTTGTAAGAAAGGAGATTAAAGCCAAAGCTTTCTACTTCTATCCCGGTTTTTTCCGGAAGCTCAGACATCAATATTTCGTCTTGAGGTAGATTTGAATAACTGATCGGGAGATCGATATTCGTGGTGTAAGTTTTGGTTAATGCGTTGAGAAGCCAGAATGTGCTGGCAATAGCAAGACAAACTAAGTAAACATAGAAATTCTTACTTCGAAAAAAATCGAACTTAAGTTCAAAGGAATTTGATGTCGTGACTTTTTCGTCCGACACGACCTTATTTGCCTGGTTTTACAAGCTCGCTTTGACCACTACCTGTAGTGAACTCCATGCTGACAGCGCTCTTTTCTACACGAAGTTTTTGTCCTCCTTCGGCTTCCATCAAAATGTTGCTATCCTTCACTTCAACAACTTTTCCGTGGATTCCTCCTATGGTGACAATCTTGTCACCTTTTTTAAGAGTTTCCCTGAAGTTTTTTGTCTTTTTCGCTCTTTTGGTTTGAGGGCGAATCATAAAGAAATAAAACACGACGGCGATTAAGCCGAACATGATTAGCGTTCCGTAAGGATTACCTCCTTGACCTTGTAGAATGATTGATAATTCCATAAAATTAATTTTCAGGAGCAATTACTTCTCCTTTTAAAGCAATGACGTTTGTACTAGGTTGTGTATTGGCTACGATGGTAACTTTTTTGTGCTGTTTTCCACTTTTTCCGTAGCTATCAAATTTGACTTTAATAACTCCAGTTTCTCCTGGAGCGATTGGTCTTTTTGGCCAATCAGGAACAGTACAGCCACATGATCCTTTTGCAGAAGCGATTACTAAGTCGCTTTTTCCGGTATTTGTAAAACTGTAGTCGTAATTAACTTTTTCTCCTTGAGATATCACTCCAAACTCATATAACTCTTCGTCGAAGGTCATAACAGGAAGCGTCTCAGGTGCGGCATTTTCGGAAGCCGTATTTGGATTTTTTACAATGCTTGTATCAATTTTCTTTTCAGCTTGTGAACAGGCCATTAAGCTAACTGATATCAACACAAAAAGTATCTGCTTCATCTGATTCTAAACTTTGGGCAAATGTAGCATTATTAGTCCTACAAACTAACCCAGTATTTCTTCATCTGCAAAGCTGAAATACTCGGCATCTCCAATGATTAAGTGGTCGAGAACAACGACATCTAGGAGCTCACCTGCTTTGGCAATTTTGTTTGTCAGCTGAATATCTGCTTGGCTCGGTTTAAGGTTACCGGAAGGATGATTATGACAAAGAATAATGGAAGAAGCTTTTCGGTCTAGCGCCAATTTGAAGATTATTCTCTGATCTGCCACTGTGCCACTAAAGCCGCCATGACTGATGCGCTTAGTTGATATTAAATAGTTTGCTCTATTTAGAAAAACAACCCAAAACTCCTCATGAGATAGGTCACTCAACTGAGCTCTTAAAACCTCAAAGGCTTTCTTAGAAGAATTGATAGATGATTTTAAGTCTTTGGTATTTGTTCTCAGCCTTCTGCTCAACTCCATACAAGACAAAACACCAACTGCTTTTGCCAAGCCTACTCCCTTGAACTTCACTAGGTCTTCGTATTCAGCCTTCAGCAATTTATTGAGACCACCGAAATACGATAACATTTGCTTGGCTAGGTCAAGAGCGGATGCTGTTTTGTTTCCACTTCCTAGTATAATAGCGAGTAATTCGGCATCACTTAAGGCGTGCCTTCCTTTCAATTGAAGTTTTTCTCTGGGCCGATCATCCTCCGCCCAAGCATTTATACCCGATTTTGAGCGCTTGACTTCCATGGGGTAAAATAAAAAAGCCTCCGTGAATCAACACGAAGGCTTTCTGAATATTCGTATGCTTTTATCTATAAAGAAGCTACTTTCTTAGCTAGCTGGCTCTTAAGATTTGCTGCTTTGTTCTTATGAATAACATTGACTTTAGCCAATTTATCAATCATTCCAGCAACTTCTGGAAACTTCTTTTCAGCTTCTTTCTTGTCAGTTATCTCACGTAAATCGCGAATTGCGTTACGCATTGTTTTGTGATAATAACGGTTTCTATCGCGCTTCACTATCGCTTGGCGGATTCTCTTTAATGCTGATTTATGATTTGCCATCTTCTTTTCTAATATTTTCCTTGTAGTCCGTAGGGGAATCGAACCCCTGTTACCAGGATGAAAACCTGGCGTCCTAACCCCTAGACGAACGGACCATTATCCCGTTTTGAAACGGGAGCGCAAATGTAAATATTTTTAACGTTAAAATACAAGTAGAATTTGAAATTTCAAGCTCTTGGTTCTTCATCGCTGAAATTAAACTCAAATCCCATCCTTTTTTCGGTCCTCAATTTTGGATTATTCCCAAGCGCAATGATTTGATTCACAGACACCATTTGCACTCTTTCGAAGTTTGGTGAGTAGAGATCGAAGTCAAGGCTATACATGATACAGGCCTCAATTACATCGCGAAGTTTTTCTTCATTTAGCACTTCTTTATCGAACTGATTGTGTGCGAAACTGAGTTGTTTCTTACCCTCGAGGAAAAAGTGTTTGTCCTTATTTATGAAGAGTCTACCAATCAAATATCCCGCATCATTCTCTCTATTATACTTGAGCGAATCTGAAAGAAAATTATAGATATTGATCACTCCGCAGTAAGATCTTAGCTCATCCTCCTTCAAATAGGAGTTCTTCCAAAGGATATGTTGGTCGTCGAATCTAAAAATATTACTGTGCATATGAAACACCAGGGTATCGCCACTAAATTTAAATTGAGCCTCAAATTTGCTCTTTGATTTAAATCCAATTTCAACCTTCTTTTGAACATCCTTATCATCAAGTTCAGCTCTGTACTCTTTGCACAGATTTGAAAGTATTTGCTTGAGTTGTTCGAAGTATTCTTCGGTGTATGAAAATACTTGCTGCTTGCAATATGCCTTGCGTTGGAGGCTTGAAATAATTTCTTCCTTTCTGTTCATTTTAATATGCCTTTGCAAAGAGAACTCTTCGAGAACTCTTCTGGCCCGTTAAAATACAACTTCCATCTTCTTCTTTTTCATCGAGTGGAATACATCGAATAGTTGCCTTGGTGAGATCTTTGATTTTATTCTCTGTCTCATTTGTCCCGTCCCAATGTGCCTTTACAAAGCCACCTTCGTTGATCATTTTTTCGAATTCATCCCAAGAGTCGGCTGACCTTGTTTGACTTTTTTGTCGCTTGAGCGCTCTGTTAAAAAGGTTCTCTTGGATATCATCAAGAAGCTTAGTAACATGCGTTTCAATATTGTCAAATTCTACTAATTCCTTACTTAGCTCGTCACGTCTAGCGACTTCGACTGTTCCATTTTCTAAATCCCTAGGACCAATCCCAATTCGAACAGGAACTCCTTTGAATTCATATTCTGCAAATTTCCACCCAGGTTTATGAGTATCTCGGTTATCAAACTTCGCAGAAACCCCATGCTTTTTAAGTGCTGTTGCAATTTCTTCAGCTTTCACTGATATAGCTTCAAGCTGTTCTTCAGACTTATAAATCGGAACAATAACCACTTGATTCGGGGCGAGCTTTGGAGGTAAAACCAAACCTTGATCATCCGAATGCGACATTACTAAGGCGCCCATAAGTCTTGTAGAAACACCCCAAGAGGTAGCCCAAACATGTTCCAACTTCCCTTCTTTACTTGCAAACTTCACATCAAATGCCTTTGCGAAATTCTGTCCAAGAAAATGCGATGTTCCCGCCTGCAAGGCTTTTCCATCTTGCATAAGCGCTTCAATACAATAAGTCTCTTGTGCTCCAGCAAAACGTTCGGCTTCGGTCTTAACCCCTTTAATTACCGGAACTGCCATAAATCTTTCGGCAAAATCTGCATAAACATCTAACATGGTCTCGGCCTCTTGAACAGCTTCTTCTTTTGTTGCATGAGCAGTATGACCCTCTTGCCATAGAAACTCAGCAGTTCTGAGAAACAACCTGGTGCGCATTTCCCAGCGCACAACGTTTGCCCACTGGTTTATTAAAATTGGCAGGTCTCGATAGCTCTGAATCCATTTTCTATAGGTATTCCAAATAATTGTTTCTGAGGTAGGACGAATGATTAACTCTTCCTCCAGCTTGGCATCAGGATCGACAACAACTCCTTTACCATCCTCACTGTTTTTTAGTCTGTAATGGGTTACAACAGCACATTCTTTGGCGAATCCTTCCACATGCGCTGCTTCTTTCGACATATATGACTTCGGAATGAATAAAGGGAAATAGGCATTTTGGTGCCCTGTATCTTTAAACATACGATCCAATTCGGCTTGCATTTTTTCCCATATGGCATAACCATAGGGCTTTATTACCATGCAACCTCTTACGTCTGAATTCTCGGCTAAATCAGCCTTTACGACTAATTCATTGTACCATTTAGAATAATCTTGCTCTCTTGTTGTGAAATCTTTTGCCATAACCTTGCTTAATGCAAGCGGCAAAAATAGGAATATCAGGCACTAAGCAGCTGTTCCGAGGCGATTAAAGAAACCTCCAAGATGGTGTTTTGCCAAGGCCCAGTTTCTATCATCTATCGTATAGGCAACTCTTGGTCCGTCAATTCTCGAATTTACGATACCAGCACCTTTCAATTCATTCAAATGCTGTGAAACGGTTGATTGGGATAAAGGAAGTGCTTCTACAAAGTCTCCACAAATACAAGTACCTCGCTCAAAAAGAATTTTTAGTACAGCAACACGAGCTGGGTGTGCTAGTGCCTTTGCAAATCTTGAGATTTTAATATCTGGGTCCTTGAACTGTTCTTTCTTTGAGTATGCCATCTTCTAATAGGTTTTATCAAAAGAAGTTCATCCATAGCAAGTCTCGGAAGCTGATGTTCCATAGTAATTAACAGTCCTTTGTCGATTTACGATGATTTTTGAGACTGTTTTTGCTTTTTGTCACGTTGTTTTTGCATTTTCCTAAACTCACGTAACTTATTCTCCTCTTTGCCTTTACGTTCTTTTTTCAAAGGCTCTTCATGAAAGAAATAGCGCAAATCGAAAGTTAAATATGCAGCATTAAGTGTGGTATTAACATCGGTAAAATAAGTGTCTGTTTGATAACGCAGCTTAGAATTATACATGTCGTTAAAGGGCCTATGGAACGAAGCTCCAAAGTAAATTATCCCCGATTCTAAGGTCCTATATTCCCAACCTAAATTGGCAACTCCTGCGGTTTGAACCCAAGACCGCCTTCTTGAAATATGATCAAAATAATCGCCAGAGGTGCTCACATCTGAAGGATAAAAATTAAAGCTCAAGCCAAATGCAGCGTTCATATAAACTTGTTCTCCAAGACGAACATAAACAAGGCCTCTGGTCGGAATCTCGTAGCCAACAACCGCAAACCGACTTAATCCTTCAAAGGCTATATCGTTGTCGGTAACACTTAACTCGTAATTTCTTCTAACGAAATTGATCCCCGATTCCAATGAAATCGACTTAGTAAAACCGTGTCTAACTAGCATTCCCCCTGAGTAACCCATTTTGTTGTTTATAGAGAAGTCCAAGTTTTGTTCACTCACATCAGCGGTACCAGTCCTGAATAGATCTCCTGGCATCATTGGCTTAAACTCGATTCCAAAAGTTAAAACTCGTTCCTGAGCTAAAACAGAACCACCGGCATAAAGCATAAGAAATACTAATAATCTCCGCACTGTGCAAAGTTAGGCTAAGGGATGAGCTCTTCGTTAATTATGATTCTGTGGACTTAAAAAAGATTAAGTGGATTTGAAATATCCAATAATGGCTAAACTCAGAACGATAGCGCTTATGGCAAAGACAAGAATTCTAAAAAAACGGTCGGGAATAAACTTGTGCCTGAATTTCCCGATTGCCAAGTTGTTAAAATAGCGAAGTTGCTTTTCGTGCTTTTTTGGAGCTGCAACCAGGTAGCGAGCTCTTTCAGGCTTATCAACGTCGTCGTGTCTTTCGTAATGAATTCCCGCCTCATGCAAAAGCCCTTCAAAATAGTCAGCTTGTTCAGGTCTGTGAAACTTAAATACCATGTAAGATCGATTGCTTGGATGATCTTGAAAATTGGTAAAGTCGAACTTAAAATCCATTAAATGATTCTGATTCTCTGCCCCACTCTCAGGTAAGAGTTTCTACGAATGTTATTGATTTCACAAAGACGAGAAATGCTTGTTCCATACTTCTGGGCAATTTCATAGAGAGAATCACGCGTTGCACCTCATGAAAAGGAATACCTATAGGAATACTTGCATATCCATACTTCTGTTTCTTTAGGTAAATTGAGTTCGAAACCAGCTTCTTCTTTTTACGGTCGATAAAGGTCCCCGGATCTAAAGCAATGCCTTTGTACCTTACCTCAAAATGCAAGTGACTTCCAGTAGAGTGACCTGAACTCCCACCTAAGCCAATTAGATCTCCAGCTTTTACCTCGTCTCCAACTTTCACACGATAGCGATGAAGGTGAGCATACAAGGTTTCCAATCCATTATAATGTCTGACCACGATTACTCTACCATATCCACCGTAATACCCGGCGAACCTGACCTTACCATCGAACATACTGTGAACTTTATCCCAAACCTCAAGGTCTAAATCGTATCCGCGATGAGAACGACCATCTCTCCAGCCAAATCTCGATGTAACAACAATTTTTTCAAGTGGAGAGGCATATTGCCCCAGTTCTCCTCCAGTAATTTTTATCTCTGAATTTTCGTCATTCGTAAATAGCGAATATGGATATGGATGGGGTTTACTTGTATTCCAGTTGTGATAGACTTCTCCAGCAGGATAAGGGGATCTTCTTCTAATGGTAATCTCTTCGGTAATCTTACGTTCTAAAGGTGGATTTTCCTTTATGTAGAGGTTGATTTGATTGATAAGAGCATATTGCACATCATCAGCCTCAAAAAGCGAATCAAGCAAAAAGGCTACCTCATCCAAACTCATGTCTTTAACGCGCAAATACAAATCAATCTGATTCATAACATGCCTTGGCTGAGCATGCAGCGACTTCAAAGAGTCATAAACTTCATTAATCCGCTCGTCGGTTAAATCTTCGATCGAATTGAAGAGTAAACCGTTTCCATAAAGCACCACAGCCGACACCGTGTCTTTCTTTACTTTTTTTCCCGTTGGACTTGTTGCAAGAACCAATGTAGAAAGCAAGGAAAAACTCAGGAAGAAAAATATATGTCTTAGATTTTTAATCACAGAGTTGCCAAAAATAGGTTAAGAATTACAACAGAAAACCATTGTACTTCAAGAATGATTAACGACCTTATGTTTGATTTGTTTCTTCCTGATTCCTTAGATTTGATGAAATCATCATTTTATTCTATGAAAGTCTTTAAGTACATATTAATTGGGTTAGCGGTCATTGTTTTAGCCGTGATAACCGTGAACATATTTGCACCTTCTAAGATGCAAATCGAAAAATCAATCATTATTAATGCTCCTGCCAGTGCAGTTTATGAAGAGGTCGCAGACTTTCATAATTGGGGAAAATGGGACCCTTGGAAGAAAGCCGATCCTAATATGACCGGTGAATATTCCGGGCCTGATAAAGGCGAAGGAGCCACATGGACTTGGCAAAGTGAAACCCAAGGAAATGGGGTTCAATCAATTGTTGAAGCACGAAGTAATGAATACATCAAAACAAGTTTGGAGTTTGATTCCTGGGAGGGAACAAACTATGCTGAATGGTTTTTTGAAGATTCAGAACAAGGAGTTAAGGTTAGCTGGACCATGGACGGTGCAGAAAGTCCTTTTATGTTCAGATTCTTTAACCTCATGATGGAACCTATGGTTGGAGGCATGTATGACCAAGGTTTGGCAAGTTTGAAAGAACTCGCAGAATCAAAGCCTGCTGAAACACCTGAACCAGAAGAAACTGAAGTCGTTGAAATGGATTCAGACAGTTCTGATACAGATGCCGACATGTCTGAGTCTGAAGAAATGGAATCAGCTTCTGAATAAGACACTAAGCAATGTATATTCGTCGGCCTTGCCGACATGAAGAAATCTTACATTTTATTTTTAGGAATTATAACCCTGGTGGGCTTCAGCGCACTGGGGTTTTCTATTTTATACTTTGTATCGGACATAAGACCTGAGCAGCTTTTTATACATGGATGCTCTCCTTTTGAGCAAACTGCAGCCGGACTAGCTTACGGCCTTGCCACGGGTTTTATTGCTTGGCAATTATTGAAACTCGGTTTCATGCAAAGAGTAAAGAACTTTTATGGCAAGATGCTTCAAGACTTGAACTTTAGCTGGCTTGATATTGTCTTTTTATCACTTTGTGCAGGAATAGGAGAAGAAATCCTTTTTAGAGCATGTATGCAATACTATGCCGGCATCTGGATCACTTCAATTGTTTTTATTGCCATCCATGGCTATCTGAACCCTAAAAATTGGCGCCTTAGCATCTACGGCCTATCCATGACTGCGGTTATTGTTGGCTTATCCTACTTATTTGAAGAGCTAGGAATGATCTTCGCGATTAGCGCGCATTTTGCAATTGACCTATTCCTATTTGGAAAAAGTGAAGAAGAACGCTTTAGCTAACCAAACCCATCTTATTGAGCAAGAATGTTGCATTCATATTCTTGCAAATCCCTTCTTTCAGCTTGTAATCAAAATGCAGTTCATCATCAACGATTGAAACGTCAAAGGAGAGATTTTCAACTTGAGTATCATACGACTTTTCGAGTTCGCATAAACTCAAATCATGGGTAGCAATAATGCCGTAGATATTCTTGCTAAGTATTTTTTCGACGAATAAGGAAGAACCTTCTGCTTTGTCCTTGGAATTTGTTCCTTTAAGTATCTCATCCAGAATAATGAATAGTTCTTCCTCTTGATCTGAGGTGTCAAGGAGTTGCTTTAATCGTTTGAGTTCGGCATAAAAATAGGATTCATGACTCTGTAATGAATCGCTAGTCCTCATTGAAGAAAACAACGGAAAAGGCCGCCATACCATCTTCTCTGCGCATACAGGAGCGCCTGCACTAGCCAATACCATATTTGTCCCAAGAGCTCTAAGGAAAGTGCTCTTTCCGGCCATATTTGCCCCAGTTAGAATAACAAATCGTTTCGGCAAACTCAATCCATAGTCATTGTCAACCCTGTTGTTTTTGTCTAAAAGAATATGCCCCAGTGATTCAGCTTCAACAATTAGTTTCTTGTCCTCACTTAGGCTAGGATAATTTAGGTCATCGCGATTTGTTGCTACAAATGAAATTGAGTTCAAGGCTTCAAATTCACCAATAATATCAAACCAGTTGACCAAGTCTTTTTGATATTGCTCTTTCCATTTCAGGATTTTCATTCCATAGCGTACATCCCAAAGAAGAAGGCTGTTAAGCACAAGAGCACCGACTATATTCTCTCGATTATCGAGTGCATCACTAATTTTTCTTAGCTCCTTTATTGATCCAGCAGCAGACTGGAAATCATTCTTCAATTTAGAGGCGAGATCCTTTGTCAAATCTGATTCCCAAGACTCATTTTCAATTTTCTCTAAAAGTCGATAGTACTTGCTTAAGGTGACTTTGAACTCACTCAGCATCCTGCATTCCTCAGTCATGGCTTTGACTTTAGAACCTACTACTGTCAATGGAATAAGTGCGAAAAGGAAAAAAATTTGCCAAGGCATGCGTTCCATTAATGCTAGACTCAAAAGTGCGATGCTAATGACCGGTAAGGACTTAAGCATGGTTACATAAAAAACACCTTGATAAGCCTTGTATGGAGTATTAAGCCAAGATTCTACTTTGGCTTTTTCATCAGCCAAGCTGTTACTCAGTCTTCCGCTAGCCAAGAAATCTTCAGACCACTCTCGTTTTTCACCCAATTCTTGAATTGCCTTTTGTCGATTTCGAATTAAATCGATTGGAATTTTCGTTTTCCTCAGAAAGTTCGCAAGGCTCAAGGAGCCATAGCTGCTTGTAGTTCTGTTCAAGAATTGAAATAAGCCTCCAGTTCCAAAAATATCAAGATCAGAACTGTAAGGATGATCATGATCTACGTGGATTGAACCATCGTCAAAATGATCGTAAGTGTTTTCAAGTGCAAGTAGCTCATCTCTATAGACATTTAGCTTTGCCAAGCTAAAACGTTGTTCTTCTTCTTTCTTTACATAAAGACGAAGTGCAATAAAAAAGCCTATCAAACTAGGGATTGATATTAGGTTGTATAAGGGCTTACTTTCTGAAATAACCAACCAGAATCCAAGAATTGTAGAAAGAAACAATGCTACTCTAAGCCATGATAGCATCTGAGACCGACTCTTCTGCTTAAGATAAACAGCATGTGTTTGCTGTTCCTTATCTAGGTAATACGCATGAATGTTTTCACTCAATTTACTTGTCCCTCCATTCTGTAATTTCCCTCACTTGCTTCCTTACTTGCTTTCGAGGCCACTCAATTTCTGGATACCCTAAATAGAAAAAGCCTACGACTTCGTCTTGTTCTTCAAAGCCGAGATACGTTCTCATTTCAGGGTGATAAGTCATAGCACCGGTTCCCCAATAACCGCCAATTCCAAAGGCAGTAGCAGTTAGATGAAGATTCTGCACAGCACAAGATACCGCAGCATATTCTTCTTTTCTCGGAACACGCTTTATTTCATCACGCTTTAACACAACAGCAATGATAGCAGATGACTTACTCGCATTCATTAGAATTTTTTCTTTTTTGAGAGGGTTAAATGATTCTCCCGACTCTTTTTCATAAAGTGCAGCATGAAAAGCTCCTAAATCGTTTTTCGCATCATCCTGAAATACTACAAATCTCCATGGCTCTGTGAGCCTATGACTTGGTGCCCACCTCGCATTTTCAATCATCACTTGGATTTGCTCTGCATGCACCTTTCTACTTGAAAACTGCTTAGGGTAGATGGACCTTCTACTTCTGATTACCTCGTTAATTTCACTCAAGCTAAATTTCATCCTACTTGTTTAATGACAATACTTCTTTTAACATTTCTTCCTCAATTTCATGCTTGAAGTCTCCAATATGAGTTTTCATTCTGAATCCTTTGGCATCTAGCGATTCAAAGAGTGCCTTTACACGAGTCTCTGAAAAAAATTCATCTTGATTACCAAACACATAATGAAGATCTAAGTTTTCCCAATAGTTTGAATCTTGTTCCAATTCTATTTCAGGAGGGAAATTTCCTGCCCAAAATACAAGCTGCTTGAATAAATGCTTCTCCGCTGCAATCCAACGCGCACAGGTTGCAATCCCTTGGGAAAAGGCTATCAGCCTGGTCTTTTCTGGATTCAAATTATTCTTCTCGAGTACTTTATTTAGAAAAGCTATTTGCTCGTCGATATCAGTTAGCCTATCCTCTTTGGTCATCCAGGTGGCACCTACCCTCCCACTATATCCGTCAAGGTAATACCTATGCATTCCTTCGGGAGCGATGATATTAAAGTTGTTGTTCAGAAATTCAAACTTTTTAATGAAGAATTTTGCCAATTGACCATGGCCATGAAAGACTATTAAATTTTCATCGGCTTCATTATTGAGCTTGTACACTCTTTGCGAACGCTCAACTGAAATTCGCTCTTCTTGAAGCTCCATTATAGCAGATTTGAAAAGGCTGCAACACTCTTTGAGATTCCTTGCTGAATATCGAGCATACTTGCTTCCATCATATAACAAGGAGTGTTAATGATTTTGTTTTTCGGGTCGATTCTAAACTCATGCACTGCTTTGTTCTCCGGGCTAGCTCCTATGCTCTTCATCCCTTCGCTAATGCCTGCTATATCGTAAGGAGAAGCCTCAGAACTAGAACCCACAGTTAACTGAATATGGTGATCAGAATTTTCGAATGCCTTTGCAATAACTGTGGGAGACATGCACAAAGCCAAAATTGCTTTGTCGGAATTTCTAAAGGCCAAAATAATTTCCTTTACTGCTTGAACAATTGATCCATTTGGACCTTCAAATGCCCATTTCGTAAAATTCTTTGCCACTCCGAATCCGCCAGGCATGAGCAAACCGTCAAACTTAGAAGAATCCAAATGTGAGAGATCTTTTATGGCACCCCTTGCAATTCGAGCAGCTTCTACAAGAACATTTCTACTCTCCTTCATCTCTTCACCATTAAGGTGATTCACAACATGATGCTGCTCGAGATCCGGAGCAAAACATTCGTAGGAAATTCCTGCTTTTTCAAGCTCTAACAAAGAAATTACGGATTCGTGTATTTCGCTTCCGTCATACACTCCTGATCCCGATAGAATAACCGCAACTTTTTTCATGATATCGAAGATTAGATTTCCGTCAGCTTGGCAACAATATCTTCTGTTTTAATTCCTTCTGCTTCAGCTTTATAATTTCTTACGATTCTATGCCTCAAAATTGGAAGCGCAACCGCCTTTACGTCTTCAATATCCGGTGCATACTTGCCATTTAACATAGCATGACATTTCGCGCCAATCACAAGATACTGAGAAGCTCTTGGTCCGGCACCCCAAGAGATATACTCTTTAACAATCTCGGGAGCTAAATCTGATTCATATCTGGTTTTATTCGCCAGTGAGACGGCATATTTCAGCACATTATCAGTTACTGGGATTTTTCTGACAAGATTTTGATAAAACAGAATTTCATTAGCGTGCATAATTTCGTTTAACTCAACCTTATTATCGGCCGTGGTTGCTTTTACTACCTCATACTCTTCTTCTAGACTAGGATAATCAACCCAAATATTAAACATAAACCTATCAAGCTGAGCTTCAGGTAGAGGGTATGTTCCTTCTTGCTCAATAGGGTTTTGAGTAGCTAGAACAAAAAACGGAGATGGCAACTCATAGCTATGCCCCGCTGCTGTTACTCTTTTTTCTTGCATTGCCTCCAATAAGGCCGATTGTGTTTTGGGTGGAGTTCTGTTGATTTCATCGGCCAGAATTATGTTTGAAAAAATTGGTCCTTTTACAAACTTGAATTTACGGCTCTCATCTAATATCTCTGCCCCAACGATATCGGACGGCATAAGATCTGGAGTGAACTGGATTCTGCTAAAACTTAGTCCTAATGACTTTGCAATGGTATTAACCAATAATGTTTTTGCTAATCCTGGAACCCCAAGAAGTAAGCTATGCCCTCCACTGAAAATTGAGATTAATACCTCGTCAACTACTTGTCTTTGGCCAATAATCACCTTGGAGATTTCCTTTTGAAGAGCTCCAAACTGTTTTACAAAATGATCAACCGCTTCTTTTTCCGAATTAAATTCCATTCAATTAATTTTTTAGACCCCAATCATATTTGAAGGGACATGATTGAAACTGCTCATCAATTCTGATATAAAAATCATCAGACTTCTCAGACACCCAGTTAACTAGTGCTTCGTTTTGCTTTTGCGCTTGCGCTACAGTAGAAATTCTTTGATAATCCATTTTAAGATTAGCCCGATGAGGCTCAGTGTATGAAACCAATTTTATCACCCGATATCCCTTACTTCCATCGCTCAATTGTGTGACTTCAGCTTCACTTAAGTCCCCAGGCTTCATATTCTCAACAACAATAAATAGTGCTGGATCTATCTGACTAATTTGATCCATTTCAAACTTCGAAGCACCTGTCATTGCATTATTTATTAATCCTCCATTGAATTTAGTGTCTTTATCATCTGAAAACAATTTTGCAGCTAACTCAAAATCCAGGGTGTCATACTTTGAAACCAATCCCATAATACTATCCAACTCAGATTTTGCTACAATCATGTCTGAAGTTTGCACCTTAGGGATAAGAAGGATATGTGCTAAATTCATTTCTTGCCCTCTGCGATCGATGGCTTTTATTAAATGAAATCCAAATTGAGTTTCGACTATTTTGGAAACGTCACCAACTGCTAAATCAAATGCCACAGCTGCAAACTCTGGAACAAGCTCGCCTCGCGCCATATAACCCAACTCTCCGTTTTCACGTGCCGAACCTGGATCTTCAGAATACAAATAAGCCAGTGTGCCAAAATCCTCACCAGCCATTACGCGATCTCTAAGTTCGTTGAGCCTCAGTTTTACATTGTCCTTTTCAGATTGATTAACAGGTGCTTTTTTTACGATTTGAGCGACTTCAATTTCAGCATTGATAAATGGCAAACTATCATCTGGAATTGCGCTATAGAATTCTCGAACTTCTGCTGGGGTAATTTTCACTCCAGACGTAACCTTTGATTGCATTTGTTGGGCAATTAATTGCTCTTTTACATCATCGTGAAATTCTTCCTTAATCTCTAACACACTTTTTTCATAGAACTCTTCTAGGCGCTCTTGACTTCCAAATTGAGACACGAAATACCTCATTCGTCGATCCAGCTCTTGGTTTACTTGATCTTCTGACACTTCAAGACTATCAACCTTGGCTTGAGCCAGCAAGAGTTTCGCTAAGACTATTTCTTCGAACAAAACACAGGAAGTGTTTTCGCTTGCTTTCATTCCAGAACTTAAGTATTGCTCTTTTTGAGCGTCTAATTGAGACTGCAACACTAACTCTTCTCCAACAATACAGAGTATGGCTTCCAGTTTATCTTGTGCGACAGCACTGAAACTAACAGAGCAAATACAGATGAATATGATTAAGACTTTATTCATTGGGTTGAAAGTATTCAATGTGATTTTTACTTGCTGCGTCTGAAATGAGATCTTTTCTAAGTTCTTTAACGAGCTGAACCTTGCGCTTATTGAGCACAATCTTTTTTATTTCTGATTCAACCATGGCTAGAGGTGCTGCTTGACCTCCTTCAAGGAAATCGGAAACTTCAAATAAGTATAAATACCCAGCCTTGTTAAACTCAATTAACTTTTGCTTTTCCGACAAGAGCACAAGACTATCGGCTGAAAGAGGTAGCCGTCGAATTAACTCTTCCATCCTCCACCATTTCTGATCATCGAGCGAATAGTCGAGCCCAAATTGAAGTGCATAATCCGTCAACAAACTCAATTTCTCCTTTTTATCAGTATAGTTAAACCACTCTCTAAGTTCATTTAGTCGTGGCGTACTTTGATCTAATTTCAAGAACACCATATTATAGATCGACTGCTTTAACACAAAGTCCTCGGTGTGCTGATTGTAGTAGTTAGCCACTTGCATTTGAGTGAAGTTAGTATCCAACTTCTCTCCAACAAGAGCTTGTTCGTAGGCGTAAATGAGTAAGGAATTTCTGTAAGAACGGACTTTAGCATCGATGTCAACCAAGTCTTCGTTCAAATTATAAGCTGCCCTGTCAAGCAGAATCTGCTCTTCTACCCATTTTTCGCTAAAATTCTTGATAAAATTGAGGCTATCCTCTTTGCTCTCTAACTCAGGCATGAGTTCATGAATATCTTCTGTATACAAGAAGGCTTCTTTTACTCGAGCCACAGGGATTCTATCATCATTTAGACGATCGATCCAATCACACGAATTCAAAGAAAAACTTAGAACAAATAAGAGAACTATTCTCACTTAGCCTCCCTCTTTTTCAGCGTTTTTAAAGCCTCTTTGCTGATGTTAACTGGGTATTTCTCACGAAGAGATTTAATCCATTCTTGCTCCAAATAATCTTGATAAGCCGCCGTGATCAATCCACGAGCTTCATTTAAAGCCTTTGGTTGAGGCTCAAGCACCTCTTTCATCACTATCGTGTAATACTTGTCTTCAGACTTAATTTGAGAAACTCCAACTTGCCAAGGAAGGGTGTCAAGCATCTTGTTGTCTGCTTTGGCGTACTTATCACTTTTGACAGAAACCGCAAGCTGAGAATCTTGGTTGAACTTCACTAGAACTTCTTCATCCTTCTGAGACTTCTTCAACTGCTTTTTCGCTGCCTTTTCTAGTTTTTCAGCGATTTCTTGGTCGCTGCACGTGTAGATAGAAGCAACCACTCTTTTTGACCACATGAATTGGTTCTTGTTCTTGTCGTAATAGGCTTGCAATCCAGTTGAGTCCTTAACTGCAGCTGTCCAGATTTTGTCGTTCATAAGCTCAAAGAGCAAAATACCATCACGGTACTCTTTCATTAAATCGGCAAATTCCTTGAACTTAAGTTCGAGACGTTTGTCTTCAAATTGTGTGATCAAGCTATTAACCCAGTCCTTATAGCTATCGTTTACAACCTGTTTGATTGGGGTAGCGGGTCGTCTTTGGTATTTCTTATTGGTTTCTAAGAATTTCGCGAACTCCGCTTGGCTAAATTCTTTCTTTTCCTTCTTAAGCTCTTTGTCTTCTAGACTAAAAAGTGTCGCCTTATATGCTGCTGCTTTTTCCTTGGCTTTCCATTTTCTATCGAAATAATCATCGTCAATTAGCTTATGGAAATCAATAAGTTCTTGCTTATTCTCGCTAAAGTTATATTCCATTTTTCTTTTAGAAATGAACGATTCCTTACTCTTAACTCCTCTTCCATCTCGGGTCACTTTTCTTTTGACTTCACTCATGATATCATCCAAGTTTGGAACACCTTTCCAATCAATTCTCTTGACAATATGCCATCCATAGGCTGTAAGTGTGGGCTCTGAGAAATCGCCATTATTTTCTAAAGAGAATACCACATCTTCAAATGACTCTACCATTCTTCCGGTACCAAACCATCCAAGATCACCACCATTTGTGGCACTGCCATTATCGTCAGAAAACTGTTTGGCTAAGGCATCAAAAGATCCACCTGCTTTCAGTTGAGCATAGATTTCTTCGATTTTTTGTTTTGCTTGAGCCTTCTTTTCGTCGGTGTCGGTTGACTTACTTCTAACCATTATGTGGGCAGCTCTGATCTCTCCACGAGCTTTTCTTCGGTCCTTAGTGAATATGATGTGATAACCGAAATTCGTTCGTACAGGATCTGAAATTTCAGTAATCCCCGTAGCATATGCCGTGTTTTCAAAAGGGTAAACCATCTTAAAGACTCCGAAATAACCCAAATCTCCTTCATTTTCTTTGGCAGATGGATCTTCAGAATACATGCGTGCATACCTTCTAAAGTCATTTTCATTTTTGATTTTCTTCTTAATACCCAGTAGCTTTTTGTAGGCCCGAAGTGTATCGGAAGGCTCAGCATCAGGTTCAACTCTTAAGAGAATATGATAGGCTCTTATCTCTTCGCCCATTCGCTCATAAGCTTCATTTATGAGTCCATCGGTCACTTCCTGATCAGTGAGGTAAGGCACCGCTAGCTGCCTTCTGTATCCATTTAGCTCGTCGTTCAGCGCTTGTATTGTATCGTATCCCAATTTTTCGGCTTCTAAAACCTTGAGTTTGAAATTCACATACAGCTCTAAATATTCCTCAATTGTTTTAGGGTCAATGGCTTGAGCTTTTGTATTGTTCTTGGTATAAACTCTCCAAAATTCATCGGCAGTTACATTTTCTTCACCAATGTTCAAGATTACTGCAGGTGTGAATTCTTGCGCTCTTCCAATTGCAGAGCTGATAATTAAAAGTAAAATCCAAATAATTGATCTCTTATTCATTCTTAGGAATTTAAGTTTGTGCTTGTATTTATTTTCTACTGTAGTTTGGTGCTTCTCTGGTGATAAAAACATCATGTGGATGACTTTCAACAACACCCGCGGAAGTCACTCGTGTAAATCTGGCATCCTTGAGTTTATCAAGGTTTGAGCTACCGCAATAGCCCATACCCGCTCTTAGGCCTCCTATCATTTGATAAATGATTTCAGCAATTTTTCCTTTGTAAGGCACTCTTCCAGAAATACCCTCTGGAACAAGTTTCTTAATGTCTTCTTCCATATCCTGAAAGTATCTGTCTTTCGAACCTTGTTGCATAGCTTCAATTGAACCCATTCCGCGATAAGACTTAAAACGTCTTCCCTCATAAATGATTGTTTCGCCTGGTGACTCCTCAGTACCAGCAAACATAGACCCTGCCATAATTGAGTCAGCTCCAGCTGCCAATGCTTTAACGATATCACCAGAAAAACGAATTCCTCCGTCGGCAATCATCGGAACGCCGGTACCTTTTAAAGCCCCTGCAACTTCCATAATTGCAGAAAGCTGTGGTACTCCAACACCAGCAATTACCCTGGTTGTGCATATTGAACCTGGACCAATTCCTACTTTAACGGCATCGGCTCCAGCTTTCACAAGATCAGTTGCGGCTTCTTTCGTAGCAATGTTACCAACCACAACTTCCAATTTTGGATATTCTTTTTTGACACTCTTTAGGGTATCAATTACCCCTTTGCTATGCCCGTGAGCAGTATCAATAATGATTGCATCAACACTAGCTTTTACTAATGCTGCAACGCGTTCCATGGTATCGCCTGTTACTCCAACTGCTGCTGCTACACGAAGCCTTCCGTATTCATCCTTGCAAGCATTTGGCTTAACCTTAGTTTTGATAATATCCTTGAAAGTGATTAGTCCAATCAACTTAAAATCAGGGTCAACAACAGGTAGTTTTTCGATTTTGAATTTTTGCAGGATATTCTCAGCTTCAACTAAATCGGTTTGCTTTTGCGCAGTGATTAAGTTCTCAATAGTCATGACCTCAGATACAGGGCGACTCATTTTCTTTTCAAAACGTAAATCTCTATTGGTAATGATGCCTTTGAGCATGTTAGCATCGTCGATTACAGGGATTCCTCCAATTGAATGCTCTTTCATCAAACTTAGTGCATCACCTACCGTTGCATTTGCCTTCAAGGTTACCGGGTCTTGAATCATACCACTCTCTGACCTTTTCACCTTTCTAATTTCATTGGCTTGAGCTTCAATGCTCATGTTCTTGTGAAGAACGCCAACACCTCCTTCTTGCGCTATGGCTATTGCTAGAGAAGACTCAGTAACCGTATCCATCGCTGCTGAAACGATCGGTGTAGGGAGAACAATGTTTCTTGTGAAATTTGTTGAAATATCCACATTCCTCGGGAAAACCTCTGAATATGAGGGTACGAGAAGTACGTCATCGAATGTTAAACCTTCTCCCCAGTATTTCTTTTCTTCAATCGCCATCTAATTACCGTATTGTTCGCAAAAATAAAATTTGCCAAAGGTAATGAAATAGGCACTACCGCTTGTTTTCTAAAAATGAGTTAAAGTGATTGTTAACACAGCAAACTATGATCTATTTAATCAACTGTTTGCTACCTTGTTAGGTAGAATATCCCCTTTCTTTCAATGAATGATCCGCTTTCTGCAAAAGCACGGAGATGAAAAACATAAACCCCAACTGGATATGGCTTACCATTTGAATCTTCACCAGGGAAGCCTTCAAAGCTATCTTCATCTATCGTAAATATTTTAGAGCCCCAACGATCGTAAACATCACATTCGTATTCTTCAGGGTTGATGTAAGGTAAAATTGGCTTCCAAAACTCATTCCTACTGTCCTTGTTAGGAGTAAAAACATTTGGAATGTAAACATCCGGATCATAGCTCAAGCAAATCTTATTTGACCTGGAGGTATCTTTAAAATTAAACAAGTTAGGTCCCTCTTCGATTGCTTCAACATAATAACAGAACTTGCTCGCAAATTGTACCTCTTGATTAATAGCGTCAAAAAACTTAAATGTCGTAGGATTAACCGTTCCAATGGGCTCCCCTGTGAACTCGTCGTTTAAGCCTAAATGTACATTGTATTGCTGAACCCCTAAACCGTAGTCTAACCAGTCAACATAGGGAGTCCAATCTAATTCGTTTTCAAAAGCATATTTGCTACCCCTTGCAGCTATGTGAATTGTGCGCCCAACATTCGATCTCTTAATGACTTGATCACACTCGTCAATTGCGTCGATCACATAGGAGTATGGAAATTGATCAGCAAAAACACCGCCATCCACATAAGTCAGATCGTAAACCGAAGAATCGAGTCTCAGCGTATCTATGGTAACAAAGGGACCTTCTCTATCAAAGGACCTACCCAATAAGTAATATTGAACTGCTTTTTCAGAAACACTTGTATCCAAAAAAGCTTTGATTCTGATGGAATCATCACTTAAGACCGAAACACTTCTAATGTACTCAAATTGAGGCGCCTCAATAGTTGGGAAACTCGCGCAAACCAAATTAGATGTTGAATAAAATGGACTTGAAGTACCATTGCTTTGCGCAACTACGATATAGCAATAAACCTTGGTAGCATCAATACCT
>ENA-UOXV01001035-UOXV01001035.1-marine-metagenome-genome-assembly--contig:-NODE-1035-length-39713-cov-6.140173_pt1 | contig 39713 bp, 59 predicted proteins | sample MGYA00238165_ERZ766961 | MGnify/ENA primary metagenome ERZ766961 (study PRJEB28924, sample SAMN03173240) | marine metagenome | biome: Marine; feature: Water; material: Subsurface seawater | place: North... | reverse complement strand
CCCCCCCCCCCCCCCCCCCCCTCCTGTCCCCCATCCCCCCCCCCCTCCCCCCCCCCCCCCCACCCCCCCACTTCCTGCCGCTCTCACGACTTCAAAACTCAATTCTCTGTGCGAACCGTTGCGGTTTGAGTTTCTGTGCCGCTGCCATGCTTCCTATTGGTTCGGCTGTGTGGGATTTCTGGGCGCTGATGCGTCTTTCCCCCGCCCCCGGCGCCGATCGCCGTCGCCGAACGCATCCCTCTCCCTGACGCGCCCCTCTCTCCCCCAAGAGAGAGGTACGGGGTGAGGGACGCGGCGTGTCCGATTAGTACGGGTTGAGGGACGCGGCGTGTCCGATTAGTACGAAGGGGGGGCGTGCTGGATCACCGTCCGCCCTAGCGCGTCGAGGTCCGCCCGAACCCACCTACCTCCGCGCACCCGGCGCGCGCGCCGTGAGCGGGAGCGCGCGCGGTGGGCGCGCGGACGCTCGCGAGAGCTGCGGAGAAAAATGGGCTACGTTGGCACAAAGAACTTTGTTCGTAGGGGCTGCGGGGCGCGCCTGCGCAGGCGGTTCAGCGCACAGCACTCCGCGAGGGCCAGCGACAGCATCGCCACCTTCCACGCCGCCTCCGGGTCGTCCGAGCCCCGCGCCTCGGGGGCTCTCGCGCGCCGGCGCGCCCCGCGCGCAGCTGGGCGCAGCCCCGACGCCGCCGCCGCCGCCTCCGCCGCCGCCCTTGGAGCCATTTGCGCGCCGCCACCGGCCGGAGCCGGTGCCGACGGAGCGTCCTGCGCCCCGCTCGCCTCCGCGACGCGCGGCATTGGATGCCCTTGCGGGGTGCGGGCAGGCGACCGCTGCGCGTCTGGCACCTGCCTCGCTGGCGCTGCGCCTAGCGGAGAGCCGCGCGTGTCCTCTGCGCTGCTTAACGGAGGCGGGCCCGTCCGCCCTGACAGCGCAGAGCCCGTAAGCACAGCGTCCGCGCACCCCGCCCCGGCGCTCAGCGCTGGGCCGCGCGCGGCTGGCGTGCGCGGCAGGCGGCGCCGGAAGCGGAGCGCGCCAGGGGAGGGCGCGACCTTCGCCCCACATCTCACGCGGGGGCCGGGCCGCGTCCGCGCTCGCGAGCGGCGAAACTGGCTGCTCGACCGTTGTCAGCTCCGCGAGGCACGCCTCCAGCCGCCGCGTGTCGACCGCCTCCGCGGGGATCTGTGTAGCCAGCACGTCCAGCACCTCCTGCAGCCTGCGCGCGGAAAAAGAAAATGCGGGCGTGAGCGCTTGCGGCGCCGGCGCCCGCTGCAGCAACACGGCGCAACTGACAAGTGGCGCACGCGCGCGCGTCGCGCAGACCTGTCGAGCATCTCTTGTCCCCCCCCCGCGCGCTGCACCCCCCCGAGCAACGCGCGGACGCGCGCCAGCGCGGGGCCCTCCCCCCAGTCCCCGGTCGCGCGCGGCAGCGCCGCGGCGCGGCTTGCCCCGCGCCGCCCGGTCGGCGAACCCGCGGGCGAGGGGCCGGGTGAGGCGCCGGGCGAGTGTAAAGTGGGTGAGTGGGCGCGGGAAAGCATAGCCCGGCCGAGCTCGGCGCGGACTGTCTCGCCCTCCCTCGACGGCACGCGCTGCAACGCACCGCCGGCCGACGGCGCGCGTGCCGCCGCCGCAAAGCCGCCGTCGCCGCCATCGCTGTCGCTGTCCTCCGCGCCGTCGAGCCCCGGCCCGTCCTCCCTCCCGCCCTCGCCGCGCTCCGGCGCCACACCGAGCGCGCTGCTCACGACGTTGCACAGCTCCCGCATGCGTGGGTCCCTCGCCGCGAACGCATCGGGCCCCAGGGGCACCGGGGTGGGGCTGAGCGGGTCTGCCGTCAGCTCTAGCGCCACCGACGGCACTTGCTCGTCGAAGACCGCGCTCACCAGGCTGGCGATCGTTGTGACCCCATAGGGAGGAGGGGGTCAGCAAGGACAGCGCGCGGCAGGCAGGCGGGAGCGCACGCGTGTGCAGGGTGCCACGCGGGGCGTGTCCAACGCGGTGGGGGCGCACGTGTCGGCGATCGCGCGGTCGGCGGGGTGGGTGTAGTTTGCCAAGAGAAGCAGCACCGCGCACTCGTCGCGCACCGACGCCCACATGCGCCGCGCGTTGCGCCGCGACGGCAGCCACTCCGGCGGCTGCCAGTGCGCGGCGTCCACGGGGCGAGGCGGCTCGAGCTCCGACTTCTCCTTGCGGACATCGGTCCGCCAGCGCTCCTGCCGCGCCCCGCCGCCGCGCCTCAGACGCGAGGCAGACGCGCGGCGTGCACAGGGGGCCGGGGCCAGGGCCGGTGCGCGGAGCGGGGACAGGCCTCCGCCGCAAGGACCGCGTCGATGCAGGCGTCGAGTGCGTGGACGCCTAGGTGCTGCGGGACGTGTAGCTCCACCCCGGCGGCGGCGGCGGCGGCGGTGCGCGCGAAGCCGCGGCGCTCGAGCAGGCGAACTGCGGCGTAGAGGACCACGGTCCGCTGCAGCAGCGCCACGACGAGCGGCGGCGCAGCGCAGGGGATCGTGGCTCGGCGGCGCTGCGTGAGCGCGGACCCACACGCGGCAGCCTCTTGGGGGAGCGAGAGGGGCCCGCGGTCGAGCACAACGCGGACCGAGCGCTGGACGAGCGCGTCGGGCACGCTGAGGCACGTCGAGGCGCCGGACGAGAGCACTTCGGCGCCCGCAGCGTCCAGCTTTAGGTCGCGGGCGCCCCAGCCGAGCCGCGCGCTCCGCCACCGCGCGTCGCCGCCTTGACCCGTGTGCGCTGGCGCCTCGGTCTCAGGTACTTCTGCGGAGAGGAAGAGGCGGAAGGAGGGATGCGCGGACTGCACTGCATCCCCGCGCGCCGCCCTCGGAGCAGCCGAGTCCTGCCTGCCCGCGCCGCGGGCGAAGTGCTCTCGCCCACCCCGCGACTGCTCGTTGGCCGCTTGCGCCGCCGCCTGCGCCTCAGAAAAGGGACTGTTCCGCCCTGAGAAGCTCCGCTCACGCCCACCGCCTGGTGACGCATCATGGACCTGCCCCACCCACCCTTGGGTGAGCCTTCCCCGGAGACCTCGTGCGCGCGAGGGTTAGTCACACGCGTCTGGAGCGGTAGAGGCGCTGGTCAGGACCCAGCACTCGAGGGCACATGCCACAAAGAGTGCCGTCGAGACTCGTCGCGTGCACGCAAGCACGAAGCATGGTCCACACCAGCGTGGACCGTTACGCACACAAGGAGCACAGCGCGCCGCTGGGCGGGAAATTGCCCCTCTGCGGCCTGCGGGCGATGTCGGCCGGAGCGGAGAGCGCGGCGCGGCGCGCGAGGGCGATGAGTGCCGTGCAGAATGGCCCCTCTCCAACGGATCGGGCGAATCAGTGCCCGGCTGCGGCAGTGGAAGCGCGCTGAGCCGCTCAAGAAAGATGTCAAGCTGCCTCGCCAGTCTGCGAGACGACCACGGACACAGGTCAGCCCACATGTCGCGGTTCACAAGCGACGCCATCGCCGCGCTGCTGCGGGTCTGAGTCTCTGTGAGCGCAGCCGTGCATGAGCAGGAGCAGCGACTATACCTGGGAGCACGGTGGATATTATTGATGAGCAGCCAGAACCCGGCACGTGCAGCTGCACTCACTGCCTCCATTGCCGCTGGTGCGCTTGCGTCCACGACCCACAAGAAGCCGTCTCCTCCGTACTGTGCCGAACGTCGTCCAGCGTCCTGTACGCCCGCATCCACTGCACACTGCCGCAGCTCCTGCTCCACCGCACAGTCCTCTACGCTCCCACCGATCTGGTCGCGCACCTGCGTCAGCCACAAGGGGAGCTCGACGCTGCGGCGTCGCTGCGGCGCTGCGGCGCTGTGCAGTATTCGCAGCGCGGGAGAGAGGAGCGGCAGGATTAACCTTCAGGATCAGGACAGGCACCGGCTCAGTCAGGCGTATGCTCTGCGGCATGCCCGGCAACGGTGCACGTACGATCGCCGCGCTCGCGACTGCCATCCGCAGCCACTGGCTCGGAGCAGACGTGCAGCCGACGCCTCCAAGCAACGCCCTGCGCGCGAACCGAGAGAGGCGTGCGGGCCCTCGCGGGACGGGCGCGTCTGCAGCAGGCCGATGCTCCCCGAACTTGGTCGCAAAGGAGGACTGCCGCGTCATCGCCGGCGAGATCGGCTGCGGCCCCAGGCTTCGCGCGGGCGCCGCCGCCTCGGACGGGTCGAGCCGCGGGAACTCTGCGAGGGCGCCCGCGCAGGCAGCGTCGAGGAGCAGCGCGAGCGCGTGCGGCGCGCGGTCCGGGTGCATCGCGCGGAGAAGCAGCAGGCGCTCGAGCGGCGAGACCTCGTGCGGCGTGGGCGGGAGCGCGGCCGCCTCGGGGCGCGGCCCGGCGCACCACGCCCCCCACTCGTCCTGGTGCTCGGCTAGGTGCTGCGGCACCCAGTGCAGACAGTCCGTCTGGTCCACCAGGGCAATGAGCAGCGCCCAGCGGTCTGGCGGGAGGAACGACGGGCGCGTGACCCAACCATGCTTTTCCATGACCGGGGGATCTTCGCTCGTGGCGCCGTCGAAGAATAGCGTGACTGCCTCCTTTGAAAGGCTCCCGCTCGACATCAGGCCTTTGAGAAACATCGCCACCGCTGGCTCTGCCCGATCGCAGTGCAGCGTTCCGCCGAGGACCTGCTCAGCACACGCCCCTTCCCGCATCAGCGCAGCACAGGGGAAGAAAGAGCGGGACCGGAGCGCACGTGCAACAGAAGGCCGCCCAGCGTGGCTTCGAGGATGCGGCGAGCCGCCACTCCCTCGTCGGTTGTTTCCGCGAGCACGAGGTTTCCAGACGTCTTCATGCCAAGGCGCGCGTGCGGGTCAGCAGGCTCAAACAGCAGCAGAGGGCAGACTGTTCAAACGTGCAGCGCACGGGTAATGCAGGGTGCTGGGCCCTGCCTTCGAGCGTGTGTAGGCAAAGTGGCCTGCTTCGCTCCAGCGGACTCCGACCCCGCTTCCGGAAAAGTGGACGTCTGTCAGCCGCGACTTGTCCTCCCTGCCCGCTGGAGGAGTGGGCGCTGCGTACTGCTGCGGGCTGCCTGCAGATGTGACGAAGTGATCGGACGCGCTTTGCTGGATCTCTGGGACTTGCAGTCGCGGGCCATGCTCCATGATTGCCCGTGCTGCGATCGCCACGAGCATCCGGGTCGAGCACCCATACCCCCGAAACTGACGACCCAAATCCTGCAAGCCAGCGCGCCTTTCATCGCGAAGCTGCAGGCCCGTACCCGCTGCCCCAGGCAAAATCAGCGCAGTGGGAGCTCCAGCGAGGCATCAGAGACATGAGGCCCACCGTCTGTCAACGGAGCAGAAGGGATGAATGACCTTTGCTGGATTCAATAGCTCTGCGAGCGACATGACCAGATGATGAAACTGGTGCATACGCACGCGCCCCTTGGAGATAACCTCCTTAGCTGCAGAGAGCTTCGCGCGCGATTCCGAGAGCGCCGACACCTCGGACCGCACGCGACTCATCGCTTCTGGCTCGATCAGCTCCGCATCCAGCCCAGATAGCCCCTCCAAAAGCGCCCCTTCTACATTGAAAAGGGTCACAGTCTGGATGATGCCCACATCCACCGCAGCGGCCGTGGAGCCGAAGCCTGCCGGATCCGATGCGGCAAAGACTGATGCTGCGATGATGTCACGCGTCACCACCGCGGACAACTCAAAGTTGACGACTGTCACGACGGCTGCGATGTGATCCGGGACGTGCGGCGCGTCGAGCGGGACCCGCAGGAAGAGGCGGAAGCCCTCAGCAATCTCGACCATGTCGCGCTCGACCTGCAATGCCAGGGCGCAACGGTCAGCATCTGAGCAGATGCCCGAGCTCAGGGTGTATGGGGCTTTTTCGGACCTCCAGAAAGTGGCTGCTGCCTTTTCGAAGGATGCGCATGAGCAGTACTGCACAGAGCGCTGGCGAAATTGCGGCCGCGCTCTCGCACGTCACCACGCACGATTGCCCCGCGCGCAGACACGCCTGAAGGATCGTGCGTCACAAACAAAAATGCCCCCCACCCCTCGAATGCGCTGCTTTGACCAAACCCTATGTGGTATTTCATCGCAATTCTCTCCCGGGACAGACCTTGATAGTGTCGAGGCATTTCCCGTGGTCCGTCGCACTGATACCGTGCAGCACTGAACGGGCTAGACCCTGGCGCTCCCACCCAGCCAGCCACGCGCGCGCCTGCTCGCCGGTGCCCGACGGGCGCGAAATTATGACTAGCGTCTGAGGCAATGAAATTGCAACATGCCAAAACCGCAACGATTCACAGAAACATTTGAAGCCAACCGGACAGTGAAACGGAATCGAGCCGCATCTCGGGCTCAGCCAAGCCTCAACTACTCTCCGGCCAAGTGGGTACTCGCCTGAGCGTCTGGATCCACGAGGAATGCTGTACTTGCGGTGTTGATGGCAATAGCTGCGTTGAATTCTGCAGACGACGACAAGAGAGAGAGGTGCGGGTGCGTGAGTCCTCGCTGATACTCCATACACACTTCGTGCATCGGCAACAAGACCTGCACACGAGAAGGACTTCACGTTTTGAGAAGGACTTCACTCTAGCCGGGGTCAAGAGAGTGCAAAGGTATTGGAAGACTCACGTCCAGCATTCGGCGGGTGTTCCCAGAGATTGGGACCTGACGCCACAGCACACGCGAGCTAATTAGCGCGGAAGCGTACCGAAAAAAAACAGTCAGTCTGTTCGGTAATCCGGAGAGATGCATAAAAAGTAAAAAGAAATTTTCGGGTGCGATTGATCTTTGCGGTGATTCTCGTCATAACGGGCCAGCACCTTGCTCTCCAGCAGGGCGCTCTTGACGAAACCGTCAATGAATTGTGCCCTGTCCCGAACGGACAGGGGTCCACCGAGCGTAAGGAGCACAGCCGCCATGAGAGCGTCGCCCGGAAGCGCCGTGAGAGCCTGCTGCAGATCATCCGTGGCGCGCTTCCACTCGATCGTCTGCCACGGAGTTTCAGTCAGCCGAGACCGAGACGGGGCGCAAGCTAAAGTCGCTGTCCGGGACGGGGGCGGCGGACGCGCCTGGGCCGAGAGAAAGTCCGAGAGTTCGCATGCCCGCTGATGCAGCTTTGCCGTTTCCTCCTGCGCGGAAACCATCCCCGACTTCTCGTGTGTTGCGTCCTCGAATCGCACTGTCAGCACGCGCACGTCCACCTCCGCGTCCGACAGCGCCGAGCGGCTGCGCTCCACCGCCTCGCTTGCCGCCTCGCACTCCTTGTCCCGCAGGCGCGCCTCCTCGGTCAAAGGACCGAGCAACTTGACGTGCGCACGGTGGTAGAGCAGGCAGGCGCGCATCCAGTGCACCAGGGTCTCAGCTGCCGGTGACTGCCGCCGGATGGCCTCCGGGGCGAGCGCAGGGTCACCCAGCAGGATGCCCTCCGCGGCCGCCGCGGCCTCCGCCGAGACGCTGGTCGAGTCGAACTGCAGGAGCTCGACCACGAAGCGGTCGACAGCAGCGACCGTCCGCCGCGCGCGCGCCCAGGACACGTCGAGCTGCGGCGTGTAGGCGCGTGACATGAGGATGAGCAGCGCCGCAAAAACCTTCTCGAGGTTCCCCGGGGCGGTGGAGTGCGCCCTGCTCGGACGGAGGGTCAGCACGGCGCGCGGTGGACCGCGGAAGGCGCGCCGCGAGACGCGCCGATCAAAAGAGATTGGGTGAATTCGGGCCGCGCGCGGTGCTCGCCCCGCCCCGCTGCGGTCTGGGGAGCGACTTGATTTCAAGGAGCTCGCCCTTGTTGATGTTCTTGAGCTGCGTCACGGCGTGCTGCATCTTTGGCGCCACCTGCCGATGGCCTGGATCGATCAGCGAGGCGCACCGGCAGCGATCAGCCGCGACAAGGCGGGATGCCGGACGACACCTGTCCCATGGCCTCCTCCAGTTGGGCCCGGGTCTCCTGGAGCCGCGCAGCCGCGGCAGCCGCTTCGGACTCATCTCTCTTGAGCGCGGCCCGCATCCCCTCCACCTCCGTCGTGCGGCGCCCAACGTCCACGAGAAGTTGCTGCGCGCCCGGCGCGACGCTCTGTGTCAGCTCGGCACTGGGCGGGCAGCGAGTGGCAGGGAAGAGGGGCGCGGGCACACGCCACTGTTGTGTCCACGTAGTACCTGCACGATGGCATCCTGGAGGGGTCAGGTTGGGGTGCAGGCTGACCTGCACGACGGCATCTTGCTTCAAGATCGCGGTTTGCCACCCCCGTTTCTGCTCGTCCACGGAAGCTGTGCTCAGCTCGAGGGCCGAGAGCTTAGACATCGACGCAGCCATGAGCCGCATGCGACTCTGCAGCGCGGTCTGCCGCCGCACGAAGAGGGACGACACAGCCTGCATGAGGGCGAAGAAGTGCACTGGCGCAACCGCTGCTTGCACGGAGCCCTGTAGCTCCGCCGGTGACGCAGCGAGCCGCTCCCCTTCGCGGAAAACGCGCACGCACACGTGCTCGAGCGAGTAGCCGATCCGCTTGGAGTCGCGCGTGTCGGGCGCCAAGGCGATCCCCGAGAGCCGCTGCCGTGCCACGACCCTGCGGGCGCGGCAGCAAGGTCAGCGGCACAACAGTCGGGCAGTCGCACGGAGCTGTGAACTCGTGGCCTGGCGCAGGCACCGGAGGGTGTCGTCGGTCCACTTTGAGACGATATCGACGTATGCCCCGTGCACGAGCGGGGGCGCCTGATACGTCGCGGCGGTGAGTGCCGCTGGCGTGATGCAGAGGACCACGCATATGTTGCGCCGCGCGCGAGCCACGAACAGCGCCCACCTGCCGTGACACCGCGCCTCACGGACCCGGCGTGCAGCTTTGTTCGCAGCAGGCGGCACCTGGACGGGAGTGGTGACAACCATGTCGAAAGCTCGCGCGCGCTCGGCTCGCCCACGGTGCCACCGCTCTCGTCGCTCGTCTCCTGCACGCCTGCGCCGACCTTCTCCGCGATCGCGCGGCGCTGCGAGCGGTCGAGGAAGAGCCCGAGCTCGTCCGCCGCGCCCGCGCTCTGCCCACTGCCCGCATGGCCCTCGCCCGCGTCCCAGGCGAGGTTCCCATGCAACATCTCGCAGAGCAGCAGCAGGTGCGACTCTGTCACCAGCTCCTCGCGGCTCACCTGCCCACCTCGCGCGCTCAGCCCAGCAGTCCGCGCGGGCCGCCTCGCTGCGGTCCCGCAGCCGGGGGAGGGAGGAGGGTGGAGCGCAACCAGGAACGCAAGCGTGGCACCGCCCGCCAAGCTGCGGGCGCGCCCCGCGCGGTCCTCGGCGGCCGCCGCGGCGATCATGAGGCTCTCGAGGTCCGCACGGAACGAGTCGAGGGAGAAGCTGCGCGAGAGCGCCGGGCGGTGCACCGCGACCCGCACCGCGAAGGCCGCGAGATGCACGAGCGAGCGGCGCCCGCTCCCGGGGGGCCCACACACGATGAGCGTCCGCACGTGCGGGGCCAGCAGCGCACGCACGTAGCGCAGCGCGTGCGCCACAGCCTCGTCGTGCATCACGAGCTCCGTCGCGGGCAGCGTCATGTTGCGCTCCTGCCCACCGTGCCGCCTGCGTCAGGCGCGTGCCGGGCGCGCGGCACCGCGCCGGGTGCGGGTTGTGGTTCCGAGGCGGGCTCTTCCGACCCGCTGGGCGCCCTCAAAGTGGCGCCGGAGCTCCTCAGCGTCCGCGCGCGCGGGGCGCAGGACGCCGATGGCGGGGTCGAGCACGTGCAGCTGAGCGCCAGAGTCTCCGGGGCGCCCGCGCGGCCCCGCGCCCCACACGGGGAGGTGCTGGCGCAGCGCGTCGCGCACGCAGGCCTCCAAGTCCGCGCGCGCCTCCACGGAGGGGACGCGGTCAGCGAGCACGCGCAGGGCCTCGTGTTGCCAGAGCGAGGTAAAGTGCGCCTCGGTCGTGTACACGTCCGGCGTGGCGAGGGCGAGCGAGCGCGCCAGCGCGGTCAGCTGGTGCAGCGAGAACTGACAGTGCGCGCCGGCGCGGGCGCCGCCGATGCGCGACCGCGCAGTCGCAAAGAGCGACGCGGTCGCCGCAGCGAGCGGCTCGACACAGGCCTGTCGCACCACAGGAGAACCTCTCGGTCAGGGCCGGCCGCTGCACGCAGCACATTCAAAGCTACTCCCGCACACGGCAGCAGGACGTTGCTGGGCGAAATGAGAGCAGCATGTGCCTTGACTGGCGTAGAGAAATCGGAGAGAAGGGAGGAGACGAGCGAGTGGAATAGCGACTGCACACCACGTGCCCCCCGAGAGAGTAAATTTTCAATCACAGCATGGCACCAGGTGTCGGCATCAAGGCATCCGATTGTTGTGAAGGCATAAACAGGGGCGCTTGGCTGCTCTCGGGTTGTTCCTGCACAGTCGCAGTATCCAGTTCGTCCAGCCCGACTACCGTAAAACGCATCACGAGACGTGGGTCGACTGGGTCATGCCCAAGTGCCGGAAGTATTGCAGCAAGGTACGACGTGTCTGCGACGTCGTGCTGCAAGCAGGAGCAATCCGAGGTTGGTCAAAATGCGCCACAGCCGATAGGGAGACGTTTGGCCCCTGGCAAGTGACGTTTGAAGCATGAGGGCGGGTTCCACCTGCTCGAGCTTGGCGTAGTCGAACCACGTCCCATAGGTGATCTGATGCATCATCAGCGCGTGTGCGGAACGGATTCCGCGTCCGTCGGAAACAGGAAGCGAGGCGTCATCGACGAATACGATTAGTTTTCGCTTGTGCGCAGGAGCGAGCAGCCGCCCAGCTTTCTTTGCCAGAGACTTGGACACAGCGTTCTGTGCAGCACCATTCATCGTTAGCGGGACGGCTGCAATGTGGGGCGCTGCAGTCGTGTGGGGGAGAGCCTGAAGGTAGCACGCGTCGGCGCGCCGGTTGAGCGCCACACGGGTGTGTCCAACATCGTCTGGCTGCTCCGCAAGGTGCTCCAAAATCTGCGCAGAAAGGTTCAGCCATCGCGTGCTTCCTGCCCAATGGGCACTGGAGTCCCCATAGGTCCGATCAGGCAACATCGCCACGACCAGAGCTTGGTATGTCCATGCTTTCGTCATCTGAACGGAGCGCAAGCAGTATCTATATCAGCGCGGAAGGGGGTGACCGTTGTCGTCTTTCCAACACCGTGTGCACCCACCAGAAGCATTGGAGCGCCAGATGCAGTGTGCAGCCCCAATAGCCGTGCACAGCAGATCTGTGCGAGCCCGATAGGGGCCGTCAGTTCAGACCAAGGAGGCGAACGGTTTTCAGGACGGCTTGACGACCTGGAGTGGTGTCGATATGACCATCATGTCGCGCTCTGCAATACCAAGATACTTTGTGCGAGACACGAAGCTCGACCAAGTGCATACTGCAAAACTGGCAGGATCATATGTGTAGTCGAAAATCGTCCCGACTGTAGGTAGCGGTTCACCACCGAACGTGACCAGCTCTTCGCGCCACAGCTCAGAGAAGAGACGCCTCGCGTCCACACTACCCCCAGATTCCAGCGCGCCTCCGAAGCCCCACACTGCAGCCAGGTCGAAGATCGCAGCGCACGTCGCATTGGTGAATCTGAAATGGAAAACGAATAGCCAGATCTCAGCAAAGCCCGCAACGCATCTCAGGTAATCCAGCTTGCCATCTGGATCGGAGGGGAATACGGTACCGAGATGAGCCAACAGCCTCAATGGCGCCATCGAGGATGCGCAGCATGCCACAGATACAAGAGATAGTAGATGTAGGTACGACTGAACGAAGCTCCTCGAGAGTTGAGAGCTGCAGCAGCCGAGGGAGGCGCTCTTGGAAGAGACTCCCGAGAATTCGTCTGAGAGAATCACGTTCCAATCCATCTAACCATGAATGAACGCGGCTCTCTGCTGCGATCACGCTCGGCTCAAGCACAAGTACTCCCGCCTTACCGAGGCTTCCGGGCGCAACATGGGCGAGTGAGCACGTCTCAAAAATGATTTGCACTGAAGACCCAAGCGAAATTTGCCCTCCGCTCTGCAACCGTAGAGAACGTGGGGCGGTTGTGCCCGACGCATCAAGCGCCGAATCGAGCAGCACCAGCCAGTCGGGTGATAACTGCGGTCAGGTCGCAGTTGGTGAGCTGACAGGACCTCCCCAAGATTGACTGTCAAGCGCAGGTCTGCTACTACTGCGGGAGTGCAAGGCAGAATCTACAGGATTCTATTCTCAGGACCATCAGACCTGTCCGTCGACAATCAACCAGCGGCCTGCATCTTTGCCGACCGCGGAGAAATTGCGGAGAATGTTTGAAAGGTAGCCTGGCAACCAACTGCCAGCCGGCGTATCCGCGGTCGCATCCGTGGTGTAGTGTCCGAGGAGATATCTCAGCGGCATGGCGTCTGGAGAAATCGCCTGCCAGCTGACGTGCTCTCGCGCGCGACCGACGCTCTCTTGCACGCCAGCGCGCGCGAGCGCGCGCCACACGGTCGACTTGCCGCTCCCTGATGGCCCGACGACAAAGGCCTCGGTCCGAGCGAAAAGCACGTCGCGCAAGAGATGCACCTGCGCACGAAATATCACGCGCGCGTCAAATTCGACTGACGGGCACGCTTCAGCAGCAGCAGCAGCGGTCGCACGAGATTCAAGCACCAACACATGTGAAGAGGATGACGGGTACGCACTTTCTCCCAGAAGTCTGGAGTGAAGCGGGGACCAGGCATTCCCACTGAGTCTAGGCGATCTGGCAAGGTGCCACCAGCTGATTCTCCTGGCATGAAGGGAACGTTGCCTCGCGAGCCCCCTCGCACGCGTGAAGCACGTCCCGGCATTGCCTCGTGCATCACTCGACCGAAGAGCCAGCGGTCCGTGGGCGAAAGCAGTCCTGAAAACACCTGCACTCACGTGTAGAGTTTACACTCGTGCAAGCACTCCAGATTTTAGAGGACTGGAACACAGTGCTGAAAGCAGACTTGGGCGGAGCTTTCAGGTGGTACAAGGGGACGACATTGGCAGGCTCACCAATGACAGGGACTCGCGTAGGAATGCATTTTCGGCAGATGTGACCACCTCGTCGGACGCTTGCTCAATCCGAGATGAGGCTGAAATTGGTCTCTGAGAGCTCTCAGAACCCGAGGAAGAAGACGACACCTTTTCATCCTGTTCCCCTCCGCCTCAAAGATGAGATGCAAACAGTGAGTCATTCAAGGGTTGATTGCGGACCTGATGATTTGCATGGTGGTGAACCACTATCAACTCTACTGAGCACGGAGGCGGGGTGATGCCTCATTTTTCTTGATCGCCATGGGACTCTCCGCGAGCAGCGCACGCAGTCGCATGCCCGCCAATCTCACTGCACTGCGGATGCTGCGCACGAGGGGGGAAATATGGTGAGCACGAAGGCTGATGTCGGTATTTCACGTCTCTTTGCTTACTGGGGTTACCTCTGATGAGGAGCATTAGTCGAAACCGTGCGCAATTATTTGGAAATTGGGCCGAACCTCGGCAATGCGGTGAAGGCCTGTCCCCGCGCAATGCGTGGGACTCTGCGGCGCGGAGCTCAGCGGATCAGCCCTCGCGCGCCACAGAGGGATCTGCGGTGCTCCGGCAAGCATCGCTGGCAGAGGTTTTGAGAGGGCGGGCGGGCTCGCACTGCATCTCGCCCATTTGCTTGTAGCTAGCGGTGAGCGCATCCGACGCGGGGTCAGGAATGTGTGTGGATGGATCGAACAGCGCGGCCGCCATTGACAGTGCGGCTGCGGCGCGCTTCGCGAGACTTGAGGCGTCGGAGAATCCTTCGGCGAGGAGGAGGACACGAAGCAAGGGGTCCAGATCCGGAGACGTGACCGCGACAGGTCGCAGCAATGGGACGAGATCCGGATGAAGCGCTGGCGGTGCAATGCCAGCGCGTGACGCTCCGGCGCCCGAGCATGCTGGCAGTGCAGGGGAGAGCGTTGCCAAGAAGGCCGCATGCGGCGAAGGTAGAACCTTGTGCGCAAATATCTGCGACGCGCAGCAACAAGCCGTAAAGATTCACGGGCTACCAACCAGAAGACTGAGACATCCGCAAAAACCAAACGATGCCGTACATCATGGCGCTCTGATTCGGGCAAATGTTTCAGGCATGCTAGGGCGTACCTGAGTGAGCTCGCCCCCGTTGCCTGACAGGGAACGTCGGATGTCGAGAATGACTTGCGCGAGAAGCGCAAGGAGCGGCATGCGTAGCTGGTCCAAGTGCTCAAATACCGCCCACGAGCCCGCCTGCAGATACACGCCACACTCACTACTGAGCTCACATGCCACTTATCACATGCTGAAAGTTTCCAGGACCGCACATGACACGCGCGGGACTGGTGGCGGGATCGGCCGAAATTGAGGGCACGCGCGGGGGAAAACCTGGACAGCGCCGAGCACAAATCCTGCGAGGGCAGCGTGCTGCGTTGTTTCTGCGCATGAGAGCGCGACAGAGTGTCGTCCACACGTGATGGCGAGCGAGCGAATCACCTGTGGGCACGATGGCACGTTCGCCAGTGAGCGATGCAAGAAGTTTCGAGCCGCAAATCTGAGTGCCCTCGCACCTTGAACCATCATGACCCTGACTCTCTTGCATGTCTAAATTTCATCTAACACATCTGCATGCATCGGGCCTCGCGGGTGTGCGACCTCTGTTTTGCCAGAGCCGCTTGTGCCAGCCCCGGGCGGAGCGCCCAGCGCAACCACGGAGGCGGAGGACACGGCTGCAGCGCATGCGAGCAGACAGCGGTACGTCAGCGGTGCAATGTAGAACGGGGCCGCCTCAGAAATGAGCTCGTATCCGTAGTTCAGCTCCACGCGCCCAAACACGACGCGGTGCGCGCCAGCGCGGCGGTGCGCGTGACGGTGCCTGCCTGGTGCGACAAAACCAGAGGCAAAGGGGACCTCGCGCTGGTAGAAGCGCACGGGAACCTGCCACAGAAGGTCGTTCGCGAGCTTGCCGCGCGAGCCACCCACAAACCCACGTGCCAGATCCAGGATGGTGCCAGCCACGTCCGCGCTATGAGCCTCGGCGACGATATTGGCCGAGAGCTTCATTCGCTCGAGCTGCCCAGGATCGCTGCTGCGTAGCTCGACACAGAGTGCAGCAGACGCGTTCTTGCACTCCCCCTGTAACAACGCCAGATTTTCGAAGCAGTGCTCTCGAAGATCGCACTCGAGCGCCTTTTCAAGAAGTGCGGTGAAAAGCACTCCACGCGAAACAAGCGAGACCTGGAGTGGTTTAGTCCTCACGACTTCGGCCGGAGAAACCTCACCGGACGCAATGCTGGCCGCGGAATCAGCCATGAGGCGCGAGAGGCGCCGCTCGATCTGCAGGAGGAGCTCCACGAACGAAGACTCGACACTCTCGAGGCTCAGACTGAAGTTGCAATCGTCAACTTCAAGAAGCTCTCCCGTCGTTGACGTCACACCAACAACCTGGCGCGGCCGAGCCACATTAGAGGGCGGATCTCGAGGTGAGACACGGCAGGTGCGTTAAGTCTTTCGCAGGATCGAAAATTCGACATGCATACCACGTCTTGCTTCGCGAGGGATTTTCGGTTGAACTCAAGGCGCCCCACGCCGGGGATGAGCCGCTGCACAGCGGGAAAGATATTGCGCGGGCTCTTGGAGCCCTCCGAGAGCAGCGCGGTCAGTTCCTCGTCCGACAGAAAATAAAAGCGCGGAAATCCCGAGCGTCGCTCTCCCAGCCATCGCGCAAGGTCTGCCTCGCACTCAGCAAGCAACGCACTGGCGTGCTGCAGGCGGGCAGCGAGTTTCGGTACCGACAAGTAGTCTCTGACGCTCGAGTGCGCAAGGAGATCCTGCGGCCCATCCCCCAAGCGGCGATGAGATGCAGGGCCAAGTATGTGCGCAGTTCAGTAGGTTCTGTGGTGTGACAACGCATGACAGGACCCGGCTGTCCACGGCACGCAGCCGTGCACAGTCATGAGGGGGGGCATGAAGACCTTCATGACGCTGTCGAAGACCTGCCGGCCAAGGAGAGCATTTTCAGATTCCGGCCACGAGGCGGGCTGAGCCGGGGCGGGTCGCAGTGCCGAGGCCAGGGACGGGAAAACACACCGCCTCCGCTGCATCGAAAGAAGAGCGCGTCTTCTTGCTGAGGCTCCCTCCGCTGTCGGCTTCGCCTCCAGCTCTGAAGATCCCTCGTAGACGCGTCCAGCCTGCCTGCAGCTCTAGAGTCGCCGCTAATTGCGCCTCCCCCAGAGAAACTTCCCGCAGCGTCGCCGCGCAGCGCTCGCGGTGCGGCGTGACAAAGCGCGACTGCAACACGACCTGAAGTTCCAGTTGCATGTCGTGTATGGCGACCATCACATCCTGTGTGGCCGATGTCAACACAGGCACGGCCTCGTGCCCGCCCACCGCTCCCACGGGCGTCTCGACGGTGACGCGTAGTCCGGACCAGCGCACATCCACGGCGTCCAGGCGCTTCTCGATATCCTTCTCGCGACGCGCCGCGGACACCACAGTCTCGACGTCATCCGCGTGCGCTGGCAGCTCCAGAGCCAGCGCGTCCTGCAACGGGTGCGGTCACGCGGCGTCAGCGCGAAGGATACACGGACAGAAAGGACGAAGGACGACATTGATTGAACGGCACAGCGATCAACGGGCGGAGCTCAGTGGTGCTAGGTTCGAAAAAGCCGGCGGAATGCAGAAAGCTAACCCACCTGCAATGTCATTCCCTGGTCCAAGTTTACCATGACACTCGCGCCCTGCATGAGCTCCTTCAGGTGGCGCGGACATACGGCCGGAGAAAGTAGTCGGCGCAGCAACGGTAGCGTGTCCCGCAACGTTGCTATGCTTTCTCGCAGTTTCTGCGCACAGAGAAAAAGGTTAGGAAAGCGTGCTGGACACAGCACTTGTGACGTGACGTCAAGAATAGCTCGGGTCCATGAAGAGCAGCGCAGACCTCGTAGACCAGGCAATGGTGCATCGGAAGCTCAAGAAATGACGGGCCAATCTGTACGCAATTTTCGGATACAATTAGTATTCTCAAGAGGCCTGTGATGCGATTGGACAAACAAAATCGAAGAAAGTGCCCGGGTTGGAAGTCGCCTGCTCTATCATATGGAAGAGTTCATCGACACTCTCCTGAATATTCGCTCCAGTATTGATGCCAACTTCATGCCTACTGTCGTCGCAGATCAACCGCACGTCGAGAGGCAGCCACGCGCTGAGACAGGACGCAAAGAGAGCGGAAAGATCCCACAGCGCTTTGCCGCACGCTAGCATGGCCCGCGCAGATGCTAGCGCCGGATTTGAGCGCGGAATGTTCCAGTCAACCTGTGCGCGTGCATACATTGTTCGTTAGACTCGCCAAAGGAGCAGACAGACCTTCTTCAGGATATATCGGGCCCATCCCAGGCAAATACCAGGTCCGAAATCCGCAGAAGCTCTACGTGCTCAGCCTGCAGAGCGGCCACGCTCGCGTGGAGCTCGCCGAGCGATAAGTAGGCAGCATCCGCATCAGAAGCCTCGACCTGCACGCCGAGAAAAATCGGCACGTCACCGTGGAAGCTCACAGAACATTCGGAATAGGAAATTGTCATGCAAACACACCTCGGGGCTGCCCCAAATCGTTTCCGCTTCTTGAAGTGCCTCAAGCGCCTGTTCGCAGCGCTCCTGCGCACAGCGAAAGCAATACCGTCCGCGGTCATCCAGCCACACCCTCGCACGGCACCATCCAAACGAGCTACAGTCAGTTGGGGACGCCACGGGACTCTCCTGCACTTTGCCCCAGTCTGCCTGGCACTGCACAGCAATGGCTTCGATGCTGGCGCCGAAGTGCCCCTTGGCCTGGATCGCGAGCCGCTGGAGGTCCGACCAAGCCTCCAGCCGCGCCTCGAGGCGCGCTCGCGGACCTCGCTCCTTCATCCGCTGCTCGTCGCCGAGGAAAGCGCCGCCATCGTGGCCGTACAACGGATCCGTCTCAGGCCCAATCAGCGCTGCGGTTTCAGGCGAGCCGAGAAGGAACGCCAGCACCTGGGCACGCCATCGACCCCGAGGTCAACGGTGCATGTACCAGCCTCGTACGAAGAGGGGCCGAGGCTCTGGCGTCTTCACCTGTTCAAGCGTTTCGAGCAGGGCCTCCAGATGCGGGCGCTCCGTCTTAAGCCGCAGCTGAGCCTCGAGCATGCGCATCAAGTCGGCTTGAACCACGGGGCCCGCGTCAGGACTGTTAGCCGACGGCATGGCAATTGCGGAGCGTGTCGTGCTGAGAAAATCGGAGATGAACTGCGCACGCCAAGAGTCCAAATCACACACACCAAAACGTATTGAGGTTAGGCACAGAGCGCAGGCAAACTGAGAGCGCTTGCACAGCGTCGATCCAGGGGCGAACCTGGAATTGGTTCGTCAAGTACTCCGCAAGGAAGGTGCAGGGCCGCTGTCGCCACTCAGCAAGCTCTTTGCCCAGGGCCGCCTGCAGCCATGAAAGCTTTCGTCAGATCGGTGAGCGCGAGTGTGGGCAAGAAATGCTTCTACCTTGACGGGGCGAGTGTCAATGCGCAGGAAGCCAATGTCGTTCAGGTCGGGGATGGCTTCCAGCTGCTGCTGCAGAGCATTCAGCTCGGTCACCTGCCGTGCGTGGAGGGGAGTGAGTGTCGTGCACAAATTGCAGCGCTTCCACACTACTCCAGGCGCACGAGGGACTCGGCTCCGATGCAGGCCAGCCTACCTGGTTTACAAATGCCACAACGTCGGGGAGATTGTGCTCGCGCTCCGCAGGCATGCCCGTCTCGGAGAGAAACTGCGCGAACGCGTCGCCTAGGTGCTCCTCGAGCAGAAACTCAAAGGGCTCGAACTTGGCCTGCCAGGGAGCGAGCGAGGGGTGTGGGCTCTCAGCAACTTGGATGTCGGAAAGACTGCTCGGATGCTGAGGCGCGGGGAATGAGGGCGTCTGGATACGGGCCTGGAAGTCATCCGCCAGGAGAGCACAGTTCTTGGCGGCAGCAGTGATGGAGGCAAGATAGGAATTCACGGTCTGATCCGCGAGGATTGGCTGATAGTGGTCAACCGCGAAGTGTAGGTCGACCGCCACATCGGGCGAAGCATTCGAGGAACTGATCGCTCCAGAGAGCGGCGGAGCGGAGGGATGCGATGCTATTCGCAGAAAGTGGATCACGGATTGGAGCCACGCCTGCGCATCGGGCACGACGACGCTCAGGCTGAGAAATGACCAACAGGAGGGAAACAAACAAGTGGATCACTACCCTCGGAAGCAGAGTTCACCTGCACAGACCCGCACACGGAGACGTCCGAGAGCAGCGAGCTGCCGCGATATGGCATCAGCAATGTGGAAGCCTCTCCTGCGGCATAACTCTCCATCGAGACACCCAGCGTGGACTCTCGCGGCGGAGGAGAGGAGGTGCCCAACACTTCGCGCTGGGCCAGGCGCCGCGCGGAGCGCTGCGCCACCTGCTTTCCCGAGCCCCGTCCGAGCGGCAGAATGCTCGGAAAAAAGACAACCTGGCGGTTGGTGACTTGCAGGCGCGTCTCCAGCATCGGCGCCCGCGCTCCCTGCGCTCCGTGTCCTGTGTCGCCCGCATGGGCACCCGAGGGCACGCGGTTTATGTCGCGCGGCATGCGCAGGGACTTGGTTCCATGCGAATGCATCTGTATCAGCAGCCTCGGGCGCCCATCCGATTGCCGCTGCTGTGTGAGACTGCGATGCGTCGGCGGGTGCCCTGTGGGGTCTTCTAGCGCACCCCGCACTTGGTCAAGAAAATGTGCGAGGGTAACTGTGATGTGCTCGAGTAGCCACGAACGCACGAGCCCTGCCGCTCGCACATTTCAAATCGGGATATAAGGGGACAATCGCGGTGGTTGCCAGGTATCACACGCGATGCGTTCCGACAGGCTGACCGGGAGCTGGACCCGCGATCGCCTGGCAGCGGGCGAGATTCTGGCACACAGGGAAGATGACATGGAGGGACGCCGCTCCGCGGAACGGGCGCCCTGGAGTGCCCAGTCACTCACCGTTGAGGTAGTCAACGTACCCGCCCCAGCTCGCTTGAGTCCAGTTGGCGCCGCTGGCCTCGAGAGACTCCTGCACGATCCGCCGCACCTCCCACTCCCCTCGGGCAAACGCTTCGGCGCGCTCCTGCACCAGCGCGAGGTGCAGCTCCGAGAAGCCCTGCCAATGCAGGGCCCAGAGGTGTTAGTGATTTGGTGCCAGCTTGCTGTCACTTACGAAGCAAGTGTGCGTGTTGCGCCCAAAAGTGGGAACGAAGAGAACCGTGACGGTGTACGTCTTCTGCTCGTTACGGCGAAACAGCGGCCGTTCGGCAAATCGATCGAGAACCTCAACCTGCAACTCTGCCCGCAGCGCACGGAGCCGCTCGAGCACAAGCATGATCGTGTCTAGCGCCTGCTGCACCGAGGTAATGAAATCGTCGGCAGCGTGAGACCGCCATCGGATGTCCCGTTCACCACGAAGAATGATTGCATCCAGCAACGCGATTCGATCCACCACCTGAACATGCAGGCAGCGGTCAAACCGTTTCTCGCGAGCAATAAACCGCTTGAGGAGATAGGCGTACCAATGGTCGCTCGGGCTCAAGCAGTTGACGGTGCATTTCGTTGTAGCGTTCAGAGAGCAGCTCAAGCTGAACGAATTGCATTCTGATCGCATCAGCGTGCGCATACATTCCTTTCAAGTGCTCGGGGAGGTCGTAGCCAAGCCCAAGAAGGTGTTTTGCTTCACTGAACGCGATCATGAGAGCTGGCGCGAGATTGGGTGTGATGGAGCGCGCATCGGTCCGTCGGATGACCGAGGTCTTGAGAGCATCTGTAGTGAGCTCTCCAGCCTTCTTGAACCATGAGTCATACTCCACCTGTCCGTCAATTCAAGCTACAGATTACAGACTGCTCACAGCGCTCTCTGAATAAGCACACGGAACATGGGCGCTTGACCTGCATCGCACAGTCGATTGCCTCGCAGAGCCCTGCAGCGTCCGCTGCCACCGCATCTGCTCCCTCGGCAGCGCGGATGTGCGTGTCACCGAGGACGGCAAGGTGTTGCCACGGCATGAGCACGCGCTCTTGCAGTGCGGCTAGCCACTTGAGCTTTCCAGCGACCGGGGGTAGCCCGCCGGTAAAATCCGGAGGCAAGTCATTTGCTGCGTTCTCCACAAACTCGACGCGCGCGCTGTTGAGGCCGCGTGCAAAGAGCTCAATGGCAGCCGTTGCGATTTTGTCCACGGGCATCCGAAACGCGTCGCAAGCAAGCACCGACGAAAAAGCGATGAGAAGGTCCGCGATGCCCACAGGCTGTGCAAGGTCCTCAAACGCTTGCTGCAGAAGTGTGACCGCTTGCACCTGCAAGCTCTTATAGCCTGCTAAGAATTGCGTGTAGTCGTCCTCGAAGCGCCCACCGTCGGGCGAAATCTCCGTGAGGTCGTATTCCACAGATGTGAACCTCCGAATCAAGACTTCCATGTCTGCGTGCAGCTGCCGCGCCTTGCCCGTTCCCTGGCGCCCATTCGAACCCCCAATCGCCATGTCGCGAAACACGCGAAAGCGAACGGCGCACCTGCATGCAGCGAGCAGCGTCAAGAACCCGATGCTCTGCGCAGCAGGGAGTAGGGTTCGGCGGGGTGATCACGTTGCGGCGGACAGGAGGTCGTGAAACCGCTCCACACACGCGTCAAGGCGAGCAAACTGCGATGCGGCGCCGGTTCCGGCACTGGCGTAAATGTTTAGCGCACCCTTCGGGAGGCGAGCGTCGTTGAACTCCTGGTAGTCGCGGTACATCTGCTTGAGCGCAAAGCACGAGTCGATGGCTACCTCTAGCCGCTTGGTGGCGCGTTGGCAGTCGTCTGCGAACACCATGTTGCCCTGCCCAGCGAGCACAAAGTCCCGCGCGCGGCGGATGGTGACAGCTTCGAGCAGCCGCACAATCGAACTCAGGCGCTGATGCGTGTTGTAGTACTGTGACTCCGTCACAATGAGAAACAGAAGGTGCATGACCTGCCAGGACAACATGTCAGAGAGAGTGGAACGGTCAAGCGCCGCGTCCATGTAGCGGCAGCGGCATGCGGCACCCAAATCGTGCAGGCTGTCGCGGAGTAGTGGGAGCTACACACGAAGGAGACTCTCACCGGGCGAAGCGCGCCAATCCAGTTAGTGCGTTGCTCCTGGCGCACTGGAAGCAGCGCCAACTCCTGCTGCCCTGCGGCCGCCAACGGCGACTCGAACAGGTCCCAGCGAGCCGTCGCGCCCCCCCCTCCTGCCCCACTTTCCGATGGCAGCAATGATTCATCCAACGCTACTTCTGACTGCCGACGGAGCGGCATGTCTCCAGCCTCCCCGCTCATACCCTCTTGAGATTCGCGCTCGTCGCCGCCGTCGCGGGGCTTCGAGGGCGACCCGAGGCGCTTTCGCGTCCCCGAAAAGCTGTCCCCGTGGATAAATGCTGCAGTGACGTTGCCGAGTTCTCGCACATCCATCTGCATCGAGAAGAAAGGACGGCAATGACATTGGTGGCAGCGCGTGGACAAGAGAGGCTTACAGAAGCCCGGGCAGGACAGGGTGATGGTCAAGATGGTCAGCGGCTGGAAACGGCACTCACTTGGAGCAGCGTCATGGAGTCAGCTGTGCCCTGTCGCGCCATCGCTCCGGCCCTAGAGCTATAGCGCTCGCTAATCCGCGAGTTTGGCGAATCGACGGCACCTCCGTCCGCTGCACTATCCTTGTCCTCCTCGTCCGAGTCATCAAGGTGGAAGAGCTCCGCCGTCGGATCCTCTAGTGGAACCAAGTGCCTGCTCGAGTGCAGCCATCTCATGGCGCTTGCGTGGGTCGCAAGTTTGCGAGGGAGAAATCACGCAAGAACTTGCGCGCTCTGTCAAGGCCAACTGGCGGACTGTGCTCAATAGCGGCGGGAAATCACGGGCGCAGTGTTTCAAGGTACGTGGCGTTGCTGTCCGCTTCGGCGGAGTGTGCCTCAACCTGCAAAGTCACGGAGGGACTCTGTGAAGCGCGCACATGCAATCAAGTCTCAATATAGTACGGCTACGTATCATACAGCTGATCTTGACGTGTGGAGACGCCAACTTTCAGAAACGCAGTGGAAAGCGGAGACCTCAGCGATGGCACGCTCGAGCGGCTCGCAATACGACGACGCGCATAGACGCAGCACTTCAACTGCATTGGACAGCGTGCGATGCCGCAACTGCTCGAATCCAACATATTGGTTCAAAGTTCATGGCTGCCAATATTTTTCGAGTGGCTCAGGTGTGGACAGCTGCAGGGGCGCCTTGTGGAGGGCCGACCTGGTCAAGGATCGCGTGGAGCTCACGTGCCCGTTCGGACCAGAAGTCCAGTTCCGCGCTGGGGCGCGGCTCACTGCCGCTGCTTGTACCGTCCCCTGCCTCTTTAGAGAGCGACCACCGGATCTGCTTGGTCCACGCGAGGACCACGCACTCGAGGATGCGGACGGAGTCGCGCTGGCGTGCGACGGCCACCGGATCCGACACGTCGAAACCCTTGGGCAGCGGCAGGACGATCCGCCCCTGCAGCTTCCCTGCGAGGATGTCGAGCGCCCCGACAAATTCCTCACACGCATAGTTGAACTCCTTTAGCGCGTTTGGGTTCAGCCCGCGGCGGTTCTGCGGAAGCTGCAGCATCGGGAACACCGCGTGCTTGGCGAGGCTCAAAAGACCTCCGAGTGCCCCGTCGCGCACGTCTGTCATGATGATACCGCTGCTTGGGTCGATGCTAGAGACCTTGGAAGGGCTCTCCTTGAGAAGGCACAGGCAAGCACTCCGCGCGATGCTGGCCACCGGAAGTGACGTCGCACAAGCGAGTCCTGCAGAGCCCGTCCAAGCGTCGTCTTCTGTATGAATGAAAAAGTAGATTCGGTTGGCGGTACGTTCGTCGAGAAAAGCCTGCAACGAGCACAAACGCGGTGATCAATACACCGCGCTGCCATGGTTTCGTTTCAAAGCAGGGTAAGCAACTGCTCTGCCGCTGCCTCGTTCCAGAGCAGGGTTGTGGTCTCGAGGCTTCGCGCTATGCCTTTCACTAAGCAAGCCAGGGGGCGAGCACTGGTCGGGCACTCGCCTGCAGTGCCATCGCGCTGCCGACCGCATTCAACATCCGTTGGAATGCCTCGGGCTGCACTGCGAGCGCTCCGCAGACAGTATCCTTGATCCACGCGATACGCCCGTCGTGTGAGTCGGCGCGCGCGCTCCCTGTTGGAGGACGCAGCGTTCGCGACGACGAGGTGAGAACCCCCTTGCCCGACTTTCGTGAACGCCCCGATCGCACGCTCCCCGACGTGAGGGATACGCGTGCAGTTCCCGTTCCCCCCATCGGTGCCAGATGCCTCGCGGTTGGTGTCGAGCTTTGTGAGCCCAACCCGTCGGAAGCTGCTGACACAGTGCGGTCCGTCCAGTCGGGCTGGTGCGAACTCCGCCGCGAGCCGGTCGCTTCCATAGATGTGCGGCGACCGGGTAGTGGCGTCGCCGTTGTGGCGTTGCCTGCTGCTGGGCTTGCGCTACCGAGGTTCCCATGGGCTGGGGATTGTGATCGGAGCGGCGACGCCAACTCGCCCGAGTTGTGTGCATTTTTTGTGCGATGGCTGAAACTGTCGTGCCCGCTGATTGCCTTTGATTGTGTGCTGTCCATATCTGAGTGGCGCCCCACCTCGATTTTTCTCAGCAGCTATCGAATATCCGGGCAGCTGCTCTCCTCCACTTCTGCGTTGCGCTGGGTATTACTGAGCACTGCGCCGCCTCCACTGACGGACCCAACTCAAGTTGCAGCAGTATGGAGGAGGATCCTGATATGTCTAAACTCTAGGATGGTTCTACACTATTCAGTTGGCGCAGAATTCCTCGTCCGCGACGAGATGTCCAGGATGCGTCTGCCGGCGCACTGGCCGGCGCCGGCAGCGGCAGGTCGATTTCGTGTCCAGAAATGCGACGTAGAAACTGCACGAAGAGGTACAACCTCCAGACTTTCCCTTTTCGCTGCCTTCACTGCAGAAATGAGATGAGATACTGCACCCTACTGCAGCGCGACCATCGGACAGTGGTCCAATACCAACCCCGTCGGCTTTCCTATCGCAATTATGATTCGCACGAAGCTGGAATTGGAGCCGTTCTGAGCCTCGGAATCTTTCTAAATCCAGCCAGGGATCGCCGCTATGGGGGGTAAGCGCCCTGCTCCCCCTCGATTGGCCACCAAAGAAATCAGCTGAACGCACTCCCACTGTCCTTTCTCCTATCCCGACACACAGCACATCGCTTCCCAGCTGTAGCATGTGTTGCCGTGCTGACTCAGGGGCATTCTTTTGCCTGCAACGACAGCAAAGCCATGCACTGCGGACAGCGGGGGCGGGCTTGGCCATTGCATGCCTGGGGTGGGCATCGTGACTATCTCCATTGTTACTGGCCTTTGCTATTGCACTAATGCGGCGGGGGGCATGCTTTGCAGACTACTCTGTGGTGCTCCCAAGAGATGCACTGGGAGACGAGGAGCAGGCGACTCAGTTCCGGTCACGGATGCGCAGCGTGCACCTGCGTGCGGCGGGCGCGATCCTACTGGGAATTATGGCTGCATGCGCGGTGTTGGCAATGATGGGTTCGCCTGACGGCCAGACAGGTGGACAAGCAGACCTGACCGAATCGCAGGCCTTGGCGGGCGTCAAGAACGCAAGAGCGAGTCCGGCGCGACCGCCTTCGGCGCTGTCGCCTCTGCCACTTGGAAACAGGATTAAGGCGAAGCTCGCCCACAAAGATAGAAGTGCTGATGCCTCCGAGAAGGAGGACAGCGATGATGGGCCTCTGAGTGCGAAAAAATGCGCTGCAATGCTCCCCGAGGACATGCGGCGAGACACGAACGCCTCAGTAGCGCCATGCGAAAACTTCTACGAGTTCTCATGTGGCGAGTGGGTGAAGCGCACCAAGATCAAAGCTGACCGAACTGAGGTCACACGGTCATGGGATGGTGCATCGGACCATGTCCGTGCTGACAAGATCGAGATGTTCAAGCGGCAGTACCCGCCAGGCGACCGATTCCACAAGCTCAACGATTGGTTCACGTCTTGCATGAACCTTGAGCGAATAGAGGCGCTCGGCCCGTCGCCGTTGAAACCCGTGTTCGATCGCATCGAGGCGGTCCAAACCGGCGAGGATCTCCGCGCGCTCATGGTGTACATGCTTGCGACGAACCTCCCGTCGCCCGCTCAGATGGATGTTGCAATTTCTGTGAGAAACTCCTCACGCCGTGCCATGCTCTGGACGGCTGGTGGACTGATGCTTCCCGACTCCACCTACTACACTGTATCATGGAACGGGACATGGTATGGAAGCGATCGTACTGCGATCCGTGAACGTACGCGGCTTTTCCAGAAGAAGCTGAACATACTCTCCGGGCTCTCGGAGGACGAGGCCGAGCACGTCGCCAATCTCACGCACTCCGCCGAGACCAAATTTGCGCAGGAACGCCCTTACCGTTCGATATTTCTTTGAGTTCAGCTCCCCTCTGCGCGCACTAATCAGGCTCAGTAGCACAAGCGCCGATCCCGCTCTTCTTGAATCTGAGAGCTTGCTGGTCTCCCTTGCGCAGTGGATGATGGACGAACCGGACCCTGACGGGGATCAAGTCGATCAAGGACCGCCTCTGGTGCAAACCCTAACCCGCTTCTTGGCCACTGAACACGGTTGCGCACCACGGTACCGTCCGGTCACTCTCCATGGTGCCTGCCTGACAGATCAACCTCACTGCCCTCGAGACGTCGCACCCCGAAATGCCTTGGCGGCGTATGGTCGAGGCTTGGAAGGCCGGCTGCCAAGAATTTGGGCAGCGCTGCGGAGACGAGCTTCTCGACGATGAACACGTCCTTGTCATGGTGCAGCTTCCCACATCCTCTGCCTCCCTTTTAGTTAGGGCATAGAGCGACGAGCGAAGAAGCATGCCAAGACCCGCGCTCGCAGAGAACCCCGCTGACCCCTGGGCGCTGATGTGTGATGCGGCACGATGCAGACGTCGCCTCTCTTTTACTCTCGGCTTGGGCGTGCCATGGACAATGAGACTCTTCTTTCCATTCCCGAGTGGCGTGCCTGGTACCGCTCACACTACGTCTACAACGTCGGTCCGTTGCTGAACCACGATTTCCTCGAGAACAATCTGTGGCTCGAGAAGGCGACTACCCCATGCACTTACCCCCTCCCCCGTACGGCATTTGTGTTTTAATCCGCACGAGCTCCTCTACCAGTGCCCACGACCCCTTTCCCCTTTCCGCGCACGCCCCCGAATGCGGCTCTGAGCCAGGCGATGGGATCTGCAGGCGGCGACAGGAATTGAGGGACTTCCGCCGCGGGAGCACAAGTGCGTCAAGGCGACGACCAACGGTCTCTCGGCGCTGAGTGACCAGGCGTTCTTGAAGCAACGATTCCCCCCGGAAGCTCGTGCAGACGGGTGGGCAACATTGCGCCGCATCAAGTCGTCCTTCCTGGCCAACCTGAAGGAGGTATGTGCTCGAACGCGCTGCCCTCGCCGCCCGCACCACCCATCCGCGTGGCTCTTACAGGCCCGCACGGGCGATGACAAACAGGTGGACTGGATGGACAATGTGACACTTGCGCGTGCCATCATCAAGGCCGAGCGACTACAGCTGAACCTTGGCTCTCAACAGGAGTGGCACGAATTCAGGTGCGCCTCGAGCCCGCCCCAACCTACTGGGACGCGCCGGCGGCAAGTTCGGCGTTTTCGTAACAGTGTTGTGTGCGGAGCAGGTACCCTGTATCGCGTGAGAGCTATTTCGATAACTCTGGCTATGCGTACCAGTGCAAGCGTCTGGGGGAGGTGCGCCAGCTCTCGGAAGCTGTGGACAACAAGTCGTGGCAGATGCGAGCGACGGAAGTCAACGCTTACTACGACAACGGCCTGAATGCGCTCTTCATTCCCGCTGGGGTCATGCAGCCGCCTTTCTTTTCCAAGGACTACCCGATGTCACAGAACTTTGGAGGAATCGGCGCGATCATGGGCCACGAAATGAGTCACGGCTTTGACGACACGGGCTCGCGATACAACGAAAACCGAGTCATGGAGGAGTGGTGGTCGGATGATGTGCGTAGTGAGTTCAAGGACCGCAACAAATGCATTAAGACGCTGTACGATGGCTTCAAGATCGCGGGGAAGAATGTCGAGGGGGACTTGACCCTCGGGGAAAATATCGCTGACTTTGGTGGGTTGCATATTGCTTACCGCGCCTTTCTCGAATGGTGGCGCGAAACGAACGGCGCAGATTCGGTTGTGCCGATAGATCAGAAGGTTATTTTCTTCGGGGCGTACTCACAGGCAAGCTACCCATCATGGTCTCCAAATCCGAAAGAACTCCACCTGCACTGCCACACTGATGTGCGGTGCCGCGCAGATCTGGTGCCAAAAAGAGCGCGAGAAGCAGTCGCGGCTATCGGTTGAAACGGACCGGCACTCGCCGTCGCCCTTTCGGTCTAACGGGCCAATCTCGCAGAACGCAGACTTCGCGTCGACATTCCGCTGCCCTGTGGGCGCGCCCATGAATCCCGTGCACAAGTGTATAATGTGGCGAGATGTAGTTTCGGGAGGCGAGATGCTGCAAGCGCGTCGAATTCGCGTCCGCACTGCACCAGTCAAGTGGGACGGCGGCGCTTTTCTAAATGGGCCATCGCCCGATGGCACCATGGGCAGTGCAGAGCGGCCAGCAGCGGGGGCACGGCAGCAACTGTAGAGGGAGAGACGAGTGGCTGTGCAGAATAGGAGAGGGCGAAAGGACGCTGCTTTTTTTGAGGGTTGGCGCCTGTAGTGTGCCTCGTAGCTTTGAGTATTTATGAATATCTAGAAACGCCCATGTTACGGGTCCGTGTAAGTGGTGCGCCGTGGACGCTTGCTAGTGTCGTGTGGGCTATCGTGGGGCGCAGCGTGAGCACTGTGCTGCGCTGCCACCCCGCTCGCGGATGCTCCAGTGGTCGCGCGACCGGAAGCTTCAGGCAGTTCCGGTCTCCCGCCTTCTTGATACTCAGCTTTCCACCCCTCCAGCACGGAAAACAAGTTCCCAATCCGTTTTTTGACCTGCTCGCGACACAGATGAATTCAGGGAGCGTGCCGGGACGCGCAGCATGCGCCAGCCTGCAGCCCAATCAAATGCTCGTGGGCGGTGGAGCGGCGAACCAAAGAAGCCTGATTGATAAGTTCGACCTGCACAATGTCGTACGAAGCGCATTCACTTGTTTGAAATGCCCTGTCTACATATGCAACAGTGATCAAAATCTTGGCATAGCCGACTGGTTCTTACACGCTCGTCCACATCGCAGAATTTCAACACTTCATCGCTCTCAAGCATGTTCGACAGACACTCGGTCTTGCCCTGCCGTTTCCCACACCTCATCACCAAATTACATAAGAGAGTCTTGTCGACGCCGCCAAAAAGTCCTGCAGCTTTGGGTGGGGCTAATGCCTCGAGCTCTGACTGCTGCATCTCGAATATGTTCCGATCCAGCCATTTCGGTGCGTAGAATCCTAAAACATATGTCCACTGCAAGATGCGGCGAGCCTCGCAAAGCTGCGCTGTCGCGTCACTCATGAACTGAACGTCCATGTACGTCTTACCAGCTTCGTCTTGCATCCTTTCCATTTTGCTCTCGATTATGTTGTTGAGTTTTGCCTCCAGTTCGCGCGACTTCACATGATTCATGTATCGTTCGGAGTGGTGCACGAACCTCTTGAGTGCTGCTCTCGAGGCGGTAATTTTGGCGTCCTCTTCTTCTTTGTACTTATTGCACGTGTGAGCGTACGAATTATGGTCGAAATTGCCAAGGCACACCCAGCAGAAGTGAGCATCGCATTTTTTGCAGTGCATATGATTGCATCCTCCATCCTTGTTGATCGGAACCTTGCACTTCGGACAGTCTCTCGTGTTTGCGTGCAGCCAATTACACGTTTCTGAGTCATCAAGAAACTTCTTGCGCCATTTCTTCACGTCATCACACATTGCCGGCGCGTGCCACTCGTCCTGGCACGAAAAACACCACTGATGCCCGTTCGAGCACTGCACCTCTATACGCATCCCGCCGACCTCAAAGCCGTCCTCGACCCTCACTGCGTCGGTGCAATCTGTCGCCGGGCACCATTTCACCAACGGATTCCCGTTGACGTATTCATCCACCATCATTTGGCGGTATCTGCGCTCCACCCTTCGCGGCTCAGCTGGGTCACGGAAAGATTTGAGTGCGCGCAGTTTGTTCTAGATCGCAGCTATTCATCTTGATTAACCTTGATTTCGCGCCGCGGAGACAGGGTTTGTGGCTGGTGCGGAGGCTAGCACAGACCGACTAAACAGTGCAGCATCACCCTGGCGGAGCAGCCTTTCGACGATACGTTCGTCCACAATGATTGGGCAACGCCCCATGCGTCCCTCGACCTGCCCGCCAGGAGCTCGGTGACATGCGCAGGGAGACAAGAAAGGCAACAGACTAGGAGCGGTTGGCCGTGGGCGGAGAGTTAGAGTTGATATGTAAGCGAACCACCTGGTGCCCTGCGCAGTGAATCTGTGCAGCCTGCCCTTCATCTTCGATCTGGACCTTGAGGTGACGGCGCCAACAGTCGTTGCAGAACAAGTGCCCTGTGGATGCATCCATAATCAGCTGGCCAAACACATGCGCACACGTATTTTTGCACAGTACCGCTGATGACGACCATGCAGCGGCGGTTGCGTTACCGCATGCTTCCATCGCCGTCATGGACTCCCTCGCCTCGCTGCCAGGGAACGAATCGAAGCACAAGGAGCACGTCCGTTCTTCTGCCGACTTTTCGAGGGACGCCTGCACAACGCCGATGACGCGCGGTCTAAGTGCACGCCTTTTGGGCAGGTATGCACACATTCATATCGAAATAAGACACAGATAAGCTGACTTGCTGTCCAACAGTCATGGAAACTCCCGAGCTGCCGACGTTTGCGGCTCAGCGCGGCAGCCACTCAGGCAGGGGTGGACCGCGTTGCCGCTCATCTCCCTGCTCAAGTGGCGACGCAGTTTGCACTTGCCGTCCTCGCCAGCAGTCATACAGCCCGCTTTTTCGAGCAGATCGTCAGGATCCTCAAAGTACAGTTCAGCGAGCTTGTCGTAGCTCCATCGCATGCGTTGTAAGAGCATCCGTGCAGTATGTGCAGGCAACTCCATGAGGTCCATCACCTTTTCGATCAGCGCGAGCTGCTCCGATGCAATGGATTCTGCTGGTAGCGCGACGTACATTTTGCCCGTCGATACCTGCCGTGCATGCCACTTGGGGAGATGAGCTCGCCGCAAACAAAGACAGATTTGAGAACGGTCAGGTATGAATGTGCGTGGTCTGCTCGTGGCGCACAACACCCGAGCACCGAGTTTGCTGCTCCAGGGGCGAAGGATAGAACCATAAGGCCATCGTCAACTTCCTCGAAATGTCCGCCACGTTCGCTGACGTTATCTGAATCACTCATCATTATTTCCACATGGTCGTCACCGTCGCTAGAATCCGGGCCGTCGTCCATTCGACTATCGGCGCCGCTCATTTCGCACTCGTCGCTGTATATGTGACAGAGACGATTGGGGGCGAAGAGAAATGTGGCTCGCTCCGTGTTCCCTGCGTTCTATTGTGATACCGTCCTTTGACCGCGTTGAGAGCTCTGAACGCCAACTTCGTTCGCCGACACCCTTCGTGGAGCACCTCTCCGTCTGAATCGCGTTTCTTCCAGCGATAGTTTGGCAACAAGCTTTAGAAGTGCATCCATGTGCAAAGCCTCAGATGCGTTCCACAGCTCCTCCCCAGCTCGACAGGTTCGTGCCGAGCCAGGTAATTTCGAGAGGCACCGTAGTAGAATTGCACTGCAATTCTCTGATACAAGATTGATATTCGATTTGCAGTCTCCAGTTGTCAATTTCTCTCGAGTGAAAAGGGTGTGACGTCAGGGAGTGATAAGTATCTTCGTGAGCAACTATGCCATCGCCGCGGCGCAACGTTCGCTCGACTCCGGATGGAGGCTCAGCCGTACAGCCTCCGGGCCTCAGCTGCACGGCTTACTGGGAAGCACTGTGCTGCGCCCTATGCCTCCTCACTACTCCCGAGATCTCGGGCACGGGCCCGGTGCGGGGTCGGGGCATTTGCCCCGGCTCCCGTCGCCCACGTGCTCGCGTCTCGCTAGTGGTGTGGGCCTGGGACGTTTTTGTATGGGTTTCTTTCACTGCGGTCTCCCGGCCCCTGCTCTCCCACTGTTTTCGCTCTGCGCTCTGCGACTGTTTATCACTAAACAAATGTTTCTTTTTCTAGTTCTCCCTTCTCGCCAAGGCACAGTCGACGCACTCACGCAAGCCGTTTGCATCAAGAAGCAGCACCACGCTGGCGCGATGGTTTTAGAAACGAACCTAATGCACGACAGACCTCCTCTGAATCAGTTCATTCGTAAATCTCCTCTTTCTAGCTAGCGCCATTCTGCACAGGGTCCAGGACCGTCGTTCATGTCGACGGACTAGAACCTGGTAAGGAGCAGGGATCAAGGGCAGAGCGATGTGCCCCGACAACTGCAAGCATTCTTTCTCTCAGCCCGCTTCATTGGCATTTGGAGGCTCGATGAATCACTCGAAGCGCCCATCTTCCCAGTGATACGTGCCAGCGTCATCGCGAGCACCTTCGAGCGCCTCATCACCGGCCAGGGCGAGGGTCCGCCTGTCACCGCAGCATTCAGTGTGATCAACACGCGTTGGGAGGACAGAGGATCGCGTTGCGACAGCTTGCGTTTACAGGAATAGGGCGACTCACTTCCTCACAGTCTCGATGGCTCTCGCGGGGACGAGAGACACCTCCAAAAAATGAATTTGTGGTACCTATCGACAAGATACAAACACTCTCAGAACCACCTGGCTGGGATGGCTCTCACATTCGCTGCTTTAGACGCTTGGGGTATCGTAACATCGCATGACACTGTGCTAGAATTCGAAGGCTTGCCTCGAGGGAGGTGCCAGACAATTCGACTTGGAACCTGCGAACCGCACGTCGTCAGAATGTGCACAACCTCTGGTGCCATTACTGGCACATTCACCGTTGGTTGTCGCGGTGCCTACCGGATGTCTGCGCTCTCTGCGAAGGCGCGTCCTTCAACTCGCTGGTACACCCACCCATCTTGCCCCTCCTCATTCCTACTCGACGCGCCGTCGCTGTCTCCCCCTCTTCGTCCACCCGTGTCCCCACCTGCCTTTCGTTTCGCTGACTTCTCATTCATCCCTTCCTTGTTGGTCCCGTTCTCGGTCCCATCGCCGGCACTGTCCACCGGCTCTCCGCTCTCACAGCGCGCACGATTTACACGGCACAATGAAAGAAAGTGGCTTACGGCCCACTTAGAGCCCTTGGCACCCTTTTCCTGACGAGCCCACTCGAGTTCCGAAAAGAGGCTACTTGCGAGCGGTGTCGCCAAGCTCTGAGGCACTCCAACAGCGCGCTCCGAGATGACCAGAGCTGCCGTGCGACCGTTTGTGCCACCTTTCCCGGCTTCGAAAAGCTCTTCCAGCAGCGCGCGCGCAGACTCCGGTGCGTATGCCCGCATGAAGGCGAGGATTGCCGCGCGCCACTCACATTCCCCAGTAGGGCGTGCGCCGAGAGGAATCGCCGAAAACACGCCTGCACAGCCGTTGACATTCAAGACGAATGCATATGGGGCGTGGAATCTAGCATGGACGACCCAGTCCAGCGGGAGACTGCGATACACCGAAGAAATGGGGGAGAATATAAGGCTTTCTACCAAAAATGTCGTCCTGCCCAGCCACTTTGAGCACTCCCCCGGCCTGGGCGAAAAGGGGACAGGTCAGTCACAATGGATAGTGGGGTAATGCGCCGGGTTTTCGGGCATCCTCAGTGACAGTGAGGTGAGACCACCTCTGCACCAAACGAAACGATCTCGTCCGCGAGTGCGAGCGAAGGGAAGCCTGTTCATGTCAGGCCGCTCCCCGCATTATTTTGCCCGCGAGCCACCCCGGGTCTCCTAGGCACGGACCGGGCGGCACTGCCGGTGAGCAACGCCAGACTTGGCAGTGATCTGCACCTGCTTCACCGAGGAAGCGTAAGAGCAGTGGCTCAATGCCTGGAGCGTCTCCTGCAACGGGATCAAAGATCTCGAAGTCGACTGTCGGCTCCCCGCTGGAGTCCGACGCATCCGCGCTGTCGTCCTCCTCACTGGTGCCACACATTCCCGTGAGTGCGCTTAATCTGTACACCGGCGGAAACATATACGCCTCGCAGAGTACAAGGAATGGTGTAGAGTACAAGGAATGGTGTGACTGGCGGCGGGGCGCACTGGAACGCCTCGTTCGCAGAGGGTTTCCCCGCAGCGCGTTTCATGCCCTTGAAGATACTGTTCGGAGGGAAGGAGGTCTCCTCCACCATGTCTTCGATGCGAGAAACTTGGAAATCACTGTCCGGAGCTGGTGGCATACTGTCGCCACCAAGGAATTCGTAGGCCTGGTCTACGAAATTTGTGTCGAACGCTGATGCGCCACCTGCCGCACCAGTTTTTCCGCCATGCTCCTCCGAGCTGTGCTCGCTACGGCCTCTTTCACCCTCCTCGGGCCCATAATTTCTGTCAGCTGCTGTCTTGATTTGTGGCCGCTGCGGTTTTTGAGCCGCAGTAGATGCACTGGTCTCAGCACGCCGCCTTTCCATATCTCGCTCCCTCAGCCGCTTCTTGCCTTTGGACCTGGGCTCTGCGGAACCGCTAGCTCTTTCCTTGCCTTCCCCTCCCCGCAGCAACAAGAAGGTTGGCGTGCTAGCAAAGCGTGGTTCACATGCTTCATTACAGGCCAGCAGTCCATGCGGCACTTCGTCTCTGCGCGCGACACCTGCTGCACCTGCTGCCGAAAGGAGGAGAAGAGCAAATTGTGTCCGTGCACGAACGGCCAATCTTCCCCGCAACAAGGGGGCGAAAGCCATCCGATTGATGAGTCGTTCCGAGGGGTATCAACAGCCACGGCGATGGTCTCGTCCGATTCTCCGGCACGGGCGAGACGGGCCTGCCTCAGCGAGGTGGCGATCCTCACCGTGTCAAGCTTCGGAGTTCCCATCTCATTTATTTGGTCTTGAGCGGGCCCGTCGCTCTCCATCCGTCGGGGCTGCAGTTGCGGTGCATATGAGGCTACGCAGCCCCACTGGAGCATGGCTGCTCATGTGGCTGGGCTTCGTCAGCGTTTGTGGGGAACGAACTGGGCCTTGGTCGCTGAATGAGGTGCTCAAAGGCGACAGTGTGACGATTGAGCCAGGTGGCTCGCTGGCAGCGGTGCTTCGCAAGTCAGCCTCAGCGGATGGCTTCCCCACGTGGACGCTGACCATGTTGGACCTGCACACGAAGGTGGACAAGGAGGTGCTCTTGACTGAGCAGGCTTCGCGCAGCCATCTCGCTGGGCCTGCAGCGGTCGCGTTCTCCCCGAACGGGAAGCATGTTGCGATCCTTGACTCGGCATCGCACAGCATCAAGGTCCTCGACGTGCAGACGAAGGATGTCAAAGCACTGGCGGGCTCCTCTGAAGGAACCATCGACGGTGTTGGAACGGTGGCCAAGTTTAAAATGCCACAAGCTCTTGCATGGGACCCTCTGGGTACGTTTCTCGCTGTCGCCGACACTCTGAATCACCGCGTACGAAGGGTTTCTTTCCCCGACGGCGCCGTCTCGACACTCGCGGGCAGCACAGGTGGATTCAGTGATGGTACTGGAACAGAAGCGCAGTTCAATAATCCGTCAGGGGTAGCTATCTCGCCTGACGGGAGGAAGGTGATGCTCACACCAGCCGGGCCGTGTTCCCCATCGCAGCCCCGCTTTCTCTTCAGCCTACTCGCACTCTCACTGGCGCATGTATGCAAAGCCGACGCTTGCAATACCTGTTCGCAGGTACTAGTTGCAGACGAATTCAACGATCGCATTCGCGCGATCGACCTGCAAAACTTCGTTGTAAAGACCGTCGCGGGAACAAAACCGGTGGGCCGCTATTTATGCGCCTATAGCCGCATTGAATATGCTTCCAAAGCAGTGCGTTTGTTCTCTAAAAATATTGTGTAAGAGCCTGACGAGCTAAGTGCAAAGGGCTTTCGCGACGGGGCCGGAGACTTGGCGCAATTCAACAAGCCGGCGGCCGTGCTTTACATGGGGGCGGCGCTTTTGGTCGCAGACCGCGGCAATGGTGGCCCCATAACCCTGCTGCAGTTCCAGGTCTAGCGTCTTTCAGTAAAGATTCTAACGAAATGAACCGTAAGCAGGTCGCTTGCGACGAATCGACTCGTCATCCGAGGAGGCACGCCCCTTTTGCCCGCCTCGCATTTTTGCTTCTGGTGAGCTGGACGAGATCACACCCTGGGCGGAAATCTGCAGGTAACGACACTGCCGGTGATAAATGCCACGACGGGCGAGGATGCATTCGCGGGTGACGTCTCCTCACTCGCGTCCGTCGACGGCATCAATGTCAGCTCTCCCTCCCTCTGGGCCTTCGTCAAAGACCGGCAATGCTTATGGTTCCAGCGCATTCTTGGCGAGGTCTAATGCTTCGATCGGCAGATTTTGCTTCGGCAGCCTCCAAAAGATCCGGCACTGCCGGGGACCATCTTGTTTGTGCCCTCCACATGCCCAGCGAATGCCTGAACTGAAGCGCAGAGCTGACCGGAGATTCTCGGCCCTCGTAAAATCAATGATCGTTGCAATCATACTTCCTGAGCTGCAGCCATGTGATGCTCGCGAATGGAACAGGCACATCGTGCAGCCGGTGTGTGGGGACCGGCGAACCGAGGGTAGAGAGGGCTGCGACGACGGAAACCTCGACGGCGGTGATGGGTGCGCAAACGATTGCCAACCTGAGTACGGGTTCGCTTGCGACAACTTCTGCTCTGGTTGGGCGCCCACCATGTGAGGTCTGTGCCTGCCGCTGCATCCCGCGCTTGTGCTGATTTTCGGTGCCCGCAATGGGCAGGCTTTGGCTGCTCGGGCCCGAACTGGAGCGGGCAGGTAGCAAGTATGGAGAGGCTCATTGTGTCGGTGTGCTATACGGCTTGCGGAAATGCAATTGTAAACGACCATACCGTCCAGCTTCGATCTGCTAGAGCGCATGGATTGCTCTCGAAATTGCGTGCGCTGCTCCCCTATGCCGCCGCTGAAGTCCTTGCCGTTCTTGGCAGGTATCCGGAGAAGAGACGTGTGATGATGGGAATCGTGTTTCCGGGGACGGCTGTGATGAATTGTGCAGAGCAGAGGCTGGCTGGAGCTGCGTAGACGGCAGCCCCTGTATGGAAACATGCGGAGACTCAAGACTTGTGGGCCAGGAGCAATGCGATGATGGCAACACCAAGGATGGCGATGGATGCTCTTCGCTCTGTAGGCTCGAGTCACTGGCGCTGCCTGATTCATCAGGCGCTGATACAGCGGTACGCCAGCTGCTGTGCACAATTGACAGTACCCCTGCTTCAGACTGATCAACCACTGTCCCCGCGCGTGGACGCTGCAAGCGTCCCCGTGGCCTCGCACGTTGCCAATACAGGCCTTTCGATGGGCCCATCCTTATCCCCTCAACAGGCGATCCCGGTGGATATTTGGTACAAAATACGATCGAGTGTGTCCGTCTCCCCGTTGCAAGCTCGTCCAACGGTTTGCGCCCTTCCGCTGGTTGGTCTGATGCTTTGCAGTGCCACCTTACCTCCAACTCAGCCACACAGAGGAAGTTTAGAATCACTCCTTCCCTCAGGCCTGAGCACCCAGATACTTTGCAGCTGGCCACGCACTGAATCCCTCCTGCCCGACCGTGCAGGTTGCTCAGCAGGGCATGCTTCGGGCTGCAGTCGTATCCTTCCTCCGGGTTGAAGCGGACTCGTTCACGCTTGTACGCGAGCCAGACATTAACTTCAACCCTTATCATAAACATGCAGAAGGTATCGTGCTAATGGATTTGTGACGTGCCCCGCTGCAGGAGAGAATCCGTTACACAGCTGGCAGTGAGCGGCGCGTGGACGACCCGGTGGCAAGCCCCAGGCGCGTAGAAGAAAGCGCCGCAGTAGTCTTTACTGTCGCGACGTCAAATGGTGACGAAACGGTGCGGCTGGCGCGTGAATTACAGGTCCGGCTCACCCTGGTGACAGCAATAACAGGACCTGTTGATGCATTTGTGAATCCCGTTGCAGCTCATCTCAACATGTAGAATTCGGTGAGAATACGGCGAAATGTGGATTGTATAAAGATTCAGAGACCTCGTTGCGTTCCATTCAACAATTCTGGCCTTCATTACGCCATGCCTCCTCTTTCAGGATTGGATTGATGCTGGCGGTCTTACCCGAGACCTGCAGTGGCGTGGGTGGGATGTATCTGTCACATTGCTCTCGAAAGTCGTGGCCCTTGGTGCAGATGGACAGCCACTTACCATTACTTCGAATTCGGGTTGTTCCCCGCCCAAGGTTGCGGTTATATGATTGCCTTCATGTTGGACGGCATGGTCTCAAGGACCAGAGCAAAGCATCAGCGCGGAACGATTGGCAACAAGTGCTCATGCTGATGCGCAGTGATCAGGTTGGCAGATTGTCATCGTGGTGGTTGTTCTGGGTGGTGTAGTTGGGCTCTTTGTCGTGTGTTTCTGCGCGGTTTGACCTTCAAGGATTCACTAAAGTATGGCGAATGGGTCTGGAAAACGAAAATTGTGAATCCGTTTCTGTTCGCAGTATCTCCTTTACAACAAAGGAAAGGAGGAGCTGCCAGATACATCTTCCCTTGCTGTAGATTTGCTCGAGGTCAGCACCTATACTTGCTTTGTAATCCGGCTGTGAAAACCTAGGCACTTTGCACGGGAGGTGCTTTCCCTGCCACGTTTGAGCGAATTGAAAACGCCAACTGAACTGCCGCGAGTGCAAACCCCAGGATCCGCACGAGCAGAGAGCACGGGATATCCAGAGAGTGTTCCGCGGGCACGCAGGGCGCCGTGCCACGCGACGGCGCATCAAGGTAAGAATCTAAAAGGTCTAGAAAGGCCCGGTGTGCGAATGCTTCCCACGTAGACAACTCATGAAACACCCTCTGAGTTTTCTCATCTGTCGGGAGTGTTACGCTGATGATGACCTCTCCCACTGGAGCAGGCGATCGTGTTTGAGATGGACAAAGCGGAATCGTTGCAGGCAAGAGCCCCACAGCCCCACAGCGAACCAGCTTGGTAAACCCGCGCCGAGAGTGCGTTCGAACCCATTCTGGGCTAGTGACGCACGTCGAGGCATTGTCTAGGAGGACACGATGACTGTGCAGGAGTCCTTCGAGGTCGCATCCCTCGACAAGCGCAGTGACGTATCTCCCCTCCGGATCGTGAGATCTGATCTGACGGGTCAGCAAGCCCTGATGTAGCTAGTGCTCTGCAAGCGAAACTTGTCTCTAGCACCGCCATGCAATGGTGTCAATCCCTCGCTTCTGGGGCCTTTTTCGAGAGGCCGACGCTGCTACTCACTCCAAATCATGACGGCGCTGCAGTTGATGGGAGGGCGTCTCCGCGATCCGCTCGGAGTGCGAATCAGGTTGTTCCCCAGACACATGGCGTGCAGCGTAAGCAGCAGCAAGGTGCGTCCTGCGGCGCCACCTGCCGCAAAGCGAAGACCAACTGGCTATTTATTGTTGACCCCCATGCCAACGAGCTGCTGTCAGGCTCGATCCGACATTGTCAGAGATTCCGACGCCTTCAGTCGCGTCTTCGAGTCCACCCAAGCAGGAGATCGACCCTGCAAGATTTCCAAAACATCTTGCCGGCGTCTTTCGAATGCAGGCA